>Ga0209515_10001058_pt1 | contig 47588 bp, 59 predicted proteins | sample Subgroupgradi54m_FD_187454 | JGI IMG/M metagenome (GOLD analysis project Ga0209515, IMG submission 187454) | Subsurface groundwater microbial communities from S. Glens Falls, New York, USA - GMW60B uncontaminated upgradient, 5.4 m (SPAdes)... ... | reverse complement strand
CCGATAAAAGTGGGGCTGGGTTATCCTTAGGATCGCCTAACCCTCCGATGATTGTCATCGCGGAGGAAACCTCAGGCTTGCGGCGTTGTGAGTTTTCATCACAATTGCGGTTACTCATCCCAACATTCTCCCTTCTCAACGCTCCAGTCGACTTCACAGTCGGCCTTCACAGCAGTTGAAAATGCTCTCCTACCACTCGTCATGACGAATCACGACGAATCCATAATTTCGGTACTATGCTTAGCCCCGTTACATTTTTGGCGCATCTTGCCTCGGTCGCCTTGCGGCGACAATCGAGTAGTAAGCTATTACGCACTTTTTAAATGATGGCTGCTTCTAAGCCAACATCCTACCTGTCAAAGGCAAAACACTTCCTTTCACACTTAGCATAGATTTAGGGACCTTAATTTATGATCTGGGCTCTTTCCCTCGCGTACGTGAAGCTTTGCCCCCACGCACTCACTGGTATCAATATTCATATGGGTATTCGGAGTTTGTTTGGTAAGTCTACCCAAAAGGGCACGACAAACCACTCAGTGCTCTACCCCCCACATTACTTAATACCGCTGCGCCTAAACGCATTTCGGAGAGAACCAGCTATTACCAGGCTCGATAAGCTTATCACTTCTAACCACAACTCATCCGGTGGTATTGCGCTACCAATTGGTTCGGACCTCCACTTCGATTTCTCAAAGCTTCATCCTGGTCATGGTTAGCTCGCTCTGGCTTCGGGTCTTATCCAAACGACATAAGAACTAAAATAACTAGCTGCGAATAAATTCACAACCAATTATTTAGTTCTTGACGCGCTTTTAACACTTGGTTTCCCTATCCATCCGCTCTTTTGGAGCTTATAGGTGTCGTTTAGATAAACTCGTTGGGTCATTCTTCAATAGGCACACCGTCACCCCGCTGTCTTGCGACAGAAAGGCTCCGGCTCTTTGTAGGCATATGGTTTCAGTTACTATTTCACTCCCCTAACCGGGGTTCTTTTCACCTTTCCCTCACGGTACTGGTTCACTATCGGTCACATAAAGTATTTAGCCTTACCCAGTAGTATGGGCAAATTCACTCAGGACATTCTGATCCCGAGCTACTCAGGTAACAAAACAGAAGTTGGAGTTGTTTTCGCGTACAGGACTTTCACCTTCTTTGGTTGGCCGTTCCAGGGCCATTCTGCTAACAATCCAATTTGTAACTTCTCTCAAATCTTTAACACTGACTTCGAAAAATCAATGTTAAAAATTCAAATGTTCTATCCCTATTACCCCTACGCTTCACTTTCGTGAAACGAAAGTGAAGCTAATATTGCAATATTTAAATATTTGAATATCAGCTCACTTTCACTTCGTGAAAGTGAAGCGCAGGTTTAGGCTGTTCCGCTTTCGCTCGCCGCTACTTACGGAATCTGTTCGATTTATTTTCCTCTGGCTACTAGAATGTTTTACTTCGCCAGGTCTGCCCCCAATCGCTTTTAAACAATCGGGTTACTGTGGTTTGCACAGTAGGGTTTCCCCATTCAGCAATCTCCGGATCAAAGCCCGCTAGCCGGCTCCCCGAAGCTTATCGCAGGCACGCCACGACTTTCTTCGCCTTTATATGCCAAGGCATCCTCCATACGCCCTTAATTTAATGAGTAATGTCCACGCAATTTCTTATTTTTTGCAATGATTATTTTGATTTCTTTTTACCCGCTAACATATGGACTTCTTTTCTGAAAGAAGTCTTTTTTCAAGTTGCGCTCCATTAACTGTCAGTGACTAACCTTACTAGATCAGTCATCGAAGGTCAATGCTTATTTAAACAAAAAACCGCTTTCAAGCGGCTCCACTGAATACGCACAAAAAGTGGACGTTTTCAGCCGCTTGTTTTGTATAGTTTTATGTTGGTTAACATCTGTTTTATTGTGGTCTTAGTATATCAGAGAGGCCCCCACAGAGTCAATAGGGGTGGGGATAATCTGTTATTAACGAATCCCAGTATCAATATTGATGTTGAGAGTTGTAGTTTGACCGGCATTAATTGTAATTGTATTGGGTAAATCCTTGCTCATATAACCCATGCCCGTCTGCGCCGATACGACCGTATATGTACCCGGCGAAAGCGTTACTGTATAGCTACCACTAACATCAGCGTGAAAACGGGTAACTTCTTTTTGATTGCTATCCAAAACAATAAATTCTCTCGAAGCATAGGCCTCTGGCGAGGGAGTACACGCCACACCCACCCGCTCCACCGGACAATTCGGCCCAATAGAAATTTTGCCGGTAAGAATACCCGCTGCTTTAGTATTAATAAATTTAAAAGTAGAGATGATTTGGTCGTGTAATTTTCCGTCTCCAAATTTAGTGCCAAATAATGAGATGGATATTTCATAAACAATATTGTCTTTCCATATCAAAATATTTTTTAGTGATGAAGCAAAATACGATTGATTATATAAGATCGCCTGATAGTTGTTAAACATGGATTTACTGACATTTGAAATAGTCTCACCTACCATTAGGCCCGGCATCATATCCTCACTAAATGGTTTCAGTTTCATTTGTTCAAAATAATCATCTAAATTTCGAACGGAATGACTGCTGTGTATCACAAACAAAATACTAGAGCCCCTGCCTTCTGTCCCGATACTCTCACGGTCAGTTTCTTCAAGATATACATATGGGTCAGTGTCGGACAATCTGGTGACTAATTTAAAACTTTGTGGATATCGAAATTCAAATCCATACTGCTCATTCGTATAAGTTTTCCAAGTTGATGTATCAACTCTTTGCGCCCTCAACTCCTGTATAAACAGCTCATTTTGCAAAGCGGCCTCCGCATCTTGTTGAAGATACGACAACCTCAAAAAATACAAATAACCGTTGATGGCTACCAACAGTGAGGCCACAACCAAAGCAATCCAGACATAGACTTTGATGTTATTCTTTGGATGATATAACTGTTCCATTATGCTATTTTTTCTTGTTTTCTTCCTCGATGTGTCTCTGCTCGCGTCGTAGATAATACAAAAGTGAAGCCACGCCGGCCACCAAAAATTTCATCAACCATCTTGCTAGGGTCCGATGATGATGCACCCATCCAGTAAAGCCTTTGGTAATATGAAGATCTTCGAGTTTTTTATTTTCTTCGATCATGATTTAATTATAACATAGTAAGAACCTTGGGTCCTTTTTCAGTAATCGCAATGGTGTGCTCAAAATGTGCCGCGAGTCCACCATCTTTTGTCTGAAAAACAAATCCATCAGGACCTTCTTTCGTTTTCCAATCGCCAGTTACAACCATCGGCTCAATAGCAATCACCATTCCTGGTTTTAATTTTTCGCCTTCGCCCGACTTACCATAATTAGGCACTTGCGGTTCTTCATGAAGGTCTCTGCCAATGCCGTGGCCAACTAAATCTCTTACCAGATTAAAACCATTCTTCTCCACATATTTTTGTATCGCCGAACCAATATCACCCAGAGTTTTTCCCACTCTCGCTTCTTTGATTCCTATTTCTAAAGATTCCCTGGTTATTTTAATTAACTTCTTTTGGAGTAATGTCTTTTTATCAAACGCAAGCCCACTCCCAACTAGAATCGTCACCGCTGAATCAGTATAAAATCCCTTATACAAAACTCCCATATCGAGTTTGAGTAAATCGCCTTTTTGTAATTTTCTTTCCGATGGGACACCGTGAACAATTTCATCATTAATAGAAGTACACAGAGTGGCTGGATATCCGTTATAATTTAAGAAAGCTGGCTTCGCTCCAAATTTAAAAACAAGCTCTCGAGCGAGCTTATCTAGATCTTGAGTGGTGATTCCTGGCCTCACTGCTTTGGTTAGATCCTTCAGAATACTCGCCAGAATCTTACCCCCCTCCGACATTATCTCTATTTCTTTTTGTGTCTTGACTACAATCATTTAATTTTTTCTAAAATCTCCTTGAATACATCCTTAATCGGCTGTTCCCCATTTATATCAATCAGTCTACTAGATTCTTTATAGTAGCTAACAACCGGCATTACTTTATCTTCAAAATAAGTCATACGACCTCGTATTGCCTCGTCATTGTCATCTATTTCACGGCCTCTTTTTTTAAGCCGAGTAAACGCTTCTCCGTGAGCTATATCTAAAAACAGGACTTTCGTACTATCTTTGCGCTCCAGCCACTCAAAAAATCTATCAAGATTTTGAGCCTCGACTACCCTCCTCGGGAAACCATCACAAATAATCCCCTCCTCTTCTTTTACTGAACAGGCGATTTTATGCATCCAAAGAGTCGTAGCCATGTCATCATATGGCAATCCGCCTTCTTGCATTATTTTTTTTATCTTAGACGCAACTTGTGTATCTTTAGAGGCCAAGTCACGCATTAAATCTCCCGTTGTGACATGGACCATATTACTAAATTTTTTCTTTATCAGATCTGCCTGTGTTCCTTTACCTGAACCAGAGCGGCCTATCAGTATAAAATTAAGAGGTTTCGCATTATCCATAAATGTATAATAACATCTTTATAAAAAGAAAAAAGCCATTGAGGCTTTTTAAATAGACAGGTGGAGGCTAGTTCTCGTCAAACATAATAACGGCCCCTCCATCAGCCACTAGTTCATTAAACTGATCAAACGCTTCCGTTTTAAAAGTGAGGATGGGTTTATCTTTGTTTATGGCCAAAATTGTTACCTTAACTGTAATGACCGAATCCGGATAAACTGGCTTAAGATATTTTGTGGACAATGATAATAGTATAGTTCCTCGTCCAGGAAACCTAGTTCCTAAGATTCGGGAAATCATTGCATCAATTAGAACTCCGTGGGCGATACAACGCTTAAAGCGAGTGGTTTTTGCATACTCGAGATCGAGATGTATGGGATTTGTATCCCCCGAAACTCTTGCAAACTCAATAATTTTCTCTCGGGTTATAACCTCTGAAAAAGAAGCACTTTCTCCAACTTTAAAGTTCATGCGCCACTCTCTTTGGCAACGAACTAGTGTGCCTAGATATTATTCAAATTTCCAGTTGGTGTCAAACAAAAAGCCCTTCGATAGGGCTCAGGACAGGCCGAGATGTCTCGGCGAAATCCTTTATTTTGCAATCTCAAAATATGTTAAGCTTTTCAACCATTTTGCTTCAAGCGGTAAAAGAACATTATTAACATACCCTGGCCAAGCATATTGATTTTTTGGATCTGCCCGAACATCGAAAAACTCACCTTCAATAGATAAAGATTCACCAACTAATTTCAACAATTGCTGAACATCATTTACTAGTTCCCGAGCTTTTTTAAAATCGTCGTAAACTCTCATAAAAACCGGCAACTTCTGATGATTAACTATATCAATATAATGATAGAAAACTTTTTCGTTTACTCTCTGAGTCCAGGTCCTAATGACAGAATCAGTCATCCTTATTCCTCTCAAAGAACAATTGTGTCTAGATGATACTTAAATTTCCAGCTGATGTCAAGTAAAATTTCGCACAGCCCCGCCTCATTTTTAAATTCACAAAAATACGCAGGCTTCGGCCTATGAAGGGATTTACGGACCTCGGCCGGAGGGAGTACAAGACGAAATTCCAGCAGGAATTTACGGCGTGCCCTGAATGGGCTGAAGCCGAGAGTATTTTTGTGATAAATCCTATGAGGAGGGCAAGAGCGGAAATTTAATACTCGTACATTGAGAGTTGCGCGTCAATCTGCTTCGTAATCTCAATCGCCACTGAGACAACGATAAGAATGGAGGTACCGCCAACTGTAAAAGCGGTGATGCCCGTAAAGCCCTTAACAACATTTGGCATTATCGCTATTACTCCTAAGAATATAGCTCCAACTAGTGTAACCCTAGTGAGTAAATGATTTAGAAATTCTGTTGTCATTGGCCCTGGCCTGATACCCGGAATATATCCACCTTGTTTCTGAATATTCTCTGCGATTGATTTAGGATCAAAAGTAATGGCTGTATAAAAATAAGTAAACAAAACTACGAGCAAGAAATAGAAAGTTGAATACCAAAGATTTGATTGAAGAACATCATTTATTTTTACAGCTATCTGTGAAATTCCGGGAATATTATATCCCGAAAGAAAACTTGCAATCATACCCGGAAAAAGTAAAAGCGATAGGGCAAATATTATCGGAATAACTCCAGCGTTATTGACTCTCATCGGTAAATATGTCGAAACTCCGCCAAAAACCTTAGAACCGCGGATACGACGAGCATAATTTATGGGAATATTCCTCTGAGCCTCGGATATGTAAATAACTCCGACAACAACAGCTAAACCAACTGCGATAAAAGCAATATATGTAAATAACTGATCGGGCGAATAGGTAAAGGAGGCTTGTCTTATGTGGGTTGGCAAACCAGCAACGATACCAGCCAATATCAAAAGTGAAACCCCATTACCAATATTTTTCTCGGTTATCAGTTCGCCGAGCCACATCAAAAGCATACTGGCAGCAGTGACCGTAATAAGAGTTGTCGCCCATTCTATTGTGCTTAAGGGGCCGATAACTTGCTGTCTTGAAAGAAGAGTCAAAAATCCGAATCCTTGAAGCAAAGCCAAGGGAATAGTGAGTGCCCGCGAATATTGATTAAACTTCGCTCTTCCCGCCTCACCTTCATACTTATACATCTGTTCGAGCTGGGGAAATATCATTGTTAAAAGCTGCATAATGATCGAGCCGGTTATATAAGGACCGAGACCAAGCATTCCGATAGATAGAGCTGTAAGTGAACCCCCGGTAAAAGCACTCACCAACCCAAAGAATTGATTCTGGGCAAAAAAGTCTTTTAATCGCTCAGCATCCACTGCCGGAATTGGAATATTGGAAATCATCCTAGAAACAACTAATAAGGCCAAGACAAACAAGACTTTATTGCGAAGCTCGGGACGTTTGAAAATTTGAAGAATACGATTCATTATAGTTTATAAAGTTTAACTAATCTTTCCCCCAACTTTAGCCACCTTCTCTCTGGCTGATTTAGAAAATTGAAAACCTTCGAAGTTAATTTTTCTCTTCAACTCGCCATCACCAAGAATTTTAACTTTTTTAGTTGGATGAGGAATAAAACCTTTTTCTTTCAACAACTTAGAGTTAACAATTTCCTCTTCAGTAAACTGATTAAAAAATCCGAGGTTAAAAACAATGGGCTTGTCCTGGCTATATTGATAGTGCCGATGTTTCCTATGAGGACCCGCACCTCCTGGTTTTTTAGAAGCACCTCTTTGTTTTGGGAACAACTGCCAAAGACGATTATCGCCACCTCTAAAACCCGGCTTAACAGCAGAGCCGGCACGAGATTTTTGTCCTTTCGTTCCACCACCAGAATAAGTGCCACGTTTTCCTCCACGGCCGACCCGCTTTATGTCCTTGCGAGTTGTTTTCGATTGTAGGTTTGATAGATCCATATTTAATAAATTCTAAATCCTAAATCCTAAACACTTGGGATTTCGGATTTCTTATTTTCGGGTTTTGTTTCAGATTTCAATCGAAGCTTTTTCAAAGCTTCGATTGTTGCCCTGGCAATATTTATCTTACTGTTCGTCCTTTCGACGAGTTTACCGGTCAAAGCTTTAATTCCGGCCAATTTAGCAACCACACGAACCGCTCCTCCAGCTTTAACACCGCCCTTAGCCGGTTTGAGCAATATAACAGCACTATGGAATTTTGATTCTACTTGATAAGGAATAGTCCCGTTTATTATCGGAACAGTGATCAGGTTCTTCTTGGCTCGATTAAAGGCTTTCTGCATTGATTGGGCAACATCAATTCCCTTTCCAATTCCTACGCCAACCTTGGATTTGCCATCACCAATAACAACGGTCGTTCGGAAACTAAAACGCTTACCACCCTTTGTAACCCTAGTTACTCGAGCAATATCAAGAACCTTTTGATCATACTCGGATTTTTCTCGAGGAGCGCCAAAACCACGGCCACCTCGGCCACCGCCACGGCCACCTCTTCTTTGTCCTCCCTGACCACCTCCGCCAGCTGGCGGACCACCCATGAATGAATTGTTAGGTTTATATGGTTCCATATTAATTACTAAAATTTAAGTCCTCCCGCTCGCAGACCGTCAGCTAAAGCTTTTATTCTTCCGTGATATTTATATCCACCACGGTCAAAAACTACTTCACTGATTCCAGCTGTCTTTGCTTTCTCAGCAATAATTTTACCGATTTCAGCAGCCTTTTGACTTTTACCGCCCTTCAATTTACTTTTAGAAACAGAAACGATCTGACTGCTCAAAATAGTTTTATGAGACTCATCGTCAATTAACTGGACGAGGATGTGCTTATTGCTCTTAAAAACTGACACCCTTGGTCGTGCTTTGATACCAACTATTTTGGCCCGCACTCTTCGATGACGGCTAATTCTATGCAATTGTTTTGATTTATTATTTGACATATTTGTTTATGAGTGTAGCGAATAACTATAAATTTGTCACCCGCCTCTGGCGGGCTCGCCTAAGGCGAGTATAGTATTTGCGACCAATCGCTTCGCTCTTGGGCAAATACTATGCGGCTGTAGCGGCTTTCTTACCCGCTTTTCTCCTTATCACTTCACCGGCATATTTAATTCCATGACCCTTATATGGCTCCGGTAATCTTTTGGATTTTACTTCTGCTCCAAAGTGACCGATAAGCTCATTATCAATACCGTTAATCTTGATAACATTCTTTTCTACTTTGACTGTTATACCGTCGGGAATTTTAACTAAGATTGGATGGGAATAACCTAAATTGAGCTCGAGGTCGCTACCCCCGCCCGAATGACCGGAGCCATCCGGTCGGGCTGGCTTAACATTGGCCTTATAGCCAACGCCGTCAAATTCTAAACTCTTTTCAAAGCCATCAGTTACCCCCTTCAACATATTTGCTATTAAAGCCCTGGTTAGTCCCCATATCTCCGGGGCATCCTGATCGTTTTTTAATCCTACAATAATATTACCTTCGGAAATAGAAATGGAAACAGAATCATTAAAAGTTTTTTTGAGTTCTCCTTTAGGCCCCTTTACCAAAACCGAATTGCCATCGATCTTGACTTCGATTCCTTTAGGAATTAGGATTGGTTTTTTTCCGATTTTAGACATAATTCAGAAATTACCACACTTCGAACAACATTTCTCCGCCCAAGTTCTGCTTTTTAGCTTCCTTTGAATTCATAACCCCTTTTGGAGTAGATATAACGCCCATACCATAACCGGAACGAACTGGTTTAATCTCTTTTGCTCCAAAATACATATGCCTCGATGGCTTGCTTATGATTTTAAACCCGTTTATAGCTGGCCTATTTTCTTCATCGTATTTAAGAGTAATGGCAAGATATTCGAATTCGGCCTTTTTGGCCTTCTTCTTCCTTCGTTCAACATCCACCACAAACCCACCCTCTTTCAATATCTGAGCAATCCTTAACTTCATATTGGAAAATGGAACAGAAGCCTGCTCGTTGCCAACGGCTTGAGCATTTTTTATTCGTATTAACATGTCGCCGATTGGATAGTTTACCATGATGATTTTTTAACTCCCGGCAGTAATCCTTGACCTGCCAATTCCCTGAAATGAATTCTACACAAACCGAACTTTCTCATATAGCCACCCTTTCTACCACATAAAAAACATCGCAAAACAATTCTTGTTGAAAACTTGGGCTTCTTATTCGATCGTGCAATTGTTGATTTCTTTGCCATGGGTATATTTAAATATTTAAATGTTTAAACATTCTTCAGTGGGAATCCCATTAACTTTAGCAACTCGATTCCCTGATCATTATTTTTAGAGGTCGTTACAAATGTAATCTCCAAACCGAATATATCCTTTAAACTTTCATAGTGAATCTCTGGAAAAATACTATGTTCTTTCAATCCGATATTTAAATTGCCTGTTTTATCGAAATTTTTTGGATCTATACCTCGGAAATCCTTTGATCTTGGTAGGGCAACATTGATAAGACGATCCATAAAATCATACATCCGACGCCCCCGTAGAGTAACAACCAATCCACTATTCATCCCTTCCCTTGATTTAAAACCGGAAATAGATTTCTTGGCTTTTCTGAAGACCGGTTTCTGACCAGACAGTAATCCAAGATCTCTGACAATTTTTGCAATAAATTTATCATCCTTGACTATTTTACCTATACCAACATTAATGACCACTTTATCTATCTTTGGAACGGCCATAACATTTTCGATGCTAAATTTCTTCTGCATCGCAGGTGCCACTTCTTTCCTGTATTTTTCTAATAAATTAGAGGTTGTCATATTATACTTCGGATTTGCATTTTTTACAAATTCTGGTTTTACTCCGACGCTCCGGTCGGAGCCCCGACCCTTTGGCGTCGGGGTTTTCATCCTCAACTTTATATCCAACTCTCGTCTGTTTTCCACATGATTTACATATCAAAGCCACTGCCGAAACACTGATTGCTCTTTCTTTACTGACTATCTGGCCTTTTTGGCCCTGCTTCTTGGCTCGCAAATGTTTTTTTACCAAATTTAGACCATCGACAACTACTTTATCAATTTCAGGAAAAACTAAAATAACCTTAGCCTTTTTGCCCTTGTCTTTTCCACCTAACATTATTACATTGTCACCTTTGCGTATTTTCATAAATTTATACCACCTCTTCGGCTAATGATGCTATTGTATTAAAACCTTTCTCTTTAATTTCTCTCGGTATCGGTCCAAAAATTCTTCCACCCTTTGGCTCTTTGCCATCTAAAATAACCACCGCATTATCATCAAACCTAATGTAGGTACCGTCCTTTCGACGATAGGGCTTTCTTTGTCTGACAACAACCGCTTTCAGAATATCTTTTTTCTTTACTGCTTTTCTTGGTTCAGCCACCTTAACCGAAACAACAACGATATCGCCCAACTGAGCATATCTTTTTCGTGAACCACCGAGCACCTTAAAAACTCCGACCTTCTTAGCGCCAGTATTATCTGCGACACTTACTATTGAACGTAATTGCAACATATTATTTAAACTTTACCTGTTATTATCCATCTTTTATCTTTCGACATTGGCCTTGTCTCCTGAATAAAAACTTTATCTCCGGTATGGTATTGATCCTCTGGATTATGGGCCTTGAAACGCATCGATACTTTATAATATTTCTTATATTTAGGATGTTTCTTTAATCTCAGAATCTCAATAACAGCAGTTTTCTGCATTTTATCTGAGACTACGGTTCCTTTAAGTATTCTTGGTTTTGCCTGCCTGCCTGTGGGCAGGGGGGGTTGTGTTTTTTCCATTTTAATTTGTTTAGAAATTAGGATTTAGAAATTAGAAATTTGGGATTTTAACTGCTTCAAGACAGTTAAAATCCTAGCTATATCTTTTTTTGTCTTCTTCACCTGACTTACATCCTTTACTTTATTATCGGCTAGATCAAAATTTAATTTCAAAATTTTCGCCTTTAAATCAACCAGTAATTGGTGAAGTTCATCTTTCGATTTATTTTTTAATTCGCTGATATGCATAATAAAATTTATCCTCTCTTAATAATTCGTGTTTTTATCGGTAACTTATGGCCCACCATCCGTAAGGCTTCCCTGGCAATATCGTCACTAACTCCATCAATCTCAAAGATAATTCGTCCAACCTCAATCGGCACGACAAAATGAGAAAGTCCTCCCTTTCCGCCTCCCATTCCAACTTCTGCACTTTTTGATGTTCTTGGTTTATCAGGAAAAACTCTCGTCCATATCTTGCCTCCCCGCTGAAAATATCTTGCTAATACTTTTCTGGCCGATTCGAGCTGATTTGATTTTAACCATGAAGATTCTTCGGCTTTCAAGCCATAACTGCCGAAGCTTAATTCAGTGCCTCTTTTGGCCCTTGATCTCAATCGTCCTTTATGGACTTTGCTGTGTTGTATTCTTGCTGGCTGTAACATAAATTATTTATCTTTATCAAATACTTCTCCTTTATATATCCAGACCTTTACTCCGATCGTGCCGTATGTAGTGTGCGCTGTCCCTCTGGCAAAATCGATATCTGCTCTTATTGTTTGGAGGGGTAAACTCCCCTCTTCCAAGTGCTCTGATCTTGCTATCTCGGCGCCGTCTAAACGGCCGCCCATCATAATCTTGGCTCCTTTAACTTGTCGACTAGCAATTATCTTAGCGAGGGTCTGTTTTAAAATTCTTCTAAATGGGATTCTCTTCTCTATCTGCTCGACTATAGATTCCGCCATGATCGTGGCCGAAGCTTCCGGATTTTTTATCTCTTGGATTTCCATGCGTATGGCAATTTTTTTCTTAAGGAGTTTATTTACTGCTTCTTTCAATTCTTCTACTCCGGTTCCTCCGCGACCTATAAGAAAACCTGGCCGAGAAGTATGGATAATAACATTTAAAGAATCGCTACCCCTATCAAGCTCGATCCGATCAATGCCCATATTCTTCAGCTTTTTTTCAAGAAAAGTTCTTACCCTAAGATCGACCTTTAAATAGTCCTGATATTTACGGCCGCCAAACCAATGGGATGCCCAGTCCTTATTGATTCCTATTCTGAATGATGTTGGTGATATCTTTTGTCCCATATTTGAAAATATTTAAATGTTATCGGAATCAGACCGCTTTACGCTGGAATAATCTTTTACCTAATCCGCCCAATACTCCTTTCTTTGGACCGATAATTTCTCTCTTTACTTCTGGTTTTTTAAAATCACGGACTCGTGCTTCTTCGGTAATCACTTCGCTAGTTTCTTTTCTAACTCTAGCGGTTTTTTCTTTCCTTAAACCAGCCCTGTGCTCGCCTAAAATAATGCTGATGTGGCTTGTCTTTTTTTGTATTGCCGCTGATCGGCCGAACCCCTTAGCTCTCATTCTCTTAAGTTTGACACCTTCATCAACAATAATGCTTTTTATATAAAGATTGTCCTTGACCATACTAAAATTATTTTCGGCATTGGCAATAGCTGAGTTAAGAAGCTTTTTTATCGGTTCGGCCGGTCTTCGTACAAAATACTCAAGCTGACCGAGAGCATCGTTAACATTCTTGCCTTTTATCAAATTGGCAACAGCCCTTACTTTTCTAGGGGCTAATCGTAAACTATTTAATTGGGCTTTGATATCCATTTTGATTTAATTTAATCCTACTTCTTTGGTGGCGCCGCCTCAGCTGCTGGTGCTACTTTAGCCGCCTGAGCCGCTTCTACTTCCTTCTGCTTCTGAGCTGCTTCTAATTCTCTCTGCATCCTTCCTCCATGTCTTACGAATTTTCGGGTGTGAGAGAATTCGCCCAGTTTATGACCAACCATATCCTCTGTTATAAGCACGGGAATGTGTACTCTACCGTTATGAACACCGAAAGTAAATCCGATCATCTCTGGTACAATAGTTGCAGCTCGTGACCATGTTTTAATAACAGTTTTTTCACCCGCCCTTAAATTACCGATTTTCTTCAGTAGTCTCTCGTCAACATATGGACCTTTTTTTAGACTTCTAGACATTTTTTATTTTTATTTATTTCTTCTTCGTACAATAAACTTGCCTGATTTCTTTTTCTTATTCCTTGTCTTCCTTCCGCCTGTAATTTTACCTTGGGCAGTTTTCGGCCTTCGGGTTCCCCTTCCTTGCCTACCTTCTCCTCCACCATATGGATGGTCCACTGGATTCTTAACAGTCCCCCTGACCTTGGGTCTTCGGCCGAGCCATCTTGAACGGCCAGCTTTACCCAAATTAATAAAAATATGCTCAGCATTCGACAATTGGCCTATAGAGGCGTAGCAATCTTCTGAAACCATTCTTATTTCAGATGAGGGCATAACTAACTGGACATAACCCTTATCACTTGCCAAGACAGTTGCCCCAGAACCTGCTGAACGAACCATCTTTCCTCCACCACCGGGGAATAATTCTATATTGTGAATCAATGTACCTTGTGGAATATTTTTTAACTTCATCCTGTTCCCAGGCTTCATTGTTCCTTTTTCTGATGTGATTATAGTATCTCCGACTTTTAAATCCTGCGGGGCAAGAATATATCTTTTTTCGCCATCATTAAAGTGAAGACGGGCAATCCTAGCAGTCCTGTTGGGATCATACTCAAGAGCAGCAACATTGGCAGGAACATTAAGCTTACCCTGACGAAAATCGATTTGCCGATATAATCTTTTTGCTCCTCCTCCACGATAATGACTAGTAACTCGGCCCTTATTATTTCGGCCGACAGCCCGATGAGATGAGAATGTAAATCGCTTTAAAGGATCAATCTTTGTTAATTGAGAAAAATCATATCCTGTCATCTGTCTTCTTGACGGAGTTGTTGGTTTATAAATCTTCATCCCGTTAGAAGTAGTGCAAAGCATCCACTACCACCGTGTGGTGCCATTTACTATTAATTATTGTTTGATTTATGTTCATATTATTCAACCCGTTAAGGGTACTTCTAACGGGATTACGGTTTGGCTTGACCTATCGTATATCCTGGTTTCAAAATAACGATTGCTTTCTTAAAGCCTGATCGGGAACCGGGATGCTTCCCAAAATCCCTCCTTTTTTCTGGCATATTTAAAATCTTTACGCTCTTAACTTCAACTTTAAAAAGTTTGGAAACTTCTTTCTTTACTTCTGACTTATTAGCATTATTAAAAACTTTGAACATATACTGATTATCGGCAATTCCAATTGATGCTTTCTCGCTCACATAAAAACCTCTTAACACTTTGTGCGTTTCTACTCCGCTAGTACCAGAAAAAGCCATACTTCCCGAAGATATACTCTCCTTCACTTCTTCTTTGTCTGTCTTGTTCAACTCAATATCAGGGCCATTTTTGGTCTCGTCTTTATCTTTCTTTGTTTTATTAAATAAAGCAGACATGGTTTAAAAAATTATGCGTGAAAAGTTTTCTCTATAACACCGACTGAATCTTTTAACAAAATCAGGTTCTTCCTGCCAAGCACATCTAAGGCGTTTAAGTTCTTCGCTTCCATCACATCAATTTTTGGCAGATTTCTAGTAACTCTCTCGACTGTATCGCCTAGTTTTTTGTCGGTAACTAAAAGCAGACTGCCGTGCTTGGTCGAGAAAAGCTGAGAAACTTTATTCATAATGCTAGCCATTTCTTTAGTCTTCCAATCCTGAAGTTTTAAATCTTCAACCACAACTAGTTCTTTGTCCCTTGCCTTTGAAGACAAGGCAATAAATAATGCTTTTCTGGCCATTTTTTTATTAATTTTCTTTTTAAAAATTCGTTCTTTGGTTGGTCCATGGGTTACGCCTCCACCTTTCCATATTGGCGAACGGATAGAACCGTGACGAGCCCGGCCGGTTCCCTTTTGTCTCCACGGCTTTTTGCCTCCTCCTCGAACCTCACCTCGGCCCTTGGTGTGAGCAATAACTTGTCTCTTGTTGGCCATTTGTGCCGTAATTACCTGATACAATAAGTCTCTATTCATAGACACTCCAAAAACACTGTCAGGCAAGCTGGCTTTTCCAACACTCTCTGCGTTTTGATTGTATAAATTAATCTGCATAAATTAAACTATTGGCTCTGTATAAATAACAAACCCCCTATATTTCCAGGCACAGCTCCTTTGATCGCTAACAAATTATTCTCTTTATCTACAACTACAATTTTTAACCCCCTAGTGGTAAGCTGATCGTAACCCATCCTGCCAGGCATCCTCATACCCTTTAATGTGTGCTGAGGAAATCTCTGGCCGATAGAACCAGCATGACGCAATACCGAATGGTGGCCGTGACTAGCCCAAGCGCCATGAAAACCGTGCCTTTTAACAACTCCCTGAAATCCTTTTCCCTTAGTCATGCCAGTAACCTTAACGGCATCACCGGGAACAAAAACAGATACATCAATCTTCTGACCAACAGTTAATTGAGCCGAACTGATACCTTCTTGATCCTGACCTCTCGATCTTTTACCTTTACTATCGAATCTAAATTCTTTTACAGTCGCAAAGTTACCCATGTTCTTAAAATGACCTTTCTGTTGTTTGTTAATATTCGTTTCTTTTTTTGTCCCAAATCCAACCTGAACAGCTTCGTACTTATCTTTCTCCATATTTTTAACCTGCAAAACCGTATTCGGTTCCGCCTCAACAACTGTGACCGGGGTCACATTGCCATCTTCGCCGTAAACCTGAGACATTCCTAATTTTTTTCCAAGTATGAACTTCATAATTATATGCTCGGGGTCCTGCCCCTCCTCACCCCAGAGGTGCTCAATAAATTTCCGCTCCTCCGGGGTCCCCAGTCGGGTCACCCCTCGCGCATTTTTTCAAAAAAAACACCGGACTCAGCCGGCATTAGCAAGCTAAATCTTTGTATTTATCTATTTAAGTGGTTTTAGAAATATTTAAAACCAATATATTAAATTAAGGCTATAAGTCAATAATGAATTTTTATCCCGCCTTGCGGGATCCCGCCAAGCGGGATAAACCGGATAGTCCTTTTGAGACCATTAACCGGATTAATTCCAATATCGTATTACTACCTTATTCTCTCGCCCCAGTCACCTGGGGCGAGAAGTAAGGGGATAATTTATTGTGAATCTCCTTCTACATTTGCGAGCATCTTCATTCTTCTTTCAGCGGTCTTTATGCTTTCAGCAAGTGCCATAATTTGTTTCTTTTGTTCGTCATCGAAATTAGTATCTTCTATAGCAGTAACACTCTCAGCGATACTTGCTCCGTTTTCTTTCATTTCAGAAAGACTCTGCCGAAACTTTGTTTCCAATTCTTCCTTATCTTGTTCTGGTGTTTTATATATTGTTGGTGGTCCTTCGTGTGGTATATTTTTATTCCTACATCTTAACCTCGATGTCGACTCCTGCAGGGAGGTTTAAATTCATTAAGGAATCGATTATCTTCGGGGATGGGTTGGTAACGTCGATGATGCGTTTGTGGGTTCGCATTTCGAATTGCTCGCGGGAATTCTTATCAATGAAAGATGAACGATTCACGGTATATTTGTGTATCTCTGTTGGCAACGGCACAGGACCGGTTGGTTTACCGCCGTTGCGTTCAATCGTATCAACGATCTGCTGAGCCGACTTATCGATTATCTTGTTATCATAAGCCCGCAGTTTGATCCTGATTCTTTGACTCAACTCTTTTTCTTTTTCTTTTTTCGTTGCCATAATAATTTACCAAAGAACTACCAAGCCCCGCATGAGCGGGGTTGGATCATTATTACACGTGAATTTTAGTTACTACTCCAGCACCAACAGTCTTACCTCCCTCTCGGATAGCAAACCTCTGTTTTTCTTGCATAGCAATCGGAGCAATCAATTTAACTTTCAAATTAGAAGTATCACCCGGCATTACCATCTCTACGCCCTCTGGGAGTATAACCTCTCCGGTAACATCAGTGGTTCGGAAATAGAACTGAGGTTTGTATCCTTTGAAAAACGGGGTGTGTCGTCCGCCCTCTTCTTTAGTTAATACGTAGATCTCGGCATCAAACTCAGTATGAGGGGTAATGGAACCTGGCTTGGCTAAAACCTGACCTCTTTCAATATCTTCTTTCTTAACACCTCGAAGAAGTATCCCGGCATTATCGCCGGCCATACCTTCATCTAACTGTTTATTAAACATTTCGATTCCGGTTATTACTGTCTTAGCAGTTGGTTTAATACCGACTATTTCCACTTCTTCGTTAACTTTAACAATACCTCTTTCGATTCTTCCGGTAACAACAGTGCCTCTTCCTTCAATTGAGAAAATGTCTTCGACTGGCATCAAGAATGGTTTGTCAGTTTCTCGAACTGGATCAGGAACATAGGCGTCAAGCTGATCGACAAGTTCCTTAACTTTCTTTACCCACTCGTCATCTTTTGTCTTGCCTTCAAGGGCTTTTAAACCCGAACCTCGGATTATCGGGGTTTTATCTCCTGGAAATTGATATTTATTCAAAAGTTCCCTGATTTCTGTTTCAACTAAATCTATCATCTCCGGATCATCAACTTGGTCAACTTTATTCAAGAAAACTAAGATATAAGGAACACCTATCTGCCTAGCAAGAAGAATATGCTCTCGGGTCTGAGGCATAGGACCATCGGAAGCTGCGACAACCAAGACTGCAGCATCCATCTGAGCGGCACCGGTAATCATGTTCTTAATATAGTCTTGGTGACCAGGAGCATCAACATGAGCATAATGCCTCTTCGGGGTTTCATATTCCGAATGGTGAAGAGCAATTGTGATACCTCTGGCTTTTTCTTCTGGAGCGTTGTCAATCTGATCAACGCCTTCGGCTCTGGCGCTATAACCTTCCTCCTTATAAAGATTTAAAGTATGCAAAATCGCCGCGGTTAGAGTAGTTTTACCGTGGTCAACATGACCGATTGTGCCGACATTTAAGTGCGGCTTGGTTCTTTCAAATTTTCCTGCCATTTACGCAATTTGTCTACGAGTGAAACGAGTAGTTACAAATTCGTAACCCCGCCATGGCGGGGTAACTTTCTGTTACCAATCACTTCGCTCTTGGACATAAAGTTAGCTTTTAGCTATTATGTTATGTAAGTTCTATTTTAATCTAATACCAGTTTTTAGTCAATGCCCTGATTGTTGAGACTTCTTTCTTCCATTTCTATCTGAGTTTTTAGAGCCAGTATCTCTTTATTGAGTCTTTCCAGTATTTCGGTCTCTTTCTCGTGTTGATTATAACCATTGGCACTATTAACAACAGCTCCGTTATGAAGTGGGGTAATTTTTACCTCTTTTTCTCCGGCTTTATTTGAGGCAAGGTCTTTATACATACTATAGCCCAGTATAACAAATGATGGCTCTCCATTATCTAAAATCAAAACAGCAGTTGAGGTGTTTATTAAGTTTTTTATCTCTTTGATATCCATAGTAACTACCTATTTCTTACCTTCTATGATTTGTTGGGCCACATTATTTGGAACCGGTTCGTAGTGATCAAATTCCATAGTAAATGTTCCTCGGCCTTCGGTCAATGATCGGAGAGCCGTAGCATAACCAAACATTTCCGAAAGAGGAACTCTCGAGTTTATGACTTTTAAATTAAGGGGGCTTCGGTCATTCAAACTTAAGACCTGGCCTCGGCGTGATGCCAGATCCCCCGTCGCTTCGCCCATAAACTTATCCGGAGTTATTATCTCCAGTTTCATTATTGGTTCAAGTAAAATAAGCTTGGCCCTCTTCGATGCTTCCTGAAGAGCCATAGCTCCCGCGATTTTGAAAGCAATTTCTGAAGAATCAACCTCGTGATAAGAACCGTCATAGAGAGTAACTTGTATATCCACCAAAGGAAAACCAGCCAATACGCCCTTATCCAAAGCTTCCTTAATACCCTTCTCTGTAGGATTAATAAACTCTTCTGGAATAACGCCACCTCTAATAGCATTAATAAATTCAAAACCGCTTCCCCGCTCTTTTGGTTCAACCCGAAGCCAGACATGACCGTATTGACCACGGCCTCCGGATTGACGGATATATTTGCCTTCGGCTTCGGCTGTTCCGGAAATAGTTTCCTTGTAGGCAACTTGCGGCCGACCAACATTTACACCGACGCCGAACTCCCTCTTCATACGATCAACAATAATTTCTAAATGAAGCTCTCCCATGCCAGAGATAATAGTCTCGGCCGTTTCTTGGTCAGTTTTAATTCTAAATGTAGGATCTTCATCTGAAAGTTTTCTAAGAGCAATGCCCATTTTTTCTTGATCGGGTTTCGTCTTCGGTTCAACTCGTAGAGAAATAACTGGCTCTGGAATGTCTATGCCTTCTAGAACTATCGGGTTATCCGGATCACACAGAGTATCTCCTGTTTTGGTATCTTTTAAACCAACGGTGGCGGCAATGTTGCCTGCATATATTTCTTTGATTTCTTCCCTGTCATTAGCATGAAGCCGAACGATACGACTTATTCTTTCCTGGTTGCCGCTTCTGGTGTTTAAAACATACGAACCCGAAGAAAGTTTACCAGAGTAAACTCTAAAAAAAGTTAGAGATCCAACAAAAGGATCGGTGGCTGTTTTGAAAGCTAAAGCGGCAAACGGAGCATTGTCATCTGGTAAAACCGGTTTGTCCTGACCAGTTTTCTTATCTACTCCAGTAGTCGCAGATATATCTACCGGCGAAGGCAGATAATATGCGACCGCATCTAGAACCAGCTGGACTCCCTTATTTTTCAAAGCCGAACCGCAAAGAACCGGGAAAATTTTATTTTCTATAGTCGCCTTTCTTAATATTGTCCGAAGTTTGTCCAGTGGGATCTCTTTACCTTCAAGATATTCGGACATAGCCTGATCATCCTGTTCGACTATTTTTTCGATGGTGGCGGATCTTTCTTTTTCAGCTTCGGCTTTAAGATTTTCCGGTATTGGCCCCTTAATAACTTTCTCGCCCTTTGGGCCTTCAAAGGTGTAATATTCCATTGTAAGTAGATCAATAATTCCTTTAAACTGATCCTCGTGACCATCTGGTATCTGCAATTTTATTGCACTAGGCGAGAGACGCTCGAGAATAGACTGAAAAGATCTTTCAAAAGAAGCGCCCAAACGATCAAGTTTATTTATAAAACAGACGCGAGGCACTTGATAATCATCGGCGTATCGCCAATTAGTTTCAGACTGGGGCTCAACTCCAGCAACACCATCAAATACGACAACCGCTCCATCAAGCACCCTAAGTGAGCGCTTTACTTCGATTGTAAAGTCGATGTGCCCAGGAGTATCAATAATGTTTAGCTTGCACTTCTCGGCCTCTTTGTCTTTGGCATCGGTCGGAGACCAATAAGCCGTAGTCGCAGCGGCAGTGATAGTTATTCCCCTTTCCCTCTCTTGTTCCATCCAGTCCATTACCGTGTCTCCTTCATGGACTTCCCCGATCTTGTGAGAAATTCCAGTATAAAAAAGAATCCTCTCTGAGGTTGTAGTCTTACCGGCGTCAATGTGAGCAATGACACCGAAATTACGAATTTTATTAATTGGATAGTCAGCCACTAAATAAGAAGCTATTAAGTTGGTAGGCTAGTAAGCACATAAGTTTCTGAGAATCTATTTTTTAATTTAAAGCTTATTGGCTTATGGGCTTATCGGCTTGCAAGCTTATTTTTTTACCAGGCAAAGTGAGCAAAAGCTTTATTGGCTTCGGCCATACGGTGTACATCATTCCTCTTCTTAACTGCATTACCGGTATTATTAGAAGCATTAATAAGTTCTTCGGCTAATTTCTCACTCATTGGCTTACCCTTTTGAGAACGAGCCGATTCAATTATCCAACGCAGAGCCAGAGCAACTTTCCTCTCTGGCCTAACTTCTACTGGAACTTGATAGTTGGCTCCGCCGATCCTTCGAGAGCGCAGTTCCATTTGAGGACTTACATTTTCCATTGCTTTTTCAAACACTTCTAATCCAGGCTTGCCGGCTTTTTGTTCAGCAATTTCGAAGGCATCATAAACAACCCTTGAAGCAACGGATTTTTTTCCAGCTCGCATTACATAATTAATGAGTTTAGCAACTAAAAGGTTCGAATATTTAATATCCGGCTCGAGGTGTGATTTCTTTTTTACTGGCCTTCTCATTAGGTTATATTTAAATGTTTAAATATTTCAAAATAATTTCGTAAACGAAATTATTTTGGTCTCTTCGCGCCATATTTTGATCTTTGTTGCATCCGTCCTTCTACGCCACCACTATCTAATACTCCACGGACAATATGATATCGAATACCTGGTAAGTCCTTGACCCTTCCACCGCGAAGCATAACAACTGAGTGCTCTTGTAGGTTGTGACCGATTCCGGGGATATAGGCAGTTACTTCCATGCCGTTAGTTAATCTAACACGAGCAATTTTTCTCAAAGCAGAGTTCGGCTTTTTAGGAGTCATCGTTCTAACTTGAATACAAACTCCCCTTTTAAAGGGGGCTGGATAAAACCTGGGCCGATTTTGTAAAGTATTAAATCCAAATTCTAAAGCCGGCGATTTTGTCTTCGCTCTGGTAATCTTTCTTGGGTTTTTTAATAATTGTCTAAATGTCGGCATATAAAAAAGACCTTTAAGGTCTTTGATAGTGTAGCAGACAAGAACTACCTATGTCAAACCTTAGAGCCCTATTCCGGTAATCAGTTTAAACAGCCAATATATCAGCGGGGAAACATAAAACATGAAAATAATTAGGAAAATTGGAAATATAAAAAAACTATTTTTATATATGTAGACCTTCAGTGCGTTGAATCTAGCTGGTAAAAATGTCATCAACAGCCAATGGCCATCAAGGGGAGGGACCGGAAACATATTGAACACGGCCAAACCCAAATTAAGCACGACAATATTTGATAACAGTAGGGGTACAAGAGGTGAAGAAAAGATATCGGGCATAAAACGCAGAGTGAAACCAAAAAGAAGTGCAAGGATAAGATTAGATAACGGTCCGACAATCGCCACTTTTGCCGGTCCATATTTCCTATCAGTCAAATTATTGGGATTATAAGGAACTGGTTTGGCATATCCGAAAGCAAAGCCGGTTGTATACAAGAGGACGAGTGGAAGAATTATTGAACCGAATAAATCGATGTGTTTGATTGGATTCAAGCTTAATCGGCCGAGATTCTTAGCCGTCGGATCGCCTAAAGAATTGGCCATTAGACCATGTGAGATCTCGTGGATGGTCACAGAGTAGAGCATAACAACTATGTTGAATATAGATATCAAAGTAGTATCCATGCTTGAAATGTTATCAAGTTTAGTATAGAATGTAAAACAACAATATTATGGCTACACGATGTCCGCAATGCGGCAAAAAACCAATCATGCTCACTACTCGCAAACTTTTGCGAGGCCATTATAATCCAACTTCCAAGTCTCGACGCTATCCCAATCTCCAATGGGCTCAAGTTTCAGGTAAAAGAACAAAAATCTGCACCGACTGTATAAAAACCCTCCATAAAACAAACTAGGAGATGTTAAAAGAAACTCCCCCCTCTGAGATCTTAGATTTGAAAACATTAAGCCCTCAAACTAAAATGAGGACGATCTTAGAAGCCTTCGATGCTGGCACAGGTAGCAAACAAGAAAGAGAAGACAGAAAACAAAAGTTTATAAAGCTAATAGGCAGATATAATCAGGCAATAATAAAATCAAGACCATCTCAATCCGAGAAAGAACTTACTTATTCTGATGAAAGTAAAAAAAAGTTACACGACGAGATTATGTCCGTCATAAGATCCATATCTTTATCGCGGATAGATCCAACGATACGGGGATTAGCAGAATATCTAGTTCATAATCGACAAGAGGTTGAAAGGATAGTTACAAGTTATTTCTTAGGATACGATACTGTGCCGAATCCAGAAACTTACTCTCCGATAAAAAAAGCTAGAGAAAATCCTCTTTATTTTTCCAAACCAGGAGAAGATGACTAACATCCGGGCTGTGGTATAACGGTATTACACATGGCTGGGGGTCATGTAACCCGGGTCCAACTCCCGGCAGCCCGACAATTAAGGTAACCGGCCATTATTTATCCCACTGGTTTTTTAGTTCTTCGTCAGCTTTTTTATCCGCCTCGGGCTGATCCCACATCCGCTTGTTCCAGTCACTAAGAGTTTCGATAACAAAATAGTCTTGCTCATCTGAGCGCGAATCCTTGGATTTAATACGCTTATAATTTAGTTTGGGAACAAGGGTTGGCCATATTTCTTCCAGGGCTCCATCCTCTCTCTGTTTGCTTTGATATCCATCCTGCATCTTGTCTTCAATATTCACACCAAGAGCATCAAGAACATCCTTTTTATCTAGTAGTTTTTTATTATCCTGATCTTTGGGCGTGAATTCATTCCAGGTAAAATGTCGTTTGATTCTTTTCTCGCCCTCAGGATCAACATAGGCAAATTTATTAGCGGTAAGCTTATCGACGGCATCTCTAGCAATTCCCGAAGCTTCAGACATTAATTTTTGTTTTTCCCGACTTTGTTGTGACCAGTCTAATTGTTCGGTCATATAAACTTATTAATTTAAGTGGGTGATTTATAAAATCCCCTTCAATGTATTCGGGGGATTTCATAGTGGCCCTTCCGTTATCGCTAAGACTTTAGCTGTTTGTTTGGCCCCGCCGAGACGGGGGCATAGTGGGTGTCCGCAAAGTAATCCCTCGGAATCCCTAAACATAGGGCTTCACCAGAATCACTTAATAATGAGACTCCCGATAAGAACAATTTGTCCTAAAGCTTGGGCAAAAACAGAAGAGCTACTTACATTATCGCACTGCCATAAAGAGATTCAAGTGCATAACTAATCAAACATTAGTGACTCATCAACTCGTTTATATCCAAAAATCTCCTTTGGAGAGAACCAGTGATTTATTTCCCTTTTTGCTTCAGGTATAGAGCCAGAAGCATGGACTATGTTTCTAATTGGCCGTTTATTAAAATTGCCAAGAGTTGATGAATCTACTGAAAAATCACCCCTAATAGTTCCTAAGTCAGCCTTGAATGGTAGCGTATTGCCAACTATCTTTCTAGCCATATCTACGGCATGTGGTCCTTCAAAAACCATTGCTACTACCGGACTTGAAGATAAAAATTCAAAATTCCAATCATTTATCATCTTACCTATCTCTAATGCATTATCAGTACCCATTACTTTTTTCACATCAAGACCTAATAGTTTGAGGTTTTCAAGGCTTTTATTTCCCATACCTTCAAGCTGTTCTCGAGTGGAAAGATAGTGCTTTTTTATGTGCTCCGCTGATGGTTTAATCATTTTTAGACCCACAACCTTAAAACCGCGTGTTTCAAATCGCTTAATAATTTCACCCACAATCCCCCGTTGAAGGGCATCTGGTTTGGCCAATATTAATGTTTGCTCTTTTTGTATTTTATGCATATTACTAATACTTTATTATTTTGAAATTAACTCCATCACTGACCATTTTTATATCGCCATCGATATCATTACGATAATACTTTATATCAGAATTTTCTAAACGATTCAATATCTCCGGTGAAGGGTGGCCATAGCGGTTCTTGGCACCGACTTGGATTACTGCCACTTTCGGACTAACTGCCGATAAAAATTCTTCACTCGTAGAGGTCTTGGACCCATGGTGACCAACCTTCAAAACATCAGAATCCAAATCATAACCTTTCATTATCAGTCGCCGCTCAACTTTTGTCTCCATATCCCCCGTTAGCATAATTTCCAGTTCACCATATCTCAACATTACCACGACTACATCATCGTGGGGATTCTTAGGATTATCGCCGACCACCGATTCGAATGGATGTAACACTGTTAAAGTCACGCCATCACCCAAATCAATAATCTTGCCCGCAATCGCTTCTACATCATTCGCATTTTCGTTTTTAACTACCTCTCGCCAAGCCTCAAATTCCGAAGAATTATATGATTCTCTTGCTTCAATGATATTTTTAACCTCGTATCTTTCAAGAACATCAGCTAAACCAACAATGTGGTCGGCATGGGGGTGGCTCACTACCACAACATCAATATCCTTATCATAAAAAGGCATCACCTCGCCTAATTTTGATGAAATAGCATTCCCTGGCCCACCATCAACCAAAATCTGCCGTCCGCTAGGACTTTCTATCCAGATGCTATCCCCTTTGCCCAATATCAAAGAAATGGACTTTTAGTAGCCCGTCTTTTTGAGAGGCGGTGGAATAAGTAGAAAATGCAAAGACGGAAAGACAGAGAACGATAACGAGATGTGTTAATTTTAATTGCCAAGATTGCATTAGAATTTAATAACACATCTATCATAAAAACAAAACCGCTCATTTCTGAGCGGACATAGCCTTATAACCTTCTCTTTTCCAAATATTATACAACATACCATCCATGAGAGTCCATTGTTTATTAAATTCCGGAAACGAGAACCATATCGTGGAACTACCTCGAAACTGTAATGTCTGTGATTTAGCTCCAAAAAATCTAGCAACAACATTGGGAATACTCTCTAGAGTAATTATCGATTTATGGCTATCCTTAGGGCAAGATTCCATCGATACAAAATGGTACCGCATTTAGACTCTCCCATCTTATTCTAGATAAACACATATTAATGCATTAATTATATTCTGTCAATGTTCGTAAAAATATATGAATAATCCATCCTTCTTCCCCATCCCGTCGGATTATATGGAATATCAAAGATAAACACTTCGACTGCGCTCAGTGCAAGCAGGTGTTCGACTGCGGTTATACTATAAAAATGGCATCGCCTTGATTTACGTCAAAGAAGTTAATTTCTAATAAACCGTCCCCGCGTCATGTTATGATACACCATAACATCATCTGATAGAAGATATTCTGATATTCTGATTTCTACTTTTTATCTTGATTAATTTCATCTAGCAGATCGGAAAGCCAATAATAACTTTTATACCGTCTTCTAATCTCGGCAAAACCACTCGTTGGATAATAATCTTTAAACTCCGATTTCTGCTTCATGGGTCTAACTGCTTTTTTAATCTTTTCGACGACCATCTCATAACCTTTATACCTACCGCCCAGCCATTTTCTGACTCTATATACCGTATCTAAACCGACTCCCATTTCTGCGACTATTTTTCTGTAGGGCTGTTTGGTTAAGAGTCTCTTGGCGATTAGAATCCTTCTGCCGACCATAACTTTCTCGCCTTCAGTTAGAATATCGTTTATAAAAGACTTGATTTCATTTCTTTCTTTAGCAAAGTCTAGCGCCGCATAAAGAGCATCGAGATATCTTGATTTGGCATCTTTTTTTATTTTTTTAGTTTCAAATTTCATTACATTAAAGTTAAATTTATTGTTATGGTGTATCATAACAAGGATTGGTTTTTCAAACAATAAAACGGGGATTAATCTTTAAATGCTGGATGTGCTTATTTTAGTTGCCGAGATTGCATGAAAGATATTTATCATAAATTTGGAGTAAAAGAAAAGCCCCGCTTGGGGGCTGAGACTAGATATTTTTCCTCAAACTCTCTATTTTATTTTTTAGAACTTGCAGATGGAATTCAAGCTCAAATGTATTAGCTCCATCTTTTCTGTAATCAGAGAGTTTATTTTCTGTGTTTCTTACTGCCTCTTCTAAACCAGCAATCGCTTCGCTTTTATTATCTGGCCATTTATCAGAATTGGTTCTTCTCTTGGAATCCATAAGATAAAACGGTACAGAATAATCTTTGGTCATCATTCTGCCTCGATAGATAAGATATAATAAAACCCACAACCTATATATCAGAATATGGAAAAATACTCAACAACCCAAATTTGATAACTAGTTATAGCCCAAGCAATACAGCCGATAAGCTGGCCCGCTGGAACAAAAATCATTCCCGTTATTCCGGCAGCAAAACCGGTAAACATGGCATAGGGCAAGAAAGAAATAATCAAAACATTAGTTGGCAGAGAAATTAGAGAAAAATTTCCAAAATAATAAATAAGTAACGGGGATACAGCTATTTGAGCCGAAGAAGTCATAAGTATTAACTCTTTTAATCCCCCGAGTTTTGGAATTTTATAAAATTTAGAGTCAAGCAGAGGATATAGATATATCAACCCCAAAACAGCTGCAAAAGATAATTGAAATCCAATATCAAAAACAAGAACCATCGGATTAAACCAAACCATCACCGCTCCGGCTAAAATTATAGAATTTTTCTGATCATAGAGTCGACCGTAACCATGGGCAAAAGAAAGGAGCAATCCCATAACTGCCGCCCTAACAACAGAAGCCGAAGCTCCGGTTAGAATAACAAATAAAATTATTACTGCCACCGAAATCCAAAAAGCCACCCGACGCCTAAAGAACCAGACCAATCCGAGTAAAATCGCTTCTGAAATAATCATTATATTATAACCGGATATCGCTAGAATGTGGGTTGTGCCGGTTTTAGAAAAAGCATTTTTAAGGTCATCGGGAATATTCTGCCTGGTTCCCAATAAAATTCCATTTATAAAAGCGGCATTCGGTTCTGGAATCGATAGATTAATAGCATTTTGAAATTTATTTTTAAGAGTAAAAATATTATGATATATCATAATTTTAAATCTAATATCCCAATCCAAATCAACGTCAGTCTTTTTTATTTCTTGGGGATAAAAAATAGTCATTCTTATGCCATCTTTCTTCAAATAAGTTATATAATCAAAGTCTGTAAAGTTCTGCGGTAATATTAACTCCCCTCTTATTAATAACTGATCGCCAAATTCTCGCCTCGGAAAAGCGTTTGTGGTAATTAAGATCCTTTCGTTCTCGGTCTTAAAAACAAATCTTGCCCTGCTCCCATCAATATCCGGCTCGCTGTCTATATAGCCATTAAGAGAAACTTCCTGACCAACCAAACCTTTTAAATCACTGTGACTTGAGTCAAAGTAATTAAACCTAGCCGCTCCACCAATAAAAGCTAGGATTAAAAACCCAGCTAGAATAAAATATTTACGACCGAATACAGATAAAACGATTACCGAAATGCCAGCCATAGCCAAAATTAATATAAATGATGTGGATAGATTAAAAAATGAGGCCAGAAATACTCCCAGAATAAAAGCACTCAAAAGATAGAAAAACACCTGGGACTTATGCATTAGAGTAATTTATCAAAATATCAAAAATAAAAAAGCCCCCTCTAGGGAGCACCGACAAGATTCTTTTCAGTATTTCGCCACTTAACCCAGTTCCTAATCATAATGATAGTGCCGGAAATATTAGTCAAAACAAGAGCATAATCTTTTATCCTAAAACCTATCATCATCCAGATAATACTTCCTGCGGCAATCATAATGAAACCTGATTTATTTTTATTACCTACCATAAGATTGCCAGATAGAATAAGCACAAAAGCAATCCAGTTCATAGTATCCCCTCAAAGAACTTTTGTTAAGATATTACATGAATTTAAAATAAAAGAAAGGAGGATCATCCTCCTTTCTTTTATTAACCGTCATCATATTCAATTTTATTTTATCTTCTTAAAATTTTAATTGCAGACGCCGGTTGTTGTGAAGCAATTGGGACAAGAATAACATGACCCAGCTCTAATCATCAGCGACCCGCAATTCACGCAAGCCGGGGCATCAGCATTGGTAGCAACTAGAGTATCGGCATTGAGATGTTGGATAGGAGCCGAAGCCAAGACTGGTTCATTCTGTTGGCTCGGCTTGCCATGAACTTGTTGAATGGGCTGATCAACAACAATTCCATTTGAACTAGAGCCGAAAATTTCTTCCCTTTCTTTATCATTTAAATACTTCGTGCCGATATAACGAAAAACATAATCCATTATCGATTTAGCCGTGGGTATGTCTGGATTATTAGTAAATCCGGCCGGTTCAAAACGCATATCTTTAAATTTCTTAACAAGCACCTTTAGTGGTACGCCGGATTGCAAACACATCGAGACAAGGGTAGCAATAGTATCAAACAAACCGGAGATAGTACTTCCCTCTTTGGCTGTGGTAATAAATGTTTCTCCGGGTTTGCCAGATTCAGGATAAAAACCGACTGTCAGATAACTCTCAAATCCACCAACTGAAAATTTATGTGTAATCGATGGCCTTTCATCCGGCAGTTTAATTCTCGTATAGCCATTAACTTTTTCAACCAAACCACTCTTTCCATCTTTTGAAGTATTTAAGGGCTGGATTGACTTACAACCATCACGGTAAACTGCAATGGCCTTGAGGCCTAATTTCCATCCCTGCATAAAAACATCTTTAATATCTTCTCTCGTCGCATCGCTTGGTAAATTCACTGTTTTAGAAATCGCCCCGGATATGAATGGTTGAGCCGCGGCCATCATTTTAACATGACCCATATAACTTATACTTCGTGAACCATTGGTTGCCTTAAATGAACAATCAAATACCGCTAAATCTTCTTCGAGGATATGAGGAGCGCCCTCAATGGTTTCTTTTTCTATAATGTAGTTGGTTATGTCTTCTATCTGCTCCTCTGAATATCCTAGTTTCTGTAATGCTTTTGGAACTTGGCCATTCACTAATTTAAGAGTCCCGCCGCCAACCAGTTTCTTATATTTGACCAACGCCAACTCAGGTTCAACACCGGTCGTATCGCAATCCATAAGAAAAGCGATCGTGCCGGTCGGAGCAAGAACAGTGGCTTGAGAATTGCGAATGCCATATTTGCGTCCGAGGGTAAGAGCGTCATTCCAGACAATCCTAGAATAGTTGGTCAGATCATCATCATCGACAGCAAGCTTCATCGATTTTCGGTAAAGTTTCTCCGCTTCTTCGGTGTGTTTTTCTATCACTCCAAGCATCGGCTCTTTGTTCACATCAAAACCGGTGAATGGTCCCTTAATATCGGCGACCAAAGCTGACATGCGATAAGATTCTCCACATAAAAGAGATGTGATTTGGCCAGCAACCGCCCTACCCTTTTCAGAGTCATATGGCAGTCCCATAACCATTAATAACGAACCGAGGTTCGCATAACCAAGGCCGAGCTGGCGATAATCATTAGCATTCTGAGTTATTTTCTCGGTTGGATATGACGAGTTATCTACAACGATATCCATTGCCAAAGTCATAGTATCGACTGTCCTCCTAAAAAGATCTACATCAAATTTACCGTCTTCTTTAATAAACTTAAGCAGATTAAGAGACGCGAGGTTACAAGCACTGTTATCAATTGACATATATTCTGAGCAAGGATTTGAGGCATTTATTCTGCCAGTATTAGTAAGGGTGTGCCAATCGTTTATAGTGGTATCGTATTGGACGCCGGGATCAGCACTATGCCAAGCTGCATCAGCCATCCAATCAAGAACTTCTCTGGCCCTAACCCTCTCTAAGATTTCACCGGTTGTTACTGCCTTAAAATTCCAGAGGGAATCATCTTCAACCGCTTTCATAAAATCGTTTGTAACCCTGACGGAATTATTGGCATTCTGATATGGCAGTAATGTATACGGATCAAAAATATCAGCTGTTATAGAATCCTTGATTCCAGACTGAGCAAGAGCCTTGGTCATATCTTCAATAATTTTTTTGCAGTAAATAAAATTCTTTATATCGGGGTGCCCCACATTCAAGACAACCATTTTTGCCGCCCGCCTGGTTGTACCACCCGAACGGATAGAATTAGCTACTCCATCAGCGCCTTTCATGAAAGAAACAGGACCAGAAGAATAACCACCCTTAGAGAGTGCTTCTTTGGATGATCTCAACTTAGAAAGATTAGTGCCAGCACCTGAACCATATTTGAATATCCAACCCTCATCCCGATACCAATCTAAGATTGAGTGCATATTATCCTCTACGGCAAGAATAAAACAGGCCGAACATTGGGGTCGTTCGTGGACACCAACATTAAACCAGACTGGGCTATTGAAGGCGGCATATTGATTTATTAATATCCACTTCAAGTCTAGCGAAAAATTAGTGGCATCTTCGCTGGAGGCAAAGTAACCGTCCTTTAAGCCCCAACCAGCCATAGTATCAGCCACCCTATCTATCATCTGCCTCGCACTATATTCTCTTTCTGGGGAATTAATTGGCCCACGAAAATATTTGGAAGAAACAATATCAGTTGCGGTCTGAGTCCAAAATGAAGGAACCTCGACATTATTTTGTTCAAAAACAACTGTGCCATCACCCTTGGTTATTTTGGCAGTTCGACGCTCCCATTGGATATCATCATAAGGATGGCTAGTACTAAATAATCTGGGCCAAACAAATCCGGTCTTATGCAAACCATTTCCCGGAACAGCGTTACTGATAGTGTCCTCGTAATCATAAGGTTCGTACTCGACTGTCTGAATTTGTTTGCGTTGATAATCCACAGAATGTTTTGACAAAATATCGCCCCCAAGGCGATATTTTTGCCTATTAGAGATGTTTGAACCCGCTTAAAAGCGGGATTTATTCAACTTGAGCTTGTTTTTAAACCCCTTCGATTACTCTCAGGGCAAGTTACATTCATCAATTTAATTTTAACCCTACCAAAAACTTTTTCAAGACCCAAAAAAGTGGATAACCGCAGATACGGATATCCTCTCGCTACCATTCGTCCCGCCAGCGACGGGACTCATTGCGCCGCTCCTTCGCTCCTTGCCTAAGAAGGCAAGACCATGCCCGCTCAGTCGCGGATGCGCGCTGCGAGGACATCCGTATCTGCTTGATTTTTTATTGGACTACTTACCATCATCGACATAAAGCTCATAGTAAGAAAGGATTATAGGAGTCCCTAGTAAAATCCAAAAAATAAATTCTTCAAACGGAAACTGAACTCCAAAAAGAGACACCGTTCCAATATATTAACCTGGAAAACGCCACTGATCGAGTTTGAGTGCGGTAAGTTCAAAACTTAGAAAAAGAAAAATATTAAATATTCCTGCCTTGAATAATTTACTGACAAGATGAGGTTTTTTGAATACCAGATAGAAAAATGGGAAAGAACCAAAAACTGCGACCCACAGATATGCATATCGAAATCGAAGAATTTCTGGATTTATATAAAAGGTAAGGATAATTATAGCTAAAAATGTAAGAAAAAATATCAATACTGACTTAAAACGATGCGAGACTACTCGTGACCTCTCATGTTCAAAAAAATGTTCATAATACACTACAGTAAACGTTATCCAAAAGAAGTACCAAATAAGAACATCTATAGGGATAAGTCCAAATAATTTGTTAGAAAAAACAAGTTGACCCTCCGGTGCCCATGACCATGCCCCATTAAATTCCGCTAGAAAGTCTGCAATGAACGCTACGGTCATTCCAGCAATCACACTAGCTCCAAGCCTTTTAAGTTGTTTCCGCTGACGTAGTAGAAGAAAGATTGTCGGTATAACAAAAAATAATAGTGTTGAGGTTAGTAATCTAACTTGAAAATAAAGAATACAAGGAATAGATATAAGCACTAGTCCAATGACAACTAACAGGTCAACTCGCATTTTATTACGTAAATTCATCGGTAGTCCATTTTATCATAAAAGGGTAACTAAAAAAATAAAGGTCTTCCTAAAACTTCTGCGCTTGAGACAAATTCGAGGCACAGCTGAGGAGCAAACTGAGCCATAGTTAAGCTATGGCGAAGGAGCACCGGAAGATGTAACGAAGAAGTTGGCCAAGCCCTTGCGGTCGAAGCTAAGAAAAAGCCCCCGAGATTTCAGGGGCTTTCTTAGCTGAGACGCAGAAGTTTTAATACTATTTCATCTTTCGGCGGATAAAAGCCGGTATATCAAAATCCTCTTCCATTACCGAAGCATCAACAAATTCTTTTACCGAGCCATTGCCATTCCCGTTAACATGCGGAGAAGAAACCGGAACAGCAATAGGATTTTTCCTAGGATCAGGAGAATTATCAAATAAATTGGGTCTCTGTTGGATCATTCCTGGTCGTGGCTGAACAGCATGGCCATTATTGAAACCGGTGGCGACAACGGTGATCTTAATTTCTCCTTTCTTTAATCTATCATCAATAACCGCACCAAAGATAACCTTGGCGTCAGGATCAATGTGCTCAGTGATAATTCTCGCCGCTTCATTTATTTCTGCCATCGCCAAGTCAGTTCCACCAGAAACATTGAACAAAACGCCCTTTGCTCCATCTATCGCAACCTCAAGCAATGGAGAATTGATAGCCATTTTAGCCGCTTCGATTGCTCTATCCTCTCCTGTCGCCCGACCAATACCCATTAAAGCCGATCCGGAATTAGACATAACTGCTTTCACATCGGCAAAATCAACATTAATTATTCCGGGGATAGTTATTAGATCTGAAATCCCTTGCACACCTTGCCTCAAAACATCATCAACAATTGCAAATGATTCGAGGAGCGGAGTCTTTCTATCAATTATGGAAAGTAGCCGATCATTTGGAATAGTGATAAGAGCATCAACTTTTTCCCTCAAGGCATGCCAGCCATCTTCGGCTATCCTCATTCTTTGAGCTCCTTCAAAACTAAATGGTTTGGTAACAACACCAACAGTGAGAGCACCCATATCACGGGCAATCTCAGCAACAATAGGAGCGGCGCCAGTACCAGTTCCACCACCCAAGCCACAGGTAATAAAAACCATATCGGCACCCTTTAGAGCTGTGCCTATTTCTTCTTTAGTATCTACTGCGGCTTGTTTACCAACATCAGGATTCATGCCCGCCCCAAGACCCTTGGTTAAACTTTTTCCAATATGAATTTTGGTCGGAGCATTCGTATTGTGAAGAGCCTGAGCGTCAGTATTGACTGCAATGAACTCAACACCATGAATTCTGGCCTCGATCATTCTAGCCAAAGCATTGCCGCCAGAGCCACCGGCTCCAACAACTTTTATCCTGGCAAATGTTTCAAATGCTGGCTTAACTTGTGCTGACATAATTAGAAATTAATATTTTTTGTATACCCCGTATTATCATAAAAAAAATAACTAGCAAAACGAAATATGCAAATTCTGTGGATAACTTGTGAATAAGACAGGTAGACCCCCGTAATATGTAGCTAGGGCATGAAGTTCTTAAACCAGTCAAGAATCTTTTTAGTAAGATCGCCCGAACCAGATTGAGCAGATAATCGGCCCCTGTATCCAGTCGGTTCTTGTTCTAGGCCCCAAAGAACAACGCCGGTTGCCACTGAAAAAGCTGGATCATCTACTACTTCGGCCATGCCCTCAAAGTGAACTGATCTAGCCACTCTAACTGGTAAACGAAGTTTATCTTTGGCTAGCATTGCTAATCCGGGAAGATTTACTCCCCCTCCGCTTAAAACAATTCCGGCCGGCAGAATGCTACGCTTAGAAACTTTTTTGAGCTCATTTGACACGATATCCAATAATTCGTGAGCGCGAGCATCGATAACTTTAATGAGTTGCTTTTTTGGTATAATGTAATCCGGTTCTCCGACAAGTTCAGATAAATCGATCTCGCCACGACGACGCTTGTCTTCACCATCTGAAGTTGAACCGTGTTCAAGTTTTATTCTCTCGGCAATATCAATCGAAGTTCTCAACAAGACAGCCAAATCATTGGTTATATGTTTTGACCCTATTGGCAGAATAGAACTGTGGAGTAGATCGGCTTCTTCGAAAACAGTCATGCTTGAAGTTCCTCCCCCAAAATCTATATTTATGACTCCGTATTCTTTCTGATTCTTATCTAGGACCGAAAGTGAAGATGCCAGAGGAGCGTAAACTAATCCGGCTACCTCAATATTGTTTTCGTTGACACATTTAACTAAATTTTTTAGATATGGAGAAAGTCCATCGATAATAAGAACCTCAACCTCTAGACGAACGCCTTTCATACCAAGAGGATTTTTAACATACTCTGTTCCATCAACCACAAAATTCTTAGGAATAACATGAATGATTTCCCTATTAGGCGGGAGACTTACAACTGAAGCGGCTTTTATCACTCGATCTATGTCGCTCTGAGAAATTTCGTTATCGACTCTGGAAACAGCAACCACTCCACGCGAGGTTTGGGTATTAATATGAAGACCGCTAACTGCTAAGTAAGCTTTTCTGATTGGGAAACCAGCCATTGCTTCTGCTCTTTGAATGGCTGACCGAATATTCTCTATTGTTTCTTCTATATTAACAACGACGCCTCTCCGTAAACCACTAGAAGTAGCGCTTCCCCAGCCAATTACTTCGGGCTTTAAACTATCGCTATTTATCTTAGCGACAACAACTTTAACTTGGGAATTACCTATATCGATTCCGGTTATTATTCTTGGTCTTGCCATTCGACTTTGATACTATTAGATCTTGAGCCTATTTAAAATTTTATGTTCCAACTTGAACATCTCAATCTCATCTTTCTTTGATCTTTCATGATCATAACCCAACAAATGCAAAAACCCATGCACGGTCAATCGGGCAAGTTCTTTCTCTATACTTATATTTTCCTCTTTTGCTTGCTTTTTTGCAAATGATAAGCAGATGAAGATGTCCCCTAAGTCTTGAAATTCGAAGTTCGACCCGCCTGCCAGACGGGCAGGAACTCGAAATTCGAAATTTTCTAGCATTGGAAACGAGAGGACATCTGTCACTTTGTTCTTTCTACGATACTTTTTATTTAACTCCTTGATCTTGCTTTCCCCGACCAAGTTGACGCTAAGCTCTATTTTTCTATCACCGAGTTTTAATTCTCTAACACCAGTAACCAAAATTTTCTCAAAAAAATTTGATTTATATCTCTTATCGGAAGTCAAATTTTGGAAAACCAAGTCCATATTTTGCTTGATTTTAACATAAATAAAACAAAGCCGCTATTAGGCGACTTTGTTTTATTTATGTTATTTTGATAGTAATTCTTTGACTATTTTACTGACCAGAGTTCCATCAGCTTTGCCTTTAACTTTGGCCATTACTGCTCCGATGACTTTCCCCATATCTTTAGGTCCAGAGGCACCAATTTCTTTGATAGCTTTTTCAACTTCAGTTTTTATTTCATCTTCCGAAATCTGCTCTGGCATATATGCCATCAGGATTTCTATTTCATGACTTTCTTGAGCGGCAAGTTCGGGACGACCACCTTTTTCAAACTGTTCAACGGAATCTTTTCTTTTCTTAATCTCCGAGGCGATAACCGCTATCATATCATCATCGTTAAGCTCATCTCTTTTTTCAATTTCCTTGTTTTTTATTGCCGCTAAAACCATGCCTAAAACCATCCGCTTTTCAGCGTTTCCGGCTTTGAGGGCGTCTTTTACATCAGTTTGTAATTTTTCTTTAAGCATAGATTCATAGTATAACAACTTCTACTTAATTTCAATTTCAGCCAGCCCACTTAACCATATCATTTCGGTCTCTAACTCATATCCATTACAATGCCTAAGCATTCCGCAATAAGAATTTAAAGATTGTCTAAATGACTCCTCCGAAATAAAACCGCTTTCAAATCCATCTTTTATATCAGCTATTCTCCTTATCGCCCTTTTTCTAGTTTTGGTTCTAACAACTCGATGATACGGCAAAACAACGTAACCAAGAAAGTCTATCCCCTGTCGATATTTCCTTAATATAACTTTGCTTGGATGCAAAGATAAGTCCAAATATTCTTCCAAAAACTCATTGATTTTAAAAGCCAGTTCCAGCAGATAATGCGGGTCACTGTCTAGAATAACAAAATCGTCACAATATCTAAGATAGTATTTAACTTTCAGGCAATGTTTCAAATATTGATCCAGCTCGTTCAAATAAATATTGGCAAATATTTGGCTTGTTACATTCCCCAACGGCAATCCATTGCCAGATGTTTTAGAAAAACTATTTAGAATTTTTGAAATCAGCCATAAAGAATCACTGTCTTTTATTTTATTAGCTATAATACTTGTTAAAATTGTTTTATTTATTGAATCAAAAAATTTACGAACATCACACTTTAGAGCATACGCAATCCTATGATTATTGCGACTTAATTTTCTGGCAAAATCCTCCAACCGATTAACGGCCCTATGAGTCCCTTTCCCCAATCTACACGAATAAGAATCATACAAAAAATTCCTGTCAAAAATTGGGTATAAAACCCTGAAAATAGCGTGATGCAAAACTCTATCCCGAACACAAGCTTTATGAATATGCCGCAACTTGGGGTCAATTACATAAAAAGATGTATATGGATTATGTTGGTATAATTTTGTTTTTAAATCATCACGGAGTTGAAAAATATTATCTTCCAGGTTAAACTCAAACTCTTGAACATCCGGCTTACTATTTTTACCCTTCTTGAATTCTTTCCAGGCTAAAAACAAATTTTCCAAGCTAATTATTTCTTCGAAAAGATTATGACCATTAAGACCCCCCCCCCAACAGGTTAATATTTCTATAGTTCATAAAATCTGTGAAATTTATATATTTTTCCATGAATGCCTGAAATTATTTCCAAAACAAGAAAAATTCTCACTCGGAAATAAAATAGAAAATATAATAATAGAAACTCTAGAATGTGCGCTTTCGGCCTCTTATAAACCAAAGCATCATAAAAACGATATATTAATAAAAGCAAGCGACAAAATCGACCTTTTAAAAATTCTGGTCAGATTAGGATATCAAACGAAATCTTTAAATAACAAAAATTATATTCTATTAGAACAAAAAGTAATTGAAATAGGTAAGATCATGGGCGGCTGGATTAAATCAATTAACTAGAAGAAGCGCTTAAAAGCGCTTCTTCTTCACGATACTACCAGAGGACGAGCAGCAATGTTGCTGTTGCGATTGTCGTGCCAATTGTAGTTGACGTTGGCAAGACCGCCGTTGTCACGATTGCCGCCGTAGAGACGGTTGGAGTCCTCAAAGTTACCTCAGGCCTTCATAATCACTAAAAATTTATTTCTAAGTTCTCGGTAATCCGTACATACAGATAATTTATTAAATCGGCAGTCTATTGAAACACCCGACATAGCCCAAAGCAAGGAGTTTCGTTTCGTATTGAGTAACGCGAGAATAAACCTTGATCTATCCTTCATTTGCCCTACTCAAAAGTAATCTTACCACATTCAAAAAAATAAAAAATGGGCCGGCTGAAAAATCAACCGACCCAAGCACCAAAAACCAAGAAACCAAAAACTACTGAATGAAACTCACCAGAGGACGAGCAGCAACGTTGCTGCTGCGATTGTCGTGCCAATTGAAGCTGACGCTGGCAAGACCGCCGTAGTCACGATAGCCGCCGTAGAGACGGTTGGAGTCCTCAAAGCGATCTTCGAACCACTCCCAAGCGTTGAATTTTCCACGATTGGGATCGTAGAGATTCCCAATAGCGTTAAACTCAACTGCCCGCTCAAGACGCATCTGAGCTCTCGTCACGCCAAGTTTGGATGCGACATGAGCTAAAACACAGTCCTGCCATTCATCTGGCGTGATCGCGAAACGCGAACCATCCGGCGTGTTGTTGTGCCTGCCAACCAACTTCTTTGTTCGCAGATCGGCGATGATTGGCGCCAGAGGATCATCAACGAAGACCTGACTACCATCGGTGTAGTCCGCACTGACAGTAAAGTCTGCAAGGTGCCAGCAACCTCGAAGCAGAGTTGGCGGTAGATCGGGGTAGGTCGGCTTGATCTTGCCATCCTGAACTCGGTCATAGAACCACTGTTCCAGCTTCGTAAAGTTATTCAGTTTTCTGGCTAAACTGATTTCCTCTCTTGGCAGAAGGACCGGCTTCATATTGTACTTGGCCCAATGAGCCAGGTTCTCGTCCGTGAACTCAGGCGGAATCTGATCAACATGAATCCGCTTGCCGAATCGCTTTGAAAGCATCCGCGCCGTCTTGGCTGCGAATCTCTCGATCTCCCGCTTGGCATTCTTAGCAGGTACTGCGAACGGGTCCTTGCCTGAAAGGAACAAACTAGCCTGTTCCTCGAAGCCCTTCTGACTCCGCAACTTACCCACGAAATCCAACACCAGACCAAGCTTGTCGCTCGGCAGACCGACCAGACTGTTGCTCATGATCAGTTCCTCCTCCGCCAGTTGGCGGATTGTCAAAGAGCGGAATTGCTCTCTGGAAGAAGCCCTTTTCAGGAACTTCAACTTACCTAGAATTATAACATAACAAAACATAAAAAGCAAGCGGTTGCTTGCTTTTTATGTTTTTGGTCTTTGACATCTACTACAGTCCAAGCTCCTGTTTCATCTTACGCTTCTCCTCTTCAAATGTCTCCTCATCATACTTACCAAGCTTCTCTAGTCGTCTGCGCAGTTTACTTAAGTGCATACCCATTATTGCCGCCATTTTTTCTTTTCTATCGGTTGGTTTTTTAATTCTGAATTTGGACTTTTTTGCCTTAAGCAAAACTCCGCTCGATTGAACGAAGCGGTTGAATCGACGCATTAAGCTGCCGACACTTTCATTTGGTTTTCTTCTGACTTCTACCATAACTCCTCCTTTCAGTCGGTAAACTCTAAATCCTAATATCTAATCTCTAAACAATTTCAAATCTCAAGGTTTTAAGTTTTGAGATTCGTATTTTGAATTTGTTTAGAATTTAGAAATTAGAGATTAGAAATTTACTTTACTATCTTGGGGCCTAATTTTTTGCCACCAAGTAAATGTATATGTAAATGTGGTACTAATTTACCACCATCTTCCCCTTCATTCATTATTAATCTGTATCCTTTTTCAGCAATCCCGACTTCATGAGCAACCTTATGGGCCACGACTAGGGCTTTGCCCAACAGTACATTATTGTTCCCCTCCTTAAAATCCTCAAGAGAAGCAACATGTTTAACTGGAACTACCAATAAATGAACCGGGGCTTGGAGATTTATGTCTTTTACCACAAAAAAATCATCATCCTTATAAATAAAGTCGGCTTTTATCTCTCCAGCTATAATTTTGCAAAAAACATCGTCGATCATTTCTTAAGTCGTTTCTTCATCGCATCTACTATCTTATCGAGTAATATTGTTTCCTGTATACCAGTATCCATCTCGCGAATTATTATCGTGCCTTCGAGCGCCTCTTTCTGACCAAAAATTAGAGTGTACTTAACTCCCAGCCGGTGAGCAATCCTCAACTGAGATTTAATGCTGTCGCGTCCCAGAGAAGATTTTACTTCAATACCCGCTTTTCTTAAATTTTCGAACAAAACTAAACTTTTTCTTTTGGCAGCGTCTCCCAACTGAACAAGAAATACTTTTGGTTTCAGGCCTATATCTGGAACATTGATATTGTTTTGTTTTAAAGCAAGAACTATCCGATCAATGCCTAAGCCCCAACCGGCAGCTGGAGTCTTAGGACCACCCAACATATCAATCAAACGATCATAGCGACCGCCACCGCCGAGAGAAAGTTGATCTTGCGATCCTTCTTCCGGAACAAGCTCAAAAATAGTATGAGTATAATAATCTTGTCCCCTGACTAAATGCTGATTCAAAATATATGGGATTTTCGCCTCGTCTAGAAATTCAATTAGATGTTTGAAATGCTTTTTGGCATCTTCACCAAGAGAATCCAGAATGGGCGGAGCATCTTTGACTATTTCGCGACAGGCCTCTTCTTTACAGTCAAGCATGCGAAGAATATTTTTCTTAAACCTATTTTTACATTGGCCACAGACCTTCTTCAAGCGAGATCTGTAGTAATCCTTCAAAACCCTAACATAGACTGACCTAGAAGAAGCATCGCCCAAACTGTTAAGATGAACATTGTAATTTTTTAATCCCAGACTCTCAAGAATCTTATAGACAACAAAGATCAATTCGGCGTCAACAATTTCAGAAGCATCTCCAATTGTTTCCGCTCCGAGTTGCCAATGCTGACGATAGCGGCCATGTTGAGGCTGATCGTGACGAAACATTGGGCCAAAATAATAAAGTTTTATGGGATGAGGACGGACCTGCATACCATTCTCTATATATGCCCTAACAACTCCGGCTGTTCCTTCGGGACGCAATGATAAATCATCACCACCCCTAGTTTTAAAACTATACATCTCCTTATCTATGATTTCTGTCCCCTCGCCGACTCCTTTTGAAAATAATTCTGTATATTCAACCATTGGCGTTTCGATCTTTTCAAAACCATAGTCTTCTAGGATGGTCTCGGCTTTCTTAAGGATATAACGCCAATATTTCTGCTCTTCTGGCAGAATATCATGCATTCCCTTGGGTGCTTGCAACTGTTTTAGCTTTGACATAAAAACTTTTCGCTTAGTAGCTAACTGCTTCTACTTTCATTATTTTTGTTATTGGCCACAATCTTATAAAAGCCCGGCCGGTTATAAACTTTTGAGCAACAGGACCCCAGCGTCTTGAGTCGGAACTTTGTAAACGATTATCTCCCATCACAAAATATTCATCACCTTTCAACTGTGTCATACTGTTACCAAATGTTTCTTGCCCCTCAGAAAGATAATATTCTTTGGGCGAAAAACCGGTTTCAAATTCAGCGTTATAAATCTTGACCTTATTATTCTTAACCTCTACTGTCTCTCCCGGAAGTCCGATTATTCTTTTTATATAAAATTGAGATGGGTTTTCTGGGTATCGAAAAACGATGACATCCCCTCGGCGTGGCTCATGGAAGCGATAGCTTATCTCATCTATCAGTAGATAGTCCCCATCATGGAAATTCTGCTCCATGGAAGCCCCCTTAACAAAGAATGGCTGGACTAGATAATACCTGATTGGAATGATTATAGCAAGGGAGATGGTTACTATCTTAACTGTCTCCCAGATAAAGGCCAAAACTTCTGCTTTTTTGCTGTAATTGTCTTGGTCACCTTCAGATTCACCCCCATATTGAATAGTCTTGTTTGTGTTTGTGCTAGAATTTATAGAATTTAATATGTCCTCTTCGTTTGGCATTAGAATATATTATCATAGATTTTGCTTTATTTCAATAAAAAAACTATAATCCCTTAATATGGCTAGGCAACCTAAATTAATCATCGGCATTGGTAATCCTGACGAGCAGTACCAAAATACCAGACATAATGTTGGATTTATGTTGGTGGATTACATTGCTAAGAAAAACGGTATCGATGGTTTCGAGTTCAATAAAAAGTTGAATGCCCTAACGGTCAAAGGCAAGCTAGAAGATTCTTCGGTGATTCTTACCAAACCCCAGACATATGTAAATAAGACTGGTGAGGCAGCGGCTAAGTTAAAGAATTTTTATAAAGTTAAACCGGAACAAATACTTGTCGTTCAGGATGACCTTGATGTGCCATTTGGCAATACGAAGATATCGTTTGATAAAAATTCTGGCGGACACAAGGGAATTGAGTCGATAATGAAGGCTCTGAAAACTAAAAAGTTTTATCGCCTTCGCATTGGTCTAGCTACCAAAGGCCTCCAGAAAGCTCGCCAGCAATCAGACAAAAAGCGAGATGACTTCGTCGTCAAAATGGTTCTCTCGAAATTCTCTCCCTCGGAACAAGAACAGATCAAAAAGATTTTCAAAGAAGGATACGAGAAGTTACTACAGTTAAATTAGTTATCAAACCAAAAACACCCCCGCTAAGCGGGGGTGTTTTAAAATTAAAATGGAATGGGTGAGCAGAACTTCCATCTGCTGGTCCAGGATTTGCTGTCCTGTGCCTAGAATCCTCAGCCACACCCACATAGATACTATACTAAGAATCTTGCAATAAGCAAGGCAACAATATTGGCTACTTTAATCATCGGGTTTATGGCGGGGCCTGCCGTGTCTTTGTAAGGATCCCCTACCGTATCGCCAGTAACCGCTGCTTTGTGAGCCTCAGAACCCTTACCGCCATAGTTACCTTCTTCGATATATTTTTTGGCATTGTCCCAAGCCGCTCCGCCAGAAGTCATTGAGATAGCAACGAATAAACCAGTGACAATAACACCGACTAGCAAACCGCCTAATGCCTGTGGTCCGAGCAAGAAACCAACAGCAATCGGAAAAGCGATAGGAATAAGAGCAGGCAGAATCATTTCCTTTAAAGCGGCTTTGGTAACAATGTCCACTGCGGTACCATAATCGGGCTTATCTGTTCCCTGCATTATACCCGGCTTCTCCCTAAACTGCCGACGAACCTCATCAACTATTGCCGAACCGGCTCGGCCCACTGCTTCCATTGCTAGAGAACCGAAAAGATAAGGCATCATTCCACCAATAAATAAACCGATAATAACTCTGACATCAGCTAATTCAAAGAATATATTTACTCCTGACTCGGCAAATTCCTGAGTGTAAGCATTGAATAATACTAGGGCCGCCAATCCTGCTGAAGCAATCGCATATCCCTTGGTAACTGCCTTGGTTGTATTACCAACAGCATCAAGGGCATCAGTAACTTCCCTAACTGATTCCGGTAATCCAGCCATTTCGGCTATTCCGCCGGCATTATCCGTGATTGGTCCAAAGGCATCTATCGCCACAATCATCCCAGCTAGAGAAAGCATGCTCATTGTTGCAAGAGCCACACCATACAACCCCATTAAATAAAAAGCAAAATAAATACCAGCCCCAATAACAATTATTGGTAAAGCTGTTGACTGCATTGAAACGGCTAAACCGGTAATAATATTAGTCCCATGACCAGTAGTCGAAGATTTTGCAATCGATTGAACTGGTTTGAATTTTTTTGAAGTATAAAAATCAGTTATCACCATCATCAACGCCGTTACCGCCACGCCAACCATCAACGCCCAGAAAACATCCATTTTTGTTACCAAGCCATTAGAGAGCGTTCCCAAATCTCTAAGATAGGGCAAAGTATTTATCATCCAGTAGAATAGTCCTGCCACAATCGCAGCCGTTATAGCTAATCCCCTGTATAGAGCTCCCATGATACTGCCCACTTGCCCCGAGTCTTTCGAGGGGGTCAGTTTGACAAATAAAGAACCGACAATTGAAGCAAGTACTGCTGCCGACCCGATTAATAAAGGAAGTTCAGTGTAACCGATTTCCGATGGAATAAGTAAGCTACCTAGAAGCATAACTGAAATTGCTGAGACAACATATGTCTCAAACAAATCCGCAGCCATGCCAGCACAGTCACCAACATTATCTCCTACATTATCAGCAATGACGGCAGGATTTCTAGGATCGTCTTCGGGAATACCGGCCTCAACTTTTCCAACCAGGTCGGCACCGACATCAGCTCCTTTGGTAAATATTCCGCCGCCCAAACGAGCAAATACAGAAATGAGCGATGAACCGAAACCTAGACCAATAAGAGCTTTAACATCGTGAGTCAACCAATAAAATAGCGTAACCGAAAGAAGGGCCAAGCCAACAACAAAGAAACCCGTAACCGCACCGCCCCTGAAACCAAGACTGAAAGCCGGTGCTAAACCATTCTTTGCCTCTTCGGCGACACGAGAATTTGTTCTGACCGCAACCATCATTCCGACATAGCCGGCCACCGCTGAGGCAACTGCACCAACCAAAAAACCAATGGCCAGTACTTTACCAAACCAGATGTAGAGTAAAGCCGCCGCAACCAGTCCGACAGCAAGTACAGTTTTATTCTGTCTCATTAAATATGTCTCGGCTCCTTCTTGGATCGCTTTTTGAATTGACTGCATCTTCTCGTCACCCATTGGCTTTTTTAATATTTGCCAAGTTAAAAAGGCACCGTAAGCCAATGATGCCGATCCTGCCGATACCGCCAACCAGAGAGTATTCATCTTAGGAAATTTCTAAATCCTAATTTCTAATTTCTAAACAAATTCTAAAATCAAAAACGTTTAGGATTTAGTGCTTAGGATTTAGGGTTTAAGATACAAGAGCTATAGTAACCTATTTTATATCTAAATTCAACTAAACTTTTGGGGTATCTATTTTTTCCGGCTCCGTACCATCCCCTATCTCAACCACATTCTTCACCCTATCAACCATCAGAGAGAGTCTTTTTTCTGAATCATCGTATGACGATTTAGCATTGGATAGATGATTTCCTAGTTTTCTAAAATCATCTGACAGCTTCGAACTATCGGCAACCACTCTTTCAAGCTTTTTTATAATTGACTGGGTCTGCTTATTTATCTGGACATCCTTATACCAATGATGAATAGCTGAAACAGACAGGGCAAAGGTATTAGGTGACACCATCATCACTTTTTTCTTACGGGCATATTCGGGTATATCTACCTCTTTAATATTATTTATCATCTCATAATAGACGGTCTCGGCCGGCACGAACATAAGGGCAAAATCCGTAGTCCCCTCCATCGGCAGAATGTATTTTGAACTTATCTCATCTACTTTTTTCTTAACATCAGACAGAAAAAGCTTGCGATAACCATCCCGATGAATATCGTTATCGGAATTTACCATTTTCTGAAAATTGTCCCAATTGAATTTTGAATCAATCGGTAAAAGAATTTCGTTGGGCAACTTGAGTGCCGCATCAACCGCCTCACCGGAAGAAAAATAATGCTGGATTAAATAGCGATCGCGCGGGAAATATTGGGCCAGAGATGCCTCAAGAGACATTTCTCCCCATTGACCTCGAAGCTTTGGATTTCGAAATAGATCTTGGAATGAGGATACGCTCTTAACTGATTCGTGCATATTCTTAAGTCCCTCTTGAAGCTGGGTGATACCCTGAGTGAAACCTTGAACCTGCTGATGGACGGCTAGAGCAGCCTTCTCGGATGATTGCCGACCCTCCGACAATTGTTTGTTCATTAGATCCATAAATGAATCCATCCGCTGATGCAGTATGGAATAATGACCGGCATCATTCTCGGTATGCCGGCGGGATTTTAACATCAAGTAAATATTTACACCAAACATAGTTAAAACAGCCAGAGAAACAACACTAATCATTATATATATCGGACTGATTTCCATAAATCTAAAATAACACTTTTAGTTCTTTCTTCCAATCATCTATAATATTTACCGTCCTTTCCTTTTCCGAACGGCTGAGAACTTTTAATCTTTTTAGATCTGCCACCCAATTACTGCCGCTCCAATGTTCAAGATCTTTAAATGAAGTTTTGTAAAGAGCTTTTTCGCCATAAACAGTACCAACATATAGGTATTTGGCGTCGCGTTCTTTTGCAAATCTAGCACTATCAAGCATGAGCCACATCCCCAAAGATTTGTGAATCAAGTCCAAATCATAAAAGGAATACCAAAAATGAGCAATATCAGAGTCTGAACATTCAAGCACATAGGCCATCGGCTTACCGCCTTCTTCATACGAGACTACATCGCTTATTATTTCTGAATTAAGAATTAATGATAATCTTTCAACGGGCATAACTTTAGGACCATGCCGTTTTGCGAAATAACCGACACAAAAAGACAAAAAATCTTTATCGTTAACATTAAATTCTTTTATCGGTATCGATAGCCGCTTGAATTTCCCATCAAATTTTTTAGCCACTCGGCGATTCTCACTAGTAAAAGAAAAATCAGCCAGAGGAACCCTTGCGCTTCTGGCCATATAAAATACATCCCTTGCTTCTGGACTTCCGGAGTATGGAAGATAGCCGGTGGCGTAAATTTCAGATAATTTATCCCCATCTTCATAGATACAATAATTCGTGTAACCAAAAGAATAGTCTTTGTAATTATGCCCAAATTCGCTGAAAAATTTTTTCATTTGGTGGTGTTTGTTTGAAAAAGTTAGAACTCATTTCGAGCAGAACCCCTGACTTCGCACGCGCGGAGCGCGTGGTGGCTTGAAACTGCCTCGTACGCTCCGATTGCGCTGTGATGCGAACCAATGCGCCTCGACCGCGCTCGCGGACTCGCGCGGGCAAAACCCAAAAATTTTCCTTACCTTTCTTATTTTCCTCGGCGGGGGGTGTGGAGGGAGCCGACAAAAAATGGAAAGGAAATTTTTGGTTTTGCTTCGCCGTTTCAGTCTCCGAAAAGAGCATCATTATTTTATCATATTTTGATTGCTCTTTTCTCCGCCCTCACGGCGACCGAGGCGCTCCCGTATCCGCGTTTAGTGGTAACTTTAAACTTCGTGGCTTCGATAACTGATAGCGGTAACCCAAAGAATATGGATTGTGCTAAGGCACAAACAAATCTGTATGTGCTTGCCCCGCCCACCCAGTGTGCGCGCACAACAACCCCCGCCGTTTTTAGGAGAAATTATAAAACGGAGGGGATTGCTCCCTAAGAGCAGAACTTTATTTTATGGAGTAATTTACCGTCTGTGCTTTCTTGCCGTCTACATAGAATACGAGACTGTAGTTGCCTACATTTCTTGTTTGACCCGCATTGAGCTTCCAATCA
>Ga0209515_10001057_pt1 | contig 47642 bp, 44 predicted proteins | sample Subgroupgradi54m_FD_187454 | JGI IMG/M metagenome (GOLD analysis project Ga0209515, IMG submission 187454) | Subsurface groundwater microbial communities from S. Glens Falls, New York, USA - GMW60B uncontaminated upgradient, 5.4 m (SPAdes)... ... | reverse complement strand
GGTATCCTGTATAGGCCTTCTTTTTAATACGTGAGTATTCATAACTTTTGCCCTCGACCGTAAATTCCCGCGTGATCTTCGTGGTAACAGAAGTGACGGTATAGACGGTTTCCGGAATCAACCGGTAATAGGCAAGCGCATACTCCAGTGAAATGTAAGAAGGCCCATAAATGCGATTCGCAATTTCAAGCTCGTGCGGTGGCTCAGACCTTAAGGCGTAGAGGCCGTTGCGAAGTTTGAGAAAAAGATCGTGGTTGTGATCCTTGATGAATTCCTGGGTAGCCCGGAGGGTGACCCGAAAAAGGCGGCGGAATTCTTCAGGAGAGAAGAGATGGACACCCTTCCCCCGCAACATTCTTTCTACTGGAATAGGTTTTAGTTTTCGCTCCATATAGCGCCAAAAGTGAAATGACTAAATTCTACCGAAACAGCCCCGTGAGTGCAAGCATTAAAATGATGCGGGTGTAGACGTTAAGCCACTGTCAATTGAACGTTTGGGTGGATACTTTAAGTTTTGGAACATTCACAGGAAAGACGCTAATGGATAGTGCAAAGAGCTGTAAACGGTTACACGCTTAAGTCAGAATAGGAATTACCGCTTTCTGCGTTTGTCGCTCAACTTCTTAACCTGTTTCAAACAAAAATCTGCGATCAATCTGGTATAACTGGAGTCTAATCCGCTACCATTGCACCATCCCCCAATAATTATTCGATTATCTTAATAAATTTTTTACGGTTTTGCGACCATCGCCTGTCTTTAAAAATCTTTCTCTTATTCGAGCTTCAGCCAGACAGGGCTTTTTTTCAAGATAAATCAATTTCCAAGGTCCACGTAATCTAGTATACCGACTCTGGTCTGAATTATGCTCTTGTAAACGCCGTTTTATATCAGAAGTACTTCCGATATAAAACTTACCAGATTTAAAACTTCTTAAAATATAAACATAATACATTTTTGCATCCGCCAAACAACTCAGCGGATCCGTCCTAAAGGCGCTGTTTGTTCAATCCGCCGCGCCTTTTGGCGGACCATCCCCTAATTTTACGTCGGAATAATACAGATTACCCCATCTTTCGCAAAAACTTTTATACGCTGTCTGGGTTTAATCCAGATTTGATTACGGATCTGCTTGGGGATAACGACTCTAAATCTTGAAGAGATTTTTACTTTTATCATGTTTTAGTAGAGAAGCCCTAAACTTACTTTTATTGCTTGATTCACTTTTTCAATATAAGCTTCAGGAAGCTGTCCAATTCTTTTCTCAAGTCGCAATTTATCGATCGTACGTATTTGATGCAAAAGAACAATGGAATCAGACTTTAGCCCACTCACCCCTTTGGGAATACTAACATTCGTCGGATACTTCTTGGAAAATTCTTTGGTCGTCAGAGGTGAAATAATTGTAGTGGCGGCAAATTCATTTCCAGCGTCATTTTGAATAACGAGCACAGGCCTTCTGCCTGCTTGTTCAGAACCACGCGCAGGGTCAAGATTGACCCAGAATAAATCCCCACGTTTAATCAACATGTTTGAGAGACTCTTGATCCAGCTTTGCAAAATCTCGCATCACTTCCTCAGTAACCGAAGCCATTTCCAAATAGCCTTCTCGAAGTAAGTTGTTAAGCACCTTTCGTTTCTTAAGGTCCAGGTAAATCTTTACAGCCTTTTGAATCAATGTGCTTCGGCCAATGCGCTCGAATTTGGCTTCGTGATCAAGCGCTTTTTTTAAATCCTCTGGAAATGTAATGTTCAGATGTTCCATTGCATCCTCCTATAAGTGGATACTTAAAGTATACATCTTAGTATTTACTATTGCAATCTCAAAGGTTTACCACGTGAATATTATATATAATTTTAAATAAAATATATATTGATTTTTAATTATACTCATGATAGCCTATTTTCCTTCCCACAAAGAAAGGAATTCCCTAAAAATGAAAAAATACCTGCTTTTAATCCCAATGATTTTGGCTGCATTCTGCATTTTCCCGTACGTAGGAAGAGCGGCCACGTTTATCAGCTTACTTGACTTCCCTGCCTCCACATTTGCGACCGACAGTCAATCAGGCAACACGATCGATTACACCTATGACCACGACTTATCCGAATTGGACGTACCTGGCACAACCATTGACTCGGGCATTCTTCAACTTAAACACTTAGGAAATCAAAACCTTGGACCGACGGCGGAAATTTGGTTTGCCTTAAGTGAAAACGGTACTTTCATCGGCCGGCTTGGGGAAAGCAATTCCAAAGAAAGGACGGATCAGTTTGAACTTTCGCAAACCATTTTGGATGAAATCACGGCGGGAGATCCTTGGAAACTCAAAATTACGCTTTCAGAACAAACGTCTTTCAATGGTGAAAAACTGACGCTATTTCAGTCGCAATTACAAATCGATTATACCAGAACTGAAATCCAACCTCCGCCTTCCAAAACCATTCCGACCACACCCGAACCTTCCTCTCTTTTTCTCTTAGTAATTGGCTTATTGACTGCGATTCGCAATTACCATGAAACGCATCATCGTTAGCAGACATGCTTTTGAACGGATGTGTGAACGCCGTATTAACAGTACTCAAGTCGAAGCCGCAATCAGAACACCAGATTTGACCCATCCCATACGGCGTGGTAGAATTAGGGTGGAAAAACGATTTGGCAATCGCACGTTACACGTTTTTTATAAGGAATTGCCGAAGGTAATTTTATTGGTTACAACTTACTGGAGAAACAAATGATTGTATCATACGACAGTTCAACAGACGCGGTTTACATCAAGATAAAACCAAAAACGAAAGTATATAAGACTGTCGAGTTTGCTTCCGAAGCATTCGTAGATCTCGACAAAAGCGGTAACCTTGTCGGCGTTGAACTCTTAAGCCCTGTTCAACTTATTCTTAAACGGATCAGCAAACGCTTCCACCGTCCTGAACTTGCTAAAATTGATCCTGCGAAGTTATATCAATCAGTCCATTCCTAGTAATCACTTCTGAATAAAATCAGTAAAAAAGGACGCCCAACTTAGAGTTCGGCGGATTCGCCTGTTTCGACTGAGGTAGGTTCGAAATGAATTGGAAGTGTAATGACGAAGGAGGTGCCTTCGCCCAGTTTTGAGCGGACTTTGATTTCCCCGCCGTGAAGTTCAATGATGTAGCGGCACATATAAAGCCCCATTCCGGAACCTCTGCCTGTGGGCTTTGTGGTAAACCCGTAGCTGAAGGCTTTCTTCATCACTTCATCCGTCATCCCGGCACCGTTGTCTGAAAATTCAATCATCACCATGGCCGGATGGGCCGGGCTTTCGTGAGCGGTGACCGTAATTTTTCGGTCTCGCCTGCCCGCCATCGCGTGATAAGCATTAATGAAGAGGTTCAAGAACACTTCTTGGAGCCGCTCGAGATCTCCTTTAATGAGCGGCGTATTGCTTGGAATATCAAAGTTGACTTCCGTCCCGGAAAGATTTTCCAAATAAGTTTGGAATTGCACAAGCGGAAGCGTTTCTTCAAGCACAAGCTTCAAAGAAAGCGGTTCGAATTTGCCATGCTCTGATTTTTTAAGAAGCCCTGTCAGTGTATTCACCACCGCTTTGATGCGGCTGATGTTTTGTTCCATCTTTTGGAAGATATCAAGAATCTCTCTTACCTTAAGATCAGGATTACTCCTGTGTTTTAAAATTGCGCGGCTGACATTCATGGAAAGGATCGTAAGGGGGTTGTTCACTTCGTGGCCGACGGAGGAAGCAAGGCGTCCTAAAGTCGCCATTTTTTGTTCGTGGATGAGCTGGGCATGAGTATCCCTGAGTTTTTTGTTGGCCACTTCGGTTTCATTTAAAGCGTGAAGTAAGTTAGACTGGGCAGTGTTGAGCTGCTCGTTAATTCCTTCCAGTTCCTTGGCCTTTTCAATCGCCTGGTCATAAAGACGCGCGTTTTCAATGGCGATGGCGGATTCCTGCGCGAGTGTAAAAAGAACGTTCAGGTCTTCATCCGTATAAAAATCACCTGATTTCTTTTCACCAAGGATCAAAATGTTTCTTAAGTTCTCACCAAGAAAACTCGGAACGCAGCAGGCTGCTTGCAGCTCTTCCATTCTCGCCTGGATTATTTTGAAATCATAGTGGTGCCAGGCGTTGCCTTTTTTTTGTTTTGGCCCTCCCGCTTCCGCCCATTCCTTCACGCGTTCGATATCAAGCGGAGCATGTTCATCGGCTAAGTAACCAATGAGTGGATCGTTGACATTAAAAATGTGGCCTTGACGAAGCCACCCCTCTTTAGGATATCCGCGCGAATAGGCGAAACGAAAATAATTGTTCTTCTCATCATGAATAAGAATTGCTGCACTCTTCACCCGAATCCGCATGGTCACAAAATGGGTCACGAGACTTAAAAGCTGATTTAAACTCTTGATCTGCGAAATCCCGGCCGAGGCATCGCGCAAAAGTTTCCGGTAATCATATTTTTTTTGAAACAGAAACTGGTCCGTCAGATTAATTAAGAATCTGCGAAGGGGATCATATCCAAGAACGATTAGGAAAACACTCACGAAAAGCGAAAGAAGTTTGCCCGCTGTTCCCGTAACGTAGGCGCTGAGCACTTCTTGAGTGAGAAATGTTACAAACGCAAAAATCCCAAACGCAAACGAAAACAGACCCGCAAACACCAAAGTCTTCCGAATAATGACTTCGATGTCCATAAGTTGGTGACGCAACACTGAAATTGCTAAAGTAAACACATATAAGAAAACAAAACCATTCATCCATGGGTAAATCCTAATGTCATACGCAGGTAAATAAGTTGTAAGACCTCCTAAAAAACCAATTAGACCGGCAATAAACACATACGTCGCTTGCTTGCCTTTATTGCCTTTTAACTGCCTAGCGCCCTGCAAGAGTTTCCATTCTGCGATAGCGGGAAAACCAGCAAAATACAACATAAAGATATGATAAAAAAATCCTGGCTTTAAATAAAATGGAAATTGAATGACGGGGTGAACACCTACAATAAAAATCTTGAATGGAATTAACAGGATGAAAAACCCGGAAATGAGATAGCCTAAAAAAATAAGCCTTTTGTTCCGTTTTACAATATCTAGCACACACAAGGAAAAGTGAAAAAATGCAACAGGAATAAGACAAACACCAATGTGAAACACTCGAAGCCACAAAAGTGCAGCTTTAGAACTGGTAGATGTCACTTCATTTGCAATCCCTATACCCCACAAAGCAACCAATAAGGCGAGTAAAAGGAAAATTTTGTTTACCGTCCCTCTTTTGTTTCGAAAATAAACGAAAGTCCCAAAAACAATGCTAGCAAACGCTGTTAAATAGGAAGTCAGAACAAAGAAAGACATTTAACTGTTCTCCCTCCTTTGAAGATGCCAATCAACTGTTACAAGCAATTGTTCCATCCAATCCTCTCTTGGATCGTATCCCCATCTTCTTGCTTTCGTTAGATCAACCTTCCAATTGCCAGCTAGTTCACACACTCTTTCCGATGTAATGTCCGTCTGTATAGGGACTACCCTTCGTATTGAATCCAGGAATAAACCAATCGCCTTCGCGACACTAATCGGAATATGCGCGATCGGAGTTTTGAGCCCCAAATGTTGAGAAACAGTTTCTACTAATTGTCGCATAGTTAAGGAAACAGGATTTGCAATATGAAAAACCTCGAATTTTATAGTACCAAACTTCAGCGCAACTATAAAAAAGTCGACCAGGTTGTCTATTTGACACAAGCTAACAGTATTTTCACCATCTCCAACAAATTTAAAAGAACCGCTACGAATCTTATCGACAAACAATGAAAGACGGGATTCAACACTCAAGCCCTTACCATAAATGAGAGGACTTCTAACAACGCAAACCTCTTTCCCAATATTTTGCATTAGATCTTTTAATCTTCTTTCAGCTTCAAGTTTGCTTTCGCCATACAACGAAACCGGACTTGGCATCGTTTCCTCAGTAATTACCTCTCCTCTGTTTAATGGACCAACCGCTGCTAGACTACTCAAAAAAATAAACTTCTTAACGAGGCTATTCTTTAAGGCGCAAAACAAATTCTCCGTACCAATCACGTTCGCCCGAAAAAGCTCTTTTCTTGTCTTTCCAAAAACCGAACCAGCCAAGTGATACGCTACATCCATTGAGGATAAAGTATCTTTGTAGGTCGGTTTTTCATCACATAAATCTCCTTGAACCAAACGTACCTGCTTATCTAAGACTTCCTTAGCTTGATCCACATTACGGACTAAACAGTAAACCTGATGCCCTTTCTTCAATAGTGTACGGACAAGCACTTGACCAACAAAACCAGTCCCGCCTGTAACAAAGATATTCATTTTGCATCTTTACTTGAACTGCTAATCAATCTGTGAAACAAGGGAATGAAACGAAATGTTTGCTTCTGATATTTAGTATAAGTTAATCCAAAATGCTGATTCATTACTTTTTCTTCAAGGATGATTCTCATCCAAAGCACAGGAAGATAACTTACAACCACGCCTAAAAAAGTGAAATAAGAATTCAGTACAAGCGGGGTTGCTAGCACTTCTAACATTACACCAAGATAATACGGATGGCGCAGAAAACAATACGGAGGTGCAATAATCAACTTATGATTCGGTTTAATTTCAATATGCGGACTATGATAAATGCCTAGGGACTTAATTGCCTGATTTCGGATAATTTGCCCTAAAAGAAAGATAGAAAAAGCAATAACTCCAATAAAGCAATTATAATTTTCTCGCAACAAAAAATATTCAGAAATGGTTGCGACTCCAATGGCGGTATGAATGAAACCTAATAAGTGAAGTGTCCACCCAAAATAGATCTTTCCTCGATTTCCATAGAACTTGAAAAAAACATCCCAATATCGGTAGGCAAATGTAATTCCCGAAAACAGCAACAAGATTAAAGTAAGAGTTATGTTCTTTTGAATCTCAAACATTTATCTTAATCGTTAAAAGCCCGAAGTGCTAAACAAGCGTTCTTTCCACCAAACGCCAAACTATTACACAGAGCTACTTTAAACTTGCCGGTCCTCCCAGAATTTGGGACATAATCCAAATCGCAATCTGGATCTGGAACTTCATAATTGATGGTGGGATGAACAAAACCTTCATCCAAAGCCAAAAGAGCGGCGGCTACTTGGGAAGATCCTGCTGCACCAATTGGGTGACCAATCATAGATTTTACTGATGGAACCGCAAGCTTGTATGCATGAGCCCCAAACACTTTTTTAATAACACTGGTTTCATAACTATCATTAATAGGCGTCGAATTGCCATAGGCTTCAAATAAATCTACTTCGTCTGGCCTTATTGCAGCATCTTGTAAACACCCTTGAATTGCGCCAATCACTCCCTCACCAGACGGATGGGGCCTAGCCATATGCCATGCGTCACAGGTTGCTCCATAACCGATAATTTCAGCATAAATCTTGGCCTTTCGCTTTAAAGCATGTTCAAGTTCCTCAAGCACAAAAAGCCATCCTCCCTCTGCGATTACAAAACCGTCACGATCTTTATTGAAAGGACGAGAAGATTTAAGTAAGTCATGTGTTCGTGTTGAAACCGCGCCTAATCGACAAAACGCTGCTAAAATACCGTCGCTCACACAAGCATCGGCTCCGCCTGTCACAATGAGATCTCCATATCCATATTGAATTTGGCGAAAGGCGTAACCCATTGCATCGGTTGCTGACGTGCAACCTGTCGATAACGTATAACTTGACCCCTTTGCACCAATAAAACGAGACACTTCGCTTGATATTGAGCCGACAAAACCAGCAATGCCTACATACGGCCGCACCTTCGAAAGCCCACCTCTGGCAAAAGCGTAAGCCTCTGGCAAAAGATATTCAACTCCTGACGTAGAGCTTCCAACGATAACAGACATTTCATGACTTTCAGCGCTGGAAATTCCGCTATCTTCCAGAGCAAGCTTTGCTGCCGCAACAGCCAAATGAGAAGAACGAGCCATCCGTTTAATTTCACCCCGATCCTCAATAAAAAGCGATGGCTCAAAATTTCGAATTTCTGCAGCAACTTTGGAAGGAAACTTAGAAGCATCGAAAAAACTAATTTCTTTTACACAGTTGAGACCCTCTTTCAAACCTGTCCAATAGGCTTTCTTCCCAATTCCACTTGGAGCAACGCTGCCGATTCCAGTAATTACAGCACGTCTTATCTTGACTCTATCTATCCAATACTTCCGAACAGGAACTTCTGGAATTTCTAAATGCGGCCCTCTTAGCGCTCTTTCCTTAAGAACAAGATCAAGTTCTTCTTGGATACTCTTGAGAAATTCATCATTATCAAAAGGTTTAAATAAAAACTTGTTTACCCCAAGTCGAACTGCGTGAGCGGGAGTATCTTCTTCCGCGTAACCAGTTATAAATATGAAACTACAATACACTCTTCGTTCTTCATAGATCTTTTTGATTTTTTCGAGTGTTACAACACCATTTTCGCCTGGCATGCGAATATCAGAAATAACCAAATCAAAATCTTTGACCGCTGCTTGGGAAATCGCCTCGACAGCGCTATTGACACACACTACGTCGTAACCCTTCATGGTAAGCAAACGACTTAATGTTTGGATTACCAGCTGATCATCATCAATTAAAAGTATCTTTGCTTTCACGTAGTATCCCTTTAACTATTTTTAACTTCCGGCCTTTTATCTACAACTGTAAAACTAAGCGTCGCTATTGTCCCTCGCTTTTCGTGCTAATCACGCTAATCTTTCCACCATTTCTTTCGGCCAATTGCTTAGTAATATAAAGCCCAAGGCCGGTACCTTTATCCCCTTTGGTGGTATGGAAAGGTTCAAAAAGATGCTTGGCTTGTTCAGGAGAAATGCCAGTGCCTGTGTCCCCAGGCCGTCGTCACCGCTGAGAAAAGAAAATAAATCCTTCCAATTGCATCTTGACGTTTGAACCACACAAGGAGGCCTACAAAAAAACTTCCGAACGAAAACAATAACAGCGAAAAATTATACGGATTCATTGACTCTAGGGAAGGTTACGGTAAAGGTTGTCCCGTTGTCTAATTTCGATTGAACGTCGATATCACCGTTATATTTTTTCACAATTCCATAGGTCACGGCAAGGCCAAGTCCTGTTCCCTTCCCCACATCCTTCGTCGTAAAAAAAGGGTCAAAAATCTTATTCATATTTTCCTTCGCAATCCCGTGGCCGTTATCTTTCACTTTAAAACCTACCATGCCATTGGACGCGAGCGTTTCAATCTCAATTTTCCCTGAACGCTCGCCAACTTTAATGGCATCCTTGGCATTGAGAACCAAATTGGTAAGAACTTGGGCCAATTCATTGTTGTTGGCGTTGACATAGGGAATCTCTTTCGCGCGCTTGACATCAATTGTAACGTTTTCTTGTTTTAATTGATACTCTAGAAAAGCAATCGTATTATCAACTACGCTATTGAGATCAACAACTTCTGTAACTGCGCCCGCCTCTGGTTTGCGCGCATATTTCATCAGTTTTTGAACAATCGCTTGACACCGTTTTGCTCCCATCTCAATTAAATCGAAGCTTTCCAAATCTTCTTTGTTGGTTGTCACCGCTTTCAACATCTGAACATTAGTTAACACCACAGCCAAGGGATTATTAATTTCGTGGGCTACCCCACCCGCTAAAGTTCCGATTGTTGCCAGTTTCTCTGCCTGAATCAATTGCTCCTGAGTCTTCACCAACTCTTTAGTTCTTTCGTCCACCCTTTGTTCCAATTCTTCATTCCAACGCCTAAGTTCCCGCGTCATTTCACGAATCTTCAGCAAAACCCCGATTCGAGCCATGAGTTCTTCTTTATTAAAGGGCTTCGAAATATAATCATTTGCTCCCAATTGCAATCCGTAAATTTTATCCCCCATATCGGTGCGGGCCGTTAACATAATGACAGGGGCTTCATCCGGGGAATATTTTTCACGGATCTTCTTACAAAATTCGTAGCCCGACATCCGGGGCATCATGAGATCTAAAATCACAAGATCGGGTTTTTCATTCTCCATTTTTTCAATTCCATCGATTCCGTCTACTGCTTCGACCGCGCGGTAATTGTTGAGCTCTAATCTTGTCTTTACCACTTCTCGATTGACCACATTATCATCCACGATCAGGATTTTCTCGCCATTGCCACGAATAATGTCTTGAAACTCGGGATCTCGCTCCAAAGAATAGGCTGCGTCTCTTCCATACGCCCCCTGCTCTTGAGGAGCTTGCGCAAGTGGCAGTTGCCCAGAAAAAACTTTTCGGCCCTGATAGGTTTCGCTTCGCACATCTTGAATTGTGAATGACTGTTTACTGAGAGAAAAAGAAAATGTGCTTCCCTCGCCAACTTTACTTTCCACGCTAATATCTCCTCCATGAAGCCAAACGATTTCCCGTGCAATGGAAAGGCCAAGGCCCGTACCTTCGAATCGCCTGGTAGTTCCCCCTTCTGCTTGACGAAAACGCTCAAAAATAAGTGCTTGATCCTCAGGTGCAATACCAATGCCTGTATCCTGAACTGCAATGGTCACATGACCATCATCTTCTTTCACATGCACGGTAACCCTGCCTTTTTCGGTAAACTTAATTGCATTGCTAACAAGATTGATTAAGACACGTTGAATTTTATCAGGATCGCCAAAAACATCCGACAGCTGAGCCGGTGCTCTTCGCTCTAAAACCAGATTTTTCTTCCGAGCCAAAGAATCCAAAAGAGCTACTACGGCATCAATCACGTTCAGGATATTAAAAGGCTTCAAATTTAATTTTTCCTGGCCAGACTCAATTCGAGAAAGCTCAAGGAGATTATTAATCAATTCCTTTAAATTGTTGCCACTTTCTATAATCATTCGCAAATGGGTGGACTGTGTATCATTGAGCGGCCCGTCAGAACCATCCAAGATAGACTCCACCAAACCCAAAATTCCATGCAGAGGCGTTCTGAGTTCGTGGGATGTATTGGCCAGAAACTCGCTTTTAAGCCGGTCCAGTTCTTTCAGCCTTTCATTCTGTTCCTGGACTTGCTTGTAAAGACGCGAGACACTTTCAAACTGCCTTGAATTAGATAAAGCGACCGTGAACGGTGCTTTGACTTGAGAAAGGAAATCAAGTTCGGCAAGTTTATATTTTCTAAAGTTTTCCTTCTTTCCCAAATGGGCCAAACCGATCAATTTTCCGCCCTGTATGAAAGGCACTGCGACAAGAGCTTGCTGGCTTGTAAAATAGGAACGCATCTCATCTTTAAAACTCTGAACTTCAGGATCGCCTTCAATTAAATCACTTACCACAAGCTCATTCCGCCGCTCGAGCCAATTTAAAAAAGGATGATCAGCCGAAAACGGACTCAAACCATGGAAACCCTTGACAAGCACCGGCACAAATTGTTTTTCAGATTCATCCCTTAAATAAAGTGAAATTTGTTTTGCGTAAATTGTTTGCTGAAGCAACCGCACAAACCGTTTGAGAAGATCGCGCAGATCCTTTAAATGGACCAATTCTTTTGAAAATTCGCTCGCCATTTTTTCCAAATTGGCTCTGTTGCGCCGGAAAAAGTGACTCAAGGCAGGCTGAACCAAGCGGAAGTAGGAATAAAATAATACAATCATTGTCAGGTAATAAGCCGTTGCACCGGAGGTTGGAAGCCCTCGCGCCCAAGGTTCGGTATAGTAAAGAAGGACGGCAAACGGAAATATTGCAATTACTGTGCTCCCACCCCACATCAAGGTCTTATGAATGACAGTTTCTATGTCCATCAACTTGTAAGAAATGATGGTATAAGCAACGATAAAAATAAAAAAAGTAACACTTAAAAAACTGATGGGATAAATATTGGCGCCGAAACTCACCATAAAATCCACCGAACCCGCGAAAGCAATGGTAAACGCAATCAAGACATAACGAATATGGACCTTCTTGGCAGGATTCATCTCCCCGCGGTAACCTTGGAAAAGCGTACCGAAAAAAGCCACGGAAACGCAGAAAAAATAAAGTAGATATACGGCACTTAACGGACCTAGCTTTGAGAAATAACCGAAGAAATGGTGATACACGCCAATCACAAACTTATCTGTAAAGAGAATTAAAATAATAAAAATAAAACCAACGAGATAATTGAGCGCCACGATCAGTTTCCTGCGCTCAAACAGGTCAAGCCATGCAACCGCAAAGAAATACATCGAAGGCGGAATTAGTGTGACGCCGATATAAACCGTCTTTGAAAAAAAGAGGCCCGTCTTAGGATCTTGGGCCGAGATGGCAAAATAATTGCAGATCAACCACAGAAAGACACTGGAGCATAAACACAGGTAAGAACGATTAGACAGGGATTTTTGATTGTGGGAAAAGACAAAAAAACCGAGGGAGAAAATTAAAACCGCCGTGATCAAATACGGCAAGGCATATAAACTTAGCAAATCATGAGAGAACCCGAGTATTTGAATCATAACCCGCCTGGTTTCGCTAGGTGGTTAAAATGCCGAATTTCCTTCCAACATGCGCCAACGTTTCCAACGTTCGGTCTAAATCCTCACGCGTGTGCGTAGCCATGATGGTAATGCGAAAACGCGCTTGTCCTTTTGGAACCGCCGGATACGGGATGGCATTTAAATAAATACCCGCCTTATGGATCTCAACGCTCATTTCTCTTAGTTTCATTTCATCACCAATAACAATAGGAATAATGGCAGATTGAGTTCCTCTCGTATCATAGCCCATTGTCTTTAAGTTTTGAAGCATGTAAGAAATATTCTCCCACAATTTTTTATGTCTCTCCGGTTCTTGTTCCAAAATATCTATTGCAGCTATTGCCGCCGCAACCACTACCGGAGAAGGACTGGTCGAGAAGAAAGTCGAACGGGAAAAAAATCTCAAATATTCGGCCACTTCTTTGCTACAGGCCACAGCCCCTCCCTGGCAGCCAAACGCCTTACTAAAAGTTATCATCACAAGATCAGCCTTCCCATCCACCTTATGATGGGCCAATGCACCGCGACCCCCTGGCCCAATCACTCCTGTGGAATGAGCCTCATCAACCATCAGATAGGCTTTATGCTTCTCCTTAAGTTCCACGATTTTATCGAGTGGCGACATATCGCCATCCATGCTAAACACTCCGTCCACCACCACGAGTTTCCCTTCCCATCTTTCATCTGTATAACGCAAAATCGATTCCAAATGATCCATATTATTGTGTCCAAAGATTTCAATCCCCGCACCGCTTAACCGGCAGCCGTCGATAATACTAGCGTGGTTCAATTTATCATTGATCACAACATCCCGGTGGCTCAACAACGCCGACAGTGCTCCAAGATTAGCAGCAAACCCGGAGGTAAACAGAACAGCATCCTCACATCCCTTAAGTTTCGCGATCCTTTGCTCAAGTTGTTGGTGCAGTTCGAGCGTCCCGCTCAAAAGTGATGCTCCTCCGCTTCCCACCCCGTATTTTCTGATGGCTTTCTCAGCGGCTTCGACCATTTTGGGGTGGTTCGCCAGTCCCAGATAATTATTCGAGCCCATCATAATCATTTCACGAACATCACCCATCATCTCATCACGTACCATGACACGATTGCCCGTACCGCTTACCAACGGGCGTCGGTACGTGTCGTACCCTAGCTTTCTCGATTCCTGCATAAATTGATAGAAGATCTTTGTTTTCTTGAGCAAATCTTTGTCATGGAAACCCATAAAATTTGCAAGCGACAAGCGCGTGGTGTCCATTTTTTCGCTCAACTTCAATCTTGTCATGAATTCCTCCTCAGGATAACACTTACTACCAACTGCTTACTTTAAGAACCGTTTGTCTGCATCTTTCAATAAATTTCTTTCGTAGACCAAGTAATGTTTGTAATCGTCATCATCAATTCTTCTAGCCACATTCTGGGAAGAAATGTTTTCTCGGAAAACCCACGAATATTCACACTTGGTATACCCTTTCTTAATCATAGCGTCATAAACCGCTGCGGTAAGCAATACGCCCACCCTTTTACCACGCCACTCAGGCAAAACACCAATCGCAATGAGGCGGGCTTCGTGAATTTCCTTCTTCAAACGAAGGAAGGCCAAGCTTCCAATGAGGTTCAAGTTGCCGTTCAAGCGTTTAATCACAGGGTTATAATCTGGGACCACCAAGGTAAAGCCGACAGGCTTTCCTTCGCTTTCAGCAAACAAAATGAAATCAGGGTCGATCGCAAGTTTCATGGGAGAAACAACCTCATAGAATTCCTCCTTCGACTGAGGCGCATACCCCCAATGCGATTTGAAGGTCTGATCATAGATATGCGAAAGCGAGTTACATTCCTCTTGAAAATGTTTGCGGTTCAAAGGCCTGATGATAATGTCTGATTTCTTGGCGCGATTGAGAATAAACCTAATTTTACGATGAGCTTTTCCATCCATCAAATCCATTGAATATGCAATCAACTCCTTAATGGGATAATACCCCAGCCGCCTGAAATATTGGTGATAGTAGGAAGGGTTATACATCATTAAGAAAACAGGCTTTTGATTGTAGGCATTGGCCAGAAGACCCACCGGATTGGCAATACCGCCGTTCATGGGCCCCCAAACAACTTCCGCTCCTTTCTCTCGGAGGTATTGCTCCGCCTGTTCAAAAAGAGCTTTAACAGCAGCTTCCTTATCCGGTAACGCTTCGAAAAAACCAATCATCCCAACGGGTTTTCCCAAAGCCTTGACCAAATTTTGGTCGTAAAAAGCCACCGCGGTAGCCACCGTCTTTCCTGACTCTTTAGCTACAAATATGCGATGTTCACAATGTTTAGAAAATAAAGTTTTACCCTCCAGAAATTTTTGGACCTCCTGAAGAATGGAAGGCACCCAAAATTTATTATCACGATACACTTCCCAGCTAAACTTCAGAAATTCCCTGACATCATGTGCTTTTGTAATATGTTCTATGCGAACAGCCGTGGCTTTTTTCGGTAACAACTGTTTTTGCGACTCTCTAAGTATCATGCCACACCTATGTGAAACAACAAACAAGGTATATTTTCCATCAACACAAAACCTTGCGTTTTATGGCCATCATCATTTCCCGGCTCGCTAGAGCTTATATCGCCCGAGACCCTCATGGTTTTGTATGCTGAGGTTTGGAATATTTACTGTTCTTGATCCAAATTTCAATTTCCGCTTCGCGGAATCGCCAATGCTTGCCCACACGAAATCCGCCGGGAATGTGGCCTTCTTGAGCAAACTTGTAGATAGATCTTTTGGGTATTCGGAGGAGCCGGCTTAATTCTTCGGCGGTCAATAGCTTGATCATGCTACACTTTCTCAGTGAGTAAACAATACTTACTCTTGTTTGTTAGTGCAGTTTAGCGCAGTTGTGGCAATTATAACACTTAACTACCGTCAGGGAAAGAGGATTGACAGAGGATAAAATGGCTTTTGAAGTGCAATAGATTTTAACGTAAGTATATTGTTTTAAATAACTTACAAATAATCTAAGATACTTCAGAGGAGGTCTTCAAAACAATGCAACGCTGCCAGGGAAAAGAAATCCCGGATTTACGCAACCGCCGGCTTTTGATTGGAAACATTCATGCCTTCAACACCGGTATGTTTTTTGAACCGATTGAAAAGATTATCCCAGTGATATGTAGCTGAAACCGTGAGCTCCTGAGAAAAAGAAAAATACTTTCCATCAACTTTTCCGCCTATAGCCTCCGATATATTATTATCAATTTTTCTCCGGAGACCAAATATAGGCGTATAACTCACATCCAAGGTAAAATATTTATTCATCTTGTAATTCGTCCCAATCGCAAATCCTAGATGATTAGAGTCGGGCACTGCTGGTGTCCAGTGATCTTTCGGGACAACCTTCCAGTAATACCAAGAACCTAACAAAAGAGTAAACGTCTTTGTAAGTTTGTAATTGCCGCCGACATTGATGCTATACCCATCACTATAATCTTTGTCCGCTGTCCCAATGGCATTCAAAATAATATTATCAAATGCTGATACATTCGCAGGGTTGTGATTGATATTAGCATTCCTGAGAGTAGACCATTTAGTATAGGCAAGGTCAACCTCTGTCGTAAGACGATCTGTGGGTTTGAATGCATAAGCAAAAGTAAGATTCATGGGTAATGCAAGTTTTGAATCCACACCTGTTTGAAAAACGCCCCCAGTTGTAAACGCTGAATTTTCTACCTTCCCCAAACCCCGGGTTTTTACTACAACAGGACTCCTAAAATAAAACCCAAATTGATGCATTTTATGAGGTTTGGCTAGCATTCCCATCTGCCATCCCCAATGGTTTCCCGCTAAATTAACGCGGACCTGACCATCCGGCGAACCGCTCACAATCAATTTATTGGGATAAGCTTCAATCCCACCATAATCAAAAATCCGGTACCACATCGGACCGCCACCGATCGAAAGCCAATCCAGAAGCTTGAATGAAACGGTGGGTTTAATTGTATACATTTTGAGATAATTGACCCAACCTGTATAGTGAACAGCTCTATCATCTGAATTGTACTTATTGGAAAGACCAAATGGAGAATCTGATCCTATTCCAAAAGCAACACGGTTCCAAAGAGCATCTCCGGGATTTAATGTGATATAACCGGTTGGAATGGGAACAATAGTTCCGGAACTTTGGTCACCGCTTTGAACGCTGCTTCGACGAAAGGTAAAAGTGCTGATGAAGGACAAATTGGGCTGAATTTGAAGTCCCGGAAGATCAACAATTCCTGCAGGATTGTATGAAATAGCAGCAGGCTCATCTGCTTGAGCAACAACGGCATTACCCTGTCCTAATGCTTCAGCGCTGAATGTGGCATTTTCAAAAGCTGCGGAACCGACCGCGAACAAGTTAACAGGAAAAGAAAGCAGCGGAATTAAAACGATAGCGATCAGGCAAATGGCCTTTTTGGCCATGACTTCCTCCTTTGTAATGATCTTAGGTTATCGGTTGCGTATTATATTTCCTTAAGTGCTTTAAATTCAAGCACAAATGTTGTTCCATCGCCTTCTTTGGTATAGACGGTTATCTTCCCGCCGTTGCGTTCTACAAGCTGTTTCGTGATGTAAAGACCAAGACCGGTGCCTTTCTCCCCTTTGGTGGTGTGGAAGGGTTCGAATAGGTGTTTGGCTTGTTCGGAAGGAATACCTGTACCGGTGTCCGATATTTCAAGAATCAGTTTATGAGTTTCGAATTTGGAGTTTAAAGTTAAAGTGCCACCTCCTTTTCCGCCGAAGGACGGATCCGCCTTCTGTGTGGCGGACATCGCATGACACGCATTCACAATCAGGTTAAACAGGATTTCTTCAAGTTGTCTTTGATCGGCTTGAATACTGGGAAGATTGGAATCAATTTGATTCGTAATGTGAATTCTATCTAATTCAAACTCATACGAAACGAGATCTAACACCGTTTGAATTGCATCTTGGATAGAAGCTTTGGAAGCTTTGGTAATAGAATCTGTTGCAGGCTTTGAGAAGCGGTTGAGTTTTCCAATTACATCAAGCGCCCTCCGAATTTGAAACAAAGCTTTTCCTGAAATGACATCCGGGTCTTTTTGAGGAATACCTTCCTTTTTATTCTCCAAATAACTCTCGAGCAAAGTTTGCGCAGCATACAGAGGATTCCTAATTTCATGATTGACGCTTGCTGCTAAAAGACCAACTGCAGCTAGTTTTTCTCTCTGGAATATTTGTGCAACCTGCTCAATATCAAAAAGACGATGCCTGATCATAAAATAACCCATCACAAACGGATAAAATGGCATTAAAAAATAGCCGTACTGCGGCATCATGACATTGTATGCAGGAAGAAATCCAAATGCACCACCAAGGAAACCTGCTAACGTAGCAAAAAAGAATCCCTTTAATTGAACTTTTTCTTCACGATCTGCCACTCGAATTCTGCTAACAAGTAAATAAAAACCAAATGGAATGAACGTAAAGTACATGAAGGTATAAATGTGAAAAACTAAACCTGCTCTAAGAAAGTAAATGAATCCGACTGCCGGTGCAACTTGCGGAATAAAAAGCGGCGTGAACATGAAAGCATCAACAAATACGCATACTGCATATGGAATGATTAACCACATGCGCCGCCTCCTGTCAACATGGGCAATTAAAAGAGTAAAATGCAACCACCGTGTTGGAATAAAAGTGGCGGCGGCCTGACCAAGACGAGTGGCAAGAAGTGACATCTCATAACTCACGTTCTGACCGATTGAAATAGCTTGTCCAATTCCCCAACAAGTAGCGAAAAAACTGAAAATAAAATAATTCCTTGCAATAAAATCGCGACGTTTTAACAAAATCAACAATCCGATTAAAAACGTGCAAAACGCAAAGAGGAGTAATGCAAAATTATATGGATTCATCCCAACCACCTGCTTTCTTCCCCGTATGGGGAAAACTTGTAAAGTTCAAGAGCGTACTGATAGAAAATTAACGTACGCTCTTGAAAAACAGGTGGTGGGATCATGGGAATTGAAGTGTTGAGTTACTTGAGTTCCTTTCCCTGTAATAACTGATACCCTCGAATGACGCTATCACAAACCAGTTGAATCAGATTCTTAAAATCCCCGAGATCTCCCTTTCCGAGAGCAAAATAATAGGTGTATTGATCTTTAATCCGAATAATCGCTGGCGCGTAACCCTGGCTTAGTAGCTGTGTCGCCATTAAGAGCCTTCCGACCCGTCCGTTTCCGTCAAAGAAAGGATGAATACTTTCAAATTCGTAATGATCGTGCGCAATTTTCTTAAGCGGTTCTTTTCCATAGCGATTGATTTCGCGAATCAGCGCTCTCATCTTAATCGGAACCTCCTGGGCAGAGGGAAGCGGTTTTTCCGTATTGGTCAGATTGACATGGCCCGTGCGATATTTACCGGGCAGTTTATCATGAAAATTGTACATCACAAGCGAATGAAGCTTCAAAATATAATCCTCATTAATTTTGAAACCGGGACGGATACATCTCATCATTTCCATGAGCGCATTCCTATGATTCACGGCTTCAAAAATTTCAAACGGCTCTTTCCCTCTCACCAACTTTCCTTGAAAGGCCCGTTCCGTTTCCCGAATCGTCATTCGGCTGCCTTCAATCGCATTAGAATGGTAGGTAATCTCAAGAAAGAATCGGTCACGAAGCTCCGGATTCTTTTGGAGAATACCAATTGGATTTTTTAAAGATCCTTTAAGCTTCCGAACGATTGGGGTTAAATCAACATGCTCCTTGAAGAGTTCATCAATTCGGCGGGATTGGGCGGGATGAGGCCTGACGTTTTCATCGAGCCAGCGATAAACGCTTCGATACGTGACCTCAAGCATTCGGGCAAGTTCGCTGCGCGTGAGGTGTGCTTCTTTCATCAGGGAAATGAGTTTTTCCCGATCCAGGATTGGAAAAGCGCCTATTTTACCCGCTATTTTGTGATATGACATATGTCACATAAATTATTATATGAATAATATACCATATGTCATATTGAATATCAAGCGAGAATAAGGGCTTAGACAACCTTAAACTCCAACACAAATGTCGTTCCATGTCCTTCTGTTGTTTTAACTGTTATCTTCCCGCCGTTGCGTTCCACGAGTTGTTTCGTAATATAAAGCCCAAGACCTGTGCCTTTATCACCTTTGGTGGTGTGAAAGGGTTCAAAGAGGTGCTTGGCTTGTTCGGATGGAATACCCGTACCTGTATCTTTGATTGTGATCTCTACTTTATCTGTCATCCCCGAATGTTTTAATCGGGGATCTAGATTCCCGCTTGCGCGGGAATGACAGGAGGCAGAAATGACAAGCTCTCCGCCTTCTTTTTCTTTTAACGCATAACAAGCGTTCACAATCAAGTTAAACAGGATTTCTTCAAGTTGTCTTTGATCGGCTTGGATGGGTGGTAAATCCTTTGAAAGGTTATTCTTGATATGGATTTTATCGAGTTCAAATTCATACGAAACGAGATCTAACACATTTTGAAGGGCTTCTGGGATGGAGGCTTTGGAATCTTGGTTAATAGATTCGGTGGCGGGTTTGGCGAATCGATTGAGTTTGGTAATTACCTCAAGGGCTCGGTCAATTTGCTTCATCGCCCTTTCGGTAACTTCTTTTGGCTCTTTTCTTAAAATGCCTTCTTTCAGATTTTCAAGATAAGTTTCTAAAACTCCACGGGCAGCATAAAGAGGATTTCTGATTTCATGATTGATACTTGCAGCCAACAGACCGATGGTAGCGAGCTTTTCGCGTTGGAAGGATTGAATGGCTGATTCTACGTCAATAAACCGATAATAAAAAAGCGCATAAGCTACAATTACAAAATTGATAACCACACCATAGGTTCCAAAAGGAGTCCAAGGATAGATATTGATATCGAACGTTAAGAAAAAATTTGCACCGCCACCCAAATAAGCAAAAAAAGCACCCCAAAAGAATAGCTTCGCTAAATTAGAATGCTCGCCTGTTGTGCGAATATATTCTATAGCAAGACGACTCACCCCATAAAAGGCGGCAAATACAAAATAAGCTACGAAAAAATAATCGAGAGGGCCAGGGATTACAAAATTAATAATGCCTCCAAATTTTGGTACGAGCCCAGATATAAAGTAACGAGTTGGAATGCAGAACAATGTAATAGAAGATACGAAATAGCCAAAATATAAAATATATTTGTGTACTAAAGTGCGAGAAAGACAAAATTCACAAACAAAATTAATAAAAAGGGTTGGAATAAAAACAACCCCTATTTGACTTATGCGAGCATAGAAAAAACCACGATTTATATCTCCTGGTAAAATCATAAAAATCTGAAAGAAAGCCCAAACAGCAATAGCATAACAATACCATGCATAAATCAAACCAAGCTTATTTGTATGTCTCAGATACGCAAAAGTGCCCAAAATTAGAGCTGATGTTGTTGGACTTACCCCTGAAAACTGTACCGCTTGAAAGTTGAGTCTCTGAGTGCTAAAACGCAGAAAGCCGGAGGCCAGCAATGCCAAGAAAACGACACACCGAAGAGCAGATCATTGGGATTTTAAAACAAGCTGAAGCCGGGGCAAAAACAACAGACATTTGCCGTGAGCACGGAATCAGCCAGCCAACGTTTTACAAATGGAAAGCCAAATTTGGCGGCATGGAAGTCTCAGATGCCCGTAAGCTCAGGCATCTAGAAGATGAGAATCAAAAGCTGAAGCGGATCGTCGCCAATCAAGCGCTGGACCTTGAAGCGCTGAAAGCGGTCTGCTCAAAAAACTTCTAAAGCCCAAAGCGAAACGCGAAGCAGTTACGTTTATGATGGAGCGTTTTGGGCTGAAAATCCGGAGGGCGTGTCAATTAATCAGCCTTTGGAGATCGACTAGGAGTTATCAACCCAAGACTGACGCTGACGTAGAAAAGATAAGAATCCGGCTTAAAGAGCTAGCCGAGGAAAGATCAACCTGGGGTTGTCCAATGCTGCATGCGATTGTCAAACGAGAAGGGCTTGTCGTGAATCATAAACGCACCGAGAGGATTTACAAGGAAGAAAGGTTATCTTTGAAGCTAAGACGCCGTAAGACAAAAAAGGTTTCCGAGCTCAGAGCTCCGCTCGTTCCAGTAGAAAATCCCAACGAGTGTTGGTCGATGGATTTTATTCACTCAAGACTGATCAATGGCCGAAGATTCAAATCACTTACGATTGTCGATGATTGCAGCCGTGAGTCCCCTGCGATTGAGACGGATACATCCCTTCCGGGGATTCGGGTGGTGCGTGTGCTGGACCGGCTCAAGGAAGAGCGTAGTCGATTGCCTAGAGTGATTGTCATCGACAACGGTCCTGAGTTTTCAGGGAGGGCATTGGATGATTGGGCTTGGCGCAATGGAGTAAAGCTTCATTTCATTGATCCGGGAAAACCTCAGCAGAATGCGTTCATTGAGAGTTTCAACGCAACCTTTCGCAAAGATTGCCTGAATCAAAATTGGTTTTACACGCTTGAAGAAGCAAAAGAAGAAATCGAAAAGTGGAGACAAGATTACAACGAGTACCGCCCTCACAGCTCACTGGAGGACCTTACTCCCAACGAATTCATGAGACAATTTTCAACAACCCAAAACACCCAAGGACTAAACCTTCAGGTGGTCCAATAAACGGGGTAAGTCCATTGTCACCATTGAAAGCGCGATCACAAAGTAAAGTAAGTAATTATTCATAATTTAAACTCAAGGTAAAAAATAACATTGCAAAATTATACGGATTCATTTAATCATAAACCTCACGTCGATGGCCAATCTTAATAATAGTAACTATTTGGTTTGGATCATTGACCTCATAAATTACCCGATAATCTCCTTGCCTGAATCGAAAGAACCGCCCCTCACCTTTTAACATTTGAACACCATGAGGCCTCGGATTTTTTGAAAGCAAACTAATTTTGCTCACTATTTTTGAAAGGTGCAAATGAGGAATTTCACGAAGTTCTTTTTCCGCGCTTCGTTTGAAGAAAATTTTATAGGAGTCCATCCCGCTTTAAGTCCTTTAGCACTGACTCGTATGAACGGGCGGGTTCATTCACACGATCTTTAATTGCATCAAGATCAATGGCATCTTCTTTAAGAGTAAGTTTAAGAGCCTCTTTGATGATTTCAGAGATGCTCGAGTTAATCTGGATCGCTTTAATCTTAATTGCTCGATGAAGTTTCGGGTCTAAATAAATAGTGGTTCGTTTTGTCATAAGCCATCTCCCTACAAGATAAGATTAACATCTTAATGTTATAATGTCAAGATGTTATTTAACCCACCTAAACTCAAGCACAAAGGATGTGCCTTTACCTTCTTGGCTTTGGACTGAGATTTTGCCACCATTGCGTTCTACAAGCTGTTTCGTGATGTAGAGCCCTAAGCCTGTTCCCTTGTCACCTTTGGTGGTATGGAAGGGTTCAAAGAGGTGTTTGGCTTGTTCGGGAGAGATTCCCGTTCCAGTATCTTGAATTTCGATAACGATGTTTTGAGTTTCGAGTCTTGAGTTCAAAGTTAAAATCCCACCCTGTCTCTCGCCCCCTAACTCTTGCCCCGTCATCGCATGACACGCATTCACAATCAGGTTAAATAGGATTTCTTCAAGTTGTCTTTGGTCAGCTTGGATGGGTGAAAGGTTGGGATCTAGGTTATTCTTAATGTGAATTCGATCTAACTCAAATTCATAACTTACAAGATCTAATACTGATTTAATCGCTTCCTGAATCGAAGCCTGAGAATTTGATGCGTTTGTTTCGCTTGCTGGTTTTGCAAACCGGTTTAGCTTTTGTATCACTTCAAGAGCCCGGCCAACTTGTTTTAATGCACTTTCTGAAGTTTCAAGTGGTGTTTTATTTTTTAGTCCTTCCTTTTCATTCCCGATATATGTTTCGAGAAGACTTTTGACCGCATAAAGCGGGTTTCTAATCTCGTGGTTAATAGATGCGGAAATTAAACCAATGGTAGCAAGTTTTTCACGCTGAAACGATTGGGCGATTTGTTCAACATCAAAAAGCTTATGCCGAATCATAAAGTAAGCCATTGCAAATGGATAAAAAGGCATTAAAAACAGATTGTATTGTGGAATATTTTTGGCAAGACCATAGATTGGCAAAAACGTAAGGCCGCCACCGACAAATCCCGCTAAAGTTGCAATAAAAAGACCAAAAAATTGTGATCTTTCTTCTTTATCCTTCGTTCTATTTATCTTCTGCCAAAGAATAACAAATCCATAAGGAATAATCGTAAAAAACATCATGGTAAAGAGGTGATAAAGCGGCCCTGGATGCATATAATATTTCAATCCCGAAGCAGATTTAAGCTTTGGAATGAACCAAGGGGTAAAACTAAAAATCGCTATAAAAATGCAGGAAAAATATAAAACCAATAAGTAACGCGATTTTATTTTTTTGTCTACCAGAACTAATACGAAATGAAACCAGGTTGCCGGAATAAAAACAGCTGCCATATCTCCAGCTCTTCCGAAAAAGAGCGCTACGTCATATGAAGTATCCTGGTTATAAACAACTGACAGTAGCATTCCCCACATAGAGACGACGATGGAAAAAAGGAAATAGATTTTTCCAATGTTATCCTGGCGTTTTAACCAAATAAGCAATCCGATAAAAAACGTGCAAAATGAAAAGAAGAGCAGCGCAAAATTATATGGATTCATCTCTCTTTAAACTCCACTACCATGTTGATACTTATATTACTATTTTTAAGTTAATTTTAAACGACAAAAAATTTGCAGAAAAATTGGGTTTTGGGGAATGAGAAACTATACAGTAGCTAAATTCTCGGCTTGCTTATCTACCATGGGTTTTTTGAATCTATCGAACAAACTATCCCAGTGATAAGTAGCTGAAACTGAAAATTCTTGTATAAACGAACGATATTTTCCATCCTCGGAAGTTCCAACTGCGGTCCCAATATTATTTTCAATTGGCCTTTTAAAATTAAAGCCGGGCAAATACGCTAAATCCATTACTAAAAACTTGCTTACTTTCCAGCTGCTTCCTATCGACAAAAATAAGCGGTTACCATCTGGAACAGCAGGAATCCAATGATCTTTTGGAACAACTTTCCAATAAAAACCACTGCCACCTAGAAGTGTGAATGTCTTTGTGATCTTATAATTTCCGCCTAAATGAGCACTGAAACCATTGCTGTAATCTTTGTCTAATGGAGCGCCAATCGCGCCTAAAATAGTATTATCAAAAGGAGCAAGGCCGGCTGAATTGTGATTAATAGAGGAACGTTTAAAGATAGACCACTTCGTATAACCAAAATCTGTTTCAATAGTTGCTTTATCCGTTGGTTTGAATGCATATGCAAATGTAACATTAAGCGGCAAAGCAAGTTTTGAATCTGCCCCTGCTTCAAAATTGCCACCGGTTGCAAACGACGAATTTTCAACCTTCAGTAACCCACGTGTTTTTACCACTACCGGACTCCTAAAATAAAAGCCAAATTGATGCATCTTATGAGGCTTCGCAAGCAGACCCATTTGCCAGCCCCAATGGTTTCCTGCCATATTGATTCGAACTTGTCCGTCAGGAAGAGTGCCTACGATTAACCTATTGGGATAAGCTTGGATCCCACCATAATCAAAAATTCGGTAGAACATCGGCCCTCCACCAATGGAAAGCCAATTCAAAAGTTTGAATGATATTACAGGTTTAATGGCATACATTTTAAGATAATTCTTCCAGCCAGCGTAACGGACAATTCCGCTGCCGGAATCATATTTATTTGCGAGACCAAAGGGTGAATCCATCCCAACGCCCAAAGCAACACGATCATCCAAAAGATCTCCTGGATTGACGGTCATGTACCCGGTTGGAACAGGAGAAATTGTACCTGAACTTCTTGTATCAGGTTGAATTGAGCTCCTGTAGTAAGTGAAAGTACTTATCCCGGAAAGAGTAGGTTGTATTTGCAAACCAGGAAGGTCAATGATTCCCGCTGGATTATACGAAATAGCTGCTGGTTCATCTGCTTGAGCTACAACTGCATTGCTTTGTCCTAATGACTTGGCACTGAACGAGGCATTTTCGAAACCGCCAGATCCAACTGCGAATAAACTGACAGGAAAAGAAAGCAACGGAATGAAAGCAACAGCGAATAGACAAATGGCCTTTTTGGCCATAAATTTCCTCCTTTTTAATTTACCTTAAGTTATCAGTTGTTATTCTAATTTCTTAAGTACTTTAAATTCAAGCACAAACGTTGTTCCATGTCCCTCTGTTGTTTTAACTGTTATCTTCCCGCCGTTGCGTTCTACAAGCTGTTTCGTGATGTAAAGACCAAGACCGGTGCCTTTCTCCCCTTTGGTGGTGTGGAAGGGTTCGAATAGGTGTTTGGCTTGTTCGGAAGGAATACCTGTACCGGTGTCCGATATTTCAAGAATCAGTTTATGAGTTTCGAATTTGGAGTTTAAAGTTAAAGTGCCACCCTGTCCTTTCATGGCGTAGCAGGCGTTGACAATGAGGTTAAACAATACTTCTTCCAAATGTCGCTGATCGATTTGGATCGAGGGGAGATTGCTTGAAACATGATTTTCAATATGAATCCGGTCCAGTTCAAATTCATGGGAAACCAAATCCAATACATTTTGAATGGCTTCTTGAATATTTGCTTGCGCCCCCTGCCCCGCATCTCCTGTCTCCTCTGAAGGCTTTGCAAACCGGTTGAGTTTGGTAATGACGTCTAAGGCACGGACAATCTGAAATAAAGTTTTATCGGTTACCTCATCAACTGATTTTTTACCTAGACCTTCCTTAAAATTTTCCAAAAGCCCCTTGGCCGCATACAAAGGATTTCTGATCTCATGGTTAATGCTTGAGGCAATAAGACCAATAGTGGCAAGTTTTTCACGTTGGAAAATATCCGCTACTTTTTCTATATCCAATACACGCTGCTTAATCATCACGTAGGCCATGATGAAAGGAAATGTTATAAACATAAAAGACAAATCTATACCGCTATCTCTCAAATAAATTATAGAAAACTCCCCTGATCCACCAATAAAACCGAAAATAGTAGCGAGTATCAGTGAAAGGATTTCCCGTTTTCGTTCCCGCAATGGTTCTAAACAAAGCGAACGAAACATTAAATAGAATCCATAACTGATGAGACAAAAGTAATTGATCATTTGCAGGTGAAGTGTCGGTCCTGCCTCAGGATGTCGAATCGTTCCATTTACAAAACTTAACGAAGAAATGCCCAGCTGTGTTATTCCCGTAACGGCAAGGAAAATTGTTACAGGCCAAAGAATACGAAATAATTTTTGACGATTTAAATTTAAAAAACCACATACAAAATAAAGCCAAGTTGCCGGAATACATGCGGCACTCGCATTAGCAATCCGCGCGATCACCAAAGCGAACTTGTCAGGCGTATCGTTACTAAAAACCAATCCATATCCGATTGCATAACCTGTGACTGCTAAACTAAAATAAAACCATCTTCTTGCCACCTCATCCCAACGCTTAAGCAAAATCAAGATTCCAATCAAAAAAACGCTAAAACCGAAAAAAAACATATTAAGAACGATGAACTTCATATTTTAAACTCCCGAGCAAAATTATACGGATTCATGGTTTAGACTCAGTACGTCATGGAGCGGGCATCTTTCTCGAGCGAGTAACTCAAAAGTTATAAAGCGAATAACACAAGATCCCAAGCGGACTTCGCCTGTCTGTTTCTCATTCACTACAAAAGCTACCTTTGTCTTGGGATAACGGGCCAGAAAACGCCTAAGTCCTTTTGGAACTTCAAGATTGCCTATCCCACTCTTTACTTCGATCGGAAAAGGTGTACGGTCTTTCAATAGAACAAAATCGACTTCATCGCCGTCTTTCGTGCGCCAAAATTTGATTTCCATGTTGGGTGAAAGCATAACTTGGAGCCTCAACAAAACAAAGGATTCCAAAATCACGCCTTTGTCAGATCGTTCTTCGAGCGATGAAAAATCTTTCAAAATCGCATTTCGAATACCGAGATCATAGAGGTAGATTTTGCTCGATTTCTTAAGTTCATTGCCTAAATTGTTGGAATAACTGGAAACCCGAAAGTTCACAAAAGTCTCTTCCAGAATGTCTAAATATCGATTCACAGCTTTAGAGCTCATGCCCACCTCCCCCGCAAGTGAATGAACCGAAATAACTGACCCCTGGTTTTCTGCCAGAAGATAAAGAAGGTGGTTAAAAGCACGGATGTTTTCCTCTTTGACGAGCGACTTGACGTCCTTCAAGATATAAGCGCTAAGCAATTCGGAAAGAATCTGCGCTTTTCTTTCACCCGATTCGGTGTGTGTCAAAGCGGGCATTCCACCATATCGAAGATAAGCGGACAATGGAAAACCAGGTCGCGTAGCTTTGATTTCAAAATATTGAAGTGGATAAATCTGAAAAAGAAGCCTTCTGCCTGCGAGGCTTTCCTTAAGATGTTTATGGATTTCAATCGAGGAAGAACCCGAACAAATCAGTTTGATTCGGTTTCTGGAATCATAAATCGCTTTAAAAATCTTGGACGCGTTTTGAAGATACTGAAATTCATCCACAAAAACAACCTTCCCAGCACCTTTTATTTTCTGAATCACTTCTATGTCTGGGCGGTTAAATTCGGCTAGCACCTGGGGCTGTTCTAAATCAAAAAAATAGACTTGCTGTCCTGCTCGCCGCACGATCTGTTCTAGTTCCATGAGCAGTGTAGTTTTCCCAACCTGCCGCGGCCCAAGGAGAATGTTAATCTCGGGCTGGCCCACTTCCTGTTTTAACCTATCCAAAATAAAGCGCTTAATCATAATATTGACTAATTTAACCCATTAGGTCAAAAAAGTCAAATCGGGGAATGGACTGCTTAAATTCGAGCACAAAGGACGTGCCCCTCTCGGTCTAAGGCTCGCAGGGCGGGAGGCTTCCCTCTCTTTGCTCTTGACTGAGATCTTGCCTTGGTTGCATTCCGCCATGGGATTATACGGATTCATCCCACCACCTGCTTGAAATTTAACCATTAGTAATTCCGAAGTAAACTCCTCACGGCTTCCAGATTAAGAATTTTAAGTTGCTCTTGATCAATGATGAACCGCTCAACCTCAGAACAAACCTTTCCAAAATCAATGGACTCAAGATGTTCGAGTAGCTTATCTTTAAAATCACCTTCGCTCACCTCAAAACCTGTCCCCTGCGTTTGCCGAATTGCATGATTCAATAATTTAAAATTGGGTTTTACCCCTTTTCCTAAAAACCACATGAGATCATAATAATCCCTTCCTTTCGTATACCCCCGGAAAAAAACGGCGTGAAGTTTTGTCGCAAAAAGCGAACTCAAGTCAAAGGCAGTTACCGTATAAGCCACGGGAGAAGTGACGGAGGCGATTTCCTTTTTGCCTCCTTGCAGCGGGCGTTTATCTACCTCAATTTTAATCGTTAACTTTTGATCCCGAAGAGGTGAAATGCCAAATTCCTTTATCAAATGAGAAAATCTAAGATCAGCTTTTGCTACCGCCTTGACTTCCGAGGGATAAATTTCAAAACCAAGCTGCTGCAAATCAAGATCGCTCTGTACTTTTTCAAGAAGGGGTCTGAATTCAAAATCCTTGGGATCTGTCAGCGAAAAATCTAAATCTTCAGAATAACGGCTCGTGTGATAAAGAAGCCTTAAAGCAGTGCCGCCCGTAAAAACAAGATGCTTAAAGGCGCCCAGCCGAGATAAACTCTGTAAAATTAAATGCTGAAGAAACTCGGCAAGTGCTAGCCTCTTAAGCTGTGGCTGTTTAACCGATTTTAATTCATTTTGGATCAATTCTTTCATGAGACAAACTCCTGAACAAACAATGCGACAACGGAAATCAATTTCTTGTTTCCAAATTGCTCGGCATACTTCCTAAGCCGTTTGGGATTTAAGTGTTCGCAATTCTGAAAACGGTAAGACTTTGTGAAAATATCTCGGTCGAAAGGAGGAAATTGTGCCTGGTGGAAATAAAGAAAATCGACGACGGCTTTTTCCGGATTTGCAAGCAACACCGAAAAATCTCCCTGCCGAATAGATTCAAAACCCGAGTAGGCGCTTTTCAAAATGTGCTGATAGGTAAAAGTGTCGAAGTCATTTTTAAAACGGCACGTTTTTCGGACCGTTACCGAAGTCGCTTGAGCTACATATTCTGGAATTAATCCATAATAAGCCAACGCCGATTCCAGGCTCATGTAAGAAGGAACAAAAATCTGATTCGCGAGATAAAAAAGTGGCGGCTCCACTTGTCGTTCCTCTCGACCAAGCACATAAAGCCCTTGGCGTAAAGGACGAATCAACCCCTTTTTTTTCCACTGGGAGAGCTGAACTTTTAAGGTTCCGACCTTAGGCGTAAGGGCACCTACCATGCTCGTGGAAAAAACTGGTAAACTCCTTATTTTCCGTTTAAACTCATTAAATTTCATTTCAGTAAATTATACTTTTATATAATTTATTGAAATGATACCATATCGCATTTTTAACGTCAAGGGCTTACTTCTTACTTTCCTACCCGCCCACCTTAAACTCAAGCACAAATGAAGTGCCCTTGCCTTCCTGACTTTTAACTGTAATCTTACCTATTCCAAACCTTAGCTGCAGCGAAAAATTATACGGATTCATCCCACCACCTGTATTTCGAGAACACGCAGTAAGCTGAAGATGCGCGTTCTCGAAACTTTACGAGTTTCTCGATGCTTTTTGCATCGAGGAATACAGGTGGGTGGGATCATTTGATTTGGATTTCCAACAAGCGAGGATAATGCTTCTCAGCAACTGCAAGAACAGCCTTACGCCATTTTGGGAGAATTGATCTGAGGACCGATGCAATTCTGGCTAATTCACCTGGCTCAGAATAAAGAAAATCTAATAGTCCTGTAGCGGTTTCTAAATCTGTCTTTTGTTTTACCTGATTGATGCGCCTTGCACTGATAATCAGTTTATGAATTGCAAAAACGGCAGGCTCTGGCACACAAACTTGAATTCCTTCATAAGAAATAAGTTCTGGATAATCGATAAGCAAATTAAGGTAGCGCAATCCTTGGGCCTTAATCTGCAATTTCTTGATCTCAAGTGGTTGAGCATATCCCCGGCCCAGTTCAGGAACAAGAAATTCAACCCGCAGACGTGGATGATCGTATTTCACAATCCCACTTGCCCGGTTATAGGTAGGAACAAATCCCTCTCTTTTTAAAATCTCGGGGACATCCGCTCCCTTTGTCAATTTTTTTACATTGGGAATAAGGAAATCTACATCGAGTGTCCTAAAGGCTGGAAGTTGGTCGGTCTCTTTGAAATGGTGGCGATAAAACTCAAGACACCAACTTCCGATTAGCATCAATTCATCTAAGATGCCTGCCGACTGAAAACGACGTAGGACCGTGATCAAAATTTCAAACTGCTCTTTTTCCGCCATAAACCATCTTTTTAATTCGCTTCTTATTTTGCCTGACTTCTTTCAAAAGTTTCTGATACTTTTTTCGCAAGGCGATATTCTCTTTCAGTTGGTTAAGTTCAAGGTCTGAAAGATGGCCAAGATAGCGGTAGAATATTTTCGACTTCTTGGAAAATACGAGATAGGGGTAAGCAATTCCTTTGATGCGTTTTTCTTGAAGGCTTCCTTTTGGAAGTTCGCCAATTTCACGCATATAACTCTTCTCGGCCTCTCCCAAACGCCTTAGTTCCTGTTTTAAGATTCCTTCTACCGTTCCCATTGCTGACTCCAAGTTAACCAAATTATTTCGATTAAGTATAGCATTTTGGTTAACTCAAAGCAAGAAAAAAGTTAACCAAAAAAAGTACTAGTAAAGCATCCTTTTGGTTAACCTTAAATATCGCGGCGACTGAACCAGACAAATAAGGCAGCCGTAATGTGCGGAACGAATGAAAAGCATCACAAAAATTATACGGATTCATCCCACCACCTGTATTTCGAGAACGCGCGATAAGCTGAAGATGCGCGTTCTTTGCAAACAGGTGGTGGGATCATGTGAGTTCGATGTGTGCAGATTTATAAAAATGGTTGATTGCTTCCTCTGAATCAAACGTTCTGCCCCAAACGGCTTTGCCATAGTTCCGTAAGAAATAAAGGACGTGATCCCGAAACTTCCCCTTTGCTAATGACAGCAGACTTAAACGAAACGCTTTGGCCCAGGTTTTGATTAACGCATCGGGTTTAAGCCGCTTTTTTTTAATCACCTTGGTCATATCAAGGATATCGAGTGCAAGGAAACGTCCCATTTTACCAATGGTCCAATGTTCCGGAGCCATGAGTTTAACACGCAAGCGGCCAAAGGTTTTATAAGGTTTCGCTTTTTTCCGGTAATCCAAATAATCAATCATGGACCAATGCGAAATATCTTCCGAATAATTGGTGGCCAGCGCAGTTTTTTTCGAACTTTGCGCAACGGCGTGTTCCAGCAAAGCTTTATCTTGAGCACTATGGCTGCTCTTTTTGAGCCTGATTTCAAAATCAATATCCGCGCTTGGCCGCACATACCCCATGAGCGCCGCACACGCTGCCCCTGTGATAATTACTTCCGCCGGTTTTCGGAATTCACGGTCCAGCTCTGAAAAAAAGAAATCGATCTTACTTTGTTTCACGCGCTTCTTCCCTTCTCATCTTCAATGCGCTCAAAAAGAATCTTAATCTCTTCACCTGACAGTTCGCGCTTTAAAGCCATCCAGGCCTGATGCAAATTTTTCTGTTTTGGGCGGGTCTTAACGGATTGAGGGAGAACTTCCCTGACCCAGCGGGCAATTCTTCTCCAGCGAGGACTGAGTCCGTCCTTTCCATGAACCACCGCTCTTGCGATTCTTTCAACAAACGAGCGGCTGAAAAGAGTCTTGCGTTCGCGTAGCAGCTTGGCTTCATGCGGAAATAATTCGCTGGGATGGGCCTCCAAGGCGGAGCAAATTTTAAGAAGTGTCGAGACAGTCAGATCCTGCTTACCTCTTTCAATGTTAGACACATTAGGCTGCGGGATGCCCGTTTTCCGAACGAGCTCCATTTGAGTCATTCCCTTCTCGAGCCTTTTTAAATAAAGACTTTGACCGATGCCGAACATGCAACAATTATAGCTAATAAGCTATATAATTTCAAGTCCAAAAACAGGGGTGAGAATGGAAAAAGGGGTACAAAATTATACGGATTCATTTGAGTTTAAACCTGAAGAATGACTGATTGGACATGATTGCTTTTTAAAATTGAGATTTACGGTAAAACTCTAAAAAGTCGGCTGGAGAAAATACCTTCATTCTCTGACAAAGTGCTTTAGGAAAATGCTTCAAATTTCCAGTCACAAGACATTCTGCCTGCGCCACTAAAGCGATCTCAAGGAAGGCCTGGTCGGATGCATCCGGCAGCGGTTTTGGAAGAGGTTTTGCGATCACCTGCTCGCCCCGGATTTTGATTTGTTCCAAAAAAGCCGCAACGTGTTCCGATGCCAATCCAAATTTGGGCCGGGTGAGCACTTCATCGTATTCTGAAAAAATCCGGGCATCATAACAAAGCCGAAGGGTATGGTCAGACACCATGCGGACGATCGCGCCAGGCGCTCCATAAGGAGAAAGTAAACCAGAAACAATAACGTTTGTGTCCAAAACAATTTTCATTTGGAATGTGCTTTGCGTACGGTTTCAATTTCGCGGTTGATCTCCTCCAAACTGACCTTGTCACGACCCTCCTTCACTGACTTTGTCTGCATCGCTTCGACCGCAGTGATAGCTCTAGCCGTCCGAATAGCACCTAATGACTCTTCGAGTGTTTCTTCAGAGGTCGGTGAAAGGATGGCAATCGGCTTCCCATTAGACGTGATAATAAGTTCCTTCATCCGCTTAAGTCGCTTCCAGATTTCGGCCGACTTTCCTCTTAAATCTCTTACTGAGATAAACTGCATACAAGCCTCCTTTGTCACTCAATAGTATACACGATTGTCACTCAATTTGCAACACGTAAGAAGGGCTGCTTTTCAATCGTCGGCGGCCTTACAAACAGAAAAGGGGACAGGCAGAGACTTATTGCCTGTCCCCTTTTCATTGAAGATGTTCAATTATTTTTGCGCACCAGCCTTAAAGAAGTTTAAAACGGCATCATAATTCGGATGGTTGGTTACTTCTTTGACATATTCTACATATTGAACTTTATCATCTGGCCCAATCACGAAAATGGAACGCGTGAGGAGATGAAGTTCTTTAATCAGCGTGCCATAAGCCTGACCGAAAGAAGCTGATTTATAATCGGATAACGTTTTTACCTTTTGAATTCCGGCTGTGGAACAAAACCGTTTCTGCGCAAACGGAAGATCCATCGAAACCGTAAGCACTTCGATATCGGATGGTAATTTCCCTGCTTCTTCATTGAAGCGGCGCGTTTGTTGATCGCAAACCGGCGTATCCAAAGAAGGGACAACGCTGATTAATTTTGTTTTTCCTTTAAAATTTTGAAGTGTAACGGTAGACAAATCCCCCGCTGTGACTTGAAAATCAGGTGCTTTGTCACCAACTTTTAATTCAGGCCCGATTAAAGTCATCGGATTTCCCTTAAATGTAACTGCCCCTTTTCTTTCCTGTGTCATAACTTGCTCCTTTCCTAGCTAAAAATGACGGCACATAGTATCACATTCCGCATTTTTGCTCCAGCCAATTGATGGGCCTTTGGGGCTTCGTCATCGCACCGTTCAACAATCCCCTGTACTGACTTTCATTGATTAACATAAATCAGTAGTTAGTACGGTCCTGATTTCCAATTTAAGTTCATTAATGAGAATCAGGGCTGCGAGGATTGTTTCTCTCGCGCACTTCGGCTTCGCTCTCCGCCATAAAAAACATGGCGGATCCGTGCCCGCTCCGCCTCATGAGCGTGCACTGACAAATCCCAAAGCCCATCTTTTTAACTTAATTCCCGCATTTCCACTGTTCTTGAGGAAGCTCAAATGCCTAGATTTTTCTATGGTAATGAAAAATCAGGCATTTTGCTCCGCTCCCCTCCGCAAAACGCTCTGTCGTATCAGAACGTTTTATAGTTCCGATTAAAAGCATTTCCGATTGTCCGGAAGGCAGCTCAAAAGCGTCGCGTTTTCAATGGGAATGGAAAATGCAGCTTTTGGCAACGAAGGCCGCACACATACACGCAGGGGATTTTCCTTAATCCCCGCGTGTAGTGCTAACGCATCGGCGCTGGCAAACCGGCATTAATTTTTTTGCGGCGTGAGCGGTGCCTAAAGGACAAGCGGAAATGCCATGAGATCGGCGCAGTTCTTAAGCTGAGAGAGGAAAATGGCGATACATAAGTATCCTATGATTAGAACCGTCCTTTATCTGGTACAAAATCCTGTTATCTATTGTGCAACGCTCATCCGAAATTTTTTCACTATATTCGGCTCCATGGCCAACTTCACACGTTCTGCCATTTTAGCCACCTTCACACCTCCTTACAAAAGAACGATCACCCGAATTCAAATGGATGAAATCGGAGTGGGTTCCCTTCCGATTGTGGCACTCACAGGACTTTTTATGGGCCTTGTCTCAGCACTTCAAAGTATTGTGGAGCTCCGCTCGATTGGCGCTACATCGTATCTGGGCCGTCCGCTGGGAACCACCATCGTCCGCGAAATGGGGCCTGTACTTTCATCGATGATGGTGGCAGCGCGCGCAGGCTCAGCCATCGCAGCGGAACTTGCTTCAATGGCAGTTGGAGAACAAATCGATGCGCTTCGCGCCGAAGGAAGTGACCCAATTAAAAAGTTAGTGGAGCCAAGGCTTGTGGCTTGCACCGTAATGGTACCCGTGCTGACGATTCTCTGCGATATGATCGCCTTCATTGGGGGATCTTTCATTGCCGTTAACGTCGTCCAAATCAGTCCAACATTTTATTGGAATTCCGTCCTTGAAGTATTAACTCCCGCTTTCATTTGGGGCGGATTCATCAAATCAATTGTATTTGGTTTTGTCATCGGGATGGTTTCTTGTTATTATGGAATGAAAACAGGGGTCAGCTCAGCCGGCGTTGGTGAGGCGACGACAAAAGCGGTTGTGACCACAGCCATTTCAATTCTCGCGCTCGATTTCCTTCTAACCAAAATTTTCATCATCACATGGTGGTAGAAAAACCAAGGGGGCGAGACCCCGACAGTAGTCAAAGCACTTTTGGGGTAAAACAACCGATTGTACGGATGAATCAGGTCACGCTTCATTACGGCGACAATGAAGTCGTACATGATGTTAATTTAGAAGTTCAATCCGGTGAAACGAAAGTTATTCTCGGGCCAAGCGGTGTCGGTAAAAGCACGATCCTAAAAGCCATTTTGGGGCTTCTGAAACCAAAATCGGGAGAAATTTATATCCAAGGCATTGAAATTTCAAAGCTGAGTGAATCCGAATTAATGCAAGTAAGGCTTCTGATGGCGATGGTATTTCAGCAGGGGGCTTTGTTTGATTCGATGACAGTCGGTGAAAATGTGAGTTACCGCTTAAGGGAACATGCGTTGATCGGTGTGAAAGCCATTGATGAACGCGTCAATTCAGTGCTTAAATTCGTGGGGCTTGAAGGTGCTTTGAAGCTGCGTCCGTCCCAGCTGTCGGGAGGAATGAAAAAGCGAGTTGCCATTGCGCGAGCGTTGGCTCCTCATCCGCAAATTTTCCTATTCGATGAGCCGACGGTGGGGCTTGATCCAGTTAACCATTACAACATTGAGCAACTTATTCTTAAACTTAAAGAACGCCGGGTCACGATTATCATCGTCACCCATGACGTTGAAAGCGCTATGCGCTTGGGCGACTCCATTGTCATGCTTCATGAGGGGAAATTTATTTTTGAAGGAACCCCTGAGGAACTTAAAAAGAATACCGATAACAGAGTAAGATCGTTTTTAGATCCTGCACATGCAGGAAAATAAAGGAACAATATGGCTCAGCATGATCAAGCACAAATTTGGAGTGATTTCAGGGTTGGAATCATCACCTTTATTGGCATTGTCCTGCTCGTTTTAGGAATCACCTTTGCCGGCGGTGATAAAGGGCTCCTCTTCAAAAAAACTTCTGTCATCAAAGCGCGCTTGGCTGATGTGGGCGGCCTAAAAACAGGCGGCTCGGTGACCATGAATGGTATGGTGATTGGCAAAGTCACGAATATCACATTCGTCGATATCCATGACAACGGAGTAGTCCCCGAAGGGGGCGGCGAAGCTGTCGCTAGAGATAGCAATGTCGTAGTCCCCGAAGGAGATGGAAAAAAAGTAGTCGAGGCTCAGGATAAAAATAAAATTGAAGTGACGATGGAAATCAGGTCGGATTTAAGAAACCGGATCAAAACGGATTCCGTTCCTGCGGTAAGAACTCAAGGAATGCTTGGGGACCGCTACATCGATCTTCCCTCCGGCTCTGAAAAAGCTGAAGTGCTTCCGGATGGAAAAGTCTTAACCGGCGCATCCGCTAGTGATTTTGATAAAACCCTGAAACAAGCGATTGAGGTCATGAGTGAAAGCCAAAAAATGCTGAAAGCCATCAACGAGGAACAAGGAAGTGCAGGTAAACTCGTCTACGACCAGAAATTTTATAATAATCTTACCGCGATTACCGACCAACTGAACGATCTCATCAAAGACTTCAAGAAACATCCCCGTCGCTACATCAAGTTTTCTTTGTTTTAATACCGATCTTCTTCCTAAAAGCGTTTAAGAAAACGCTTGATGTCGTCATGAGAACCTACGAGGATAAATTCGATTACGTCTTTATTCTTCCTAAAAATAACTCGGTCACTAAGGCCTGCTCGAATCTCCCAAAATTGCTGGCGTAAAGGCTTGAGTCCTAAACCGTGAGGAAGTTCCCCTGTTTCAAAAAAAGCAACGGCAAGTTGAATCGCTTTTTTGATCCTTTGTTTCTGATCTGAGGAAAGTTCTTTAAAGCTTTTTTCAAAGGCGGGGCTTGTGTAATAATGCATGTGGATTACAGCTTGTCAATATGACGAAGAAACTCCTGCGCTGAGGCAAACTTTTTACCACCCTTTTCCTTGGCAAGTTCAGAAAGCTTGTGGAGATCCTCCTCGGTATAATCTTCTCCGGCCGGCCTGATTTCCATTCTTTTAAGCCGCACCGATCCCGTTTTCTCATCCAAGAGAAACCCGATCGTATCTCCCTTTTCCCTCGCCCCCAATATTTCTCGAATCCGTTTGGGAAGCGTAATTTGTCCCTTAGGACCTAAGGTAGCCATCAAATAAGTCATACCTATCCTCCTATCCTTACTTCCAAGAAGTAAGGATACCATGAATACTTACTTTTGTCAAGTTAACTTATGAACGCTAGAATTACCACGGGAAATAGTCGGATTCTTGCCCGCCAACGCTTTGCCTGCCAGAGCAGCACAAGCTGCTCTGCGGCACTGCTCCGCTGTGTGGAGGGGACGACTGCATCAAAAGCCTGCCTGCCAGCAGGAAGCCTATCATCTTCATTCCTGTTGTCTTTCACTTACACGGTTACCTTGCTAAAAGAAGGCAATTCACCAAAAAGGATTTGTTGCTTTCCTAGTTCAGTGTGTTTGATAATTCTTCCTCGTGGATCAATGATTGCGGAATAACCATTTGCGGAAACCCGAATCACTGGTTTTCCTGTTTCAATCGCCCGCAATTTGTCTTGATAAAGGTGATACTAGGGGGAAGCTCTTTTTCCTCAGCTACGAGACCTTATGGATCCGCCGTTTCGAAATCTGCCAAAACCTCCATCGAATTATCACGAACCATTTTCGACTCTTTCTCAAGTTCTTTTCTCAGAACCGCCCTGTTCCGGGACTCTTGACAGACTTCATGAGTAAGTTCTTTTTTTCGGATAAAGGACCTTGCTCTCATCTGAGCCTCCTCTGTCTTAAGACCTCTTAATAAATCAAAAAGATTCTCGGAGCGAAATTCTTATTAAAAAATAGGACAACTTCGGTTGAACGTGACCAGAATTTAACAAAAAAAATAGGGACGGTTCTGAAAGGGACACATTAAACAAGCACTTTTTTATCAAAGTATCGATCTACAATAGTTTCGTAAGGCCTTGATGTTTGAAGATACCCTCGATAGGCTTTCTGTCTTGCTTCTTCGGTTTGACCTTCCGGTTTTTTCTTATGCAAAAGCCATTTGACAACATTAATTCGATTCAACGCTCAAAGTCGATTCGATTTGAGTTTTTGCATTAGGCGCTAGCGGCAACTCGAGATTCGTAACTTCAACTTTAAGGTCGGATGGTTTTCGCTTGACCGGAGCTGGTTGAGCTCCTTCTTTCATCAGAAAATCACGGATAATGAGAAGCCTGTGCATCATCTTTTGATATTCGCGCCCCGCCGCTTCTTTTTTCTTTCTTTCCTCTTCTGTAATTTCAAGCGCTCTTGCATGGATAAACTCAATCGAGCTAAATACGCCTGGAATAAATTCAGATCTGGTTCCGCGCAATCCTTCCCTAAAACCTCTACTTGAACTGAGGGCTTCAATCACAAAGTGAGTGAATTCTTCGACCGCCTCAATAACCGGCGGATGTAAAAAGGTGTTCACCTCAGAGACAACTTCGCCAGCCAAAGTCAACAGGCTAAAGAAAGCCGAGTTAGAAAATCGAGACACATCTAAAAACGGATCCCTCAGCCCACTTCCGGGAAAAGTATCCATCAGAAGACGAGCTGCTTCTAATTCATCCAGCATTGAAATCGAAAACAAATTTCCATTCCGTACCTCTTCACCTATATCAGAAACACCGTCAAATGCATTTTGGACTGGAATCATGGAACCGAAAAGCCTGGGAATCAACGCTTGGGTTTCCAAAATTAAGCCTTGAACTTCATCTAAATTGCCGTTGGCAAAATCAATCGATTCCAAAAATTCGTTACGAAGCTCGGAATCCTCTAACGCTTCAACCTCAATTTGAAGTGCGTTCAGTTCAACGCGAAACGTTGTAAGACTCGTTTGCGCGTCATGGATACGCGTTTGAAGCGCGTCAATTTCTGCCTGATGCATCGAAAGAAATTGTTTCAGGTTCGTTTCTCGCTCTTGACTCAACACCAAAAAAGTGGCCCGAAGTCCGTTCCGAATCTGATTCGCCGCCCTCTCATGAGCATTCATTTGCCCGTTCAGAAGCGTAATCGCATTCGTTTGACTGAAAGCCGTTTGAGTCGAACTTAAAAGATCTTTTGCTTCGCGCAAACTGAGCAAGGAATGAAGTTGGTTCACTTTCGCTCGGGCAATTTCTAAATTACCCAACAATGTCTGCGCCGCTTGAAAATCATTTGTGATCGTGCCCATTTGATTTTGAAAGGTATTGAGCGCTGTTTTCAATGCCGCACTTTCTGAAGCAAAGTTAGAGACACTTGGAACGAACTCTGCCAATGCGTCAATTAAAGGGGTTAAACCTGAAATTTGCACTTCAAGAGCAGCTTTCCGCGCCAGGAACTCAGGAAAAAGCTTACTGATTTCTTCCTCCCGCGTTTCAAAAAGTGCCTTCAATTGATCTACATTTTGATTAAGCGCTTTCTCTTGGGCTTCCTGTTCAACTTGTTCCTGGAATGCTTCTGCAATACCGCTTTCAAGTGCGTTAAGCTCTGTTTGGAGCTGATTCATCTTGGAGGTAAGTTCTCCAAGGGATGGGTTTAACGCATTAAGATTTGAATCAATCGATTGCGCTTCGTTTCCTTCGGCAAGTTTCTTTGCATCGACCAAAGTTGAAACCCTACTTTCAAGCGCAGAAAGAGATTCATTAAAGAGGGCTGGTGTATTAATCCAAGCCTTGATACTCCCGAAATCTGGGACTTGAGCCGTCAACTGCACAAATAAAGATTGTAACCCTGAAAGGTTTTGCGACTTCGCGTCAAATAAATTTCCAAAAGCGTTAAATTCCTCGCCTAATGAATCAAGTGAATCCTGAAATGCGCCGCGAACATCAGGATCCAGAAGTCCTGAAATTTTGGAGGTTAAATCAGTGTGCTTTGCACCGAAGGACTTCTGTTTTGCTGACAATTGATTTCGCGATGCCACGAGATTATCAATAGAAACCTGCCGCGACGCAACAAACGAATTGAGAAGTTCCTCGATAGATGTGACGAATTGGAGGAACAACGTACGAAAACTGGCCTGAAAATCGCTGATTTCAGATTGGCTTTGGCCAATGAGCCCTTGAACAAAACCATCTACGTCTGGATTGGCCCACTTCCCTTTTGCCTCATTCAAATGACGAACACTATCAGCTAAGGATGGAGCCTGAGGATTCCCGCCAATCAAGTTATCTAAATCGCTAACAATGGAGTTCGCCTCTTGAATCAAACCGCTCAGAAGCGTTTTGGTGTCAGAGAACGCTTTCATGATTTCAGAATTGGGAAGGCTCAATTGATTCACCTTACCAAGTAAGGTTTCAAGGTCAGACCGCGGACCTAATGTTACTTGATTCATGCCCTCTAATACTTTTGTGATACGCTCGGCTAAACTGGTTTTGTCATTGGCGAGTGTTTCCAGATTATGACCCGTCTCTCCTTCCAAAATATGAAGCGCTACTTGGCGTGCGGTAAGTGTATTGAGAAATTCAACCGCTTTTGTTCGGACTTGTGCAGGTGACACATCAGAAATCGCCATCAGCCGATTCAAGGCATCATTTAAAGAGGCATTTAATCCGTTTCGGCTTGCCTCAAATGCATTGCTTGCATCACCTAGGGCTTGAATCACTCTTGCATACACTTGGTTAATTTCTTCAAGCGTTGAATCGGCAAAACGTCCAAAACCAAGCGGAAGAATACCGTTCAGTTCAGCCTGATTCACCTTTTCAAGGATTTGATCTTTGCCTGAATGAATTGCGGCATCCGGATCATTCACACCATTTAAAGCAACTTCCAATGCGGTACGCAGATCTTTGAGTGTCTTTTTGATATTCGCAATTTCAGTAGGCAGATTGCCTAGTGCTTCCTTAAGATCAGGAAGTAACTCGCTCGCATCCAACAGTGGGGTTAAGAGATCTTCCGCTGAATCGAGAAGGTCTTGCAACTCGCCCATAGGTACCAAATTGCTTTGCGCCCGATTCTGTTCTCGACTAAGATCGTCAGCACGCCGAGGACCCGTTACATTCCCATTTTGGTCCAGCCCTTTTTGGATCGCATTCACAACCGAATCAAAGACGCCGAGAACGGTATTTCGGTACGTATTAAAAGCACCTGAAACAGCTCCTAAGGTCATCGTGGAAAGACTGCGTGTTGCGTTGCTCCATGCGTTCGATAAATTGGATGCAAGTGAATTGACTTGAGAGACAATAGACTGAACAGAGGATGAACTTTCGTTTTGATCCTTAAGGACAACAACCGCGACTGAGAAATTCTTTTGGGCTTCCTGGGAACCGGCTTGGGGATTTCGTACGCCTTCGATGGTCGTAATGTCATTCATCGAAACATTCCGCCGCGTTCCGCTAATGGTAGGGTTAATCAGAAAATTAACATCAGAAAAAAGGCCAAGGAGACTTTCTTGGCTAAGAGCCGTTCCGCTAAAGGTTGGATTATCGATCACAAATGAAGATTGAACCGATTGAGGTGATAAAAGCCCCATCGCATAAAGGTCAAAATCATTGAACTGATTGGATTGAGGGGGGTTGGTTGGGTTCACGAACAAATCGGAAAGACGAATACCAAAAAAGCTTTGTAAAGTAAAAGTACCGTTGCCGTTATCGCGCCAATCGAGCCCATCCATCGGCGAAGTTCCGGCATCAAAGAAAGGACTCCAATGTGAATTATCTCTCCCTAAGATTCCAAGGGGATTATGGTCAATGATTCCAGCCGAAGAAAGATAAGTTCCCCACCGATGCGCCAGCTCTTGAAGCAACACATAGGTTTTGTAGCCAAAAGTTGAAAATCCTGATCCGGCAATGGCGCTCAAATCGATCCAAGCCGTTCCTTGAAGTTGACCTAACTTCGTAACCCCCTGCATAAAAGGACTGAAAAGTTCTAAAAAAAGCGGGCCGAAGGTCTCGTTGAGTCTATTGACCAACGGATCGTCCGTAGAAAGTCCTATCCCTTCGATATTGTTCTTTTCAGGGACGCCGAAACCTTGAAGACCGGCAGGCGAAACGGCATTAAAATTAGTTAACGCACGGCGTGCAGCTTCAGTCGGAAATAAGACAACGAAATCATAAAGTCCGGCAAGTCCTTCTTGGATGCGCTCGCGGGTGGCGGCAAGCTCGACATTGACGAGTTCAAGCGGGCTGAAACCAGAGGTCAAGTTAGGCGGCAAGAGTTCTCGGAGCAATTCTTTAAGATAATCATCAAAGTCTATTTGAAACACTCCATTAGAGAGACGAGAAATGAAGTTTGTCTCGGGTGGAAGATTTGCTGCTTCAGCGTTAAAGGTGAGAAAGGATCCTTGGGCTTGACTTACTTCTGATAAAACAGAAGCTTCGGATGATTCGGTGGAAGCTTGAATCACAGGCGACGAGATTTCCTGATTAAAAAGATCCGTTGGATCCGCTGGCGAAAGTGGCGAGACGGGACTTAATGAATGATTTGCAATTGCTTGTTTGATCACTGAATTTTCGGCTTCCTGAATTGAAAATTCAGCTTGGGAACCAGCGGTTACTGGCTTTTCCGGCATCAACTGGCCGTTCACAATCTCAAAATCGGCCGGTTGCTCAGCGGCCCAAACCGGACACGCTGAAGTAACCAAAAGAAAGAAAAGCGTGAAAAAACCAACGAGTTTAGCTGTCATCCGTATCTTTTTGTAAGGGTTGAACAATAAAAAAATAAGGAGATAAAATCCCACTGGCTATTTGTTTGTAACCCATCTTCACGTTTTAAGAGATGTTAGCAAAGATTTCTGTGTGGCGCTACTTCTTTTGAACTATCTCGACTTGCCCATAGAGGATTTCCTGCTTGCCTAATTCTGTTCGCTTGATAACTCTTCCCCTTGGATCAATGATTGCGGAATAACCATTGGCTGAGACGCGGATGACCCATCGGCCTGTTTCAATAGCACGCAATTGATCTTGGTAGAGATGATGCTCGGGTAAGAAAGTTTTATTGAAGTGTCCGATATTGGAAATCGCCACTAAAATCTGTGCTCCTTTTTTGACCTCTTCTTTGGCTCGTCTTGGTACAGTATCTTCAAAACAAAGAAGAACTCCGATTTTCCCATTAGGTGTCGGTAACAACTCCGTTTCTTTAGCTAATACTTCATGGATGTTTCGAAATGGAGGCGCTTGGACAGCCTTGTCAAGAGCCACAAGCTTTCCTTCAGGAGAAAAAAGAAGCGCTACTTCATAGAGTCCCACGTCATAGATGGGACGATTTGCAATCTGGGGGATATAAGTTGAGACTAGAATAAAAGACCGAGTCTCCTTGGCAAGCTCTTCAAAAAAGTCTGGATTTCGGTACGCATCAAAAGGAAGTGAATAAGAGGGAAAGATAATAAGAGAAGGTTTTTCTTTTGCAGCGTCAAGAGCAAGCAACCTGTAACGACTCAGAATAAGTCCTTGGTTTTTAAGCCACCACTCTTTTTGGAACGGCAGATTGTGCTGAATCAACGCGATCTTTTCGGTACCCATAAACTGATCTGCCAATGCCCTTTTACCCAAAAAGAAATCTGTCACTAAAAGAAATATGCAAACGATTAATGGAATGAATCTCTTGCTTGATTTAAACTTAAAAGTCAAAGCAATTGAGGCATTTACTAAGAGAAATAAAAACATAACTCCATAAACCCCAAAAACTCGAGCAATCTGCATCCACTCAAGCGGTTGATAGAAAATAGCCTGAGTTCCAATTGAACCAAGTGGGGTGAGATCATAAAGAAAACTCAGCATTAACCAAATAACTGGTGGCACAAGGAAGTTCAAAAGAAGATTTCTTGGAAACTTTTTAAGAACAAGTCCAACCAATCCACAAAAAAGCCCTAGAAAAGGCAAATAACTCATCACCACATCCAAATAATTCCATACGTTGTAGTAAATACACCAATAAAAGGTGATGATGCAATAAGGGACCCATGCCAAAGTGCCAAGGTGGAAATTCTTCCAGAAAGAGTTTTCTTTACCGATCAAAAGCAAGAGAGGCACAATAGCAATGCCTCCAAGCCAACTCTGTTTGAATGGAGGAAGGGTTAATAAGAAAAGAATCGAACTGAGGAAAGCCAAAACATATTTAGAAGTAATGAATTGGCATAATCTCTGCGGCATGAATCAAATTGCATCCTTCCCTCGCTTCAACTTCTTCGAATTAGAAACTCTTTTTTGACAGCAACGAGGAAAATTAGAAAGACAAGAGGAACAAGATTGATCCCAATTGCACCTCCAGTTTTGGTAAATGTGAATGTAATCACATATTGAAGGCCAAGATAAAATGCGAATTTTAGAGGATAATTAAGCACAAGCAGTTGCAGCAAGTAAAGAATAACTTGAACAAGATAAGCCCATTCTTTTTTGAACCACAATCCCACTGTAGAAAAAGCTAATAGTAGGAGAATGCCCGAATATACCAATAACTCCAGCCAAGGGGTTGAAATACCTTTAGTGAAGTTAGCGTGCAAACCGAGTACTACGAGACGGGTTGACACTAAAAAAGCTATTGCATTATAAAAGCAAAGCGCTTTTATAATCCAATCCGTTCTTATTCCCATCTCTCTATTCGCTGATCTGTCCATGTGCATCGTCTTTCTTTAAGGATACCATGTTTCCAAAGCAAACCACGCTATTATCTAAATTAGACACCATAGTGTCAATATCCATAGCCTATTTCTTATTCTAGGAATCTTTTGAAGCTGAAATTCCAATTGACACAAAAGAAAGATTGTACCCATCTACTGAAATCCCACCATCAACTGAAGCAGAGCTAGATATATTGCCATTTTGAGCAACATTAAAAGGAGCAAGTGTCACAGGACCTAGAGGAATTTGGTTTCCACCTGAGATACCACTAGCACCTATGTTGAGACCAAAACCCGGAATCGAGAGTCCAGCGGTGGGACTCAAAGATACTTCCCTTGGATCGATGCCGTATAGTCCAGATGGACCTGAAATAGTACTGCCAAAAATAGATTCCTTTGAAATTGGTCCAGCTATTTTAATGCCAGCATTCCCACTCAAAACATCTGGAAGAGAAACTTTTATGCCAAGAAATTCTTGGAATTGAAATTTTAACGTGGATGTAATCGAGCTTACGGCTCTTGCCACATTTGTAACGGCAGAGGATATAGCATTGACAGTATTCGAAATAAACGAACCGACTGTCCTAGCTACCCCTGCAAGCGCTTCACCCACTGTGCCTGGACTTGAAAAACCTCCATTCAACGGACTCGTAATAGCTCCTGTAATCGCATTTGTTGCCACACCGCGGAAGACGGGAGCGCCTTGTACTAGGTTGTTTACTGCACCACTGACAACAGCTGTTGCTGCACCGGCTACAGCGGTATCGACTACTGCACCGACTGCTCCACCAACTGCAGCTCCAACCGCTGAACCAGCGACTGCTGAAGCGACTCCACCCACTACTCCACCAATTGCAGACCCTATCGCGCCAGCAACGGCTCCAATAAGAGGCGCTGCAACTACCACTGCTACGATTCCTAAGATTGCTCCTATGATACCGAGGAAACCTCCACGCTTATGCTTCTTACCTCCATCTCCGGTTTGGCCACTATTATTTGGCTGTCCGAAGAACCCGTATCCTCCACCCCAATAAACATCAAGACCACTGGGATCACGGAATGAAAGAGGATTGTTGTGGACATAAGTATAAAGGTCAAGCCCTGCAGCATAGCCTTTTGGATCAGCACTTAAGAATCTTCCGAGGGAAGGATCGTAATAGCGGGCTCGGTTGTAATAGAGCTTCGTTTCTTGATCGTATTCTCTTCCGGTGTAAAGAATACGAGTTGAAGGAGTGAGGACTTGGTTTCCCGATTTATCTTTTGCGGTAATGATCTTCCCGTAAGGATCATAAGTATAAGATTCTTTCAAGGCGCCTTGGGAATCCGTGAGAGCAACGGTAGATTCAAGATTATCTTGATGGTAGTAAAGAGTGACGCCACTGACCGCGTCATCTTGATAAAGCACTTCATCCACTACAGGTCCATTGACATAACTTTTTAACAATTTGTTCTGAGGATCTAATTCTGCAAGAAGTTGAGCGCCATCCCAGAGGAAACGAGTTGTGGTAGAACCTACGGTTTTCGAAATCCTTCTTCCTAAGGCATCATAAATAAACGTTACAATTGTGCCATCAGGATTGGTCACTTTGGTGAGACGATTGTTGAAATCGTAGTTATAGGTTGTTGTCAGATTGGTTGAAGTATCTAAGCGGGATATAAGATTGCCATCGGCATCATATTGAAGAGTCCCCGTCCCTGCTTGTGTATATTCATTCAAAGCGTTTGTCGTGTAGTTTTGAGGGGTTCCCGCTGTGGACACTTGAGTTCTGTTTCCAAGTTGATCCAAAGCAAAGGTAACAAGTCCAATCACAGGATGTGTCATTGAAACGAGCTCACCGAGCTTATCGTAACTAAAGGAGCTTGTCCCTTCGAAAGAATCAGTTTTGTTAATGTTTAATCCCCTGTTGTCATAGGTATATTGTAGAGTTCTAAAGGCACTGCCCAACGGATCTTGATGGACAATTTGCGTAAGCTCTGAAGCAAGATCATAGGTGAACGCCGTTTTTGTTGCATTAGGAAGCACTTTTTGTGTGACACGCGACCTTGAATCATAAGTATAAGTCGTTTTCCTTCCTTTTTCATCCTGAATTTGGGTAAGCCTTCCCAAAGCATCATACGTATAAGCCCGTGAAAGAGTTGACGTACCGATTGTTGTGGTAAGCGATTTCCGGTTTCCGATGGCGTCATAAGTATAAGTTGAAACGTTTCCAAATACGTCCGTTTGCTTTGTAAGTCTACCCAAGAGATCGTATTGATTCTGGATAGTGCCGGTAGAATTTGTTAAAGTAAGTATATTTCCCATGACGTCATAAGTAAATGTGTCCTTAGAAGTGTCAGGATAGATTTTCTGCAAAAGACGGTTTCCTGCATCATAAGTAAATTGAGTGGTTCGTGCCATACGATCTTTCGATTGCGTGACATTGCCCGCTGCATCATAAGTGAACGTCTCGCTTGTATTGTCGGGGTAAATCCTTGAAAGAAGTCTTCCCAAAAGGTCATAAGTCATCGTAGTTATATTTCC
>Ga0209515_10001056_pt1 | contig 47664 bp, 37 predicted proteins | sample Subgroupgradi54m_FD_187454 | JGI IMG/M metagenome (GOLD analysis project Ga0209515, IMG submission 187454) | Subsurface groundwater microbial communities from S. Glens Falls, New York, USA - GMW60B uncontaminated upgradient, 5.4 m (SPAdes)... ... | reverse complement strand
CCCGCAACGTAAATATCGGCGCTGTCGCCTTTCCCAAGGACAACCCCCTCAATTGCCGATATATAGAAGCGACCCGTTTGTTTTGCCACAAAACTATAGGTTTTGCCATTATGAACAACATACGTACGCACGTCCGAAATATCATTCGGCGAAACAGAACCCGATTGAAGCCACGTCATCGAAGTAAGAGCGATGGCTTCTTGATTACCGGCCGCTACTTTAATTCCCGAAAAAGTTACTTTGGTGGAATGAATTTGAAATGAACGCTTGAGCCCCGGATCATAACTGCTTGCCGTCGCCGTGAGACTGCCAATGGCTACGCCGGTATTGACTGTATGAGTCGTCCCAACAACTGGAAAAGTGCCTTCGATAGGCACATCGGCATCAATTGACTTGATAGCAAGAGCGGGCATTTCACCTTGGTGCCCCGTGAGATCAAACTGCATACTGGCTATAAGGACAAGTGTTCTGGTTTCGCCATCTTGGAGCGTAAACCCTGCTTGGGTGTTATAGGTATTGTTTGCCTTGAGGGCCATCGGGTTTCCTAGATCAGGAAAACCCACTGCTGAAAAAATGGTTCGAGAGGCAGCACCGGTGTTCATGATAGTTATGGAGCGAACTTCTGCTTTACCACCGACAGCGGTGACATTTACTACAAGAAAAGGAACCGCCTGTGCCGCCGCAAGGAGAATTGTTGGAGGAATTGCCCCTTCCACCGCCTCAACTAGCAAGTGAGGCGCAACAACTTCTTTTTTTGGTTCTGGCTTAACAATAGGAGCTGGATTTTCTTTTTTAGCTGGCGCTTTTTGGGAACTTTCGGCCTCCGCTTTCGGTTCATCTTTAATCGTCTCAAGCGCATACATGCCTACACTTCTATTTTTCTTGATTGAAGAGGTAAGCGTATTGATCCGGTAATGCATTCCTGTATTGGCTAAATCCTGGAAAGCATTGGCCGTGGAAAGTGGTGCCTCGACTATTTCAGCGGTCTCTGTTGGAATAGCCATAGAAACCGTCGCTTCAAGCGACGCTTGCTTTTCTGTTACTTCTACGACAACTGGCCGCATATTAATGCGTGCCAGAAAAAATCCAGTGAGACATACAACCGCTAACAGAAAAATAGTCTTTAGGAAAATCATACAAAATCTATACCACCACAGTATATAGGAGCTTCAACCTTTTAGATACGAACTTATACACAGGGCAAAAATTCCGCCAAAATTGACAAAATGAAATTCATATGTATTATTATACACAGACGTTAATAGAACTAAAAACGGCTCTATTCCAAAAAAAATCAACCCCGGAAACCCATGGAAGAATATATACTGCCTGAAGGTTTAACACGTAATGCCAAAGAAGTCCTCGTGGTTTTAGCGAAAAAGCAAGCAGAACGGCTCCTCCACAATTTCATCGGTACCGAGCATATCTTGCTCGGAATCCTTGATCTCGGTCGAGGCAGCGCTTGGACGTTGCTAACCGAGAAGTTAGAGCTGAAGCCAGAAGAAATAAGAACAAAGATTGAAGACTTGGTAGGTATGGGTCCAACTCAAGAGGTCAAAGGCCTCATCCCCTTCACACCAAGAGCTAAAAAAGTTGTGGTACTAGCGAGAAGAAAGGCCAGCGAGTTAAGGGATGAGGAAATCGGCACCGAACATCTCCTTATTGGCTTGCTCGAAGAAGGAGATGGTGTGGCCTCTCGAGTTCTCAAACAATGTGGTGTCGAATTTTTGGATGTTTGCCAGAAATTGGGCGAGATGCGGAATCCGAAACCCGCACCGGAAACAGGAGCTACAGAAGCTGTCGATCAAAGAACCCTTGATAATACAGCTAGAACCTTGATCGCTCTCCTGAACGTCTGTATAATGAGCGTTCGAGCTCGGAAGGCTATCACCGAAGCCACGATCGTTTTAACGAGAGAACTTACTGATCTGCTCAAAAAAACAGGAGGAAGAGGGGTTGTGACAGATTGGGAGAAGTTAATGGAATGTCTCTCAATAAATATAGAGACGACCAATCAAGTGGAGTTCCTTATCGCAGCCGCACACCTACTCGGTAAAGCATTCATGGAAACCATCCTAGACAAGTTTAACAGAGCTCAGCCAGGGAGCCCGGCGGAGATAAACTGGGGAACAGTTTTGCAAATTATCACAGGAGAGCAAGTTGCTAAACCTCGAGATTACCTCGCTCTGTGGAAAAAGGAGGACTGAGAAATTAGCATGAGCTCGCGCGATTACGCGCGAGCCTTTTTTCTTTGACATACTGAAACAGGTTTTTTAGAACTTTTCCCCATTGTATATTTTATCGCTTATATGCTATAGTCAGTACTTATCGTAATAATCATATTATTTTTCTCCAATGGAAACTGGTACGACAAAGTTAAATCAAATCGGCAAAATTATTGGTGACTTGCGGGAACGGGCAGGCTTAACCCAAACGGAACTTGCTCTCGCTCTTGCTACAACGCAAAGCGTCATTGCCCGCATTGAAAAAGGAGAACAGAATCTTTCAACAGAAATGCTTGAAAAGATAAGCGCCGCCTTGAACCGTCCTATTGTCAGCATGTCGACTGGTTCGTTGAATTTACGAATCGAAGGAAACCGCAAACTATCGGGCTCCGTCACCACAAAATCTTCAAAAAATTCCGCGGTTGGCCTTTTATGTGCTTCCCTGTTAAACCGCAATAAGACGGTTTTGAAAAATATGCCGAAAATTGAGGAAGTTCATCGTATTATCGAAGTCTTAAAAAGCATTGGTTTTTCTATTCGCTGGATGGAAAGTGATTTGGAAATAAAACCGCCGGCAAAAATTGATCTCACTAAAATTGACACTGCCGCCGCAATAAAGACCCGCAGCATTATTATGCTCATTGGTCCTCTTATTCACACATTCAAAAGATTCCGTCTACCCCAAGCCGGTGGCTGTAAGCTCGGTAGCCGCACGGTGAAACCTCACTTCTTCGCCTTAGAAAAATTTGGGGTCTCCATCACCACCAAATCAACGTACTACGAAATCTCGAACAAAAAACTCGTACCGGCCGAAATTGTCCTTTATGAATCTGGCGATACGGTCACCGAAAATACCATTATGGCCGCGGCCCTCATCCCCGGCAAAACTATTATCAAATTTGCTTCGGCAAATTACCAAGTTCAAGACCTTTGTTTTTTCCTACGCTCTCTCGGTGTAGCGATTGACGGTATTGGCACGACCACGCTCACTATTACAGGCAAAGAAAGTATTGATACGCCAATTGAATACTCCATCAGTGAAGATCCAATTGAGTCCATGTTTTTTATTGCCGCGGCCATTGTCACCAAATCAAGTATCATTATCAAACGATGCCCCATCGACTTTTTAGAAATCGAATTACTGAAACTTCAGAAAATGGGTTTCCGCTACAAAATTTTAAAACGCTATAAAGCCTTAAATGGCGAGACCAACCTCGTTGATATAAAAACTTTTCCTTCAAGACTAACTGCCCTCGAAGAAAAAATTGAGTCGCGGCCGTATCCCGGCCTCAATATTGATAACTTGCCTTTTTTTGCTGTGATCGCCACGCAAGCCACCGGCCAAACCTTCATCCACGACTGGGTGTACGAAAAACGTGCTATCTATTATAAAGATCTTGAAAAGCTCGGCGCCGATACTATTCTTGCCGATCCGCATCGATTTTACGTTAATGGTCCCACTAAACTGAAAGCAGCCGAAGCAATTTGTCCGCCGGCTCTCAGGCCTGCAGTCATTTTACTCGTCGGCATGCTTGGAGCCGAAGGCATTTCTATTTTGAGAAATGTCTACAGCATCAATCGCGGCTACGAAGATCTCGCCTCCCGCCTCAACGCTCTCGGCGCCAAAATTACAGTGTTTAGGGATTAATAACTCGACACAAATTACGAATGAGGAGCGAATGACACGAATGGGAAAAGGTCGCTTAAAGGCACGCGCATTCTATTCGTGTCATTCGCGCACATTTGTGTATTGGTGTCGTGTTCAGTCTTATAAATACACAAGCGAGGTTTACACCTTCCCCTTTTTCTGAAAAGATAGGAGTATAATGAAAATTATTCAGGTTGCGCCAATCTCCAAAGGCATATCAAAAGAAGAATTGAGCTATTTCTACCGGGATGATATTGCTCCCGGCTCTCTTGTTACCATTCCTCTACGCAATAAAAATCGGCCGGCACTGGTTATTGGTTCACGTGAAGCCACGGCAGAAAAAGCTTCTATCAAAAACTCCTCTTTTGCCCTAAAAAAAATCATAAGCGTAGAACACGAGCATTTTTTTCTGCCTGAATTTATCAGTACAGCAAAAAACATGGCCGACTATTATGCTGGGACCGTCGGCTCTGTTTTATCTCTTTTCGTGCCTGAAAGCATTTTTGAACATGCAGAGAAACTTGAAACACACCCTCCAAACCCGGCCGGCAAAGGGACTATGGAAAAATGTATCCTTCACGCTGAAGACGAAAACAGATTTTCCTATTACAAAACTCTTATTCGAGAACAATTCGCCAAAAAAAACTCTTTGCTCTTTTTAGTGCCGACGATCCAAAGTTTAAGTTTCATTAAAAAACATCTTGAACGCGGCATTGAAGAATACTGTTTCGCTCTTCATAGCTACAAAAAAGTAAAAGACATTGTTTCGACATGGAATGATCTGCTTCACGAGAAGCATCCGATCGTGCTTTTTGCTACTCCTAAATTTATGAGTGTGCCGCGAGCCGATTTTAAAACCATCGTTATAGAACAAGAAAGTGCATCGTCATATAAATTGACCTCAAGACCTTATGTGGATGCACGAGTGTTCGCTGAAAGCTACGCCGCCGCCTTAGGCGCACGGAGTATTCGCGCCGATCTTGTTCCTTCACTTGAAACAAAATGGCATGCTGAAGAAGGAGATCTTTTAGAACTCTTACCGAGCCTCGCTCGGCTTCACCCAAAATCAAAAGCCTCTATTATAGACATGCGAAATTCGCCCATGACACCGAAGCGGGGCTTCAACGTTCTCTCAAAAGAACTAGAGAAATTAATTCAGAAAACTCGCACTGAGTCGGCACATCTTGCTATCTTGACCGCACGCCGTGGTATTGCCCCATCAACCGTGTGCGGCGATTGCGGCTCCACGGTTTCTTGTCTTGAATGTTCTGCTCCCGTTGTCTTACACAAAAGCAAAGATAAACCGAATAGCACCATTTTTCTCTGTCACCGCTGCGGCCGCTCTCGTCCCACTGAAGAACGCTGCCGGGTATGTACAAGTTGGAAATTAGTACCACTCGGCATCGGTGTTGACCGGGTTGTCTCTGAAATCAAGGAAAAATTTCCGACTACTACCTTATTTGTTATGGATCGGGACTCTGTTAAAAACCAAAAACAAGCGTCGGCTGTTGCCTCTCAATTTCTTTCTACCCCGGGGGGCGTGCTTGTTGGCACAGAACTATTTCTCAATTTTCTTGAAGAGCAGGTGGAGGGAAGCGCCGTGGCCTCGATTGATTCGCTTTTTGCTATCCCCGATTACCGCATTAATGAAAAAATTTTCTCATTGCTCCTACGCCTCCGCATGCACACTAAGCAAGAGCTTCTGGTGCAAACTAGGAACCCCGACGAAACAGTTCTGCTTTCCGCGGTTAACGGCAACTTCAGCTCTTACTACAAAAAAGAAATCGAGGAGCGGCAGCGTTTCGGCTATCCGCCCTTTGCCCGATTTATCAAATTAACCGTTCAAGGAGAACGCACGAAAGCCGAAAATGAGCTTGCTAAAATTAAACAAGTCCTTCCCTACCCTATGGACATTTTTCCGGCATTCACTGAAATGGTCAAAGGCAAACATGTTGTCCACGGCTTAATTCGCCTTAAACCAAAAGAGTGGCCTGATAAGAAACTGTTACTATTTCTAAAAAGTCTGCCGCCGGCGGTACGTGTTGAAGTTGATCCAGAAAGCGTGCTTTAGCTTGAAAGGAATTTGAAAAAATGGGATGATTATGCCGGTATGAACGCTCTTCTTAGAAAGCAACTCGAAACGGTTGACCGCCGGACAGCGTCTACCTACTTGGTTCTGCTGCCCGCTATCCCCCTCGTGGTGATTCTCGCACCTATTGTGCTCATCATCATCCACCAAACTTTTTACTGGTACAAAATCTCGAGAAGATTTTCTCGCGTGTAAACGCAAAACGCGCCCTTGATACACTAAACAAAACGTGTCTCACGGGCTTTTTTATGCTTTGTTGCAATTCCCCATTGTTTAGGTAATATGCAGTTAGGAACAGAAAATCAACAAAAAAATGAAAGGACGGTTATGGAAAATTCCGAACCCCAACTGCTCTATAAAGGCTCATCGCGAAATGTCTATCGAATAAAACCTGGAACTCTCGAATTTCGATTTAAAGACACTTTCTCTGTTTTTGACGTTGGAGAGCATCATCAAACAATACCCGGCAAAGCAGGTTGCCTCTGCGAAACCGCAGCGGCATCTTTCAATGTTGCCCTGGCTTCCGGAGTACAAACCCATTTTATCAGGCAAACTGGATCCACGAGCATTCTTGTCTCGGAAATGGAAACCGGCGCATGGAAAGCAGAAAACCCCATTGCGAGACTCCTCGACCTCGAATTCATCACACGCTTTGCATGGGCAGGAAGTTTGCTTGCGGCGGTTATAAAAGGAACAAAAAACCCGACTGAATATGGTTTAGCGTCCGGTGAAGTGCCGAAGGAGGGAGCATGGCTCCGGTGGCCAATTGAGCAAATTACCACAAAGCGCGAGGCAATTGATCGGCCGCTTACTGACGAGGAGGCAGACGAGATTGGAGAAATTATACCGAGTCAGCGCCGCCGTATTTTCCAAATCATCGAACGACTTGATGGAGCATTGGGTCTTGCCGCCGCCGAAGCTGGCTATCGACGATTTGATGGTAAAAAGGAAGTTGGCATCACGAGCACCAACCGCATCATCATCGGCGATACCTTTGGCACCCTTGATGAAGATCGGTATGCGCCCGAAAAACTCCTTCGGCAAGGTATTGTGGAGGATTTTTCAAAAGAATTCATTCGAAAGATCTTCAAAAAGAAGAGTTACCATAAACAACTCGAGGAGGCTCGGGCACGACATGAAGAAGATCCGCCATATCCTGATCTCACCCCTCGGGAGATCGATGAAATCAAAGATCGTTACCACAGGTTTGCGGACGACTATACCGCCATCCGAATTGCAAACTTCGCCTAAACCGCCTCGGTCTTCAAAAATCCACTCTATTTCGGGGTGGATTCTTTATTTATCATTTATCCATGAAAAAAGAGCCGTGAGGCTCTTTTTTCTAAAAACTATTGCTCTACCTGAACCTTAACCGGCACAAGTTTCAATCCGAGGAGGCGCATGAGAACATATGTAAGTGCTTTAATCATGGTTTCATTATATTCTCATGAGGATGGATGTAAAGGTACATTATGCACTCTACAATGAGCCACAGTAAAGAGACAATAACTTGAAGAAAATTCGAAATCCGAAGCACCAAATCCGAAATAATATCTAAATTCGAATATTTAAATTTAAAAAGGAACCCTTTTATTCTCGTTTTCTCTATTTTTCTTTATTTTGATATTAAATATTATTTAGGATTTGTAATTTTGAATTTGTAATTTTTTATTCCCCTCTTTTGTATTTTCCCAAAAACTCTTCCTTCAGTTTAAAAAAGGAACCGTCAAGAATTGAATTTCGTATTTTTTTAGTCACATTGACCACAAAGTACACATTGTGGATTGAAGCTAGGGTATTCGCAAGAATTTCATTGGCCCGGAAAAGATGGGCCACGTACGCACGGCTGTAATGAGTGCAGGTATAGCAAGCGCATCCCTCATCAATCGGCGAAAAATCTTTGACAAACTGGGCATTAAAAATGTTGATACGGCCATGCGTAGTATAGAGAGCGCCATTGCGGGCAAGTCGCGTCGGTGCCACGCAATCAAAAGTGTCTGACCCGCTCTCAACAGCCCCAAAAAGATCAGTCGGTTCCCCTATCCCCAACAAGTGCCGTGGTTTTTCTTCGGGTAATTCACGATTGACCCATGCCACGGCTTTATAGAGATCTTCTTCTTCAAAAGAGCCGCCGATGCCAAAGCCATCAAAATCCATTTTGCCAATTGTCTCGGCACTTTCTTTTCTCAAATCTTCAAATCGTCCGCCTTGCACAATGCCAAATAAAGCTTGGGCGCTCTTCCCTCGCTTGTGCTCAATAAGCGAACGCTTAGCCCATCGATGTGTTCTCTCCATAGCCTCTTTCTGGTACTCATGCGAAGCGTCCGGCGCAGTGCATTCGTCAAAAGCAAAAATTATGTCGGCACCGATGTTATGCTGAATCTCAATCGATCGCTCGGGAGTAAAGACGTGCGTACTGCCGTCACTATGGGATTTAAAGGTCACGCCATCCTCGTTAATCTTAGCAAGCGGTATTTTTTCTTCTTCCTGAAGGGAAAGTTCTGCCTTTGGAGTTTTGGTACTCTTACCGATTTTTCCCAAGCGTCTACCAAAAGCGGCCCCTAAAGAAAAAACTTGAAACCCTCCGGAATCGGTCATAGTCGGACCCTCCCAGTGCATAAATTTGCCCAAGCCACCGGCATCACGAATAAGTTCAGGCCCGGGCTCAAGATACAAATGGTAGGTATTTGCAAGTACCACCTGCGTGCCAATTTCTTTTAACTGTTCTGGCGTCAGTGATTTTACTGTAGCTTTTGTACCAACGGTAACATACGCAGGAGTTTCGATAACGCCATGGGGAGTTGTAATTTTCCCGGCCCGACCGAGCGAATGTGGGATTTTTTTCTCTATTGAAAATGAAATTGCCGACATCACATCAGTATAGGTAAAAGTGTTGAAAAAACAAATCCCCCGGCCGCGGCGGCCGGGGGATTTGTTTTTCTTACATCTTCATTTCCCTATTTTCTACTTAACACCAAGCAACTCAACCTCAAACATCAATGTCGAATTTGCTGGAATAGGCCCATTAGCCACTGATCCGTACCCAAGTTCCGGCGGAACGATGAGAATTCTCTTTCCTCCCACTTTCATGCCGGCCACTCCTTCATCCCAGCCTTTTATTACTTCACCCGCGCCCAGTGTAAATGGAAATGGTGTCCCACGATCGCGAGAGCTGTCAAACTTCTTACCATCCGTGAACACCCCAATGTAATGAACGGTAACGGTCTTTCCTCTAACCGCTTCAGCGCCAGTACCGACAATTTCATCTTGAAACCCAAGACCGCTTGCTGTCGTAGTCGGCTTTATCCCAGATGCGTCCTCTCCATTTGGTGTAGGAGAAGGCGACCCTCCGCTATCCAATTCAGTCGATGAAGCCACAGTCGAAGTCATAGCAGTCTGCATCTCTTTCTTGCCGCCCAACAAATCAGACCAATTGACAAAAAAGAGTCCAACCACCACAAGGGCGGCGACTACTCCTATCCCAAGCATAAGATTTTTTTCGTACATAGATTTAAACTAAAGTGTAATGAGGATATTGTACAGCATCGTGGGTATTTCGAAAACGTATTATACGAAATAACGAATTGGTATACGAATTGATAACGAATCAACGAATGAAGATCCCCATTCGTTGCTTATTCGTTACTTCGTATATTTGCATTTCTCTTCTTCTACCGTACAATAAGTGTGTGCTGCATCATCAAAATAAAATAAAACATGCGCTCGGTATCACCACCGACGCCCCACTCACTGAAGAAGAAATTCTGGAAGCCGCTCGCCGGCGGGTAGAGTTGATTGACAAGGAATTCACTGAAACCTTCAAATTCATAATCAAATACCCGAAAACGGTTACTTTTTTCGGTTCGGCCCGATTCAGTGAAAACAATCTTCATTACATCAAAGCTGAAGTGCTAGCAAAAAAATTATCATCCCTCGGTTACACCGTAGTAACCGGCGGCGGACCCGGCATCATGGAAGCGGCCAATCGTGGGGCTTTCGAAGCTAAAGGCCCCTCTATCGGCTTTAATATTAAACTCCCCCACGAACAGAACACAAACAAATACGCCACCGACCACCTTGATTATTACTATTTCTTCGCCAGAAAAGTAGCTCTTTCGTTTGCCGCTGAAGCTTTTCTCTTTTTTCCCGGCGGTTTTGGCACACTGAACGAATTTTTCGAAATCCTTACATTAGTCGAGACAAAAAAAGTCTCTCCCATGCCTATTGTCCTTGTCGGTTCCGATTACTGGCAGCCAATTCAAAATCTTATTCGGGAACACCTATACCAAAATCACAACATGATCGCTAAAGAGGACATGGACCTTTACACAATTACTGACGACGAAGAAAAAATTATTGAAATTGTAAAAAACGCCCGCCTTATTTCAAACATCCGCTTTCCAGAAAAACCTTCGGAGCCAGTCGAATAGAAATAAGGTTAGCCCCCAACCGATACAGTTTCTATTGAGATGAGTTAACAACACGGGCACTCGTCCTCACCTAAAAAAGAAATGGCTCCTAATCCCACAAGCATCGGCCAAGCAATACTCAAAAATTGGTCATTAATGTAACCGCAATTGTGTAATAAAAACAAAATTGCAAAAAGCAAAGCGAGGATCGGCACTAATTTATGATGAGTGCATGTACACGTATTTTTTCGCATAATAAAAAATTAGCTTTAATTCCCCTACAGTATAGCAGAAAATAAATTCTGCTTGTCCACAACCCTCGCAAGTAAACTCACCACATATTGGACAAGCAGAATTTATTTTGAGAACCCCTCGGTTCCTCAACGCTCGAAGACTCACTGCTTTCCGCCACGGGAAAACTCCCGTTTTCCCGACCCCTTTCCCCCTCCGCATTCACCCCGCACAAAGCTACGGGGATTCTGCGGAGGCACTAATAAGTTTTCAACAGTTCACCGTTTACGCTTTAGAGTGCAAAAATAATAAAGAGAACAAAAAAGAGAAGAGCAAGAAATGCATTGGAAGCAAGACCGGTTGCCGAACCAATGAGAGCCCCTGTTGCGGCGCGTATTGCATCGCGTCGACTTTTATTAAGCAATAATTCTGCAAGTAAAATTCCGGCAAATATTCCAACAAGACCTCCGAGCGGGGGGAGAACTATCGTACCAATAAGACCGCCGGCAAAACCAAAGAGCAACGCTTTCTTTGATGCCCCTCCGTATTTGGCACCGACAATTCCTGCCAACTGATCAATAAGAATAGAAATGATGACAATACCGCCAAGAATCCAAAAATTAAAAACAGTGACATGGACAAAACCGTCGATCAAACCAAAACAAAGCGCCACCAAAAAAAGATACGGTATGGCAGGCACCATAGGCAAGAGAACAAGCCCGAGCCCTGGTACCATAAGAACAATCGCGATGAGAAGTAAAAGCCAATGTGGCATGGGAAAAGTATAGCATGCCTGAAAATTTTTAATTATCAATTTTTAATTTTTAAAGAAAAACGGAACTTACCCAATTGCATTTTTTACTGAAAAAGGTAGACTTTCATGAGCTCACAAAAGTTCACATACTGCTATCCAGCCCTCGACGTTCAGAACGTTCAATTCGGAACGTAAAAGCGCCCTAGCAGTGAACTTATAGCCCTTCCTTCCCCCTCTGCCCCGACCTCACCGTCGGGGCTTCTTTTTCCTTGACAAGATAGATAAAGGGGAGCATTCCGAGCGCGCTTTGCGCTCGGGGCATTCTTTTTTCTCTTCTATTAACTACGAACTGAAAACTATCAACTAGTTACTTCTCCATCTCATAAATCATGTCTTTCCGCTCAACCACAACTTTCCATCCGTTCAGTTTAGCGTGCCGGTACAATTTTTTGTTTGGATTGAAGCAAATAGGCATTTCCACCATTTCCAAAAATGGAATATCACCTTCCGTATCCCCTACTCCGATCGAACCTTTAAGAGTGAGATTTTCTTTTTCAAGGACTCGTTTGACTATGTTGGCTTTATTACTGATCAAATGCTCATCGGTGACTTTTCCGGTAAACCGATCCGATGGACCAAGTTCATAAAATCGTCCGTATATTTTATCGAAACCCAAACTCTTGCCAAATTCGTCGAGAATGCTTTTGGGCGACTGTGATATGGCGAGAAGAAAATAATTTTCTTTTTTTAATTCGATAATAAGATCGCGAGTGTAAAGATAAACCCGTGCCTGCAATTTTTCCGCCACCATCTTCCCTACTCGTTCGAAATCAACGTACTCAACTCCTTTTATATTTTCCATAAAGGCTTTCACGAGCGTCTCTAGATATGTTTCGTACCCACCTTTGCGATCAAGCCATAGCATTTGCTCTTTTTGATATTGTGTCCGGACATGAGGTGGAAACACTTTCTCATCCACCAAAGCTTCCACAAGTTCGATCAATAAACTGGAGCGAAACACAGTGCCGTCTATATCAAATACAGCAAGCTTTTTCATGTATACAGTCTAGCTCTCCCACTCTCTTTGCTCAAGCATTATAGGCGCAAAAAAAACCGCCCCTCTGTGGATGAGAGACGGCTCCTGTGAGTGGGAAGCAATTAGACTTCCAGAGCTTTTTCTTGGAGCAGAGCAATCGCCCCATCGAAATCGCTGTGAGCGAATTTGCGTACTTGCGGAAACCTGTCCACCGCACGAGCGTGAACCGGCACCTTGCACCGATCGAGTAATCCCTCGAGAGTTGATTCTACTGAACTTTCGTCTTTCAACCAAAAGGTCAAGATAGCTCTAACCTTGCCCGCAAGTGAATGCTGAACCATTTCATCATGATTAATGTAAACTTGAATCTGCGGCAGTCTTTCACGCTGTGCGTGTCGAGCAAATGCCATCGCCAGACAGTGTGTGGGATCATCAAGAAAGATAATCGCGGTGAGTTTTTTAGCCTCTAGTGAGGATGCGGAGGAAGCAGTCAGTAATGATGTTTCTTTCACTTATTTTCGGGTGGACTTTTCAGGTGGGGATCTATCGTCTACGCACTCATGCACACGCACGAGTCTCGAGCGTCTGTATATATAGTAAAGGATTCTCGTTGTTCGTCAACATCCTTACCCACAGAACAAAAGCCGTGGAATGCATTTCCCGGCTTTTGTTCAAAAATTCAAAAAATTCTTTTTACAATTGATCGGTGTCAGTATCATTTTCATCCACTCGACTCCTTCGTCCATTATCTCGTGTGTTGTCCTCGTCCATGGTTTTTTGAAAATTAGATTGCTAATCCGACCTCTCCGCGCAGTATATCCACACAACATGAACCCAAGATTAAAATTCCATACTAACTATCTATAGATCCTTTAATTTATTCAAAGTTTCTTCAATGTTTTGATTATTCACTAGAAAAAAATATGACTTTCCCCCACCAAGCTTTTCCCAAACCTCTCCAATTTCAACTTTATATGTCGTATCTTCATTACTTAACCTATCTTCCCCTTTCCATTCTAAGGCAATGACCACGCCTCTTTTTGTGACAGCCACAAAATCCGGATAAAATTTATTTTTTCTCCAGCCTTGAATGTAGAAAGGGTCAACTTTTTCTCTATTTCTTACCCAATACTTTACATTTGGGATGGCACCGAGATCCAAACGTTGCAAAAAAGCCAGCTCCTCACCGTTAAGTTTATCTACCTTTTCGTAATAATTTTTATTAAATTCTTGTGGTATAGATTGCTTGAGAGTAATAGTATCTGGGAAAGCATTGAATAATTTCGTTGAGATTTTCTTCTTTTGTAGAAAGGTATCGAACCTTTCTTTTGCATACCTCTCAAGAAGATCAATAATAACTTTATTGAGTTGCTCTGCTAACACAAAGCGATTTATCGACAGCTCCACCAGTGTGCGTTTTTGGTTTGACAGTTGATAATCTATTACCTTATCTAAAAATTTTACTTTATCTGATTTTTCCAGAAGTGAAAAACGCAATTTTTTATCCAACCACTGTACTAACTCATTTTTGTTATATTTTTTATCTTTACTGGTTATAGGTAAGTTTAAACTCAGCTGCGCCCCGCGCGTCCACTCGTCGTCCCTTTTAATGTCAATAATCGCTCTCCCGTCGTTATCGTAATGGATTTGAAATTCAAACTTATAATCTTGCGTGGCAAGCTCAAAATCACTGCCGATCAAGTCTTCAAAAGATAATTGATCCCCTTCAAAGGCCATCATCGGCACCTTTAAAGTGTCAGATGCTACCTTTTTAGCTTTAAGCTCATAGATCACATCCTTTTTATCACCATTTATGAGATCGGATCTGCTATAACCATTGCTTTCAAGCCCGGAGATTATTTGACCAGCCGCTTCGTTAAAGTTTCTGGCTGAAGCAAACACGTAGCTTCTATTAAAATCCTCATTTGCTTTTCTTTTTGCATAAGGCAAACGAATGATACGGCCGATAATCTGCTCTACCGCAATTTTTGAGCCGAGATTTGCAACTGAGACAAGAATATAAGCAAAAGAACAGTCCCAGCCTTCTGCTAAAGCATTAACAGTAATGATATAGCGAATTTCACAACTTCTACTAAAAAGATCGACACCTAAAAGGTCGTTTTTCTCCGAAGTTTTTATTGCAATTTCATTAGCTGGAATTTTTCGTCCGAGCAAAAATTCTTTAATTTGTTCGACAGTAATGCTATGACCATCCTTGCTCTTTGGTTGTGCTTGCAATAATGCAATTGGACGGACATACTCCTCTTTGATTTTTTTAGCGCCTTTCTCAAGCTCAATTCTTTTTTCAATCCCTCTTTCAAGAGAATTTTGCCATTGCGCCGCACTTTCAAGAACAATAGGAATTTTGACCATTTGCTCTTCCTTGAGTTCCGAGGCATAAATCTCAACGAGAATATTGCTTCCCTCTCGCGGCGTTGCGGTATATTCAATAATAAAACTTGGATTAAGGTCTTTTAAGAAATCGATTGATAGTTTTGTAGTGGTTTTGTGACCTTCATCAATCACAACAAGCGGCCCACTTAATCGCACGACATTAGCAAGAGAATTAATCACCGACCCTTCACTGTCTCGCTCTACATAATCTGGCTCTTCAATATGCTCAAAATGATCTAAAAGTGCGCCGTTTTCTTGATACACCTTATACTTATTCTGAAGAGACTTTTCCTTCCGGAACGCCTCGAGACTGGCAATAATAATACAAAGATTGCCGTTTACGTCTCCTTTTGTAATGCTTAAAGCTTCCTCGTTAGAAAATACCTTCACATTTCCATCAAAAGCTTCATCCAAAACTCTACGATGTGAATCTTTACGATCCTTAAATTTATTAAGCGTCTGCGTTTTGATCGCTTCTGAAGGTGTAAACCAAAGCACTATTCCTCGGTCTAACTTATGTTGAAGCGCACCGGTCATAATTTTCTCTACTCCGTGACACCCCACAAGTGTCTTTCCACCACCGGTAGGAATTTTAATACAAACAAAAGGAACCTCGCCAAATGAACTATCTTTGTACTTTGACCTATCTTCTGGCGTAACGTTATTAAACGCTTTTTTGGGTCCATCCTTTCGCAATTCTTTCAGGAATTGCTCAAGCGTTTCTAATGTATTTTTTTGGTAGCATTTGAGTTCCATAATAATTAGTTATCGATTTCAAGCCTCTTTTTCTGGTGAATATTCCATGACACACCTTCCCATTTTCCAAATCCATCTGATTGGTATTTCTTTCCTAAATAATCCTCAAAATAAAGAGTAAGTGATAATTCACCTTTATTTTGAACATCTTGAGAAATAATTATTCCATACCAACTATCGCTATTATTTGGAATTGCAGTATTCCCAATATCTTTTTTAAGACCATTAAGAACATAGGAATTAAGATAAACTGGATAAGAACTCACGTTTTTTACCAAAATATTCCAAGAAATGTTTTTTTGATTTACATCCGAAGCTGATTGGAGAACTACTTGTTGTGGCATTAAAAAGATCTCTACAAAATTTTGTATATTTAAAGCTTTCTGATTAATGTCATTTTGTTTTTTTCCAATAAAAATAGCAGCAATAAGTGTGCCTAAAGCTCCTATCGCTGTGATCCAATCAGTAATATTTGGTGTGGTATTTAAAAGATAAATCATAAAATTAATAGACTTTTACCTCATAGGGAATCTGCTTGAAGACAATGTTGTACTGTGCAAGCGTTTTGTTATCAATCAGACATCGATCCGCATAAATTACCTTTTTGTTACTAGTCTCTTTGATTTTTCTAAGAAATGATTTATCAAGATCGTTCTCATTCTTACCTTTGTAAAGCAAGTAGTATTCTGTATTTCCAAGTTCACCTATATAATTTTGATCAATTTTCTTCGGATCAATATTGGTTTGAGTTTCGGTAAAATAAATGTAAGTTGCAAATTGCTTAAAATCACAAGTTTCCTCAATTTGGCCGTGTTCATTAAAGAGGGGTTTGTCGAGCTCGCAATATTCAAAGCTATCTTTGTACTCATATTTTTTGATAGCTCTTTTCACTCTCTCGGCCGTAATATCTCTCGCCACTGTATCCTCCATTTCTACCATAATAAATTTACGATTTCCACCATCCTCCTTATTTAAATCTAAAACCGCATGACCAGTTGTACCAGAACCAGCAAAAGAATCTAGAATTATGTCTTCTTTTTTTGTGGAAATCTGAAGAAATTGCTTAATGAGAGTATGTGGTTTAGGAAAATCAAAAATTCTTTTATTGAATAATTTTATAATTTCAATACTTGCCTGTTGATTGGTACCAACTTCTGTCCCTAATAAATCGCTTATTATCTGCCCCTTACTATCACTTAAATATATTTTTCCGTATGGAGTTTCCATTTTACCAGTAGCCCAGTAGATTTCGTCATTATCTAATTTCTCTTTAAACTTATCCTCAGACAACATCCAAGGACCCTTAAGAACAGCACCTGATGGGGTTACAACTTCATAATAGTGTCGCCCTCTTGTTTTATGGAATAAAATATCTCTTCTGAATTTACCTTTCTGGTCTGCATATCTATATTCATATTTTGCTTTCTCAGATAAGGGAATCTTTTGAAAGGAAACACGCTTATAATTTTTGGCAAAGCAAATAATATATTCCTTAACATTTGCAATCTCGCCAATGTTTGCCTGATTATCAGTTTTCCTCCAACAAAACTCTGTTATAAAATTATCTTCACTAAAAATTTCACTCAAAAGCAACCTTAAATGATGTTGCTCATTATCATCGATTGAAATAAAAATAGAACCATCATCAGCCAACAAATCCCTCAATAGCTTCAACCGAGGGTACATCATGCAAAGCCATTTATCATGTCGCGTTAAATCTTCCGATTCGCGCCCGACAACTTTGCCAAGCCATTGTTTTATCTTTGGGGAATTTACCCGATCATTGTAAACCCACCCTTCATTGCCGGTGTTATAGGGAGGATCAATATAAATACACTTCACCTTACCGATGTAATAAGGCATGAGAGCCTTTAGAGCTTCGAGATTATCTCCGTGAATTATAAGATTTTGAGAACTGTCACCAACTGAAGCTTTTTTAACCTTCTTGAGCAACTTAAAGGGCACCTCTCTATCGTGGTTTACTACAACTTCCTTTCCAATCCAATTTAGTGTCGGCATATCTGAATTAAAGCAGGAATTTCTGCATTTTACTAGTAAAGTCGTACCTATTTTTCAAAAAATCGAGAAATGAGGTGACCGAGGAGGAAGCCAGCGAGGGCGAGGAGGATGGGGACATAAATGTGGGAGAGGTCGAAGTAGAATTCAACAACGGCGGCGGGGATGAGGAGAATACCGATCCACCAATATTTATGTTTACCACCGAAGGCGGTGAAAAGGAGGGTGAGGAAGAAAATGTAAGAAATAATAATCCCAATTACATAGTAACCAAACTCTTTTGGCACCATGAATATTCCTCCCGTTCCTATTACATTTGGAAATAAGTTGTTATACAAAGTACCAACATAGACTGCCAAAAAATGTGATAAAAGAAGGCTCACAATCAAGATAATAAAATTTTTTATAATTTTCATATTAATTATTTAATAACCACTGAACGTCTTCTTTTAATAAATTGTAAGCACTTTGATTTATATACTTTGGATACAATAATTTTAATTCTTCGAGCATCAGCTTAAGAAGTTTTGATTGATTTTTTTGCGATGATTTAGCAATAAATTTTATTTCAGCAATGAGGATGTCACGAATGCTTTTATTAAGTATCCAACCGAGTGAATAAGCACGACTGATATCTAACAAAACACTGTCTGCTGTAGCAATTATTTTGGTAGAGGTTGCAATCGTTGTTTCATTGCCGAGAAAATCTTTTGCGTAAAATGAAACGGTGCTTGTCCCGAGTTTTTCATAAAAAAGATCGATAGTTGCTGGATTCGCTACAATTTTACCATTAAAACTAATTGTAGAGGTAGCTACTCCTGTGGCATCTGTCGAAATGGCAGAGAGTAAGAGAACTTCAGATCTTAGATATTTAGACTTTAGAGAGGCTATTTGAACTGTCGGAGGTATTTGGTCTTCTGGCTGAACAACAAGCGGTGTAGTGGAGGTAGATGAAATAAAAATATCAACAGAAGATAGCAAACCAGGAAGGGTTTGGGCCACAAAATCATTTTCTGCTATCCCCGAATTACTAATTAATCCAGAAGCAATAGTGTATTCTCCCCCATTCCCCATGCCTTGGGTTTCAATTTTATAAATTCCGCCTAAAGGATCTGGAATGGTGACATATTCATCATCCCCCTCAAAACCAGAATAAAAAGCATTTTCTATTTCGTTTATTTCTTCACCGGTTTTGAAATTTTTACCTATTTTCTTACCATCAGGAGAAATTATTTGGATGTCAACCGGAGAAAGAACTTTTATGAATAAAAGTTTTATATTAGGAAAATTGGAGTTAGAATAATCTTTTACAGAATCTTTTTTAGTCAACGTTTTATAAATTAACCCTTCTGATTCTGTTGGTAAACTTACATGTTCAGAATTTTTTATCATTGAGTTTTCTATTATAGATCTAGAACTTGATAGCGGAACAGTCGCGTCTCCTCTTCCTAATTCAAGACCATTATCTGATGAAGTAGAAACATTAAAGCCCTCTGGGAACCCATCTGGCCACATTGGTAGAGAGGGCGAAGAAACCAGACGTATAGATGTGATTGTAGTTGTCCCAGTATCCCCGATAATATTTGTAAGAGCTAAATCTGAGTTTAATAAAGAGGAAACATTGCGTCTTAAGTTTTCGAGAAAAATATTTTGAGGGTATTGATGTGGATAAACCTTTAAGCCAACTACGTTCTTATCGTGCAAATAATCCTCGATCGACAATAATTCTGATATAGATTGAATTGGTTTATTATGAACATACTCAAATAAATTTTTATACCCTAACTTTTTACCCTCCCGGGACAAAATAAATTTTATTGATGTGCTTATAATATCCTTATCTACCTCACCCCCTTCCCATGTAAGATAAGATTTAGGTGACCCGAGGTGGGGTGTGCCGAGGAAGATGAGTTGGTCGACGTCGTGTGAGTAGGCGGGAGACTGGACATATTGGCGAGCGACAAGGCCGCCCATGGAGTGGGCAACGAGATCGACTTTGTCACATTTACAGATCTCTTTTACGGCATCAATTTTTGTTTTGAGGTCGAGAGCGGTGTCAACATTGGAGCGGCGCCAATCGTAGGGAAAAGTAAAAAGATCTTTACCAGAAGTGTAGCCGTTTGCAGCAAGGGTCGCGATTAAGTTATCGTAAACGTGAAAAATGGGATCAATTATCCAGACACCATTCTTCTCCGCTGAACCAAGAAGTCCTGGGATAATAATGACAGGATCAATCTTTTTTTGGGTTGCGGCAACTGGGTCGCTCGTAAGCCAAGGAACGAAGTGTACACTACCGCTTATAGCATCGCCTTTGCCGCCTGGATTAAAAAATCCATGAAATGGGCCGCTTTCATGCCCCCAGAAATTGCCTATCGCTTCTGGCACAAAGCTTGCAGTATTGCTAATCCCAAAGACGTTATTTTCAAAAGTACTGTCGAGAATCTCAACCTCGGCGCTGGGCCCAAAATTAGCATCGCTTACATATATACCAGAAAAATTGTGAGCAATTCGCGAGCCGTGGACATTTAAAATACTGCCAATAACTTTAACACCGTTGCCAGCAAAATTTTCAATAGTTGAACTTGAAAGATCGAAAGTCGAAGGACCAGTATTGGCATTTTTCTCCATGCGAATACCGTCCCCTACCCCACTTGAGAGAAGTAATTTTGTACCAATAAGATTTGCGCTTTGCATTGCAATAGCCGGCTGGATGCCGGTGGCGGAAATAGAAACATCAGAAAGAACAATATTAGAATTACCGATTGAAAGCACACCCTCCAAACTGCCGGAATTGACTGCGGTTAGATTTTTAACTGTCCCCGTACTTCCAGTGATACGCACCGGGCTACCAACATGAGAAATATCAACGCCATCAAGATCGATTGTAGGACTTGCCACAAAACGAATACCGATATCGGAATCTTTGATAGAAATAGCATGGAGACTCGTATTACCGCGATTAAAGACGACACCATTTGAATGCTCAATCACTACATTATTCCACTGATATGGGCCGTAGGATGGAGGTCCAAGCGAATAGCCCATTTCAATATACCAACCATTCGCTCCGAGCGAACCCTCGCCACCGGAAAGCAGAGGGTCAAGCGAAGTAAAAATAATTTTCTGATCGGCTGTACCAAGCGCATCAATTTTTCCCAAGCCGGTTATATAAGAACCCGCACCAAGTTTTACTACCACTCCCGGATCAATAGTAAGCGTAGTGCCATTCGATATGGTTACTCCAGTACCATCAGGAATTATGTAGGGGCTGCCGGAAAGAGTCCATGTCGTATTTGAATTGATAGTTCCGGATACATCAGTTGAAGCATACATAACAAATGGGTCAGATAAAAGAAAAAGAGTCGCCAGCAAAAAAGACCAAAAGAAAAAAGTTTCTCCTCTGTCGTTTTCAAAATTTCTTTTTTGGAAAAAGTGCACGCCAATATGGATGAGTCTGTGGCTTTATGGTAGCGCGGCAAAAACCATACGCAAGCACTTTCTTCAGAAAAATTTTAGAAGGAATTTAGAAAAAATTCATACCGATTACGGTAAGCACGAAATCCGAAGTACCAAATCCGAAATAAATTCAAATATTAAAATAAAGAAAATCCAAAACAGGAAAAGTCTTTAAGCTACAAGCTTTCTTGCTAAAAGCTATAAGCTTATCTTTGACTTTTAGCTCCCAATAAGTAAACTAGCAAATTAGAAAGGTCTTGAAATAATGACTGCAACACTGTTTTACCTCATCATCGGAGCCGGCTTCATCACACTCAGCATTGTGGCCTTTTATTGGGCACTGTATTGCAAAAAAGCTGTGAATACTTATGAGAGGGCATCAAACCACCAGGCACGCCGGGAAAGTTACGCCAATCTCTTGGCACTCGGAGGGCTTGAAAAAGCGCAGCAGAAGCGTGTAACGCTAAATGCATTTGGCGCCATCGCTATAGTAAGCGGCGTCATTACCCTTGCAATCGGCATCAGCAAAATCCTTAACCCTTAGCGAAACTCAAAAAGTCTACCCGCACGAGTCCCCTCGTGCGTTTTCATTTGCCTAACATAAATTCTTTTCCTTCCGAAACAGTGACCACCCTCATGCCTTTTGCCTCTACATACTCAATAATTGACTGAAGGGTCTCGTGCGGAATACTAATGGGATTTCCTTTCTCATCAATACGATGAAAAACTAAAATAGCCCACTGTTTTTTATCGTGCGCTTCATCCAGGAATTTTTTCACTTTTTCAAGCGACGTTCTTGCATAGACGCTTAAACCGCCAAGTTCAAAAGGATTTGTACTCGTGGAAACAGTGGCCTCGACAATGGTACGAGCAGAAAAATAGCCTGTGTCTCGAAGTACTGTTTGGACTGACGGATTATATCCGCCATACGGATAGGCAAACGATTTCACCTTGATACCAAGCGCCGCCAAATCATCGCGCGAGCCAAAAATTTCTCTGCGAGCGCGAGCGGAAGAAATTTTTGTAAGATTGGGATGAGTTTTCGTATGCGCTCCAATTTCATGACCACGGCGCGAAAGTTCTTGCACTTCCTCTGGGGTGACGTAGCCATGATTGTCACCATAGGCCGAAATAATATAAAAGGTAGCGTGGATCCCTGCGGCATCAAGAAGCGGTGCGCCAAAACTGTAAGCAGATTTAAACCCATCATCGAAAGTAAAACTGACGAGACCTTTTGAAAGCGGATCGGGTATTCGAGGAACCGCAATTACTTCTGCGGCTTCCACTTGCTTATTATTTAAAAAAAAGAGAAGCGAATTTAAAATTGCTGTATTAGCGGGCACAGTATTTGTATAAGCAAAAAAACTGCCAATGATTATCACGGAAAGAAATAACGAGGTAAATGTTCCAGCAAAAATTTCTTTAAAAACCATTCTGGCATAATCAAACTATTTCGTAATTGCACATAGTATAGCAGAACAATTACATTCATTAAAAAAGCCGCCAGAAGTGTGGACGGCTCGTTTGCTAGTTGCCTATTATGGCCATGGACCGGAGGCAATAGTCCAAGGGAAAAGCAAATCAGCTTCTCTCAACTTGTTGGCCGTACCCTTTCTGGCGGCAGCAATGACTGTCGGAATCTGTATCGAATTTCTCCTTAGGATTCCTAGGAACAGCATTGCAAAACCTGTGCGTTAGCATACGCAGAATACATAACCATGTCAAGAAAGGACACTCAAAAATAAAAAACGCTGCCAATGAATGACAGCGTCGCGTATTAACAAAACTGTTTACTCTTTACCGAATGTCGAGATCGTCTTCCTGGAAGACAACGCCGTTTGGCAAAATGACTCTTTTCTTGCCGTCAGAAGATTCGCGGACTATCCCCACATATAGAGCAGGTATCCCCGCTTCATGGGCTACCGCCGTGAGAAATGAAGCTGATTTCCTCGGCACAATCATGAAATAGCCTGCGCCCATATTAAACTTTAAATACAGGTTGCGGAAACTAACATTACCGCGCTCCGCGAGAAAGTGAAAGATAGAATGAGGTTCGGGCAAAAACTCAATGACATATTCTAATTTCTGAAGAGCCCGCATGATCTTTGCCCAAGCGTGACCGCTAATGTTTCCAGTGGAATGAATCTCAATATTTTTGTTCTCCATACACGCCCTTACCAAGCCACCGTAAAGAACTGTCGGCTTAAGTAAAGCATCACCGAAAGTAAGACCTTCTTCGATGAACGTATCGTATTTCTCCGGAAGCGTCTCGGCAATGTCACGACAAAGAGTTAGACCATTATCATGAACACCTGAACTTCGGAAGACAACGATAATATCCCCCGGCCGAACATTCTCCGAGCGAACTGGCTTTGCAGGCTTTTCGAGAAAACCGATGGCAGAACCAGCGCTCACAAAAGCGTCCGGCAAAATGATGTCTCGAAGCATCGGCGTCTCACCACCTCCGTAGAGACTCTTGAGGTAGAGATTTGCATCTGTCCAGCCTCGGGCGAACATGGCTAACCTTTCTTTATCGTTAAACCACTCGTTTGCACCGGTAGCTAAAAGCATTTGACTGGCCGTTAAAGAGATTCCCGAAGTGGCCAAATCATTTGCGATTACTGCAAATGCTGACCAGCCAATAGGATGATAGACCCGGGGGTCTTTGTGTTTAGCATAGACGGCGTCGGCCACAAGGCAACGAGTGCCGAGAGCTTCGGTAACAAATCCAACGTAACAATCGGGACGCTCCAAAACGTAGCAACTTTCACCGCGGCAGCCAGAAAGTTCTTTGATTTTGTCGTGTCGGAAACCGGCAAGTGTTTCTAGACCAAGCTCTTGAAAACTTTTCTTCGCTGGGTCAATTCTTTTATAATCCACTCCGTAAGGAATTTCTGTCTTTTCGTTCATATATTTAGTTGTTGTGGAAGCGAGTGTGCGTTCCGTTTCAGTCTGGATAAGACATTAAAGGGAAAGACCAGAAAAGTCAAAGATCCCCGGCTTCAAAAGGGGCCGAACAAACCGAATGTGAGTTTTATATAATTCACTTCGTAAAGATCGGTAATCCGGTAGTATTGTTTCTACCAAGCTCCAGAATCTTGGTGAATGATTGAGCTCCTTAAGATGGCATAACTCATGGACGATAATATAATCAGATAAGTGCGTAGGCAAAAAGATAATTTTATAATTGAAATTAAGATTGCCTTTTTTTGAGCAACTCCCCCACCGCGATTTCTGATTTTTGATGCAAATGTTTTTATAGATAAACCGATGAAAACTGTTAAAATAGGCAATTCGCGTTAAAACCAGAGCTCTCGTTTCTTTTCCGTAGCGAATCAAACCACCCTTCGGCGCTTTTATAACAACAACATTTCGGTTTTTGACTTTGGCAATTGCCCGTAAAATCCAATCGGCTTTTTCAGCAAGAAACTTTTCTATTCTGTTTTCATTGACACTCGGCGACGCACTTACACTCATATCCCCTTCAAGTGAGATCGTAATACGAACACTTCGCGATCTCGGACTGATTCGTCGAAAATATTCTACATTTTGATTTTTTAAACGGATATTTCTTTTGCCACTTTCTTGGGTCATTTCATAAGTATAACGTCTCGCCCTCGCATTATTAACTTGCTATATCACTTCTTTTGTTTAATATAACAAAAGACTTTGGCCTTTGAAAAGACCAACAGAAAAAACAACAAACAAAAGGACACTTCTATGCTCACTAAAGCAGCATTCTTTGAAAAAATGGAAGAACAGGGACTGGCCCTAGCCTACAAAGATGTGCGTTTAAGGACTGGGTATTCGAAAGTAAAGCCAACCGACGTAAACGTGAAAACATTTTTTTCACGACGTGTACCATTACATTGCCCTATTGTCAGTTCCGCTATGGACGATGTCACGGAACACAAAATGGCCATTGCTATGGCCAAAGCGGGAGGGCTTGGCATTATTCACCGCAAGCTCGCACCAAAACTACAAGCAGAAGAGGTGCGGAGGGTAAAACTCCACATGAACGCTCGGGTAGAAAATCCCGTATGCGTAAATGAAAATGAAACGATTGAACACATTGAAAACAGACGCCGACAAGAACGGTATGACTTCCAAACATTTCCAGTATTAGCAAGCGATGGCAAACTAATTGGCCTGCTGACAAAAAGCGACTTTGAAATGTGCGCTCATCGAGGTTTGTCTGCACGAGAGGCAATGACACCTACCCCTATGACTGCCCGAGAAAACACAACTATCGATGAAGCTTATGCTTTCATGGTCAACAACCGCAAGAAAGTTCTGCCTCTCATTAATGACCAGGGGGCTATCACTGGCATGTACATCTTTCGAGATGTCCGGCGAGTAAAATTTGGCGATTCAAGCAATCAAAACATTGACGCCAATGGTCACTTGCGAGTTGGAGCCGCTGTCGGAACCGGCGAAGAAGCCGTGGACCGCGCTGGTATTCTCATCGAAGCAGGAGTAGATGTCATCGTTATCGACACCGCACACGCTGATACGAGCTTCGTCAAAAAAACCTTAGAAGCACTGAAGGCCAAATACCCCAACATTGATATTGTCGTTGGAAATGTTTCCGAAGAAAATTCAGCAAAACGGTTGGCGGAATGGGGTGCAGACGGCATCAAAGTCGGTCAAGGACCGGGCTCAATCTGTACCACTCGTCTAGTAGCTGGCGTAGGCTGTCCGCAGTTTACGGCTATCTATCAATGCACCAAAGGAGTCGAAGGATACAACATCCCTGTTTGTGCTGACGGCGGCATTGAATTCTCTGGAGATATTCCACTTGCCATCGTTGCCGGAGCGCATTCAGTCATGATTGGTGGTTTGCTTGCGGGCACCGACGAAGCACCGGGTGATGAAATTACCCTTAAGGGAGTTCGCTATAAATCATACCGCGGCATGGGATCGCTTGGAGCAATGCTTGAAAGCAAAGAATCACAAGCCCGTTACGGTCAAGAAGGTATTGGAACAGATAAACTTGTACCAGAAGGAGTTGAAGGAGCGGTCCCTGCAAGAGGTCCCGCGAACAATGTTATATATCAGCTCATTGGTGGGCTGCGAAGTGGTATGGGCTACACGGGATGCGAGACCATTGAAGAGTTACGGGAAAAAGCAAACGTAATGCGGATTACTGCACAGGGTTTTGCAGAATCACGTCCACACAACATAACCATTCTCAAAGAAGCGCCAAACTACAGTGAAGCGGCGCAGGGAGGAAACAGTGACAAGCAACATTCGTAAACTGCTCAAAGGTGTTAAAACCTTAGCAATAACAGACAAACAATTCGGTGATACCGGCAAGGGTAAGTTCGTCGATTTCTTTGCCGGTTGGGCTGACATAATCGCCCGAGGAACCGGCGGGGCAAATGCAGGACACACTGTCGACATCAAAGGCAAGAAGCATATTTTTCACCTTCTGCCTTCGGGAACAATCCGGGGCAATGAAGGAAAAATCAACGTGCTCGGCACGGGTATGGTACTTGATCCAAAAGTGCTCTGCGAAGAAATCGCAATTCTTGAACAAGAAAAAATTTGCACCGACGGAATCCATGTCTCGCATAATGCGAAACTGGTTCTGCCTCACCATATTCTCATCGACCGATTGAGGGAGCATAGTGGAGGCAACATCGGCACCACCGGCCGCGGTATTGGTCCTGCCTATGAGGATCATTACCGGCGAATCGGTCTTGTGATGAACGATCTTTTGAATCCGGGGGATTTTATAGAGAAAGTCCACAAAAACATCCAGGCACACAGACGCGAGGTGGAAAGTTATGGCCGCAAACTTGTAAAGATTGTCCGGGGCAACATGGAAACCTTGTGTGCTCTTAAAGGTAGAGATCCTATGGATTCAGATGGTGTTAGAAATCTTATTCTGACAGACTATGCACCTCAACTAACAAGCTTCATCTACGATACTGATGGACTGATGAAAAAGTGGCTCGGTAAGAAAAATATTCTGCTTGAAGCCGCTCAAGGTGATCTCTTGAGTATTGATCATGGCACCTATCCTTTTGTCACTTCGTCAGACTGCACAGTCGAGGGGCTAGCAAAAGGAGTGGGAATTCCCGTCGATGCGATAAATATGACCCTCGGCGTAGTCAAAGCCTTCTACATGACCCGAGTCGGCGGAGGACCCTTCCCCACCGAGCTTGGAGGTGAAACGGGCGAAAAGTGGGCAAGGAAAAATTCTAAAGAAAGTGAAGCGACAAGCAATGGTCATGTCGGCGTTGATTATCTCATCGGCGATATCGAGGAACTCTTACAGGGTATTGCTATTCGAATGGCGGGTGATGAATATGGAGCTACGACGAAGAGATGCCGGCGCATTGGCTGGCTTGATCTGGCCTTGCTCAAACACACCACAAGCTTAACTAGTTCCTCGAAACGAAATGGTTCCAATGTCATCCTGACCAAACTCGATGTTTTGAATGACTGCGAAGTTATCAAAATATGCATTGGTTATCGCTACCAAGGTCCAACACATGTTGTCGCACGAAAGATATTTACTGCAACACCAGAGCTCTTGGCATGCACAGTCATGGACGAGAAGATCCTTTCCTACTGCGAACCGGTCTACAAGGAATTCCCCGGTTGGCTCTCTGACATCAGCAAGATGCGCTCAAGAAAAGAGTTGCCCAAAAAACTCCTGAACATCATTCATTTTGTGAGCAAAGTGGCCAAGGTGAATGTAAAAATTATTTCTGTTGGTCCCGAACGCGATCAGACGATTTTTCTCTGATCGAAAAAAATAAAAACGCAAGAGCTAGTGCCGCATGGTGCTAGCTTTTTCTTTTAATTTATTCTTACTGTGGCATTTTTGGCAAATTTTTAAGATTTATCGCCCCCTTCATCATCACATTCATGTCTGTAAAAGTGATGTCTTTAGGAAGAGCGAAGACGCTCGCATCAACCGTCCACGGCTGACACTTATAAACAAGTTGCTGATCGTAGGAAATAGCTTGATATTTACTTGAGGGTACGGTTGAACTTGCCGAAGTCATTGCCTCCATCTTCATTTTGAAGCCCTGATTACTTTCAGAAGTCCAAATATAATTCGTACTACCGTCTGAAATCATATGACTGTACGTCGGCATTCCAGTAGTTTTCACCATAGAGTCAAAATCGCCTCGCATCTTTCCTCCTCCCGTATAGACCACACCATTTGAATCAGCGGTGTCTGTAGAGTTTGTAAAGGTGCATTTTTGCGGCACACCCGCGGCAGCCAAATCCTTGAGGGATTGAGCCTTGCCCATTTGACTTGTGCTTTTCGTACTTGCTGTATCAGTGACTTTTTCCTTTACAGGACCAGATTTCATATAAAGCAGAACGCCCCCGACGATGATAAGTAGCAAAATGATCCACCCTATCGCTGTTTTTGACATAGTTTTATAAATTAGTTGGTAAACACTTCTATCTTCAGTATACAAAAGATTAGAAAAAAGGAAAACGCGCGCAGATATTGTAGATTTCCAAATACTGCGCGCGAATCGGTCTTGAGGGAGTGTAAAGCCCACCCTGTATCATTACAAGGAAAAGTTTTTTCCCTCTTGACCGCTACCCCTCACCTAAGAAAGAACAACCCTATGCACACAGTGCACATCCCACAAGATGATAAAGGTAGTACTTTTATCATATACTTCGAATGGAATTTTGCAAAAGAAAAAACCCGCATACACATGAACCACTAAGAACGGAATTGGTATGCGGGCAACACACTCCCTCTCTTGGGATTGACGAGACCAATAAAAAGAGTGTGTCTCTCCACCTTAATACAGAACATCCTGTGCACACCAGGTGCACTATTCCGATCAAGATGCAGTACATCAATCATACACATTTCCCTCAATTTGAAAAGAAAAAGCACGCAAGCTATCAGGGGATACCTTTACGCTTACGTGCTCGGGTTGACCACCAATGAATTGTCTTTTGGAAATATGGTGGGCTGCCAACCCCATACAAAGAACAAACCCTTATTCCTGAGTCTCTATCATACACCCATTAGCGAAAACGCGAAAATTGACAGATCACGAAAGCTTGCGTAGGATGCGAAGAGAAAGGAACCGGTATTGATATGAAAACACAGACACGACAGAAATTGGAACGGCTTCAACCGCTTGATCTTTCAAAATGCAATACTGTGGGCGAACTTGTTGACGGCATGAGCCGTTGCTCGTTTGGTGCACGGATGCTTGGGGATGTGGCAAACACGTTAACAAATTGGATTGAAGAAAAAGAACCTCCCGTTCTTCTCCTACACGGTCCAGACAAAAATCCTCTATGGAACTTGATTATTGATGAAGGGAAAGGCCGGTTTCACTTAGCTGCTCCTGATGCGCTGCCACATGTACGTGGATATAGAAAATTGATCGTTGTTGGCAACTATGATGACGCAAGCGGAAAACACTTTTACGAAAATTTCGATGAGGCAATTTTCATCAACAACGAAGGCCGGTGCAACCCGGGCCAGATCAAAGATGGCTACTTTCCAAACACCGTATTTGCCGATCCAAATTTTATTCTACCCGTCCTCTTCGATGTGCTCAATGAAAGGTTGGGTGGTAAAAAGAAAACCATTATGCAAAGCCTGCGCGACGCCTCTAAATATGGCGAAACGCCTCGGCAAATCCTGCACGCCGTCCATACATGGGAGGTAATGCAGCGCGATCCAGATTGTACCGTCTTTATGACTCTTTCCGGCGCCATGACGGTCGCTCAAATGTCTCTTCTCGTCTGCGACATGATTGAGAAAGAGCGGGTAGATGCCATTGCTTCAACGGGAGCGCTTATGGCTCACGGCTTGATCGCGGGCACTGGTCTGTCTCACTTCAAGTACAACCCGCAACATTCCGATGGAGTCCTTGCCAAGAAACATCTCAACCGCGTCACTGACACCCTTGAGCCGGAAACTAACTTTGATCACATTGATCATATTATGAATGAGGTGCTTTCGAAACTTGACGGCAGAAATCACTCACCTGCGAATCTGCACGGCCACATTGGTGAATATCTCTCAAATCATCCGAAATATCGAAAAGTTCGTGGAATCTTGAGAGCGGCACATGAACATAAGGTGCCAGTATTCGTACCAGCATTTCACGATTCAGAAATCGGCAACGACCATTACACTCACAACTTGCTTCGGGCCAAAAGAGGATTGGAACCGCTTGTGATCAATCAGGAAATTGATACCAAAAAGCTTCTCGATATTTTTACGGGCGCGAAGCGACTAGGGATCATTTCCATCGGCGGTGGTGTGCCGAGAAATCACGTTCAGAACTTGGCCCCGCTTACGGAAATTATCAATGCTCGTAAAGCTGCCAAGTTGCCCGTCAAAAAATTCATGTACGGCTCGCGGATGGATCCACAGCTTCCGTGGCATGGCGGCATGGGTGGCTGTACCTACGAAGAAAACATGTCGTGGCGAAAGTTTTTCTTGAAAGCTACGATCTCACAGCTCAAGATGGATGCCACTATTGTTTGGCCATTTGTCCAAAAAGGTTTGGACGAACGACTTGAGATGACGGCTTGAACATTTCATTCGCCTCGAAGGCAAACGTATAGCGCGTTTGCCTTTTTCTATGCTTCATCTACAAATTGACAATTTTTTCTATGTCTATACGATTACACTAGAGTTTAAAACAGCTCTTAGAAAGGAGAAAATATGAGCACTCATGTCGGGTTTGGTGGAACACTTTTAAACCACACAGACTGGAAGGCGATGGAAGTCACCATCTTCTCTCAAGCCGGACGCGTTTACACTGGAACCGTTTTGACTGTGAATATAAAAGAAAGCAGTGAACGGAAGCGGCACAACTTCAAAGCCACTTACATCGGGGAGGGACATTTTAAGATTCAAGGTGAGGGGGCTTCACTCAGAAATGGCCAGAAAGTACCGGATTCTGAAGCGTACCCATTCAGCATGGACCCTTTTTTCAATAACGGCTTAAAGATGTATATCACTGAAATCGTTGCCGGTTACGCCAAGAAAACAGAACAACACAATGGCGAAATCATAATGAAAGCAGCGACGTTCCCTAAACCTGAAGCGGTTAAACCCATAGTAAGTGAGATAAAACCAAAAGTGGCAGAATCTGTTTCTGGAGCCATGCTCCTTAGGGTCAAAACCAACCGTATCAAACGCTTCGAAATTCAACCCCGTGTCTACTTTGATACGGATGAACTCCGAACGCTTGCCGCCAGTTTGAGGGGTGAAGGCCAGATGCAGCCTCTACTTGTGATCCCCATAAAAGATGATCCTACGTATGATTGGGAGCTCGTTGATGGCGAACGCCGTTTAAGAGCGGCCCAGTTGGCAGGAATCCAAGAGGTTGACGTGATTGTCACTACAGCCGAGACTGTTGCAAAACAGCACTTGAAATCCGTTATTCTCAACTTGCATCGGTCGGGGCACACTGTTATGGAAATCTCAAACGCTCTCCACTATCAAGTGAATGTAGTAGGTATGAGAGTCAGCGATGTGGCAAGAGCCTTTGGAAGAACAAGACAGCAGGTTTACTATTATCTTGACCTGCAGAAGCTCCACCCAGACCTGCAAAAACTTCTCTGTCCTCCAACTCCACGTGAAGAGCAGTTGCGTATACAGGTGGCGCAATGTTTGGAACGAATACCCCAAGAAAAGCAACTAGAGGTCTATGCCACCCTTAAGGAAATAAAAAATCCGCGCCTGCAACTTTTGAAGGCCAGGGAACTTTCGGCGCCTTTCACCGGTGTTTCGATTTACGCGAGAAAGGCAAAACCTATTGATGCAGTGCGGCAACTGAACACTCTCGTTGAGCGGCTCAAAGCAGGCAGTGCCCAGATCGAACTCTTCCCCACTTCGTCCTTGGTCAGTTTAGTTACTCACCACAGAGACAAAGTGCCGGATATCATTACAGTACTGAGAGAGACAAGCTCAATCCTCGCATCGTTCGCAGAGCGAATCGGTGAAGTTCATAAAGCACTTGCCAAGTAGGCATTTCGAAATCGGGCCCGCGTCTTCTAAAGACGCGGGCTTTTTACTAATTCTAATTAATTGAAAACAAAAAGGCTCACAGAAAGGCCGAGCCTTACGGCCGCCGTAAGGCTCGGCCTTTCTTCTGGCGTATGCTCAAATAAAAAACCACGGCTTGCATTATCGTTCCTTGGAGAACTTGCAAGCCGTGGATCGTTTCGGATGGCTGAAGATGAATCATAACCAATCCTCCTACTTTAAAAAGAACACTGCCTCCTGTTTTTAACATAGAGACATCAGAAGTAGTTTTGATACTATACTCAAAAAAATAATCTAGGCAACTCCAACAGTGTAATACTAATATACGAATTCATGCGAATTTACGAATAGTTAAGAATCTTTTCGAATGGGGTACACAAATGATTCGCATGTGCCTATTCGTTAAGGCTATTTGTATACAAAAAGGCAGTACTCGAAAGCACTGCCTGTGAATTTTACTTACTCAAACAAACTAGAGTTCCGCTGCGGCGCGAACGCCGTTTTGGAATATCTTCAATCCGTATGGCACACTGTTTCCATTTCGGCGCCAATTCGGATGAGACAGAGGATCAAGGAATCGTTCGGGATGAGGCATGAGTGCCATGATTCTACCAGAAGCATCTTGAATGCCAGCAATACCATGAAGAGAGGTGCTCGGATTGGCTGGATAAGAGTTCGTCCAAAACAATTCTTGGTCCGAGACATAGCGAGACACAACAAGGTTTGCTTTATCAAGTAGATCAAGATTTTCTGCTTCAGCCCAAACCCGACCCTCTCCATTCGCCACCGGCAATTCAATGAATTCCGGCATGTCACGAGTGAAGACACAGTCGGTTTTCTCAATTCGCAACCGCACCCACCGGCACTCAAACCTGCCGCTCATGTTGTGAAGCAAGTTTGCCCTCATTTTCCCAAGTTTACCGAATGGCAGTAAGCCAGTGCGCACAAGCACTTGTAAACCGTTGCAGATGCCGAGAATCGGCTTTCCTTTCGAGACAAACTCCTTGAGTTCGTCTGAAAAAAATGTAATTAATTCGGTGGCAAGAATTTTGCCTGAAGCGATATGGTCGCCGTATGAAAAACCGCCGGGAATGCAGAGAAGCTGGAAATCGGAAAGTTTTTTGGCGCCCGAGCGGAGTTCATTGACATGAACCCGCTCGGGCGCCCCTCCCGCCACTTCAAATGCATAGGCAGTCTCTTCATCGCAATTAGTGCCTCCTGTCCGGAGGACGCAGATTTTTGGTTTCATTGGAACACCTCTTTCATTGGTCTTTGCCAAGCGTCTTTCAACTCTTGGACCTGTATATCAACAAGAGTATGACTTCTTCGATTTATCTTCAATCTTCCCCATTTATCCACCCGCCCGAGACGTACATGCGGCAGATCGTGGCAAGAAGAATGATATTCGCTGTCCGTCACCTCAACGAGGAAACAGCCGGCACATTCGCTAAGCAGTAATTCGTCTGCGTGCTTATGTAAAGGCAAACCCTCAATATCAATGGTTGCTCCCATTTTTCCTCCAATGCACATTTCAGTAAGAGCGGCGAGAATGCCACCCTCACTAACATCGTGCATCGAACGCAACCGACCATTTTGAACCTTTATGAAGAGATTCCTGTACAATGCCGGTAAGTTTTTAAGATCCGGTTGAGACATTCTCGCTCCAAGCTTGCCTCGAGTATCATAGTACACGGAGCCGCCAAGTTCGAAGTCTGGCTTCCCTACCAAAAGAATGTAAGACAGGTCATCCTTGAAGTCAGACGTCACTGTCTTCGAAACATCCGGAATCCGGCCGAAAGCCGAAATACACGAAACCGGCGGGATTTTAATGACTGTCTCCCCGTTTCGGTACGTTCCGGACAAACTGTCTTTTCCAGAGATGAATGGAATCTTAAACGCATGCATGATATCAACAAAAGCGTCGAATGTACGATCAAGAGCTCCTAGAGATTCTTCGTCGGGAAAAGGCCAGATGACATTATCAATTAACCACGTCTCATCAATGTTGCCACCGACAGCGACAAGGTTTGAAAGTGCTTCTACTGCCGCCCAAATGGTTCCCCGATACGGATCAATTTTATTAAGCACGGGGTTTAAGCCATGACTAATCACTAATCCGTAGGGTTTGCCGAGGAGAGGCCGGAGCACAAGCGCGTCAGTCGGACCATTATATTCCGGACCGACAAAAGGAGGCAGAACATTTGTACCCTGCACTCCATGATCATACATTCTCACAATCGGCTCTTTCGAGCAGACGTTTGGATGCGCCATAATCCGTTTAGCAAGAGCGTTCCAATCATCAATTGGCTCGTGCGGCGGCTCGTCAAAAACCGGCGCCGTCCATGTTGCTTTCATAACCCGTTGCGGCAAACCGTTATGAAGAAAATCCATCGAAAGGTCGCAGAGCCTGTCGCCATTATAGGTGACAAGCAACCTTTGATCGTCAGTGAATTCTCCTAAAACAGTCGCTTCAACATCATGCTTTCGGCAAATGATAATGAACTGTTCGACATTTCCCGGAGCGACAGCGATAACCATCCGCTCTTGTGATTCGGAAAGCCATATCTCCCATGGGGCAAGTCCAGAATATTTAAGCGGCGCTTTTTCAAGCTCCACTCGCACTCCAGTTTTTTGCCCCATCTCACCGATTGCCGAAGCAAAACCGCCCGCTCCGCAATCTGTTTTGGCTCGTACTAACCGTTCGTCCCGAGCTTCAAGCAGTGCATCGAACATTTTCTTTTCTTCGTATGGATTACCGATTTGAACGGCACTTGCATTAACCGTAACTGTCCGGTCCGTCATCTCACCGCTTGAAAAAGTGGCACCATGAATGCCGTCCCGACCAGTACGTCCGCCAATTGCAATAATTCTATCGCCAGAGCGTGGTACACCTTTCTCCACACACTCAACTGGCATAATGCCATAGGCACCGACAATCACTGAAGGCTTGGCCCGGAAATCCGGATGAAAGTGCACCGAACCATTTGCTGTGGGTATGCCCATGCAATTGCCGTAATCACGCACTCCCGCGACAACACGCCGCAGAAGATAGTTTGGATGAAGACATCCAGCTGGCACTAGGGTTTGAGGCAAGTGAGGATCGGCAAGACAGAAAATGTCAGTTGACGCAATCACCTTTGCACCAAGACCGGTACCATCAATATCGCGGTATACTCCACCACTTCCCGTCATCGCGCCTCCGTAAGGTTCAACCGCAGAAGGCGAATTGTGTGTTTCCACTTTGCCACAGACAGCATAACCGTCATAGAAAAGCGCCGCACCGGAATTGTCATGAAAAGCAGAGAGAACTGTGTCTTTATAATAGAGTTTCGCCACCGCTTTAAGCCGCTCGATCAATGGCGCTTTCCACATTCCATTTACGATAAGCTTTGCTTTGGTCGTTTTATGACCGCAATGTTCACTCCAGGTCTGGGCATAGGTTTCAAGTTCACCGTCCGTGAGATCCCGCCCAATAATTCGAGCGTCATTTTGAATGACCCGCATTTCCTCGAGGTTGAGAAAAAGTGTGTCTTTTGAAAGAGCCAGGAGCTCATGGTCCGTCATGTCCCGAATAGGAATAATTCTGATCGATCCAGGCTTTTCTTCGATGACAAGCGTTTCTGGTTTTTGAGTAATCACATGCTGGACGGTCTTGTTCACGAGCAGACGTTTTATAATGAACTCAAGTGAGGCATATATTTCATCATGCTCACCCAAGAGACAGTAGAGAATGCTTGAATCCGCCGCTCTGACACTGGTAAGTTTTAAATCCCGCGCCGCTTTCATAAGGGATGCCACTTCTGGATTCATCACCCCTGGCTTATAGGCCACCTCAATTGAAACTGAATCTATCTCAACTCTCGCGAGCTCATTACTGTCGTTGAACCAAAAACGAAGGCCCGGCTCTTGAAAAAGAGCCTCGGCAAACATCTTGGCGTCGTGTTCCGATCCTTCGAGCCTGTACACTTTGATCGTTCTTACTTCTCTTACTTTATCTATACCCAACTGTTTGATCTCACACAATTTCGATTGACCCAAAGGGTCTTCCCCAACGGTCTCAACATAAATTTCCTGTATCATATGTCTCCTGTTTGTTTGGTTTTCAATGTGCCTTTTGCATAGAACCGCTATACGTTTGGTACATTGGTTTTCTATCTCTTGTGAGATAGTAAAGGAATGGATAAAATTAGCAAGAAAACAGATTAAAGTTGTATGTTGAAAGTTGTTAGTGATAGAAAAATGCAACTACCCTACATACGTTATAATTTAGCTACAGCTAAATTATAACGTATGAGGATTTTGGAAAAAGAAAAAACTGCCGAGGTTTAATTGGCAGTTCGGTGAACTCAAACGAGACTATTTGTCTCGACAATACTGTGCACGCTTCATCGCAAACCACAATGCAATTGCCGCATCGTAACTTTGTGTTTTCTGAAAGGCGAGGGCGGCTAAATAGAAACGAGTGGCAAAAGAAAGGGCTCCATCATTCTCTCTCATTTCCTTAAGAATCCCAGCGTAATCTCGTGGATCAGAGACAGGAGCCACAGATTCAAGGTTCTTGGCGGCAGAACGGAGCATGGAAGGGCCACCGATGTCGATGTTCTCAATTGCCTCATCGAGCGTGACATTGGGTTTCGCAATTGTCTTCTCAAACGGATAGAGATTGACCACCACCATGTCGATCATTCTGATGTCATGCTGCATTGCAGCCGCCATGTGGTTTTCATTACCCCGAATACACAATAAGCCGCCGTGCACTTTCGGATGGAGTGTCTTCACCCGGCCGTTCATCATTTCTGGGAAACCGGTATAGTCAGAGACATCTGTGCAAACGACTCCACCCTTGCGAAGCAGATCTGCGGTACCACCGGTGGAAAGAACTTTGATGTTAAATTCAACCTGAAGAGGCTTAACGAACTCCACGACCCCTGTTTTGTCTGAAACCGAAACCAGCATCTGGTGAATCCGTCGATTTTCTTTATTCATACAATCTCCTATCTTTACTTACGGCTCATTCCGTAAGAATCTTCGTGCATACTATTCTTTTGGTCCCTACTGTCAAACAAACACCCGGGCGCTAGCGCCCGGGTGTTTGTTTCTGATATTTGGTTCTTAAGAAAGTGTGGTCGTATTAGTTTCCAATTTTTTAGGACGGGTCGTTATCGCTAAAGCAAAAAAAGTAAGCACAATCGATCCGATCCAAGCCAAAAAAGTCATCCGACACAATTTCGCTTCCCTCTTTTCTACTTCCCGAAGCGACCGCCCCACCACAACATATCCTTTATTTTTATCAGTACTATAATAGACACTCACTGTGGCGCTTCTCACTCCTTTTTCCGGCTGCCAGGTCACTCGATTCTCACTATCCTTTTTCGCATATGCTAAGACACCGGCGGGAATGCTGATGGCTTGGCCGTGAAGAAATCCGGACGTGCCGATGAGTTTCCCTGTATCGTCATAAATCGCTACAAATGGCGCTAGACTTTTGCTAATGTCTACTTGCGATGACTGATTCAATACTTCTCCAGGCTTACCACCACTCGCTAAAAAAGTACTAATGTCCTCTGCAATTTGAATTTGGGGATCATTGGCGCCTTGGCGGTAATTTTGCTGAACCGCTGCATATACAAAAAGACAGGAAACAGTAATAACAAACAAAAAAGGTATTAAGCGGATAAAAACTGGCACTAAAAAAGATAGTTTTTTCATATATTGATTATAACAATGCCTTTGCCACATTCAAAAAAACAACTCACCATTTTAGCTAACTCGCCCATAGTTGTCTTCAAGTCTCACGATATCAGCCTCATCAAAATCACCAAAAGAAATTTCAAGAACACGCACCGAACCCCCCACTGCTTTAATACGGTGTTTTATTTTCTGTTCAATAAAGAATTCATCGCCTGCCGCCGCTGTCACTTGTTTATCTCCAATGACTACCTCGGCTTGACCTTCAAGCACAAACCAATACTCATTGCGGTTCATGTGATACTGCAAACTGAATGCTTCGCCGGCTTTAATAGTTAAAATTTTAACCGTAGAGGGTTCTGATTTTGTAAAACGGATAAAGCCACCCCATGGCCGCCCTTCTTCATATTTCTGAATCATGTCATTAGTATAACAGGTATGAGTTCTCTCCGTCTAAGAGTTGCGCACAGGTAGGAGTGTCGCCATCCTCTATAGTTGATATATAATAGAGGGGTACAATCCATGGCAGTTTCAAAAAAATTCGAGAGGGCTCGGCCTTTTGCTGTCGTAAATCACGACGGTCGTGTTTTACTTTTACATGAAAAAACAAAAAGAATAGTTACCAGTGTCCATTTTTCTACCAGTACCGACGGCCTCCACTTTAAAGCCTCAAGAAAGAAAGTCTATATTTCGAAAAAAAAGGGGGCGGTCAATCTTGAATCTGCCAAACACTTTAGACTATCAAGCCTAGGCGACCGCCTTCTTCTCTCAGCAGAAATAAAAGAAAAAGACAAAAAACGCACTGACTTTTTCATTTCAAAAAACGGTGAGGACTTTGAATTCACTTCATCACTTGAAGGGGAACTTTCAGGTCTTGCTGTTCCTGAATTTACTTTCGAAGGAAAATACGTCGTCTATCTCGGCACACCGACAATTACGTGCGCCTACACTAAAGATTTTATCTCGTGGCAATTTTCTCGCGCGCTCTTAATTGAACCCCGTAGCTCCTTCTTCGATAAAAGCCACCTGCGAATTATCGGCACATGGCGATCGGAAACTCATATTGTCCTCTTATATGAAAGTACCTACCATACCCATTCCGAAAACACGATCGCTATAGGAGCAGCCTTCGCGGCGCTCGATAATCCATCGAAAATCGTCTGGCGTTCAGAAGTGCCCTTTTGGGAAGCTGAATCAGAAGAATTATGGCAAAGCATTGGCTCTGTTTTCGAAGGAAAAAATATCCATATTTATTTTGCCGCCGAGTCAGGGGAAGTACGCACCGTCACTCTGCCGAATATTTTTATTCCCTCGAAAAAAGTCCATAAACGTCCGTCAATCCTTTCCCGCCATCATGGCAATCCAATCATTGAACCACGCACTGACCGCTTCTGGGAGATGAAAGCTACTTTTAATCCAGCCGCAATCTATGCAGATAAAAAAGTTCATCTCCTTTACCGCGCCATTGGGGGTGATGACATTTCAGTCTTAGGCTACGCCTCATCGAAAGACGGCTTTTCCATTGAGGAGCGGCTCGATGACCCTATTTTTACTCCCTCGAAAACCAGGAAAACCGAGCCAGCCCCTCTTTATCCTATGACTCTCCCTACCTATTGCTCCGGCGGAGGTACGGAAGGAGGCTCTGAAGACCCACGTCTTACTCTTCTTGATAATCACGTCTATCTCATGTACACCGCTTTTGATGGCTGGGGTTCGATCCGCATCGCTCTCTCTTCCATCACCCTTGATCATTTCTTGAAAAAAGACTGGTGCTGGAAAGAACCGATGTATCTTTCACCAAAAGGCGAAATCCATAAAAATTGGGTGCTCTTCCCCGAAAAGATCGACGGCAAATTCGCCATTCTTCACAGCATTTCTCCAAAAATCGCCATTGAGTATGTTGATGATCTTTCAGAATTTGAAGCGGAAGACCGGGTGATCAATAGCCGCTATGATAGAGTTTCGCGCACAGGTAGTTGGGACAGTTCCATCCGCGGTTCAGCCGCACCACCTATCCGAACAGATCTTGGCTGGCTTCTGCTGTACCATGCCATGGACCATCGCGATCCAAATCGGTACAAATTAGGTGCCATGATTCTTCATGCCGATGACCCAACAAAAATTTTGTACCGCTCAAAAAAACCAATTCTTGAACCTGATGCCCATTACGAGAATGGCGGCTGGAAATCCGGTGTGGTCTATTCTTGCGGCGCAATCGTGAAAGACGGCGAACTGTATGTCTACTACGGCGGCAGTGATCACGTTTCCTGTGTAGCCACTGCAAGACTTGATGCTTTTTTGAAACAACTGGTCACCGGACAGGAAATTCATATCGAGACTCATGAAGTCGTTTTACCATAATTATTTTCTAACTAGATAAATACCGATTGGCAGATTTGGATGAAGTTCTAGGCGCGGGCGAGAACCGGAATGAGGCGTACTCGGAGTACGACGAATGAGGCTCGGAGTCTAGAACAACGAAATTCGCCAAATCTGCCAATCCCTTACTATAATGTTTACTGTGCGCAGAAATAAACACAATCCGCTTTTAATTCCCACTAAAACCGAACTCTGGGAATCAATTGCTACATTCAACTGGTGTCCGAGCAAAGATTCAAAAAAAGTCCATGCTGTTTACCGAGCCGTGGGAACTCCAGAACTTGTAGGTGCTGGCAACCGAGAACTATCGGTCATTGGCTATGCCTCATCGAAAGACGGCATTCACTGGGAAAATCGGCGGCCACTTATAAAACCAGAACTTCCATGGGAAAAATTCGGCTGTGAGGATCCACGCGTCACCAAATTCGAAGGAAAGTACTATATTTTTTATACTGCTCTTTCAACATTTCCTTTCACCGCCTCCGGCATCAAAGTTGCCCTAGCCATAACCCGAGATTTTAAAACCATTGAAGCCAAGCATCCTGTCACTCCTTTCAACGCCAAAGCTATGGCACTTTTTCCGGAACGTATTAACGGCAAAATCGTTGCCGTCCTCACAGCCCACACCGATATCCCACCGGCAAAAATTGCTTTTGCCAAATTTGATCGGGAAGAAGATATGTGGGACGAAAACTACTGGACAGCCTGGCATGAAAACATTGACCGGTTCGCTTTAGATGTCAGGCGAGGCGTGAATGATCAAGTAGAAGTCGGCGCACCACCAATAAAAACCGATCGCGGTTGGCTTTTTATTTATTCTCACATCCAAAATTATTTTTCCGGCAATAAAATTTTTGGCATTGAAGCTCTCCTTCTTGATCTCGAACATCCAGAAATCGTTATCGGTCGCACCAAAGGCCCCCTGCTTGTTCCGGAAGAAATATATGAACAATTCGGGCATGTACCGAAAGTGGTTTTTCCTTCGGGGGCTCTCGTAAACGGCAAAAATCTCGAAATATACTATGGTGCAAGTGACACGACGTCGGCCGTGGCCGCAGTCAATCTCAACGACTTACTTGATACGTTAGAACCAGAAACCGCCAGGAAATACGTCGTCCGTTTTGAAGGCAATCCTATTCTCACTCCTATCAAAAATCATCCATGGGAAGCAAAAGCGGTCTATAATCCGGCAGCGATTGAACTTGGCGGCAAAATTCACATTATCTATCGGGCTCAATCAGATGATGATACTTCGACCATGGGCTACGCTTCATCAAAAAACGGTTTACACATAGATGAGCGCCTCGACACTCCCATATACGTTCCCCGCGAACCGTTTGAAATGAAAAGTCACCCAGGAAATTCCGGCTGCGAAGATCCACGTATTATGAAAATCGGTACCCGTCTTTTTATGACCTACACCGCCTATGATGGCACTCATGTACCATCGGTTGCAGTCACTTCAATTTCTGTAAAAGATTTTTTGGCTAAAAAATGGAAATGGGAGAAACCAACAATTATTACTCCTTCAGAAGTTGACGATAAGGACAGTTGCATCCTGCCTGAAAAAATCAACGGTACCTATATGATTTTTCACCGCATCGGCATCAATATCTGCGCCGATTTTCTAAAGAGCTTAGATTTTTCAAGCGAACGAGTCTCAAAATGTGTGGAAGTGTTGCACCCTCGTCCCGGTATGTGGGACGGCAAAAAATTAGGTATCGCCGCACCTCCGATAAAGACCCAGAAAGGTTGGCTGCTTTTTTATCACGGCATTTCTGATCGCAGCAATTACCGCGTGGGTGCGGCACTTCTCGATTTAAAAAATCCAACCATTGTATTAGCCCGTACCAGCGACGCATTTCTAAGCCCAGAAATGAAATATGAGATGGAAGGTCAAGTGCCGAATGTGGTGTTCCCGTGCGGTGCCGTTCTTCGGAAAGGCACTATCTTCATCTACTACGGCGGCGCCGACTCCGTGGTCGCCGTCGCCACTCTGGAACTCAAAAATATTCTCGAGGCCTTGAGTTAAAATAGACCACTCAAAATTAAGACTATATAAGAGTAACACTCAAGCAAACTCTGCTAGAATAGTCTCAAAGGATTCATGTCCCCTTCATTGGCGGCATATACCTTATGAATTAACTTAATAATCCCTAATAATTATATGAAATCATCTGCCTGGACAATTATCATCATTATCATTCTCATCGTCGCCGGTATTATTATTTTCAAAAAAGGAAATTCTACGCAGGCAACCAGCACGACCTCAAACACCAATGTTGATATGACCCTTTCTCCAAACAACACAGCAACGAGCACTGCCACCACAACACCCGCGGTTTCAACAAGCACCGCGAGTATAGTCGGAACGGTAAAAGAATTTACTGTCACCGGTTCAAGTTTTAAATTTACTCCAGCCACTCTCACAGTAAAGAAAGGTGATACGGTTAAAATTAATTTCAAAAACAGCGGTGGCTTGCATGATTTTGTTATTGATGAATTCAGCGCGGCCACTCCGAGAATCAATAGCGGTAAACAAACTTCTATCACCTTTGTTGCCGACAAAGCTGGTACCTTCGAATACTACTGCTCCGTCGGCACTCACCGAGCCATGGGTATGAAAGGAACACTGACCGTTACTCAATAGAGAGAATCTTTAAACAGACCTATTCCTCTTTCAAGAAACTATGTCGAATCCTTTCCACCAAAGCAATAAAGGGGGCTTGTTCGTCTCGGCGTGGGTACGAGAGATCAATCGGAAATTCTTTTTCGATCATTCCTTCTTTCATTAAAAGGACACGCTCGGAAAGCGAAACAGCTTCCTCCACAAGATGCGAAACCAAAACCACACTCATCTGCCTTTCTCTCCACGCAGTGAGAAGATCCCGATGAAGTTCCATCGAGGTGCTAATATCAAGTGCCGAGAACGGTTCATCAAGGAGCAAGAGAGGTGGACTCACTGCAAGCGCCCGGGCAATGCCGACACGCTGACGCTCGCCCCCCGAAAGTTCCCGCGGCATTTTGTTAAGCAATCCCTCAAGGCTCATCGTAGCGGCCTGCTTTTCAACTTCCTGTTTAATATTCTTCTCCTTTACTGATCGGCTGACGAGCCCCAAGGCGATATTGTCGAAAACCGAAAGCCATGGCAAAAGTGCCCCGGATTGAAACACCATGGAAACATCGTCCGGCTTTCTGACCGTGCCCGCAGTTGCTTCTTCCAAGCCGGCAATAATATTCAAGAGGGTTGTTTTACCACATCCTGACGGTCCGATGATGGAAAGAAATTCCCCCGTCGAGACTGACAAAGAAACCGAACGCAGACCAACCTCACCTGTTGGGTATACTTTCTCGACGTTTTTCAACTCAACGCATTTATTCAAATTTGTATCGGTTTGCATAGTGAAGTAATTTTTGCCAAATAAAGAAATTCAAAAAAGCGATTGCGAGTACCATAACGAGAAGTGAAGCGAGAAATATGGCATTATGCCCCTCCGCCACCGCACGCACCAAAAGCGATCCGATGCCGAAAAGATCTTCTGTACCGGAGGTATGCGGCACGTATGGGTGAATAACCTCGGCCACGATAATTAAATTCCACGCTTGAGCCACCGCTAAAATCGAGCCGGTGACAAAGTGCGGGAAGACGGCAGGTACTACGATGTTTTTTATATATGCCGCGCCTCGAATTTTAAAAATAGCGGCAGCAGAAATAATATCGCGCGGAATCATTTTTATACCGCCGACCAGGGTAAACACTAAATTCCACAGCATCGCAATAGAGAGAATAAAAATAGCCGCGCCGTTCAGAAAATTAAATCTGACAAAGACAAGGATAAGAATCGGGAAAAAAGCCAAAACGGGAATTGACTCCAGAATATCAAAAAGCGGTAAAAATATTTTTTCAGTGAGTGCGTTATAACAAACCAAGAGTGCAAGCGGCAAAGCGACAATGACTGCAAAAGTGTAGGCCGAAATGATCCGGAGCACAGTGAAAAGCAAGGCTCCACTCAATTCGCCGATAGAAAGCGAGACTCGAGGCTCAAGCCCTGTGCTAAAAAAAGCGACAATGACAATTAAAAGTAGCACCACGAAGAGCGGCCCGATAAGAATAGAATAGAGACGCTGACCCAATGACACGGGATAGCTCACCCGAAAATGACGGTGGTAATGATTGATATGTTTTTGCCTGCTCATAGTGAAATTATACTCCTAGATGATGCTTGAGGGTATAAATCCAATCTTCGTCATCACCGCCCGCGGTCTTTTTCTGATTCAAAAGCCACTCTAAATAGCCGCGATCCATTTTCACCACCTCATCGAGCCGTTTATCTTTATATTTGCCAAAATTAAATTGGCTGAAAAGCGATGGTCTAGCGGAAATTTCAATCATTTTTTCAATTGACTGGTTTTCATCTGGAACAGTCTCTTTTATTTTTGAGTGAAGACGATTAAAAATGGCATAAAGCACTTGCACATCCCCTTCGGCATCATGAGCATTGCCTTCCACTTCTAACTCAAGGTAATAACGCAAAAATTGGAGATTATATTCCGGGATACTATTTTTTTCATCTACATATCGTGCCAGTCGTAATGTACAAATAAATTTCGGCACCTTCACGCCTTCTGATTCGAGCATAGCCACATCAAATTTTGCATTGTGAGCAACCAGCACCCCATTTTCTAATTCTTTCTCAAGTTCATGCCGAAAAGCACTTTCCTTAAAGGCCTGCTTATGCTCGAGCATTTTATTAGTAATGTGGGTAATACTCATAGACTTCACCGAGACAGGAATCGGCGGTTTGAAGTAGCCCACCTTTATTCCAGCGGCAGTCTTGTAGCAAACTTGGCACAGCCGATCTTTCTTTAAATCATTTCCCGTGGTTTCAGTGTCGAGAAAAATAAGGTTCATGGAGTAAGTATAGCAGTTATCTCTTATAGCTCGCAAAATCGACATTCCTAAACTTTGTAAAAATCCAAAAAATGTTATATAATCCGGCCTTGCCGGCAAGCACCAAATTCAAAGCTACAAATCCTAAATAAACCAAAAATTACAAATTATAATTGGGAAAACGTCTAAATATTTATAATTTGAGATTTTGATATTATTTGGAGCTTGTAATTTTGGATTTGTGATTTAGACAAACTGGATTTTTATTTAACATGATGTCTCAAAAACCTGCCCCACAATCAAACATCGCCACCATCATACGTCCCCCTGTCATTGCTGTCATGGGGCACATTGATCATGGCAAATCAACTTTGCTCGATTATATCCGCCACTCAAATATTGTCGGCAAAGAAGCCGGCGGTATTACCCAGCACGTTGGAGCGTATGAAGTTGTTCACACAGGAAAAGACGGCAAGCCCCACAAAATCACCTTTCTCGACACTCCAGGACACGAAGCCTTTAAAGGCATTCGTGAGCGCGGCGCAGACGTTGCTGATATCGCCATTTTAGTTGTCTCTGCCGAAGAAGGTGTCAAACCGCAGACACTTGAGGCATTGAAATTTATTCTCGAAAGCAAAACACCCTACATTGTTGCCATCAACAAAATAGACAAGCCGGGCGCAGACATTGAACGAACAAAACAAAACATGGCCGAGAACGAAATATATCTTGAAGGGCACGGCGGCTCAATCCCCTTTGTCCCCATCTCCGCCAAAACTGGCCAAGGGGTAGAAGATCTTCTCGACATGATGCTTCTTGTCGCAGAACTTGAAGAACTGACGGGAGATGCTTCAAAACCAGCCGAAGGTGTCATTATTGAAGCCCATCTTGATCCAAAAAAAGGCATCACCGCAACCCTTATCGTTAAAAATGGCACTCTCAATAAAGGAACGTTTATCGTGGCAGAAAATTCTTTCACGCCAGTCCGTGGCATTGAAAATACATCAGGCGTTAAATGCGAGTCGGCATGTTTTTCGAGTCCTATAAGAATCACGGGCTGGAATGTTATGCCAAATGTAGGAGCCCAATTTAAAATTGTAGAGACAAAAAAAGAAGCCGAGGGTCTCATCAGCAAAAAAATTGAAGCTAGAACAGTGGCAAAAAAGACGGCGGAAGATACTCGCACTGAACTGTTTGTGATAATAAAAGCAGACGTTGCAGGAAGTCTTGAAGCTTTGGAGCAGGAAATAAAGAAATTAGAAACAGACAGACTGTCACTTCGCATTATTGGCAAAGGAGTCGGCGCCATTACCGAAACCGATATCAAAACCGCCGCCGGAGTAAAAGATCCGTTCGTCTTGGGTTTTAACACAGAGGCTGATGCACAGGCAAAAAATGCGGCGGAACGACTCGGTATCACTATTCGGACTTTCGACATCATATATAAACTTATCGAATGGCTCTCTGCTGAAGCTATAAAAAGAGTTCCAAAACAAGCCCATGACGAAGTGTTAGGCAACGCTCGAATTCTTAAAATTTTTGGCAAAGAGAAAGATCGCCAAATTATCGGGGGTAAAGTGGAAAATGGAACACTCACTGCTGGTTCAAGCTTCAAAATCATGCGACGAGGCTTCGAAGTCGGCCAGGGGAAAATTCGTGGGCTACAGCACTTGAAAGCAAAAACTGACGAGGTGCAGAAAGGCATGGAATTCGGTGCCATGACTGAATCAAAAATCGAAATTGCCTCTGGCGATTTTATTGAAACATTTGTGACCACGCTCCAATGACCTTCCGTGATGAAAAACTAAAAGAAGCGTTGATGCACGCCGCCGCTGAATTTGTCGAGAGAAATTCGAATCGTACTTCACTTATTACTGTAACGAATATTCGCCTTTCTGAAGATGGAAAGAATGCTATTGTTTTAATTTCAATCTTGCCAAATGATAAAGAAAAAGCCGCTTTGGAATTTCTCAAGCGTCAGCGTTCGGAGCTCCGCGCTTTCATAAAGGAGAAAGTCCGGGTCGGCAGACTGCCACGCATGGATTTTGACCTTGACCTCGGCGAAAAAAACCGCCAAAAAATTGACGAGCTGTCGAGGTAGCGAAAAGCTTAAAACTTAGGAAAGGGGGATGTCTAACTAGCTTGGAACATTTCTATTTTCTGTTGTACACTTACTTACTAAGGCCTGGTAGTCAAGTGGTAAGACGAGAGTCTGCAAAACTCTTATGCGGGGGTTCGATTCCCCCCCAGGCCTCCTGGAGTAAGCATATTTATATGCTTACGTGGGGGAATCGAAAGACTTTGCTATATCGAGTCCGCGAGATTGCAAAGTACCTGGCAATGTAATTGCCGATTCCCCCTTTGTCCAGTAACGATATTTTGCGACGGCAAAATTTTAGTCGGAACCGATTGCCCCACAATTTGATCCTTAAAATAAAAAATGGGCCAGTGGCGGAATGGTATACGCACAACACTTAAAATGTTGCCCGCTCTGCGGTTGAGGGTTCGACTCCCTCCTGGCCCACCATCCCGAAAGTTCGGCAGAGTTCGCGTCGGCGCTGCGCGCCGCAACAACGGTTTCTGGCAAGTACCCCGAATTTCATACACCCACAGACACTGGTTTTTCAACACCTGCGTGATTCTTTTTCCATTCAAGGTGGAAATGGTGTGGCGACATTTTAAGA
>Ga0209515_10001054_pt1 | contig 47732 bp, 40 predicted proteins | sample Subgroupgradi54m_FD_187454 | JGI IMG/M metagenome (GOLD analysis project Ga0209515, IMG submission 187454) | Subsurface groundwater microbial communities from S. Glens Falls, New York, USA - GMW60B uncontaminated upgradient, 5.4 m (SPAdes)... ... | reverse complement strand
CACCCGCATCCACCCGCCTTGTGGGGCGGATCAACGGGAGTGAACTTCACCACCGCGTAGGGAATATATATGGGTATATATACTTTCTACGCGGGGTGATGATTCTAGCCTATAAATTTTAAAGAACATTTGTTACATCCGCTTGATGACACTATGTTTCAATAATGTATTCAAGTGGATGGGGTGAGGTTTTGCCGGAAGCAGAAAAATCTCATTACCTCACCCACTCGTTAGTGTTTTGTGCATTTAGTTCTTCCTTGTGAACTAAGTACAGCGCCCCACTAACTAGGGCAGATGGTTAAAAAACTACTTTGACGCCAGATCACTTCACTTTGACAGTGATCGTTTGGCCGCTGATGGCCGCTTTCAGACGCGCCTCTGCGGCGTCGAGCTCGGCCTTGGTAGCCTTGCCCGTCGCTTCATTGGCGATCGCGCGGCGCATGGCCTTGCGAGCGTCTGAGATCGCAGTGCGCGTGGTGGCGCCATCGGCCGTGATCGCCGTCTTGATCGACGCCTCAGTTGCCGTGATGGCACCCTTGACGTTGGTTTCGGACGTGCCGATCGCCGTGCGGGTCGCCGTACCTTCAGCGGTGATCGCCGTCTTGATCGACGCCTCAGTTGCCGTGATGGCACCCTTGACGTTGGTTTCGGACGTGCCGATCGCCGTGCGCGTTGCCGTGCCTTCCGCCACGATTTTGCTCTCGACGTCGGTCTGCACATTGGCAGCAACGTTGATCAGCTCTCCGGTTGTAACACCCTTCGCCAGCCAGAGGCCTGCGAAGATCGCCACGATCAGGAGCGCGAGCATCGCAACCACGAAGGTCGCAATGCTCCACTTCGACGAAACGACGGGAGCGGCGGCGGGGACGACGACGGCGGGTGGAGTGGGCGGCAGAACGACGGCGGCGGGGGCGACGACGGCGGGAGCCGCCACCGCGAACGTTCCGACCAACTTGGGCAGAGCGAACGCGGCGGGAATTGCGACGAGAAGGTACCCGCAGCTCGGGCACGTGTTGGGGGTGGGGGTGGGGAGAACAACATTGCAATTCTGGCAGTTCATGATTGACTCCTGAAATGTCCTGTGCAGATGGATTGGTTACCGCTGACAGAACGAAAGGTTGAACAGAACACTTATACACTAGCACTGACGAATTTTTCCCAACACCGGGAAGGAAAACAGCCAAAAGCCGCTCACCCCCCAACGCTGGAAACTTGCGTGGGAGTAAAAACAAATTGGATTCCCATTTTCATAGGAATGACATGTGTTTACTTCCACGCAAGTTAAGTAGTTTTTTCCATCTAAGTTGTAAAGAACCGTCGGTACAATCTCAGCTCAATCTGCAAAACTTTGCTTACTGAGCTGAAATAGCACATAAAAAACTCTCCTAGTGAGAGAGTTGTATACGTATTATCCGCTGTTTTACTGCTTTTCTTCATCTTTTGGTCTCTCTCAAAACCGCTGATGAAAACTGGTTAAATTGTCTTTTATTAAACTAACAAAAAATTATACCACAAAACAGGATTCTTGTCAATAGCGCGAAGGTAAAAAAGCAATATTTTGCCTAAACAAAAGCAAAAACCCTGCCATGTTGGCAAGGTGGATGAATTTCCGCTTGTGTGAGGAAGATAGCTAAAAAAATTTCTTTGTTTCTTTTATAAAAAATTCTTTGACTTTTTTCCAATCTATTTTTTCTATCATCATAGGCATCGGATCCATATCGGCCTCCACAAAATATACTAAAGATTTATACAAATGATAAAAGTCGTAATTCAAGCCTCTGAATTTTTTCTGCAAAAGATTGAATAGACCATTCAAATCCTTTGGCATGACTGAATTTCAAAAGTAATTTGTCAGCCGATGGGGGCAAGACAGAAATAATCATATTAAACTAATTGCCAAAAATTTTTTGTTTTAAGAGAAACATTGCGGCTAGATTTTATCGCTTTTCGAATAGCAGTTTTACGCATAACCTATGGTAGTAGAAAAAAACAACCACCTGGCTGGGTAGTTGTTTTTGTTTTTGCTATGTTTTATTTTGACACTAACTTTGCAGTTCCAGGACCACCTATTATTTTTCTAGCCGGGGTTTCATCAAGATGTTTTGGATCAAACGTATGATCTGGATCAGTGATTAAAACCTTACCTTCAAATTTATTACTGTGGTTTTGATACAAGATAGCATGACTACCTTTTTTGGCTACCCAAGCATCCAATTTCTCTCCATTGTGTGAAACATTACGAATTAATTTAAAATCTTCATTGTTTTCAATATAATCTCCACCCAATAAAAGCCTTTCTTCTAGAGTAAGTTTTAAATTACCTGTTTTTACAAGTGCTTCAGTCAGAGAGGTCAAATTTTGAGTTGGATCACCTGCTTGCTTGGAAAAGATACCTAAAACTTCTTTTTCATTCAATGAAGCAAAAGATTTGCTGTAAGCTTTTTCTATATCAGCGGTCAATGTATTCAGGACACCAGATTTATCTTTGGACGCATCCAACAACAAGCTACTATCACTTAAATCAAAGATTTTTAAATCAGTTTTCATTTTTTGTATGCCTGCATATACTGCCTCATGTCCTTTCCAACTTTCTGGCATACCGGCTGGTGCGACTTCTGGTGCAGCAGCCACTGGCGTTCCTACTTTTTCGGCGGCTGGAGCCGGAGCAGCACTATCAACAGTTTTTATTACAACTGGTTTTACCGCTTCGGCTGCTGTTTCACCTTTACCACCAGCCGGCTGAGGAGTTTCTGCGGTGGCTGCACCACCCGGAGTTGTACCTTTGAGCATGGCCTCGAGTGCGGGTTTGTCGGCTATGGCGCCACCGCTGGACCAAGTTGTTTTAGCGATGTGACTTTCTGGCAGATATTGTTCGCCAATATATGTTCCTTCAAAAGTATACAAATGATTATTTCGAACATAATAGTCATCAGTTGGTCCACCTGGTGATTGTTGATATTCCAATCCATCTGCAGCTATAAAGGTACCAGAATGATCTCGTTCAACTGTTGATAAATCAAAATTACCTTTTGGCACATCGTGTACCCCTTTGAGTTTTTCACCAGTCCAATCTAATTGTTTGCCTTTTGCACCATCCGTAACCGCCTCACCACTTTCCATATGCGTCTTGCCACCACTATGGCTTTCTACTTTATAATTATCTAATACCTCTACTTTGTTATCACCAACGATATGTATTTTTGGCATATCACCAGCTTTAATCATCGCACCGGCCTGTTTGTGAAAATGATCCATGGCATCCCAAGTGCTGCCACCTTTTGGAAAAACATAAGTACCAGCGACTTTGCCGTCTACTCCTAGCAATTCAATCTTGGCTCCCGGATGAAAACGCATCGCATGCAAAATCTTTCCACCTTCGAATTTATATCCCATACCTTCCATTACTTTGTGGCGCCAATCGGTGAAGCCAGTTACCTTGCCTGGGACTTCGACTACACCGGCTTGGTGTGGTGGAGCGACTTCTGGCACTGTACTAGCTTCAGGGGCATGCCAATCTTCAACAATATGTATGTTAGCTGTACGAGACGGAACAGAGGCTAGGTCGTGAGCAGTAGACGCTGCTGCCAACTTCGCATCCAAACCAGCGGTGTTAAGACGATCTGGCATAGTAAAATATGCCTTAGCTTCCCGTGCCGCCATACCACCAAGAATTGCCAAGCCAGCACCAGCCATCGCACCAGCAGTAGTATATATACCTCGATCAATTTGTTTTCCTAGCCATTTTTTGGTGCTATCAGATAATTTGACATTACTCTCCTTTGTCGCTTCCTCGGCATGTTTTTTCATTTCAGCCACTCCAATACGAGCAAAAACACCGCGACGATAGGCCTGATAAACCAGATTTTCTGTTTGTTTTCTAAGTTGTGGATTATCTTTTAATAAAGCTACTATATTTTGATCAGCGGTTGTGTCAGCTTCACCTTTGAGATATCGACTAAAAGCCTTAATTTCATCACCAAACTTTTTCAATTCGTCAGCTGTTAATGAACTAGCTTGTACGGAATATTTTTCCCATTGAGTGTTTACTTCTTTAAACCGTGGCAAAAATGTCTCACTAGCTTTTTTAACTTCTCGTTTGGCACGCAAACCTTCGCCAAATCTATATCCAGCAGTTGCACCACCCAAAGCACCAAGCACACCTCTGGCTACATTGCTGTATTCACCTGAAGAAAAAGCCAAACCAACGGTAGCTCCAGCAGCTACACTGGCAGCTGCTCCAGCTACACCATAATTTTCACGACTGGCCAACTGACCACTATACCCAGCCATAACACCATCAAGCATTTTTATTACTAATGGATCCGATGCTTTTACCGCCTCGGCATTTTTCATTTCTCCGCGTTTGGTGAGCGATTGTAAAGCCAGTGCCATGGAAATTTTTTGGTCTTTACTTACATCCAAACCAGCTTCACGCGCATTTTTGAGCGCTTGAACAAACAATCTCTTTGAATCACCACTAAGTGCTGTTGCTTCTGTGGAAGAAAAATCTTCGCCCTCACCTTTTACCATTTCATCACTAGCGGCACGAATTGCTTCGGCCATAATAGATGAAAAAATAACAGAGGTATCAACATTTAAACCACCGGTACCACTAGCGCCAAATTTTTTATCTAAAGTATTTTTTATTATTTCTTTGCGTTTGTTATCATACATTTCTTCCAAAGCTTTCTTTTTTCTGTCTTCCATGGTTTTACTGCCAAACACAAACTTTTGTAATAATGCACGAAAACCACCACCAACAGCACCACCTGCAGCAGCCGCTACTATACCAGCACCTAGACCGCCAGTAGAGACGATCAATGCCACACCACCGCCAACTAACGCCATATTGGTAGCAATTCTAGCTCCCAATTGCCATTTCAGTGCTTTTACAGTATCCCAAGTACCAATCTGTTTGGCAAGTTCAGATTGCAAATCCGCTTGTCCCCATTGATGTAAAACACCGGCTGCTTTTTTGGCCATTTTTTTCTTCCACACATCTTGAAACTGTTCCCAATTTTTTATTCCGTATTGGCGTAATTTATCCAATACATCTTTGCTGGGTTTTTTGTCCATTAATTTTCCCATTGCTTCCATTACCGATTCGTTATTTTCAAAATTGGTTTGTTGTTCGTCGGTGGCTTTGAGTTTTTCATTATATATTATTTCCAAAACACCACGAACTTCTTTTGGACGATCAGCAAATAATTCACGCAAAACAGTATCTGGGATATCGATATCATTCTCTTTATTTCTTTCTGCTTCTCTAGTTTTTTCCTCTGGTGTTTTTTCTCGGGTCGGTTGTTTTTTTTGTTTGGCTTCAAAAATCATCACTTCTCGTATGTTGATAAAAGACCAATTATTCAAAACATTTTTTTCTTGTTGTTTTTGTGGTAAATACTTTGATATGCCATCTATATCTTTTAGCCATTCGACGGTTAGTTGTTCATTCGTAAAATCAGGATCAATCTTAACCCCTACTACGTCTGCCTGCCTCATTATTTCTTTTATTTTTGTTTTTAATTCTTCTTTTTCTTTGTCCAAATCAAATTTTTCGCCCACTTCAGATTCCACACTTTTTTCTTTGTTCAATACTTCTTGAAAAATATCAGCAATCACTTGCTTTTTTGTATCATCGTCATATTTTGTATAATCACCCAAGCCCTCACGTTTGGCTTGTTTATCAGCCAAGTCTTTTACTTTTTTAATTATTTGTTTAAATTTGTCAGTATCTGGAAGAGCAAATTTTGACACTTCCAAGTCAGTAAATAAATCAAACGTTGCGTCAATTTTGGCTTGATCTATTTCTGGTGATTTTATGCTTTCCGGTTTTGGAGGCTCTACTGGTTCTGCTCCAGGATCACCAGGATCTGGCTTGCCTTTTTTATCAACCAATTTGTCCCAGTCTTCTTTAGCTTTTTTCTTTTTATCCCAAGCATCTTTGTCTTTTTTCCAACTATCATGTACTGTTTTGGCATTTTCTACTGCTGTTTTATGATCTTCTGTATTTTTTTTAGTTTTGCTCTTAGTTTCACGATCTAAACGTGTCTGTAAACCATCGGCTTCTTCAGCCAAAGAATCTTTTCCACTTTTACGCGGCTCAAAATTTTTTAATTTATTTTCCAAAACAGTTAATTCAGTATTTATGTTTATTTGAAGATTTTTTATTTCTTGACCTATCTGCTCTGCTTCTGCCTGCCCGATATCTTGCCATTCAGATAAAGCACCGAGTTTGCCAGCGGCTTCCTCCACCCTTGCTTGAAGATCAAACAAACCTTTCAAAATTTCTTTAGCGCGAGAATCTGCTGCTGCTATAACGTCCACCTTTAGTTTATCAATTTTGGTTTTTATATCCGTTTCAAAATTCCCAACTGATTCCAAATTTTTAATTGTTTTTAAATTGATGTTTTCTAGACGATCAGCTGGATTAGTAGTGTTTTCTAATGTTAATTCTACTTCACCGGTGTCTTGAATTACATTTGTTTTTAAAATATTAACTTTATATTTTTTACCATCAATATCAAAAATATCAGTTGAACTTGGAATTTTATCTAATTTTTTGGGCGGCAAAGATAATTTTAAATCTATCGTACCAGGAATAGTCCAAAAATTTCCTTTCAACTTTCCATCAGAATCTTTTATCGGATTTTCCCAAGTGTTTACCATTCCCAATTCCCATTTTTTAGATAAATCATCAAAAAACAAAATATCCGTCCCAGCTGGAAAATCCGTTGGATTAAATTTGTTACTCTCAGGCGAAGGGCTCGATTCTCTTCTTGTTTGAACCATATAGTTCTAAATTAATGTTTTTGAATAATGGCTTTTATTTTTTTTAACTGCACTTTTGTTTTTAAATCGTATAATTGTTTTTCCAAAATTTTTCCTTCTGCTTCAATCGTACTAGCTTGTACCAAAAATTTTTGCATGGCAAAATTGACTGCACTGATTAATTCATTTTCTGGTTTTTGAGTCGACTTTTCCTCCATACAAACTCGGATATATTATACAGAGAATGATTCTTTTACTTCTTGGGCAAATCCAGTCAAGGCTTCTTTTACTACTTCGTTGAAATTTGGCACATTGGCTTGCCAAAAACTCCACCATTGCTCCGGAGTGGTTTCTTTTTTTGTTAATTCGACAAATTGTTTGGCGGACTCTTCACTCAAGAGTGGTACGAGCGCCATCCCGATGCGTTGTTCGGCTTGAGCGAGAAACTGAGGTAAATATTCTTTTTTGGCTTCTTCGTCTAATTTTTCAAAACCATTTTCATTTAAAATACCTAGGATTAATTCTTCCAATGGATTTTGTTGTGGCATATTTTTTAAATTAAATAATATTATATTTTAGATTCCCATTTTCATGGGAATGACAGATTAAAAGGAATGACCAGTTAAAACCCAAACAAATGGCGTTTATATTTTACCACCCACGCGGACGACAAAATCACTCCAGCCAAAAAGCCGAGCAAGCTATTTAATAATATATTTGGTTTGGCGATCCATTGTGAGACGATCGGTTGGTTGACGGTTTTCAAAGCCACATCACCACCGACGTATTCCCAGCCATGAGTGGTGAGGGTCTCGGTGATAGCCGAAGCCAAAGCCAACACATCGTTTTTGGTGCTGTAGACAGTCACCTTCATCAAACTAGTGCCATATAGCATCTGACCAACGACATCTTTTTGCCATTGTTTGATTTGTTTTCTGTCAGTCAAATCTGTCCAACGAGTTTTATCAAAACTAGCCGATGGCGAATTCATTACTTTATTGCGAAAATCATCGGTCTGCATCACCTGAGCGAGATTTTCTCCGATACGCTCGGCCGCTTTGGACTGAGTATACGGATCTACCCCACTACGATCGCGCGAGATGATGAGCACCTGGCTTTCCGCGCTATATTGCCAAGGGAACATGAGACTCACCCCCGCAGACAACAAAGCAATAAACACCCCCCACACCAAAATTAATTTGGCATGATGAAACAACATTGCAAACATAAATAAAAATTAAAATTAATTTTTTAATTTTCTAAAACAACTTGCGTAAATTCAATAGTTTTTCCTTTACGCAAAACTTTTAATTTTAAACTCTGGTTACTATTAATAGTATACCACAAATTCTCATTATCGGCTATTTGACCATTCACTTCCAAAATTATATCCCCTGTTTTTAGATTGGAATTTTTCAAAATAACTTTGGCGACCGCAAAACCGGCTGTCATTTCATTTTTTATAATTATCGGCTGTTCGTTTGAAAACCAACCGGACACACCTAAGGTGCGATAAGCAACTTTTTGTGTACCCAAAATCCCCGGTAAAACATTGACCACATACTGACTAGGCAAAATATACCTAGAATCACTGACTATCCCCACGATTTTTCCTTGTGTATCTACTACTATATCACCCCCATTGAAAGTTTTATTTAATTCGATAACAGTATTAGGAGCCGAATCTAAATGAGGCAACTGAGCTGATCGAGGAATTTTATTGACGACCAAGTCATGATTCCAATTGTTATTGTTATGTACATAAACATCATCTGATGGTTTCACATCGTCAGCAAAATTCACCACCTTAAATTGTGAACCGGCTTGTTCGGGAGTGATTTTTAAATAAACCAAATTGGAATTATTGTCTTTCAAAACTTTTTGCACCACAAACGAACGCCCGTTATTTAACAACACTCGCCAATTTTTATAATCACCATTATAAGTCGGATAATACAAAATCATCCAGCCATCCGAAGAGACAAACATTGCTTCCCCTATTTTTTTCTCCGGACTCAAAAAATTTAAACTGGCAATAGTGGACAAATCGCGATAGACTGTAGCCATTCGATCGGCGAGCTCTAGTCTCGTCTGTGTATCCAATATATCGCGTGAAGCAACATTGACACTTTTGGACGAAAACCACACATTGCCGCCACCAAAACCAGGCCAAATCCAACCAAGCATCATCGAAGCACCAGTCGCTCCGGCAAGCATGCCAAACACTACCGAGACTAACAATATCTTTATCCGTTGCCATTTGCGATGATTTTCAATATTGGAAACTGGAGGTGGTAAATGTGGAGGAATAGATTGCATAAATTATTTCCATTTTACAATTAAAATTAAAAAAGTCAGCAATAAAATACCATTAATGATAAAAAATAAATTTTGTTTTGGCCAATTGATACCGGCTGGCAACAAATGAAAACGTGCAAGCAACCAAATATCATACCAGAACCAAACCAAAATCATCGCACTAGCAAAATATCCCAGTGGCCAACGAAATAGTACCCAAGCCATCTCCGCTATCAACACACCGACACAAACCGTCCACCACCAAAAACGAGAATTTGTTTTAATGTTATATTCATACCACCACCAAGCGGTGATAGCGGTGGTAATCAGCAAAGCAAAAATCAATAAAGACCAATAATTAACATTTAAAATTTGCAAAGATACCGCAGCAAAAGTTCCACTCCAAATACCAAACAAACCAAACGTGCTCATCCAAAAACGCCAACGACGATATGGTTTGGAAACAAATGACAATTGACCAGCACTTTTAGCCGGCAACATCCAAAAACTAATCAAAGGAAAAACCAAATAAACCAAACTTACTAGATACCAAGATGGCGACCACTCTACAAACAGTAGTAGCAAAACTGATCCAAGATGAAAAACAGTCAATGCCAACAAATGCCAAAAACGTTTTAGGTTTGGTGGATAATAGACCAAACGAACTAAAACTACCCACCACACTAGACGCAACACCAGATAAATTAATAATGGCCACCATAAGGATATTCGTTTTAGAGCAAACAAAAATAAAAGGCCAGCTATGATATCCAAAAAGCCAGCAAATTTGGGATGTAAAGATAAGGATTTTAAAGACATATATAAATAAATATTAGCACAAAATTGAAGAAATTACAAGCTGTTCACTATCTGAATTAAGAACTTGAATTTTCCGCTAAATTGTGATATTGTTGTGCATATGTCATTAGCAGACAACCGCAAAGCACTATATGATTATGAAGTCCTAGAAAAATTCCAGGCTGGTTTAGTGTTGACCGGACAAGAAGTCAAGTCCGTCAAAAATGGCCATCTGTCCCTAAAAGGTGCTTATGTTACCTTTCACAATGGCGATGCTTATCTCACCAATGCCCATATTACCAAATATAAACAAGCTGGTGATATTCCGGATTATGATCCGACCCATAGCCGCCGTTTATTACTCCGAAAAAAAGAAATCCGTTATTTACAAGGAAAATTGGAGGAAAAAGGCTTGACAATCGTCCCTCTGTCAGTGTATACTAAAAAACGTTTTGTAAAGATGGAAATCGCATTGGCTAAAGGTAAAAAACAACACGACAAACGTGAAACCTTGAAGAAACGCGATGCGCAACGAGAGATGCGTCAAATCCAAAAATTTACAAACTAGACGGGGGTGCCGTGCTTTTGACAGAAGTTTCTGCGTACACTCGCATGCTGAGGATGTTTTAGACCTCATAAATCCCTAAAGCAAATTATAAGTGCAAACTTATTTTCAAAAGCTAAAGTTGCTTTGACTAACGCCTTCGGCGGAAGTTGCTGCAATTTTGCTCCGGTAATGGCCTAAGGGCTGTTTCCCATCGCCTGCGTAAGATTTCGTAGCGTATCGCGGTGTCACTCACGAGATGTAGGAGGAAAATGTTGTCAGACGTTTTTATCTGAAAGAAATTCTGACTCGCTCATAGAGACTTTCGTACACTTATCATCTCTATAGTTAAATACTAAGTGAACTAAGCATGTAGAAGGTATATCCAAAATTATCTGGACGCGAGTTCAACTCTCGCCACCTCCACAAATCCACGCTTTCGCGAGGATAACAAAAAAGAAATTAGCTTATGCGTATATCGCACAAACGAAAAAAAGAAGAACCGAAGAAAAATTTTCCATACAACGAAAATATTTCTGTTCCAGAGGTTTTTGCTCTTGGAGCTAGCGGAGAGAGACTGGGTGTGATGAACACTGCCGATGCCATCCGTATGGCCAAAGAACAGGAATTGGATTTGGTAGTTATCAACCCAAAGGCTGAACCGCCAATCGCCAAGATCATGGACTTTGGACAGTTCCGTTACCAACAAGAAAAAGAACAACGTCTGCGCAAAGCTCATCAACATGTTATCGATACCAAAGTGGTGCGTATGTCACTGCGTATCGGAAAACATGATTTGGATATTCGCAAAGTGCAAACAATAAAATTTTTAAATGAAGGTGATAAAGTAAAGATTGAAATCGTTCTCCGCGGACGTGAAAACCAACAAGCGGGACTGGCCTTTGAAGGTTTAAAAAAATTCCTAACTGAAGTCAATGCTGAAATAACGACTAGATTCGAACAGGCCACCGAAAGACAAGGAAACAAAATTACTGCTATTATTGTAAAAAATTAATTCATATTTTATGCCAAAGTTAAAGACACATAAAGGTACAGCGAAAAGATTTCGGGTAACTAAAAATGGAAAAGTTATCAAACGTACTGCTGGACAAAATCATTTTAATTCCCGTGAAAACGGCAAGGTAGGACGTAATAAAAAATCCGATACGGTTTTAAGTCCAACTGTAAATCGCATTATTCAAATTACCTTACCTAACTAATTTTTAAACTATGACCAGAATTAAAGGCGGTCTCTTGCACCGCAAACGCCGAACCGGCATATTGAAACATACCAAAGGTTTCCGCTGGGGAAGAAAATCAAAAATCAAAGTAGCTAAAGTAGCCAAGATGAAAGCTGGACAACACGCCTTCGTCGATCGTCGCAAAAAGAAACGCACCGCTCGTCAACTATGGTTAGTTCGTCTCAATGCCGCAGTACGCAAATATGATTTGTCTTATAGTAAGTTTGTAAATTTATTGAAAAAAGCCAACATCGAATTGGATCGCAAAGTGTTATCTGAATTGGCTCTAAAATATCCAGCAGTGTTCAAAAAACTCGTTGAAACAGTGAAAAAATAAACCAAAATATTTATCCACAGGTAGACATTTGACACGATTGTGAAGGGTTGATATAATTGTATTATCAAAAAAGAAAAAAGATCCTGAGAGTGTTCGGTTAGGCGTGAGTACCCCCTCCTTTACTTATTGCTTATACCGAACACTCCTAGGATCTTTTTTTGTTATTTGAAATAAAAAAATTAATTTGATTGTTCCATCTCCACCCTTGACTAAACCACTCTTTTTAATTATAATGAAACAAGAAAATTTGGGTCGGTAGTTCAACTGGTTAGAGCACTGCCCTGTCACGGCAGAAGTTGCGGGTTCGAGTCCCGTCCGACCCGCCAGGGAGTTTCGCAAAAAGAGCACACGTCGTAAGATAGGTGCTTTTTTGTTTTTTCATTGACAAAATTAGGTTTTTGGTGTATACATTAGTCTGCTCCAAACCAAAGTTTGGTGGGGAGCAGCGGTTAGAACAACTCAAAAAACAGGACAAAAAGATCATGAACATTTCCGGGATTTTATCCTCAACTTGGAACAAGCTCCAACACCACGATCTGTTGGAGGACAAAAAAGGCGGTCGCTGGCGCATCGTCTACATCGACGGAGCTGGTCTCAACCGGCCGATCGACGTGTCCGAAGACGGCGCCATGCATGGCCGCGAGACTCGCGTGCGCATGATCGGCGGCCAGATCTTCGTCGGACCCGGTTCCGAGAAGGCACAGACACTGGCCAACGGATTCTCGGTCCTCCCCCGTCAGCCCGTTTTCCGGGGCAGTAGCCCCGTGTCCTGATCGAGTTCTGACCGCCCCGCCCCCTGATGAACAGGCACACGGATCCTTCACCGGATCCAAATGCTGAGTAATCAGGGGGCGGGCACGAACTATAATTACAAAAAAATACAGATCAATTGATCTGTATTTTTAAATTTATTTTTTCATCAGACTACTCGTCAATATTATATACTGTATACAATACTCACGAGTAGGTAGCCTGATTTTGCGCCCCTTGCCCGCCTCGTAAAAACGAGGAAGTGGGACACAAATTTTTCTGTCTCTTTTCTCCTTCTTAGTCTTGAAAGTCGTAAACAACAGGCGCGGGCTCGGCGAAGCCCATGAAGCCGTCCTTCTTGACGTCGATGTCGAGCATACCGTCCGTCAGGTGGTACAGCAACATCTTGGCGCGCATCGTGTCCGGCAGGCGCTTGAGATCGCCGTAGAACGCATGAACACCACCCGGGAAGTGCTGAACGTCGTGAAACAAAAGCTCACATCCCTCGCCGAAACGCATCGTAGTGGTCTCGTCGAACTTGGTGTCGCCGGAGTAGTAGACGCGGCCGTCGATGACCATGCCCGCGCTATACATACTCTCGGTGACCCGGTTCGTCGCATCCGGGATGTGCTTGGTGACGAAGGTCTGAATGTGAATGTCGCCAATGTCCTGCTCCCATGAATCCACACCAAAACCATCGAGCTTCTTCGGCGGCTGAAGGTTGAAGAAATGCCCCATGAGCATCTCGCCCTTGGGACCGCCCAGATCGATTTCCTCGCTGAAGGCCAAGCCCCCGCGCAACGACCACCCCCACAACACCTGCGAATAGGCGTGCGGAACGTAGAGGTTGGGCCGGAACTTGCCGCTATTGCGCGCGGCGAGGATGCGAGCCATGTACAGCCCGAACTCCTCATCCGCACCCTTGGGCGGTTCGACGAGAAACGGCGCTTCGTACCGCCGCTTGAGCGCCAGCTCTTCCAGGCTGCCGATGTGGTCAGCATGGGAGTGCGTAGCGATCAGGTGCTGCACGTCGTGAACCGAGAGGCCGAGCTCCGCCATCTTGAGCGTCGACTTGGTCCCGAGATCCACGAACAACGCGGTCTTGCCCTTGACGATGATCAGGTTGGCCTGAAACATCTTGGTCGAGAAGGCCGCACCGACGCCGAGAAAAATGATCCGCAGATGACCGTCGGTGGTCAGCGGCAGACGGGACTGGTACTTCCAAATCCCGACTCCAGGGGCGATGAGCACAGGCTCGTAGTTGCCCAGATCCAATTGAGTGCGCTTGAACATTGTAGCCTCCAGAAAGCACCTACACCACAGCGGTGTACCCCTTTTCAGTGCTGTCATTAGTGGATGTTACAAGGGGGAATTATTGTCCATCAAAATAGACAATAGTCTTCCCTTGTAACATTTTAAAAGAACTTCTTTTCTCTCAAAGAGAGATTTTTAAAATTACTATAATTAATTGACTTTGTCAATATCTTGTATATAAAAAAATTTCCCAAAATTGAGAAATTTTTAATTATTAGAACAAAAATAGTTTTATGGCACGATAAATTCTTCGATCTTTTTCAAACTATCTTCAAATGTTTTTGGATCTCCGCGCAACTCAAAAATTTCTTTACTCTTTTTATAACCTTTTGGATAAATTTCTAACACTTCATATGGCGTACCATTTTTTTGATCGATATCAGCGAACCGTTTTGCATCATAATTATGCCAAGTGGTAGTGACTATTTTTTCTTCTGGTATTGGATGTCCCATTTTTTGAACAAACGCCATTAAGTACTCAGATTCATCGGTGTTCGTCAATTTTACTCCATCCGCCCAACTATTTATTTGCCAATTATTGGGATATTTTAATCTTATTTTTACAAAACTATCATTATTATATATTGATTCTTTTGGTAACTGTTTGGCCAGCTCCTCGGTAAGTTTGTTAGTTATTTCCTCGCGCAGTTGCGCTTTTATTTCCAAAACTTGTTGTTGCACATTGGCTTTGAGATTGTCCGATACTGTCTGGTTGTTGACTGTCTGACAACCATACCCACCCAGTATCGAAGTCAAACCAACCACACCCAACACCAAAAGCGATTTTGTGGCCATTGCTAGTTTCAAAGTCTTGCCTCTACTTTTGCCAAGTTTCTTTTCCATTGCCGCAATCCGCGTACGAGTCTTCAAAGCCGTATCAGGATTGAGTGAAATACTGTCGATCCCCTCCTGTACTAAAAATTCGGCGAACTCCGGATAATCACTGGGAGCTTGTCCACAAATTCCCACTTTGCGTTTGTATTGATGCGCCACTTGGATAACTTGCCGAATAAGAGTTTTTACTGCCGCATTGTTTTCATCATATACATGTGATACGAGTGACGAATCTCTATCTACTCCCAAAGTAAGCTGAGTAAGATCGTTGCTGCCAATACTAAAACCATCAAAAATTTGAGCGAATTCTTTAGCCAAAATTACATTGGATGGAATTTCACACATCACATACACCTGCAAACCATCTTTGCCACGCTCCAAGCCAAATTCTCTCATTGTTTCCAAAACTTTTTTGCCTTCTTCTACGGTGCGACAAAATGGCACCATGACAATGATATTTTTTAATCCAAATATTTCTCTAGCCTTTTTTAACGCCGCACATTCTAGCTTGAATCCTGGTTTGTATTTTGGATCATAATAACGAGACGCCCCACGCCAACCCATCATCGGATTTTCTTCGTGTGGTTCAAATTCTTTACCACCAATCAGAGTAGCGTATTCATTGGTTTTAAAATCGGACAGACGTACGATTACATCGTGAGGATGAAAGGCCGTTGCCAAAAAAGCGATACCCTCGGATAATTTGTCTACTAAATATTGGGTTTTGTCTTTGTAACCACTGGTTAACGCTTCGATTTTTTCTCTTACAATTTTATCTTTGATATCTTTAAAATGTACTAGAGCCAGCGGATGAATTTTGATAAAATTTGTAAAAATAAATTCTTCACGTGCTAAACCGATGCCGTCACTCGGAATAGCTGACAGAGCAAAGGCGTTGTCTGGATTACCAGCGTTGATCATTATCTTGGTTTTTGTTTCCGGTAGATTTTTTAATTCGGTACGCTCGACACTAAATGGCAAATGTCCTTTGTATACATATCCGACTTCACCTTCGGCACACGACACAGTGATTTCTTGTCCGTTTTTGATAAATTGTCTAGCTTTGGCGGCACCGACAATACACGGTACTCCAAGCTCACGACTCACAATCGCTGCATGTGAGGTTTTGCCACCTTGTTCGGTAACTATCGCACTAGCAATACGCATAACTGGCTCCCAATCTGGATCGGTAATTCTAGTGACGAGCACTTCGCCCGCTTTGAAATCTTTCATCTGTTTTGGGGAAGTGATAATATGAGCTTTGCCTTGACCGATTTTTTGTCCAACACTTACTCCCTCTACCAAAATCTCGCCTTTTCTTTGTAAATTATAAGTTTCAATCGCTGTAATTTTTGCTTGAGATTTTACAGTTTCGGATCTTGCCTGCACAATAAATAATTTTCCAGTCTGTCCATCTTTGGCCCATTCGATATCCATCGGACGGCCATAATGTTCTTCGATTTGTACACCCCATTTGGATAATTGAATTACATCTTCATCGGTCAAACAATATTGTTTTTGATCACTAACTTTTACTTTTTCTTGCTTGGTGCCGACTTTATTATAAACTAATTTTACTTCTTTACTTCCAAGACGGCGGCTGATAATAGATTTGAAACCTTTTTTTATACCATCTTTGAAAACATAAAACTGATCTGGCGTAACCTGACCTTTGACTACATATTCACCTAGACCATAGGAAGCATTGATGAGTACGACACCACGAAAACCAGATTCAGTATCCAGAGTAAACATCACACCGGACGCACCCAAATCAGAGCGAACCATTTCTTGCACGCCAACAGACAAAGCGATGGTGAGATGATCAAAACCTTTGGCTTCGCGATAAGAAATAGCCCGATCGGTGAACAAAGAGGCAATACATTTTTTACAGGCCAATAATAATTCTTTTTCACCTTTTACGTTGAGATAAGTTTCTTGTTGTCCGGCAAAACTAGCGTCGGGCAGATCTTCCGCTGTGGCCGATGAACGTACTGCCACATCTAAATTTGGTTTTTTGGTTTGTTTAGAAAGTTCTTTGTAAGCCTTTTTGATATCTTCGGCGATATCTTTGGGAAAATCTGCGGACAAAATTAGTTTGCGCACTTTCAACCCCGCCACCGACAAAGCCTGGACATTTTTGACATCCAAATCTTTCAAAACTTCTTTTATTTTTTTATCTATTTTATTTTCTTTCAAAAATCTCCAATAAACTTCCGCCGTCAACGTAAAACCATTGGGCACAGGCAGTCCTTTGGAAGTTAATTTGGAATACATCTCTCCTAGTGAAGCGTTTTTGCCACCAACTAGCGGGATATCTTTGATTGTCAGGTCTTTAAACCAAGCAATATTCATAGTGACAATATTATATCACATTTTTATTATTTCTAAAAATTCTTCTTCATTCAAAATATTCACACCCAATTTTTTGGCTTTGTCATATTTGCTACCCGGTTCGATGCCCACTATCACATACGAGGTTTTTTTGCTGACACTTTCGGATATTTCTCCTCCCCGATCTTTGATTTTTTGTTTGGCTTCATCGCGCGACATTGATTCCAGACTGCCGGTCAATACAAAAGTTTTATTTATTAATATTCCACCTTTTCTTTTTTCTAACAATTTTATTATCACACCATTCTTAATCAATTTATCAACAAAATCACGGTTTTTTTTATTTTTAAAATATTCTATAATTGACTGCGCTGTGCGCTCACCAATCCCATTCATATTTATCAATTCTTCAACAGTGGTTTTTTGTAATTTTTCTAATGTACCAAAATTTTGCGCCAAATCTTCGGCAGATTCTTCGCCTACATGGATAATTCCGAGCGCATTAATAAATCTGGCCAAAGTAATATGCTTGGATTTTTCCACCGCTTCTACCAAATTTTGTGCGCTTTTTTGAGCAAATCTCTCGAGTGGTTCAAGATCGCCAATTGTCAATATAAACAAATCCGCCGCGTCTTTTATCAAGCCTTCATCAACTAATTGTTCCACAATTTTTTCTCCACAATGATCAATGTCAAAACCTTTTTTACCAACAAAATGAATAATATTTTCTAGTTCTTGGGCATAACAGTTTTTGTTCAAACAATACAAAGCTACCGAGCTACCTTCGACTTCCTTACTTACTTTACTAATTTTCTGACCACCTACATCACCACCACAAACCGGACATTTTATTGGCCGTTTTATTTCTTTTTCTTCGCCAGTGCGCATTTTTTCCAGCACACGCACAACTTTGGGAATAATATCACCGGCTTTTTCTACTACCACTGTATCACCAATCATCACTCCCAATCGAAAAATCTCGTCAAAATTATGAAGAGTGGCATGTGTTACAGTTGAACCGGCCAATTTTACCGGTTCCATCAAAGCCACTGGCGTCAGTGCCCCTGTTCGTCCTACCTGCACATAGACATCTTTTATTTTGGTCGTTCCTTGTTCGGCGGGAAATTTAAAAGCAATTGCCCAACGTGGTGATTTGCCGGTAAAACCAAGCGCCTCTTGATATTTTTTTTGATTAACTTTTATTACTACGCCATCAATCCAAAACGGTTGACTATTTTTTTTCTTTTGCCATTCTTTATGAAACTCCAAAATTTCTTTTAAATCTTTACAAACTTTCCAATGACTATCAGTTTTAAAACCAAAATCTTTCAGAAGTTGCAATTCTTGTGACTGAGTTGGTGGAATATCACCAGCCGAAATATCATAAGTAGTCAGCGATAATTTACGCTCCGCCACCACCGCCGAATCAAGTTGTCGAATTGTACCAGCGGCTGCATTGCGTGGATTGGCAAAAAGTTGTTCACCGTTTTTTGCGCGTTCAACATTTATCTGTTCCAACATTTTTCTATCTAGCCACACTTCACCTTCACAAACCAAATCCACCGGTTCTTTTAGTTTTAACGGTACCGATAAAATAGTCCGAATATTTTGAGTGACATTTTCACCTATTTTACCGTCACCACGCGTCGCTGCCACCACCAGTTCACCTTTTTTATAAGTCAAAACTATGTGCAATCCATCAATTTTTAATTCACACACATACTCCAAGTCGACTGGACGCTGTCCAGTTTCTTTGGCTAAATAATTCAGATTTCGTTCTACCCAAATTTTGAGATCCTCCTCATCAAAAGCATCGTCAAAGCTCCACTGTGTTATTTGGTGCGCTATTTTTTCAAACTTATCAAGCGGTTTTCCAGCTACTCGTTGAGTTGGCGAATCAGAGGTTATTAATATTGGATATTCATATTCAATTTTTCGCAGTTCAGCCATCAGACCATCATACATCGCATCGGTCACCTGTGGATCATTGAGAACATGGTAGCGATAGCGCAAATCATCAATTTGAGCACGTAATTTCCCTACATGTGTTTTCAAAAATTGCATAAACTTAAAATTCTCTATTTCAAAAACTGCAAATACCAACCTATCAAACCATTCCCATAATAAATCGCCAAAAACGTGCCAATCGCCAAAAAAGTTCCAAATGGTATCTCAGTTTTTCCATCAGCTTTTTTAAAAAATAACAAAATTACTCCGACTAATGCTCCTAAGACATAGGCAATAAACAGTGCTAAAATAGTGTTTTGCCAACCAAGCCATGCACCCATCATGATACCCATGCGAACATCTCCTCCACCAATCCATTTACCACTAGATATAATATATTGAAAAAGAAAAAAACCGCCTCCAAGCACCATACCCAACAATAGTGAAGTAGCAGAAAAATTTAATACTGAAATATTTATTAAAAAACCAATAAGTGTTCCTACCCAAACAACCGAAGATAAAATAATCTTGTAACGCAAATCGTATACAAACGTAATTATTAATAAAGTTAAAAAACAAACATCACGTAGCAGTGTCCATTCACTAAAATGGACTAATTTTACATGTTGTGCAACAACATACATCATCAAAAAACCAGTAAATAATTCTACTACAAAATAAGACCAGTGGATCGGTTTTTTGCATTTACTACAATGGGCTCGCAACACTAGCCAACTAATCAATGGGATATTTTCATACCAACGCAACTGATAACGACAATTAGGACACATACTGCGACTGTTGGAGACTATTTTTATATTATCATGTACTCGCCACATCCAAGAATTCAAAAAACTACCAAGAATTAATCCCAGTATAAAAACAAAAAAATAAATTATTCCGCCTAACAAGGCAATGTAAATACCTAAATCTAGCATATAATATTGTTTTAATTATACACCATAATTTAAAAAAACAAAACCATCCTAAAATTTTAGGATGGTAAGTTTAAAAAATCAGATTATTTAATACCAGCTGGGCTCAATTGAATGGCACCAGGTCCGATACCGTTGACAGAACCTTCCAAACTCGCGTTGATGGTATAACTACTAGGAGAAACAGCAGGAGCAGCAGTGTATGTATAAAAACCAGCCTTAGGATCTACTGGAACTTGACCCATATAAGGTGAAACACATCCTGTAGCAGCGAAACCGGCGTTGTTTAAACAAGCGCTAGCAGCATCGCCCAAATTTATGCCAGCACCAACAGGATATTTGTTCTGATCGGTGTAATATAATTCAAGAGCTGTTTGTAATTGTTTTAAATCGGCTAGACGTTTGGAGTCGCGCGCTTTGACACGAGCGGAACCGAGCGCTACTACTGCTAGAGTAGATAACAAACCGATAATAGCAATTACGATAAGCAATTCAATCAATGTGAAACCTTTATTATTCATTTTCATAATTTCACCTCCTTTTCATGCAGAATTGTTTTCATAACAAATCTTTATTTTAATTAAACGTATTATAACACAAACAAATTAAAAATGTAAGGCTAATTTTATTTTATCCACAACTTCCGATGGTTTGAAATGGGCTTTTATCAAATAATCAACCGCCCCCATCTGCAAACCTTTTTCCACGTCATCTTTTTGACCAAGATTTGTCAACAAAATAACCGGAATATCTTTGACTTCAGGATCGGCTTTCATTTTTGATAACACCGCAAAACCATCGAGTTTTGGCAACAAAATATCTAACATTACAATGTCTGGTTTTTTACTTTTGACCTCAACCAAGGCTTTTTCACCATTGTCGGCCAAACTAACTTTGTACCCTTCCATCTCAAACTTTTTTTGATAAATACCAGAGAGGAACACATCGTCCTCTACCAGCAACACATGGATTTTTTTAGTCATACAAAATAAAATTATTTAACTACTATATATAATATCATACTAATTTTCTTAAAGCGAGTCCGACCGCCACCGACATCCGTGAACCGATCTTTCCTAGTACTGGTTTGAGACCTTCTTGATATACCAATCGACCCCACGGATCGCCAACATAACATTTGATATTAAACTTTTCGGAAATAAAATCAGTCAGATATGGCATCGAGCTACCACCACCGGTTAAAATTATTTTTTCTGGATGTTTATTTTCATTGCCAGTTTGTCTGAGATATATTTCAAAACTATATTCAATTTCTTTTATTATTGGATCAATAATTGTAAAAAATAAATTGTGAAATTTTTCTTTAGTCATCTGACTTTGGTTGGTTTTTTTTAATAAACTACCAAAATAATCATATTTTATCTGTTCGATCAAATCATCGTTGACACCCAATACACTGGATAAAATTTTATTTAATCGTGCCCCACCAATTTCAGTACTGTGATGCGTGATGGCAAAACCCTGATCAATAATATAAAAATTGGTCCGCTCAGCTCCAATATCGATAATCATCGCTACGCTTTTGTCGCGCCCAACTAACGATCTTTCGAGAGCGATAGACTCCGGTTCCAAAGATTCCAATTCAATACCCGCTAATTTAAAAACCTGCGTATAAAAAATAACTAATTCTTTCGGTACCGCATTGATTAACACTCTTTGAGTTTTGGATTCTGGAGCATTTTTGATCATCTGATAATCCAAAACCATTTCCTCTATAGGTCGTGGTAAAAGTTTTTTTACTTCAGCGCGTAACACCCTGTCCAATTCTTCTTTTTTTAATAATGGTAAATTTATCACGGCATGAAAAACAACCGACACTGGCAAACTAACCGTCGCCGATAAGGCGATTGTTTTAGCCCGAACACACACAGCCTTCAATAAATTAGCATATTTTTTTACCTGTTCCGGATCTACCAACGAAGCAGTGTTCTTGTTTTTTTGATCGCCAGACAATAAAGAAGTGTTGTTTTTTGCGGAAACATCAAACAGATGGTGCACATCTTGCATCTGTGAAGTAAGACCATATGTATACAACATCGGTCTTTTCTTTTCTAATTTTAATTCAATAACCTTGACGCCTCCAGCACCCAAATCTATACCGAGATGAGATTTAGGTTTAAAAAATAACATACCTTTTTTAATTTATACAATAATTATACCAAAAATAATCACTCTCTGATATACCGCTATTGAAAACTGTGGATAAATAAGGTAAAATTATTTTATTATACTTAAAATTGACTATGTCTATATACTTATATAATACACTTAACCGTCGTATTGAAGAATTGAAAACTATCAAAAAAAACAAAGTTAGCCTATACACTTGTGGTCCGACTGTTTATAATTATGCACACATTGGTAATTTGCGTACTTATGTATTTGAAGATGTTTTAAAACGAGTATTACAGTATGATAACTACAAAGTAAAACATGTTATGAACATCACCGACGTTGGCCATCTGACTGATGATGCTGACGCCGGTGAAGACAAAATGGAAAAAGGTTCTGCTCGCGAAGGTAAAACTGCTTGGGAATTGGCGGAATTTTATACTCATGAATTTCGCTTGGATATCGAACAGCTCAATATTGTCGAGCCTTCGATTTGGTGTCGGGCTACTGACCATATCAGTGAACAAATACATTTGATTAAAAAATTAGAGAAAAAAGGTTTTACTTATGCCACTTCTGATGGTATATATTTTGATACCAACAAATTAAAAGATTATGGCAAATTGGCTAATCTTCAAAATCAAGAATTGCGTGCTGGTGTCCGTGTCGATATTGGTGATAAAAAAAATACTACCGATTTTGCACTCTGGAAATTTTCTCCAAAATTACAAAAACGTCAGATGGAATGGAAAAGCCCTTGGGGAGTCGGTTTTCCCGGCTGGCACATCGAGTGTAGTGCGATGGCTACCAAATATTTGGGGCAACCTTTTGATATCCATTGCGGCGGAGTTGATCATATTCCGGTACATCACACCAATGAGATCGCTCAAAGCGAAGCGGCCTATGATACACCTTTGGCCAACTACTGGATGCATGGAGAATTTTTGTTGATGGGCAGTGATAAAATGGCCAAATCCGGTGATAATTTTGTCACCTTAAAAACTCTCAAAGAAAAAGGAATCACTCCACTTGCCTATCGCTTTTTGTTGCTACAAACTCATTATCGCAAACAACTGACTTTTTCTTGGGAAGCATTGCAAGCTGCACAAACTGGGCTAAAACACCTTTATCAAGCCGCCAAAAAATTAAAATCAAAAAAAGAATTATCTTCAAGTATTAATCAAAAAGCTACTGAAGAAGAAAATGAAATTAAAACTAAATTCAAAAAATTTATAGATGACGATCTAAATATCGCCTCGGCTTTAAGTTTGGTATGGGAAATAATAAAAAATGAAAAAATCAGTCGTGATACTCTACTGCAATTTGATCAGATTTTTGGTTTAAAAATAAAAGAAGAACTAGAAAAAAAGTCCGAAAAAATATCCGCGGACACATTACCAAAAGAAGTTTCCGAATTAATAATTAAACGTGATGAGGCTAGAATAAACAAAGAATGGCACACCAGTGATGAACTAAGATCAAAACTAGAAGCTCTCGGATATAAAGTTGAAGATACCAAAGAAGGAACAAAAGTTACACCCAATCTTTCTTTTTAAAAATTGCAAACATTCCAGCCGCACCAAAAAGCATTATCAACAAAATCAACCAAAAACCGCCTAGCATGTGCGTAATAGGATTATTTAAAGTAGGAATGGCCAAAATTGTCGCCAATAAAGTTAGCGGAAAAGTAGTTACTGAAATAATAGTCAACACCCGCATCACATTGTTAGTGCGCAATGTTAACAAAGATTCATTGGTTTCGTGCAGAGCATTGATGCTTTCTTTTTGACTTTCGAGAATATGCCAAATCTCATTGGTAAATTCACGCAGCGAGTTGATATAATTTTGACAAGAAGCTATATCCAATTCTCGTCCTGCATAAGACAACAACCTCTCCAAAACTGTCCGATGCCCTTGCATAGTCCGTCGAAAAGTAACAATGTTGGTTTTTAGACGTAAAATCTCTTCGGTAATCTGACGACCGGATACCTTGGTAAACAATTTTCTATCTACTAGATTGATATCGTCGTTGACATGTAACAAGATTGGAAAAGTAGCATCGAACAAACGACTCAACAGCTCAAACAAAATATGTGCAGCCGTACCGGTAAAATATTTATTCAGACTTAATGAATTTTTTTTACATTCGTCAAACATAGCTTCAATCGCCGGCAATTTGTTATCATGCACAGTAACCAAAAAATTTTGACTCAAAAAAAAGTCTACTTCCGTAAAACCCAACCGGAAGGTTTCTCGATCAAACACTGGAAAATGCAACACCATAAAATAATAGTTGTCGCGTTTTACTATTTTTGGTCGTTGAAATGGCGGAAGACTCTCCTTTACATCTAATTCGTCAAAACCAAAACGTCTCTGGATTTCACGCAATTCTTTTTCACCCTGATGAGTCACGTTGACCCACAATCGCCCTTGATTTTCCAATTGATAAATATTTTTACTAGCCATAAAAAATACAATATTAAATATTATACCACAAAATTCAAAACCAGCCAAAATTACCTTGTTAATAACCAATCCACAAGCAAATATTTTTTACTTTTATTTTAAACAAATTAGTGATATAATATTTCCATTATGATAGACAAAAAAATAGACAATCCAAAAAATCCAAACAGAGACGCCAATTCTGAATCTGAGCTTACCAGTCATGAAACCACCGGTAACAAAGAAAAAGAAGGCGATCATCATGAAAAATCAACAGCGAAAAAATCCCATTTGGAAAAGTACGCCAATAAACTAATACCATCCAAAGCTAAAAAGGCAATTCCACCAATTCCTCAAATTCAAGACGAAGTATCTGTTAAAATTGAAAAAATATTAGAAACCGGTCTTGGTGATGAATATGCCAAACTCTCCCCAATTGCCAAACAAGAATTCAAAATAAAAGGAGAAGAAACCACCGCCAAAATCAGAGAACTGCTCCAAACTACCCACATAAAAGTCAAAAAAATATTTTATTTAATTATCGAATGGTTGAAAATATTGCCGGGAATAAACAAATTTTTTCTGGAACAAGAAGCCAAAATCAAAACAGATTTGATCATCGAACTGCACAAAAAACAAAAAGAAAAAGACCTGAATAAAATTTTATAATAACAAAATGGATTCTGCTAGTTTTTTAAATTATTTAATACAACTGGTTAACAACGCGATTGCCCAACCGATATTTTTGGCAGTTTTTCTTTTTGTTCTTGGTTGGATGGTATTGATTGGATTGTTATTTTTAACACGCGCAATTTTGCACACCAAAGGACATGAAAACAAAGCCTTTCATAAAATAATTTTATTGATTCGAGTACCAAAAGAAAAAAAGAGTGAAGGAACACAAGGACAATCACAAGAACAAAACATCAATCAAACCCGTGAATATATTGCTACGGCCGAAACAATGTTTTCCTCTATCGCTGGTTTAAAGGGTGACAAGGGTTTCTTCAAATGGTTACATGGACGCAACGATCATATCTCTTTTGAAATAGTAGTCAAAGACGGCATGATATCTTTTTATGTAGCCATTCCAGATCGTTGGAAAGAATTTGTTGAACAACAAATCCATGCTCAATATCCTCACGCGGATATTACTCAAGAAACTGATTATAATATTTTCAAACCAACCAGCCATATAGTAGGCGCTTATTTGCATTTAAAAAACCGCTCCGCTTTTCCCTTAAAAACTTATAAAAAAATGGACAGCGATCCGCTGGTCGCGATTTTGAATCCGCTCAGTAAAATGTCTGAAAACGACGGAGCGTTGATACAATTTATCGTCCGACCAGCTACTACTCACTGGCGTCGTCAAGGTGTCCATATGATCCGCGATATCCGTGAAGGTCAAAAATTTGAGTATGTTGCCCATCGCAGTGCTCTCGTACGTTCATTAACAAAATGGAAAAAAACACTATTTCCAAAAAGTAAAGATCCCGCCAAACAAGGCCATACTACTGAATATCACCTGACTCAAATGGAAGAAGAAATGGTCAAAAGCATGGAAGAAAAAATCTCCCATGGTGGATTGGAAATAACCATTCGTATGATCAGTTCATCTGACAAAAAAGAACTAGCCCAGATGAATTTGGAAAACATGGTCAATTCTTTTAGCCAATACAATATTTATCGTTATGGTAATTCTTTTGGAGCCGCTGTGCCACGCAACCAAAACCAACTCATTCGTGATTCTATTTTCCGATCCATGGATACAAAACGCTATATGGTAGTAAATACTGAAGAAATTGCCGGTTTGTGGCACATGCCTATTCCCAATACTGAGACTCCCCACATCAACTGGCTAGGAGCACGCAAAGCTCCCCCACCAGTAAATATGCCAACTGAAGGTATTATTTTGGGTCGAGCTGTTTATCGTGGCGAAGAAACCGTTGTCCGTATGACTCGCGATGATCGTCGCCGCCACCTCTATACGATTGGAAAATCTGGTAGTGGAAAGTCTGTCTTTATCCAAAACATGGCCATCCAAGATGTAATAAACGGCGAAGGAGTTTGTGTTATGGATCCACATGGTGATTTTGCGGAATATGTTTTACAACATGTACCAAAAGAACGCGCCGACGATGTTATTTATTTCAACCCATCCGACACTGACCGTCCGATTGGTTTAAACATGCTCGAAGTAAGAACAGAAGGTCAAAAAGATTTTGCCACTCAAGAAATGATTGCAATTTTTTATAAAATGGTAACAGATCCATCCATGATCGGCCCAATGTTTGAGCATCAAATGCGTAATGTAATGTTGACTTTGATGGCCGACTTGGAAAACCCCGGTACTATCGCTGAGGTTCCTCGCATGTTTACTGATGACACCTATGTTGCCAAATGGAAAAAGAAATTAAAAGATCCAGTAGTAATGGCTTTTTGGGACAAAGAAATGGCCAAAACATCCGATTTTCATAAATCAGAAATGCTTGGGTATCTCATTTCCAAAGTGGGTCGTTTTACTGAAAATGCGATGGTGCGTAATATTATCGGTCAAAGTCATTCTGGTTTTAATTTCCGTGAAGTGATGGATCAAAAGAAAATTCTCATTGTAAATTTGGCCAAAGGTTTAACTGGAGAAATCAACTCAAATTTGCTTGGTATGATTATCGTATCCAAATTGCAAATGGCCGCTCTAGAACGTGCCAATATGCCAGAAGACCAACGTCATGATTTTTATTTATATATTGATGAGTTCCAAAACTTTATTACCGATTCCATCGCCACTATTTTGTCTGAGGCGCGTAAATATCGTTTAGAATTAATTATCGCCCACCAGTACATGAAACAGCTGGAAGACAACAAAGGTAAGTCGGCAGTGCGTGACGCCGTGCTTGGTAACGCCGGAACGATCGTATCTTTTCGTATTGGTGTGGAAGATGCGGATATTTTACAAAAAGAATTTGCGCCGGTATTTTCAGCTTATGATCTGGTTAATGTAGAGCAATATACCGCTTATAGTAAATTACTGATCAACAACACCGCCGCCAAACCATTTAGCATGATGACCTATCCGCCAAAACCGGGCAACAAAGAACTAGCCGAAGCTATAAAAGAATTGTCCCGTCTCAAATATGGTCGTCCCCGCGAAATTGTCGAAGCCGAAATAATGGAAAGGTCAGCTCTAGGAGTTCCAATGCCAGCCAATATTGATTTAAGTGAAGCAACTTTATAAATTATGTCCACATTGTATAGAAAATACCGACCACAAATTTTTGCAGATATTCATGATCAGGAACATATAGTAAAAACAATTACCAATGAAATTGCTGGCAACAAAATTGCTCATGCTTATCTTTTTACTGGTCCACGCGGTGTTGGCAAAACTACTATTGCTCGTCTTTTGGCTAAAGCTCTCAACTGTAAAGCGCGTAAAGAAAACACTTTTGAACCATGCAATGAATGTTCATCCTGTTTAGAAATCGCCCAAGGACGTAATATCGATGTTGTAGAAATCGACGCCGCCTCACATACTGGTGTCGATAATGTTCGTGAAAATATTATTGAAAACGCCCAGTTCAAACCAACTCAATCCAAATACAAAATATTTATTATCGATGAGGTACACATGTTGTCAACTAGCGCCTTCAATGCCCTACTCAAAACCATCGAAGAACCACCTGCCCATATTGTCTTTATGCTAGCTACTACCGAATTACAAAAGTTGCCAGCGACTATCATTTCTCGTTGTCAGCGTTTTGCTTTTAAAAAAATCACTCATGAGGGAATGTTAAAAAAATTGGAAAGTATTTGTAAACAAGAAAAAATAAAAGTTGACAAATCAGTGTTGGAAAAAATTATCAACAAAAGCGAAGGTGGCATGAGGGACGCCGAGAGTTTGCTCGGCCAAATTTTAACTTTAAATTTGAAAGAAATATCCGACGAAGATATCGCGGCGATTCTCCCCTCCTCTGACTTGAATTCAGTTTTATCTTTTATTGAATTTGTTGGTGAACTCGATGCCAAAGCCTCTATCACACATCTCGATGAAATTACCAACCAAGGAGTAAATTTAGAACAATTTACTCTGGATTTAATAGATATATTACGTCAAATAATGCTCTCTCAGACTGGATATGATATCACCAACACTATCAATGCCGATAAAGAAACCATTATAAAAATTAAAAAACTGTCAGAAAAATTTTTAGCAAAAAAATTGATTACCATGATTGACTCACTTTCAGTTCGCAAACGTGAAATAAAACAATCTCCCATTCCACAATTACCATTAGAATTATTTGCAGTACAATTTAGTGTCAATGACAATTTTTCTGCAAATGAGCACGATACGACCAATCAGAAAAATAATTCACATACCAAACAAACAGAAAAAAAAGTTGAAGTAACCAGTAAAAATAATATAGAACCAGTAGTAAAAATTGAAGAATTAAAACCAAATAATATTGTTGACTCACTCAAAGCTGTCATCAACAATCTCACTCATAATTCACCGCCAAAATCTACTCTAGAAGAAATTAAAACAAAATGGAATGAAATCGTGTCTGGTTTATCTACAAAAATACCATCACTAACTTTTGTTCTCAAAAGTTGTGTTTTGACCAGTGTAGATAAAACAGGACTAAACCTAACTTTTCAATTCGCTATTCATAAGGATAAAGTAGAAGAAGCTAAAACTAAAAAAAGTTTAGAAGATGAAATTGAAAAAATATTAGGCGAACGAATAAGAGTAAACTGTGATGTAAAAACCGTCGAAGTTGTCGCTGTTGATGAGGTAGAATTAAATAATCTAGCTGCGGATTTTGGTGGCGAGCTAGTCTAAAATTTTTATGACAAAAAAATACTTAATTGCATTTTTATTTTTTTCTTTCTTATTTTCTGGTGATATTGCTTTTGCCGAAAATCAAGATTTAATAAAATTAAGGGTTCCATATACTTCCGAAATTCCCAATGGTAGTTGGACAAAGCCTTGGAACAATGCCTGCGAAGAAGCCAGCATAATAATGGTGCAAGGCTATTATTTTGGATATGAAGCTACTACCAAAAAAATTGCCATGACCGATATGTTGCCATTGTTTAAAATTGAGGATAAAATTTTTGGTAGCAACGCTGACACTGACGCTGCTCGGACTGCCAAACTAATAAGTGAATATACAGATATTGTTGCTACTATCAAAGAAAAACCGACATTGGAAGAAATTAAAAATGAATTAAACCAAGGGCATCCAGTGATTCCGATGTTAAACATGAAAAACATCACCAACAAAAACCATCGTTTCCGCGCTGGTGGATCTTATTATCATGTTTTTGTGATAATTGGATACGATGACAGCACCGGTGAATTTATCACCAACGATAATGGCGACTCTATCACTGGAGCCGGTTTACGTTATAAATATGATGCTATCATGAAAAATCTACATGATTTTAATTACAAAACCAAACGCGCTGATGGAATTGCCAAAGTGTTGTTTACCGATTCAAAAATATTGTTTAAAGAAAAAAATGATCCAAAAGTTTATTTAGTCAAACACGATATCAAATTTCACATTGCCTCCTCCAATGTATTCAAAAAAAATGGTTGGAAATGGAATAAAATTCATATTGTTACGAAAAAAAGATTAGAAAATTTAAAAACTGGTGATCCGATATCTTCTTGACAATAAGCCAAAAATATAGTTAAATCGGTGGTGTAATACTAATTATTCCGAGATCGTCTAATGGTAGGACAGCAGCCTCTGAAGTTGCTTATCTTGGTTCGATTCCAAGCCTCGGAACCAACGTAGACGAAGCGCATTTAGTGCTTCGTCTTTTGTTTTATCTAAGCCAAATATCACTGGTTCTAACTTACTAATTTGCGAGTTGAACGAATCTATATTTTCCTTTAATGGCAAAAGCCAATTATGTACTGAGATTAGCACTTTTTTGTCACATATTTGTTGGTTCGAACCTAATTCTCTCAGTAGTCCACGTTTGCCTTTTTTATCTGTATGTAAATAATCTTGGTAAGCGTATGCAGAAAAAATAAAAGTCTTTTTTGTAAGCTCAATTTTTTCTTTTTTATTCACAACAGTTGTGTTATTTTTTGTTAAATCAGCAATTTGTTTTTTTATTATCGCCTGATCTTTCAAAAAATCTTTATCATTAATTAAATCTCTCGCTCTCATCCTAGACAAACCAGACAATTCGGCTTCCAATTCTTCAATTCGTGTTTGTTGATTTTGTTTTACTTCCACATTTTCTTGTTTCTCAACATCGGTATATTTTTCAATCCTAGCCAAAGCCCACTCCAAAAACTTTGGGTGCATTTCCAAACTTTTTAAAGTGCCTCTAATTTCATTATGAATATCTTTTTCTTCTATCGAGCCTTGTTTACAAACAACATTTTTCTTGTGGTGAGTACAGTGATAATAATCATAGCCTTTAACCTCTTTTTTCTTTTTCAGATATTTAGCTTTGTGTTCGGCAGTTATAGCCGAGCCACACTCTTTGCAAGAAAACATACCCGCAAAAGTAAAATCCCTTGTTTGAGGGCGTTTGCGATTGGCTCCTTGACCTAATAGCTGTTGGATTCGGTTAAATTCATCAATAGTAATAAGTGGCTTGTGCAATCCTTTGCTTTCTTTTCCACTATACGTTACTACGCCAGCGTAAAAAGAATTATTAAGTATTTTATACCAACCAGCCCGACAAAGTGGCTGTCCGCCCATTGTCTTTTTTGAACGTGTTTTGTAACCCCATTCATTATTGAGCTTTTCTAATACCTCTGGGGCAGAATATTCGCCAGTCAAAAAATGCTCAAAAGCACGTCTTAGGAGCGTGAACCTGTTTTTATCTACGAATATCACTCTCTGACCTTTCTCGGCGTGTGTATCGTTTAAATAGCCCTCAGGAGCAACGCCAGGGAGCCAACCCATTAGTGCTTTCTTCTCCAAACCACGTTTTACATCTTTGGCTAATTTTGACGAAAAGTATTGAGATTGTGAAAGTGCGAGTTGCAACATCATTATCCCCTCAGGACTATTGTCGAAATTATATGAGCAAAATTTAAGGTCGTGAATAACGCCAGTACGGACTAAATATGTAATTGTCGAAGCGTCAATTTCATTACGAGAAAGACGATCAGGGTGCCAAGCGATAATGCCAGTGGCCTCACCAGACTTAACACGCCTAATCATATCTTCAAACACTGGTCGATTGTATGGCTTAAAAGCCGAATGCTTTTCTTCCAGCACATCGACAATATCTAAATTCGGATGAATTTCTTTCACTTTATCTCTTTGACTTTCAATGGATAACGCTTGTCGTTCTTCACCCTCGGTGGATTTACGAACGTAAGCGAAATATTTGATTGTATTTTTTTCAATCATATTTATTTAATTGGGCAACCACAGTATTCATATCCTCTCTAGTCATCGGTTTATACACCCGTTTAACTAGAGACACCAATGCCATCGCCTGCCGGTGGGCTTCCGCTCGGTCTATGGTCATGCCAAATTCTTGTTTATATAGGGCGATGAAATCATCTAGTTCAACGTCGGTGAACATCATATGATTCCATTCCTTTAACTTTTATTACTTTACCTCGAAATTTTTGAGATTACAATAGCGTACTCATTTTATCGTGAGATGTGTGCATATAATCTAGTTATGGAAGTAATATATTTGGTGAATATTTTTTCAATATTTGTCATATTCTCAAATATATTTTCTTTTGATACTTTAACATAATTAAATCTAAAGAGTAAATATGTTTAATTGTTTTAACTTTTTATGCTCGCAATATTTTTTGGACGGTCGGACGACCACCCAAAAAATATTGACGGTGCAGATAAAAAATGTTTAAAAACATAATTAAAATATTATTTACTTATTCGAAATATTATTTATTATCAGATTTTCTAAGGTAAAATAACTTTCATGTTATTTAGTTAATATTTGCAATCGACCTTTTTGTTTTGCAAATATGGTTTAATGATATATCCACAGGGGTGGTAAACCTGGACGTCCAGGTTTCGTCAAAAAAATAGTTTGCTCTTAGCTGAGCGGTTTTAAGGCTATTTTTTACGTCAAAATTCGACCTATTTTTAGAATAACAAAGTCGGGTTTATTAAAGTTTACCTGTAGATTTACCTAAATGGATAAATGGGGCTAAGGTTAGCTAAAAAGTTATGCACTTTTGTATAAATTGTTCAATCTCATAAGCATCCCCGTGGCTCAACATCCCAAAATATGAATTTACAGATTCTTTAGATCTTTTTTTAGCTAACTTTTTAAACATCCGCTGTTTAGTTTTAGTTCGCAAAACTCGATGATGAGGAAAATTTACCCAGCCTAAAAAATCCACTCCCGAAGATAAAGTTTTAATAGAAACTTTGCTATAGTTCAAAGACAATTTTAAATCATTATTAAGAAATTTAGCAATTTGAAGCAATAAATTTTCTAAATAATTTTTATCGCGTGACAAAATTAAAAAATCATCGGCATAACGTATATAATATTTTACCTTTAAATCACGTTTCATAAATTGATCAAATTCATTCATATAAATATTGACCAACAGTTGGCTGGTAAGATTGCCAAGCGGCAAACCGACAGTATTTTCCTTATCAATAGAAAAACTGTCAATAATTTGTCCAAGTAACCAAATAATATCTTTATCAACAATATATCGTGATAAAATATTTTTTAAAATCGCATGATCAATACTGGCAAAAAATTTGCGGATATCACATTTTAAAATCCAAGCTGTTGTAGTATAATTATGTGATACTATATTGGCAAAAGATCTCAAACGTCGCACAGCACGGTGCGTGCCTTTATCATCCCGACAAGAGTAAGAATCATAAACAAACTGCCGTTCAAAAAATGGATATAAACTCCTATAAATTGCATGATGGACTATGCGATCACGCACGCAGGCTTTATGAATATCCCGTGGTTTGGGGTCGTTTATTTTAAAAGCCTGATAAGCCCCGTGCTGATAGGTCTTATTTATCAATTCTTGATATAAAAGCAAGACATGATCCATAAAATGCAAGGAAAATTCCGCCACATCTTTACGATTACGTTTTCCACACAAAAATTCCTGCCAAGAAATTAATAAATTATCTAAACTAATAATATCATTATAAATATGACCGAATCTTTGTCTTTTAACCCCCCCCCCCGTGTTTCCACCAACAACGCTAGTATTTTGAATAAAATCAAAGAGGGATATTTGCTTTGGGTTAATATTGTTATTCATATTCCCAAAAGTGCACGCTACACATTAGGCGCGCGAATAGAAAATAAATTTTTAACTTTACTGGAATTAGGTTATGTCGCGTATTTCACCGAAAAAGAAAAGAAAGTAGAAAAAATATTAAACTGCATTTTGGTTTTGGACACGTTAAAATTTTTAATTCATATTGCATGGGAAGCAAAATTTATTTCCAATCAACAATATAGCGACATATCTATAAAATTAGATGAATCAGGTAAAATGCTCGGTGGCTGGAAAAGAAATTTAGAAATAAATATGGAAAAGAAAAACCGCACGATGTAAGCGCGGAAAAGATAGACTGGCTGAGACGAAAGACAAACCGATTGTCGGAATTCCACTCATTCCCCGGATTCGCCCAATTGTTGTTGAGCTTCAGACCGTCATCATCACGATTCAGATTGAACACGTTCGGATTGCGATTCGCGTCGGAATGTGTGACACACCATCTTGGGCACTGCCGACGCAATTTTTCTACGCTGGTGGCGTATTTCAAAGGCGTTTAGCTGTATTTTATTTGTGATCGAAAATCACAGAGTGCGTCACACCAAGTATTTCTTTTTAAAAACTAATTATCAATCCTCCGCGAAAAACTTTTGCCGTTCGCGCACTCAATTGATAATTGTTAAATAGATTTCAAACAGCCTTAACCATTTAATATCATCTACCTAATTATCATTATACCAACATTTTGTATATTTGAAAAATACAAAAGCGAACGAAGTGTCAAAGTGACAAAGTGTCTAAGTATCAAATTATGAAGTAACTAAATTTCTAAGCTTCATACTTGCTGAGACGAAAGACAAACCGATCGTCGGAACCCCACACATGGCCCGGATCCGCCCAAAAGTCGTTGAGCCCCAGACCGTCATCATCACGATCCAGACGGAACACGCGCGGATAGCGAAGCGCGCCGGAAATTTGTTTCATTCCCATCAACGTCCATTCTCCTTGTGGCTGATCGGTATAGTGTAAACGGTAATTTGGCCCGTCCTGACTTTGACACAATTCCAAACCAAACTGTTTGGCTTTGGCGTAAATTTCATCGGTGGTGTGATTGTTTGAATCATTGAATAAATCTTTTACAGTGAGACGGGCAAAATCTGCTTGTTCGGATTCGGCGGTGGTTGTGAAATCTTTACTATCCATCAAAAATTCTGCTCCACTCCAAATTTGAATTTTTTGTTTTTGCATTTCTTCTTTGAGTTGGTCTTTGTTTTTACCACCAGTGGCCACTGTATCTCTTTTTATTTTTCTTTCTGGGAAAGCGGTAAAAATATTTTCCAGATGAGCCAGTTTTTTAAATATATTTGTAAACAATGGGCCAATATAGGCTTTGGTTTTTTCGTTTACTTCTTGCTGATTGTGAGCAATTTGTTCTGGAAGACAATTGAATATTAAACAGGCGTCAAAATTAACATCTTTTCTGGTTTTTCTCAACTCGGCTATTCTAGGATCATTTTGATAACCGAAGCCTTGGATTGGCTTGTCTATTTCGTAGAGGAATATTAGGTCGGCTCGAGTGAGTTGTTGGTCGGCTTTTATTTTTACTTCAAGGGCGGTCAAGGCCTTCATGTCCTCATTTTTCTTTTCGTAAATTTTACCATCAGGAAATTCAGTAAGTTTTTGTTGAACCACTCCGCCAATGTACGGATCTAGATTTTGTTCGGCGGCAATACCACGGACTTCGGCAATACTATTTTCTTGCATACGAATAGCCGCTCTAGGGATTATTGGCTGACCTTGTTGATTCATGGAATAATACACATAAAAATCTCCATTTTCTAATTGGGTTTTAGCAGTACTTTCGCCGGCGGTACACCAGCCGGTGCCGTGGCCTTGGAGAGATTGTACGAGCGGCATGTGATCTGAGCCTTTGGTATATTTTATCCATTCACCCGTAGTGGTGGAGAGCTGGTCTTTTGAAGCTGGAGTTACTTTTTCGATGGCATAGGCGTAGAGTTTGGCGAAGTTTTCTCCTTTTAACAAGTCTCGCCATTGTTCTTGTTGAGTGTATTCATCTTCGGTTGGATATGGGCCATATTCTAATTTGCCGGCGTATTTCTTTTCCATAGCATCGAGTACATAGGCAAGGGCTTCGCGATCTATATCTGGAAATGGTTTGACAGTATCTTTTCTTCTTTTTTCAAAAACTTTCTTCTCTTTGTCGTATGCTCCCATACCGAGTATACTGCGCATTGCCCAATATTTGAGCCAATCTGGATAGGTAGCGTCTGGCGAGGCGAGATAGTCTGTCCAGTTATCTAAACTACCTTTTTGATCGGCAATAACAACTTCGGCGTGTTGAGCACGCATGTCTGGAGTAATTTCTATGTCACCATGACCTTGTTCACGGGCGATGCGTTGTTGGAGGGCGAAGTAAGAGTCTGGAATTTGATCTGGTTTGATGACGTATTTGTTGTGTAAGACGGATTTGAAACGAGTGAGCTTTTCAGTGCGAGTACGATCATCGGCTTCGAAACGTTGTGGTTGTTGTTTTGCATCTCTGCTTTCATCTGGCAAACCAAGACTGTCTTTAAGGTAATCTAAATAATTCTGAATACGGGCTTCAGGTTTTTCTGAAACTTTTTTGCCAGTTTTGGCTTCGGTACGACTAGCTACGGTGGCTATTTCTGGACTGGCGTGAAAGTCGGCGTATTTTGATTTTAGAAATGAGGGATTTCTGTCCATATATTTTTATTATAAAACTTATGGTAATATTAGCAAATTATCCATATTTTGGCAATAATTAATATAGATTTGCAAAAATAGCAAATTTTGATATAATATGATCATGAAGTTTACCCGTACTAAAAAGGTGTTATTCGCAAATAATAAAGGCGGCGTTGGCAAAACAACGCTGGCTTTTAATTGTGCAATGTCTTTCGCTAAACAAGGATACAAAACGGTATTGGTTGATCTTGATCCTCAATGCAATCTTTCACGTCTTTCTTTGGGTGATAATCATTATGAAAAGAATTTGTTTTCATCCCAAGAAAAAGATATTTATGATGTACTAAAAGGAGTCGTGGAAGGCGGTTCGGATATTGACTTAAGTGTACCATTTATTCCTATTCCAAATAGCAACAACAATCTTTCTTTAATGAAAGGCAGTGTCAATCTTTCACTTTATGAAAATATTTTAGTTACTGCTTATGGACAAGCAGCTGCCGGACAACAACTTGGATATTTTCAAACTAGTGCCATCGATAGATTTCTTCGAGAAAAAGGATTAAATGACGAAGTGGATATTTTTGTTATTGACACTTCTCCGAGCTTGTCACTATTAAATCAAATTATTTTTCTTGGTTCCGATTATTTTGTTGTTCCTATGATGCCTGACGCTTTTAGCGTACAAGGCATTGAAAATCTTGGCAGTATTTTTGAAAAATGGAAACAAAATTGGAAAGTTACCGGTAAGGCACTTTCTGGAAATACAGAAAGTAAATTCGTACTTTCAGGTGATGGTCTGTTTATCGGATATATTGTGAATTCGTATAATGTGTATAGCAAACAACCGATAAAAGATCACCGTCGTTGGATTGAAGAACTTCCAGCCAAAGTGAAAAAGAATCTTTCAGAAAAACACGGACGAAATGGACTCGTTGAAAAAAGCTGGAAAAATCCATTGGCAGAAATTCAGGATTATGGAAGGATCCCAGCAAAATGTCAAGAAATTGGTGTGGCAATCTTTGATCTTGATCCGGCTTTAATTGAAGAAATTCATCTTGGAACGAAGGAAAATATTGAAAAATCAAAGGAGGAATTTAAAATATTATCAGACAATATTTTAAAAATATTGAAGGGGTATTAAGAATCAATTTTTTTTCTGACATCATCCACCACACAGAACAAATCCAGTTTTAAACTGGATTTTTTGTTTAGCTTATGATAAAATATTGGCATAATAAAACAACCATGGGACAACTCATAGACGGCAAAGCTATTGCCGAAAAAATTCGTAATTCGATAGCTTTGGAAGTAAGAAAATTAAAAAAGAAAAACATCCAACCTAAACTGGGTGTGGTTTTGGTTGGCAATGATATGCCTTCTCAAACTTATGTTGGAAAAAAACAACAAGCAGCCGAAGCGGCTGGGATTGACTTTGTTTTAAAAAAATTTCCCACTAGCGTGAGTAAAAATAAACTTATTGCTGAAATAAAAAATATTCAAAAAAAAGAAAAACTTTCTGGATTGATCATTCAGCTACCACTACCAGATAAACTTTACACTTCTGAAGTTATCAATGCCGTTGATCCAAAAATCGACGTCGACTGTTTGACTGATGCCAATATTGGAAAATTAGTGATGCGTACCAATTATATTTTCCCTCCTACCCCATTCGCCGTCATTGCCATTTTGAAAGAATTAAATTTTGAAGTTGCTGGAAAAAATATTACTATTGTTGGTATGGGGGCGCTAGTTGGAAAACCGCTTGCGATAATTTTATCCAATGCCGGAGCTAGCGTAATTACTTGTAACAGTCGCACCAAAGACACCAAAGAAAAATGCTTGATGGCTGATGTCATCGTCACTGGGGTTGGAAAAAAAGATTTATTAAGAGGTGATATGGTCAAACCTGGAGCAATCGTTATCGATACTGGTATCGTTTTTGAAAATGGAAAAATGTTTGGTGACGCAAATCGAGAAGAAGTTTTGTCAAAAGCTAGTTACTTTACACCCACTCCCGGTGGGGTTGGCCCGATTACCGTAGCACTACTTCTGCAAAATACTGTTCTCTGTGCCAAGCACAACTCTAAAAAATAATACATGAAAACTGTTGTAGTGATACCCACTTATAATGAACGTGATAATATTGTTAACCTTATTAATGATATCTTTTCTCAACCGATAGAAAATATAAAAGTTGTTGTCGTGGATGATAATTCTCCAGATAAAACAGCCGAACTGGTCGCCGCTGCCCAAACCATTTACCCAAATCTTTATCTTATCAAACGCTACAACAAACTCGGTCTCGGCAGTGCCTACATTGCCGGTTTTAAAAAAGCTTTGGCACTGGGTGCAGATTTGATAGTAGAGATGGATGCAGATTTTTCACACGACCCCAAAGACCTACCTCGTTTAATTGAAACTTGCACTAACGGATTTCATCTAGCTATCGGATCAAGGAAAATTAAAGGAGGAAAAATTGTTGGTTGGAATTTTAAAAGAAAATTGATGAGTCAAGGCGCTATGATAATTGCCCGCATTTTTTTGCGTCTAAAAGCCAAAGATGTCACCGCTGGTTTTCGCTGTTATCGACGTGAAGTTTTGGAAAAAATAAATTTGGATGAAATTAAAAGTAACGGTTATGCTTTTCAAGAAGAAATGTTATATCGCACTCAAAAAAATAAATTTCAAATTAAAGAAATTCCCGTAATCTTTACCGACAGAAAGCTCGGCACTTCAAAATTATCCAATAAAGATATTTACGAGTTTTTCATTACCATTTTTAGACTGTGCACAACTCGTTTTGACAAAGATCCAACAGCCTGATAGGGTACAATCAAGAACAATTTATATATTATTTGTGGAAGTGAGGTCTATTCCTCCACTGTGCCGCAACGGTAATGCCCTATTGATTTAGGGACAAGTCCGGTCTTCAAATAATAGTTATCCCGAGCAGGAGTATTCTCTTTTTGAATCTTTTCGTATCGGGAAAGGTTTTTTTATTATCCCAAAAAATATGCACAACAAACATCTTGCCCGCCTATTTTTTATCCTGATTTTTATTTTTTTGGCCAGTGGTGCATATCTATTGTTGCCTGACCAACCCAAGATCGAACCTACGAAACCAATAATACAAGACACGTCATGGAAAAATATTGTCACTAATACTGTTATAGGCGAGATCAAAAAAACAGACGAATTATCAAAAAAATATGCTTCACCAATTCCGGCTACTACTACACCAATCACGACTATCAATACTCCACCAACAATCATTCCAACTTCAACAACCGCTGCAACGCCAACCACTGCCAATACTCCCATTACCACGACCATAGAAATAAACGGACAAAAATACAATTTAAACTTACCGGAAAAAGCCACGGCCTACGACGCGCTAAAACAGCTGGCCGATGCAAAACAAATCACTATGACAACCAAAGAATATAGTGGCATGGGATATTTCATAGAAGAAATTAATAGCATAAAAAATAATAATCAAACCGGAGAATATTGGGGATATTACATCAACGGCCAATCGGCCAAAATCGGCGCCTCATCATACATTTTAAAAAATAATGATTTAATAACTTGGAAATATGCAAAAGCTCAAATTTAAAAGTAAATTATTGTTAGTTGTCTTATTGCTTTCAGGTTCTATTCTTAATAAGAATATAACTAATGCCACCACAACAAGTTCAATAAATTTTGCTGGATATGACTGGAATGTAAAGTCCGGTACTGGCATGGGACCAGGAAAATTAAATGTTGGAAATAATTGGAGCAATGATATTCAAGATGTATTTTTAGATGAACAAAATCGTCTACACCTAAAAGTATCTCAACATTCCAACGAATGGTATTCTTCGGAAGTTTATTTAGCAACTTCTTCCCTTGGTTATGGAAAATATACTTTTGATATCGACTCCAGACTCGACCTCCTAGACAAAAATTTGGTCGCCGCCCCATTTTTATATCAAGATGACACTCATGAGATAGATATTGAACATTCCTATTGGTCAAACACTACCACTGCCACCAACCTATATTATACTGTTCAACCATTTGACAAGGTCGGCAACCAACAAACCCAACACCTTGATTTGTCCGATACCACTTTCCAAGATATTATTTATTGGGAACCAAATAAAATTACTTTAAGTACTGAACAAAACGGCAACTCATTGGCCACTTGGACATATACCAGTAGCACTAATGGCACAAGCAATAATTTTACTCCTGGAAACGAAAAAGTGCATATCAATTTTTGGCAGTACCAAAGTCTCGCGCCATTAGATGCTTCATCTACCAATGAATTTATTATCAAAAATTTTACCTTTGAGCAATATATTGTTCCAACTTCAACACCAACCAGCACACCTATTACCACATCAACCTCTACCACTTCCACGCCCACTTCAACTACTACAACCAATAATTCTGGTGGTGGAAACGGCGGTGGAGGGAGTGGAAGCACAAACACTTCAATCACAATCGAAAAAATAAATGATACAGTTGATAAATTAATTGCCTTTTTGAAATCAAAACAAGAAGTGGATGGAAAAATATCAGATACCAGTACTGCCGATTGGGCGGCGATGAGTTTTGGATCCAAAGGAATTTATGCCAGTGATATAAAAAATGGCGATAAATCACTTTATGATTTTATCTATAATATAAAAATAGAAGAGATCGAAAAAGAAAACAACAAATGTGCCGGCTATTCCAGACACATTCTTGCTTTATTGTCTGCTGGCACACAAAAGACAGATCCAAAAATAATTGAGTTAAAAAATAAACTCGATACCACTTGTGTACAAAATAATATTTTTGGTCTAGCTGGAATTAATGATGATATTTTTGGTTTGTTGGCTGTTTTAGCGCTTGACGATTCTCCGACGTCACCAACCGTTATAGCCACTTTAAACGGTATTAAAACAGATCAAAAAATTAACGGTGCATTCACCTCGTTTGGGAGTGATTCGGCAGATATCACCGGTGCGGCTATCAACGCCTTAAAATACGCCCAATCAAAAGGAATAACTATTAGTTCAACAATTTTTACCAGTTCAACTAACTACCTAAAAAACTCACAATTACCAGATGGTGGTTGGTGCTATGATATCGCTTGGTGCAACAATACTTCCGATGCACTGACTACTAGTTGGGCAGTAATGGGTATCAATGCCCTCGGACAAACACAAAATGATTGGTTTAATTCCGTAGGAAAAAATCCATGGCATATTCTCATCAATCTAGATGGTGTAGATCATTATTTTTCTGCTTGGGATAGCAACGGTGTCGACTGGTTCGCCACCAAACATGCAATTCCAGCCTTACTCGGAAAAACTTGGCCAATAATTTTAGATCCAAAACCAGTTATTAATAATCAAAATAATGGAGGCGGTTCAGCCGCTTCACAATCAACAGCCACGACCACATTAACTACCACCAGCACTTTGATCTCCACAACTACCATCACTACTTCCACTAGCACAACCTCAACTCTGTCGATTATTTCTACCACCACCCCAACTGTAGAAATTGTAACTAATACCACTTCTACAACCACAATAAAAAAAGAAGAAGAAAAACCAAGAATAATTTCATCACGCAATTCAGAAATAAAAAAAACTTTCGCTACTTCAACCACAAATAACGCCAGCCAAACAACAATCACAAAACCTCAACAAGAATTAACTGCCGGCAAACCCCAAATAATTCAGAACAAAACTTTGGACAACCTCCCACTTGACACTCCAACCAAAAGAACGGCCAAAAAAATCTTGGCAATTTCTGGTGGTAGCATATTAGTAGTCGGAGCGTATCTAGGTTTAAGACTATTAAAAAATGTGATATAATAGTCTCTATGAAAAATCAAAATATTCTCATTTATTTACTACTTATCCTGGCAATTGCCACTCGCTTCATCCCCCATCCAGCCAACTTCACCGCTATCGGCGCGATCGCTCTGTTTAGTGGTTTATATTTGAACAAAAAACAGGCTCTGGCTTTACCGCTGATTGCTATGTTTATTAGCGACATTTTTATTGGCTTCTACAGCCCATACATCATGGCTTCGGTTTATCTGGGATTTGCCATTACCGTTTTGTTGGGACAATATCTTAAAAATAAAATTAAATTTATAAATATTTTTGCGGGCGCGATTTCCGGCAGTGCCATTTTTTTCTTACTTACCAATACAACTGTGTGGGCTTTTGGAACAATGTACACTCACGATTTGTCTGGGTTATTCCAAAGTTACTACATGGCACTTCCCTTTTGGCGCAATGAATTACTTGGTGACTTATTTTATAGTGGTGTGCTGATAGGTGGATATGAAATGATAAAAAAATTGGTACCGGAAACAAATGCAGTCACAATAAAATAATAAGTTAAAACAAAAACACATCAACAATTAAGTTGATGTGTTTTAAAATTTTTCAAGATCGTCCTCGTTTTTATCACAAATGAATTATGATGAAAACGAGTTGGGACGATCTTGCGATAATCCCTCCCCTTTTTTGGGAGTAGACTTTTTCAGATGTCTCGGGGAGCTATAGAAAACTAGCTCGACCTTTGACAATCTGTGCACGAATGTGCAGGAGAAGTCCGAAAACCTATTGCTGGGAGGGAGTGTCCTCGAAGGTGCGCATGATGCGCTTGAAGAAAGCCACCCACACGATCGCGACCACACTGGCTCCGATGGTGACCGCCGTGCCCAGCGTGCCGCAACCGAGCTTGAACGGCGCGACGCAGACGATTGCGATCAACAAGATCAAAATTCCAATGTACAAAAGAGCATTCAAAGTCTTCATAGCAATACCTCGCCAAAACACTCAGCGACAAACAACCTTATTGGTAAGCACCCGCTCACCATTGGCTATTCGCCAGAACTGCACTCAGAACCAAATCTTGTGTGCAAATCGATCAAACAACCATGTTTAACCAATTCTCACACAAGATCTATAATATTTGTAAAGGTACGACTTGCCAATTTATGTTATTTATCTCAATAACTAATGAGTATAGCACGAATTACGGTTTTTGTCAATAGCTTTTTGGGAGTTTTTCGCTAAACACAGCCAAAAAATACAAAAAACCTCCAAAAAAGGAGGGTTTTTAAATTTAACTATACATCAATAGCTATGTATCGACTGTTTATTCCAAATTACTGATTTTAGTCAGCATTAGATAAACCGGAAAATACATCCTGAGCTTGTAGTCCAGTACCTACAATACTATCAAAATTCTCTACCGCAAACCAACCATTTACACCATTAGCTTTTTTCACGATACACCACATGACATCATCACAACCGGTAATTTTTACAGCTTCATCTTTTTGTAGAGTGGTAACTATTTGAGAATTTATAGGAGATTTTTGTAAAGGAAGTGTAACCAGAAGAGTTACTGCTGTATCTCTAGCATAAAGATTTTTTGGTACATGAACAAGCTCGTGTTTTTTTGAAATAATAAAATCATCAGCATAAAACCATGTGTCTAAAATTTTGCCACGGGTTTGTGTAGTTATTTTACCTAATCCATCAAAGGAATAAAAACTTGTTGTATAATCATCGCTTGGTCCCATATCAATTACAGCAATTTCTTTTATTTTATCTCCGTTATCGATATTTACTATGCCAAAAAATTCAACCGGATCATAGCCTGGCACGATCGCAGAAAAATTGTTGACATAAAGTGTGGTGGTAACAGAACCTCCTAAACGTTCTACAGTAATTGAAATATTTTCTTTTTTACCATCACCATTGATGTCTTCTTGAAGTGAATTATAATAATCCTTACTGTACGAAACAATACTACCGGAAGAAGAATTGGAAGCGGTGGCTGTTTCTGAAATTTGTAACGAGGTTTGTGTCTGACTATTTTGTTTGTTACAACCAACTCCTGTCAAAAGAATTAGCGCGATAAATGCAAGAAAAATTTTCTTCATAAATATTATATTTTAAGGAATGATAGTAAATGAATCTGAAATAATATTTTCTGCTCCTTCCACTATATGCCCAACTGGACTAAAAACGAAATCACTTTCCCCATCTTTACCAGGATAAACAGCGATCTGGTGCGTACCGGTAGTCACTTTCATCGCAGTATTTATAACAATAAAAAAATTGTTTTCTGAATCTTTATCAATAACATATGGTGAATTTAAAACTAATGTGGTAGATTGGTTGCCGAAGAAACTTTGTACTGGAGTGAGAACATTCATTAAACCATCAGTAATATAGATCTTATCAATATCGGAAACAAAACCTGTCCCAAGATGATGGACAGTTACCTTTTTTAGGACATCACAGCTGTTCCAAGGTCCGTTCAATTGAAAATTGGATACTTTTATTCCTTTTACATCCGAACTAAAATTATTATCCAACGATTGGACTATATTTAAAGATACAATACCATTTGCTAACAACGAACTATTCCCTCTGTCTTGTCCTGTGTACGGCTGAGGTATGCAAGAAGAAATAGTAGTTGAATTCGTATAAAAATCCTGGCTCGAACTAACTGTTTCTTTTCCAACTGCATTAAGGACAAACGATACAATACTATAAGCTGACAAGATAATCATTAGCCCAACAAAAGCATTAAACAAAGTTTTTTTAGCTTTATCAATTTTTTCTTTTTCACCACCGGAAAACATAAACGATACCCCAGCAGATAAAATCATTAAAACTAATATAATACCAACGAACTCTAGTGCTAAACGAATAAGATGAGCAATAATAAGTTTTGGATCGGTAGCAGAAAGTCCTATTTCAGCTCCAAATTTTTTCAAAGTTTCTAGAATACCCATAATTTTATATTTATTGCGGAAAAATCAACTTTGGCTAATCCGTTTTTAATAGTCAGTTGTAGAGGCGACTGGAAAGGCATCCCAAATAATTTCTTTTACATCCGAAAATTGTTCCAGATTTTTTTCTACAAATGGCTTCCAGGCACAATAAAAAATTGATGAACCTGCCCATCCATTAGCTGGCCCCATGGAAACAACATTATTTTTATAAGCAACTTCTTTAACACGAGCATATGACTCCTCAAAAGAATTTGCAGGAGCAGCTAGACTGAGAGTTTTGATAATTTTTTCTTCAGTTGTTAAAATACCTGGTACGGTTGTAGTGATCTTTTTAGTTAAAGCAGCCTTAAAACCAACACTATCCATATCAGCCCCATTACAAAAAGTTTGATTAGTATTTTTATCTTCAAGAATATAATAAACAATAGGAGTACTTTTTACCGCTGATTTGTCAATGATAAAACCTATCTTATTGCTCTCTTTTCCCCAAGGCGCAACATATATTTTGTACGTACCCGGAATCAACGTAAGCCAAGCATTGCAGGACAAATCACTATAAGAAACATCCGACTGACAAAGCGACGTTTTTAACGTAACTTGCAAAAGTTTAGAAGTTGATCCATCTTCCCCACGTAGAATTCCCACAACACCTTTATCATTTTCAATCCAAGCATTTTTATCTCCTTCAAACCCAGAGAAATTACAACCATTAATTTTAAGTTTTGTCCCCACTGGACCAGAAATAATAGACAATGAAGTAATAACCGGTTTACCTTCCGGTTCATCAATACAGTTGATTGGTTGAGTTGATTGTTGGGTAGCAAGAGCCGGCATAATAGTTTTGTTTTGAACGGCCAATCTAATACCAAAACCTATTAAAATAATTCCTCCTATCGCTAGAACACCTAGTGCAAATTTTTTTTTCATATTTAGTTGTAATAAATAAAAATAGTTTTTTTATGTTGTTAATCTACAAACTTGAGGGTGGCAAAAATCTGATCATAAGTCTGAATTATTTGTTTTTCAATATTATTATTAAAATTAAATTTATTAAAATATTCAGTTTCTTTTTCTATACACGAAGAGTCGCAGATAGATTTTGTGGAATCAAAACCAATGTTTTTCCATAAATTATCTACGGTCGTAAATGCACCATGAGGAAATATCGGAAAATTAATATTTACAACTTTATTATTAACATACAAACTTACCTTATAATAAATATTAGATAAAGCTGTATCAAAGCCACCAGATTCAATAATCTTTAAACCACATTTACCATCGCTTGTTTTTATTCCTTCTATTAAAAATTTTGTACTAATACCCCAACTAAATAATATGAAGTTACTTTTTATTTCTTCCTTTTTCACCACTGAAAGATTACAGTCAGACAAAGCATTCATCTTGTCTAAAAGATCAAATTGTTTTTGCAATAAACTTGGATCCTCCACAAACCGTCCACAAGTAGAAGGACAGCCACCATCTTTAAATTTTTCGTATTCGTTTAATATTTCTTGTTTTGACCTGACAGAAAAATTAAATTGTTTGCTGGCTATTAATTTTTCTAGGTTCGCTGGATATTTAAATGAAAGAAAATTATTTTGAGAAACATATGTTTTCCAATCTATAGTCTGATCTACTATATTACTTTTTATAACTTTAAATGTTTTGATAATTTCAGGCGCTTCACTGCATTTTTTAGCCTGAAAATCATTAAATTGACCGCCTCCTGTCATATCATCAACTTGTTTGCAACAACCATCACAAAGAAAAATTGAATTATTAGTTTTTAATATAATATTTTTTTCTTGCTTCAACTTCACTTGATCCCATTGATCATTGGTATATTTAATTATACTAAATATACAGAACGACTGCGGTTGTTTAAAGCTAAAACAAACAGTATCAAAATCATTATTTTTCTGTTCAATCACATTATAACCATCCCATGTTTGAGGAAAATTTAAAGAAAAATTTTGCGCTTCATTTTTATAAATAATATTTTGAATTGGCTGTGACTGTAATGGTTGTTGTAGTTGAATTGGATCCGCTATTGCCCCTTGGTTTAAAACGACTGTTTGTTTACCATATTTTATCAAAAAAACTACTAATAGCAACGAGAAAATACCAAGCACAATTATTTTTTTCATGTATTTTGTTATTTTATTTAATTCGTAATTTATAAGCATGTTTAATTGTTTTTAGAATAGCCGGAACAAAAGGATTGTTTTGAACAATCATAGGAAAAACCTTTTTTCCATCTTTTGTCTTTTGTAGTAAATTTGC
>Ga0209515_10001053_pt1 | contig 47756 bp, 52 predicted proteins | sample Subgroupgradi54m_FD_187454 | JGI IMG/M metagenome (GOLD analysis project Ga0209515, IMG submission 187454) | Subsurface groundwater microbial communities from S. Glens Falls, New York, USA - GMW60B uncontaminated upgradient, 5.4 m (SPAdes)... ... | reverse complement strand
CAAAAGTAAATCCACGTGGCTGGGGGCTGGGGGCTGGGGGCACTGGCCTAGAACCCTGAACCCCGAACCCTGAGCGTCTTTGCCAAGGCCCTGCGCCCTGAGCCCTGAGCCCTGAGCGTCCTTTACTGGAACCATTCTGCGGGGATCCAGTCGGTGGGCCAGATCGCGGAGAGTGTGACGGTTGGAGAGCGGTCAGCGCCTGCCTGCCCCCCCACCACATCGTTCGGTGGGGGGGCCTGCCGCACCGTCAGCGTCACTTCACTGAACAGCGGTTGACCGTACGAATCGGTGTCGAGCTCTGCGCGCCGTACGGCCACGACCTTCCACTGGTACGCCGTGCCAGAAGCCGTTTCACTCGGGATCCCGAAGGACCCTCCTGCGCGCTCTTCAGTGGGCGGTGTGCCGGAGAGCCGCTCGGCCTCCAGCTCGAGCAACTTCCCATGCGCCAGCGAGCGCAGTGTCTCGTACTCGTCAATCGCCCGGAGCGCCTTGAGCTGGCTCGTCAGCCCCCGGCTGATGAAGACGAGTCCCGCGGCGATGACGACCGCGGAGAGCACGGCTTCAACGAGCAGCAACCCGCGCTGAGAGGAGCACTCGGCTGGTCGGACCATCCACCGCAATGGTGTAATCGTGCCCGCCCTGCGTCACGCGCAGGGTGGCCGGCTCGCTCGTGCCATCCGGAAAGAAGCGGACACAGTCAACTGCTTGATCGTCCCGCGCCACCTGGACGGACACGTCGTCGGGGACGACCGCGCTTTCTACAGGAGGTGAAAGCGGGAGCTGCTCCGCTGTACACTCGGGAAGCGGTTGGGGGGGATCCTGCTGCACGAGGGACCTGAGCGTTGCACGCCGCTCTGAGCGATCCCAGTTCCAGGCGATCATCTCACCTTGAGCCACCGCCCGTTCGTGAGCGTAGCGCAACAAGTGCGTCAGCTCAAACGCCGTCCGTTCAATGCGTAACCGCTGCCAGACCTGTTGAAACCGTGGGGCGGACGAGACAAGCAGGATGCCGAGGACCGCGGCCACCAGCACCACCTCCACCAGCGTAAACCCGACACGGCATTGCGGATTTCGGATTTGGGATTTCGGATTGACAATCCGCAATCCGCAATTCGCAATCCGCAATATCATGTCACTCCCAATTGGCGATGTCATCCTTCCCTGGCTGCCCATCCGGCCCCAGGGAGGACACATCATAATCCTGGTGGTGCTGCGACTCCTTCGTATAGACATAGGGGCGCCCCCAGGGGTCTTTCGGGAGTCCCCTCTTCAGGTAGGGGCCGTTCCACTTGGCCTTCGCCTCGTCACTGAGACCGGACGGGGAGTCTTTCGCGACCAGCTCCTCAAGGTGGTCGGGGTACTGGCCTGTATCCATCTCGTAGAGATCCAGCGCAAGGCCGATGCTCGCGATGTCCGATTTGGTCCGAGCGATCTTCGCCTGTTCCGTGCGGCCGACGAGCCGCGGCACCACCATCGCGGCCAGCACGCCGATGATGATGACGACGAGCATCAGCTCGACGAGTGTAAATCCTTGGAGATTGCGGATTGCGCCTGCCTGCCGAAGCCTCGGCGCAGGCAGGGATTGCGGATTGCGGATTGACTGCCTCTCGCCCTTCGCCGCCCGCCCCTTCTGACCTCTGACCTCTGACCTCTGACTCCTGTCGCTCATTGGACGACGAGCCCGATTTGAAACACCGGCAACAACATCGCCAGCACAATGAACATGACCATGCCTCCTACCACGACGAGCAACACCGGCTCCAAGATGGTCGTCAAGGTCTGAATCGCCCGGTCCACCTCCCGTTCGTAGGTCGACGCGACCTTCAGGAGGGCCGCGTCCACCGTCCCGGCCTCTTCCCCCACCGCCACCATGTTGCTCACGAAGGCCGGAAACTGCCCAGTGGCGGACAGCGCCCCGGCCAGGCTCGAGCCTTCCCGCACCGCGGTGAGGATGTCGCTGACCGCCAGGCGCAGCGTCGAGTTGGAAAGGCCGTGGGCTCCCACCTCAATGGCCTGGAGGATGGGAACTCCCTGGCTGACGAGGGTGCCGAGGTTGCGCGCCAGCCGCGCCGTCTCGCGCTTGCGCACCAACGAGCCGAGCGCAGGAAAGGCGATCAGCGCCCGGTCGAGTGTGGCTTTGCCGCGCGGGCTCGCGTACCATCGGCGAGCCATCCATCCGAGCAGGACCAGAGCCAGGATGAGCGCCCACCACCACCGGGTGAACAGCTCGCTCACGTGCAAGAGGATGCGGGTCGGCAGCGGGAGCAGCTGGCCTGTCTCGAGGAACACGAGGGAGAGCTTCGGGATGACGTACATGAGCAAGAACACGCTCATCCCCAACGCCACGCAGAGCACAAAGAGCGGATAGGCCGAAGCACTCCGCACCCGGCTCCTCAGCTCGGCCTCGTGCTCCCCGAGGTCCGCGAGACGGCTCAGGGCCAGCTCCAGACCGCCCCCGGTCTCTCCCGCCCGCACCAGGCTTCGGTAGAGCGGAGGGAACACCGTTGGGTGGTCGGCGAGCGCTTCGCTGAAGGAGCGGCCGTCCCGCACCGCACCGGCCAGCGAGTCGATGACCCGCGCAAGCTGCGGGTGCTCGGTCTGTTTGGCGAGGAGCGTCAGGGCGTTCAACAGCGGCAACCCCCCGCCGAGCAAATCGGCGAGCTGACGGGTCGTGTAGGCGAGGGTCCGTGCGGCGATCCGGCGCTGGAACATCCTGCCGCGTGAGGGCCGCGGGGCGCCGAGCTCCACCACCGAAATCGGGAAGATCCCATCGCGGCCCAGACGGCTGATCGCCGCCGCCTCGTTGTCCGCCTCAATCGTCCCCTCGAGGGACTGCAGGGTGCGGTCCTTCGCCCGATACGCAAACCGAGGCATCCTATCGACGAGTATAACACGAATTGCGGATTTCGGATTGCGGATTTCGAATTGACCACGCTCACCGATAGCCGTGCTGTTTCAATCCACAATCGACAATCCACAATCCGCAATCTCATGCAACTATCACGTCACACGGAGCACCTCATCCGGCGTCGTCACTCCCTGGAGGAGCTTCTGCCACCCGTCCTGCCGCAGCGTGCGCATCTTCCCGCTCTGCTGAGCCGTCCTCGCGACGTCGTGCGACGAGGCCCGCTTGAGGACGAGCTGCTGGACGGCCTCGTCCACGACGAGGAACTCGTAGATCGCAGTCCGGCCTTTGTACCCAGTCCCCTTGCACGAAGGACACCCCCGCCCGTATGGCAGCGCCTTCGGCAGCGCGCCCACGACCCCGAACTCCTCCCGGAGACCAGGCGGGGCTGGCCGCTCCTCCTGGCACGAGCGGCAGACCACGCGCACGAGCCGCTGCGCGATGAAGCACAAGACCGAGGAGGCGACGAGGTACGGCTCGATGCCCATGTCGAGCAGGCGCGTCACCCCTCCAGCCGCGTCGTTCGTGTGGAGCGTGGAGAAGACGAGGTGGCCGGTGAGCGCGCTGCGGATGGTGATTTCCGCCGTCTCCGGATCGCGCACCTCCCCGACCATCATGATGTCCGGGTCATGCCGGAGCATTGATCGCAGCCCCTGCGCGAACGAGAATCCGATCTTGGGATGGACCTGCAGCTGCGTGATCCCAGCGAGCTGGTACTCGATGGGGTCCTCGATCGTGAGGATCTTCACGTTCGGCGCGTTGAGCTTGGTGAGGCAGGCGTAGAGGGTCGTCGTCTTGCCGGAGCCGGTCGGGCCGGTGACGAAGATGATCCCGTGCGGTTTCTGGATGAGCGTGACGAGGAGCTCGAGGTGATCGGGGCCCAACCCCAGCTCCGGGAGGCTGAAGAGCATCTGCGAGGAAAGCAGCCGGATCTCCACGGTTTCCCCGAAGCCCGTCGGCAGCACCGAGATGCGCAGGTCCAGGTCCTGCCCGTCCAGCCGGACCTTGATGCGGCCGTCCTGTGGCAGCCGCCGCTCGGCGATGTCGAGCTGGGCCATCACCTTGATGCGGGAGACGATCGCTTGATGGAGCTTGAGGAGATCGGCGGGGATGGGGATTTCGTACATCACGCCGTCGACGCGCTGGCGGATGCGCAGCGCCTGGTCGAACGGCTCGATGTGGATGTCGGTCGCCCGGTCGCGCACCGCGGAGAGGATGAGCTGGTTGACGAAGGCGATGACCGACGCCTCATCGGCTGCCGCGGTGAGGTCTTCCGCGGTGCTTCTCTGCACCGTCTCGCGCGTGCCGGTGTCCAGCAGCCGCTCGACCGCCGAGGCGCCCACGCCGTAGTGCCGCTGAACCGCCTCTTGGATGTCCTGCTGGCTCGCCAGGACCGGCGTGACGTCGCAGTCAAGGAGCAGCTTCAGCTCATCCAAGGTCTGGATATCGAAGGGATCGACGATCGCCACTTGGAGGCTGTTCCCATTGAGGGCAAGCGGCATCAGGCGGTAGTGGCTGGCAAACTTCGGGGGCACCTTGGCGAGCGCCTCCGGTGGAACCTGCATGCCGGCGAGCCGCACGTATGGCATCCCCATCTGCTCCGCCAAGACCGGCAGGAGCCGCTCGTTCGTCAACATCCCCAAGCGGACCAGAATGGCGCCGAGGAACTCGCCGGTGCGCTTCTGCTCCTCAAGCGCCTGCTGTAACTGGTCAAAGGAGAGGAGCCCCTGCTCGACGAGCAGCTCACCCAGTCGCTGCCGCTGTCTGGTCATCAGTTCCATACTACCATACCCAACGCTGGCGCAACAATGGGAGCCCCACCGACACGCCCCGCCCTTGAGCAAATTTTTACATTGACATCTGCTGGAGAGGCTATTAGAATCTGTCTTTTGCAATACCGTTCGTGCCCACCCTCGTGGGTGTTCCTGCCTGATCGCGCCTCCACGGCACACGCCTCGGTCCCATCCTCGCTCGTTCTCCTCGCTCTGATCCATGGAGGCCCCATGCGTCTTCTCTTCTCTCCTCCCGTCCTTGCCCTGCTCTGGGCCGCAACCTTGGCTCACGCTGGTGAGCAACACGCGCAGTGGGAACGCACGGATGTCGGTGTCGGCGAAACGTCATGTGTGGCAGTCACCGTTGACCCCGCCGTCCCGCAGCGCATCTTCGCAGCCAGCCCCCGCACCCTCTCTGAATCCGCTGATGGGGGGCGGTCGTGGCGCGAGCGGTTTCGCGTCCCGGGAGGCGTAACCGTCAGCGGGCTTGCCGTCGAGGGGGCACGCCAGCCCACAATCCTCCTCGCAACTGATCGCGGGCTGTACGGTTCCTTTGACGGAGGCGTGCGGTGGTCGCGCGTCTTCCGTGCCGCGGGCGCAGGAACAGCCCAGTGCACCTCGGTCGCGTTCCACCCACTCCAACGAGGGACGGCGCTCCTCGGAACTCGAGGCGGCCTCTTCCGCACGTCCGACCACGGCCGCCACTGGACAGCGGTGAGCCTCCCGCTCGCCGCCCATGACGTCATCCACTTCGCGTTCGACCCGCATAATCCGGCCCGCCTGTACCTCCTGACCGCTGAGGGATTGTTCGTCGGGAATCTGACCAATGGGCAGTGGCAGCAGCGCTTCCGTGTGGCGCAGGCGGAGGCGGCCGATCCCGACGCGACGGAAACCAGCGAATCCAACAACGAAGACGTCGAACCCGAAGCGCCGCCCAACCGCCTCACTGCCGTCGCCCTCGATCCTCAACGTCCCGCCACCCTCTACCTTGCGGGAACCCGCGGGCTCACAATGAGCCGTGACGGCGGAACGAGCTGGGAGCGGGTGACGCGGCTCGGCCTGGCGTCGCCGTCGATCGCCCGCCTGGTGCTCTACCGGCACTCCCCGCTCGTCATCTACGCGGCGACGGCGCGCGGGGTCGCGCGGTATGAACCGGAACGAGGGCGCTGGCAGCTTATCACCCAGGGCCTTGCGACGACCCAGGTCCGCGATCTCGCCGCCGTCGGGGACCAGCTCTGGGCCGCCACCGACCGGGGACTCTATCGCGCACAGGTTGTGCCGGATCCGTTCAGCGACAGCGAGCCGCCCTCCCCCCGCGAGCTCCTCTCGAACTTCACCTACGAGCCGACCATCGCCGACGTGCGGGAGGCCGCCATCCGGTATGCGGAGGTGCATCCGAATAAGATCACGTGGTGGCGCCGCCAGGCCGCGCTGAGGGCGCTGTTGCCGACGATCGATTTCGGGATGGACCGCAACCGCAACCGTGACGCCCATGTCGATGAGGGCGCCTTCCCGAAATTCCAGATCCTCCAGACCGAAGACCGCGACGCAAAGTTCAACATCTCCGTAAAGTGGGAACTGGGCAACCTGATTTGGAACGGTGATCAAACGTCGATCGACGTGCGCTCCAAGCTGATGGTGCAGCTGCGCAACGATATCGTGGATGAGGTCACGCGGACGTACTTCGAGCGCCGCCGGCTCCAGGTCCTCCTGCTCACCAATCCCCCGAGCGACCAGCAGGAGTTGCTGGAGAAGGAACTGCGCCTCCGCGAGCTGACCGCGCTGATCGATGGTGTGACCGGCGGGTATTTCTCACATGAGGCCGAGACTTATGGAACGAAGTGAACATAAGTCGTCGGCGGAATGTGACCCCACACCCAGCGCAGAGATGTGCTGCGTCTATGTCCTACAGCATCAGCTGACCCAGGAACTGTATTACGGTTACACAAACAATTTGCCCCGACGCCTCTCTGAGCATCAGCAACATCAACCTTGGTACCTTGCGTACTATGAAGCGTACAGGTCTGAGTCAGACGCGCGGCGAAGGGAATGGCAATTAAAACACCATGCCCAGGCCCTTACCGCACTAAAAACTCGTTTGCACGATTCGCTGGGTGTGGGGTTCAATTCGGGCAAACGAGTTACGTCCCCCACACCCAGGTAGCCTAAGGTAGTAGGGAATCCTGGGTGTGGGGTCCGTAACTCGTGCCCTCATTGAAGGAGGGGCACATGGGAACAGATCTATCGGTGAAGCGGTTGGTGAAATTTGACGGGGAAGGCTCGCTCAGGGCCTACTGCGACCTCGCGATTGGGGATGGCTTTCTCGTCAAGGGCCTGCGGGTGGTGGAAGGCAAGCGCGGCCTCTTCGTCAGCATGCCGCGCCAGCAGGGGAAGGATCACAAGTGGTATGACAGCGTGGAGACGTTGACGAAAGAGGTCAAGACGGCGGTAGACCGTGCGGTCCTCGACGCGTACCAGCAGGAACTGAGCCGATGAAGCCGGCTTGCTCGTTCTGACCCGTCATCGTTCCAGCAGCGGCTTGACGGTTGTGGCGATCCGCTGAGCGATCTTCTCGTAGCCCAGATCGTTCGGGTGGATCCCATCGCTTTTCAGCGTCGGGTCCGTCAGGATTCCCGCCAGGATGTTCGGCACGAAGGCCGCGCGCCGCACGCGGGCGATCTTCTCGTACTCCACGCGGGTGGTATCCGCCAAGAGCCCAGGCGACACCCCCACCAACACGACCATGGCGCCATGCGCCTGAATCCGCCGCACGATGGCATCCAGGTTGGCAAATGTTTCCTCCAGCGCGCGCCGTTGCAGAAAGTCGTTGCCGCCGAGCTCGACAATGACAAGGCGTGGGTTTCGTGAGAGCACATCGGCGTTGAGCCGTTGGAGGGCCTCCGTGGTCGTTTCCCCGCCGACGCCGGCGTTGATGACCTCTCCGTCCAGGGCGTGGGCAAGGAGGCTTGGGTAATCGTGCCCCGGCGAAGCGCCAACCCCTTGGGTCAGGCTATCCCCGAAACAGATGATAGTGGTTCCTTGCGAGTCGAGGTTCGCGACGTTGGGCCGCGACGAACAGCCTCCGAGGAACAGAAGCCCGGCCAACCCTACACCGAGTTGACGGATCGAGGCGGCGCGATCCGATGCGCCGGCGCGTGCCACGTCTGGCTCCTCCGCTTGGCTCAGCGACGGTCGAGCCCGAAGGTCAAGGTGAGGGCGTTGGCGAGGAACTTCTGGTACTCGGTGACGACCGTGAGGGCGTTCCGCGGTCTCGACCACCACCGTGTGGACTCAAAGGAGTCGTAGGGGGTCGGAGCGGAGAAAATCTGCACGCGGGTCTTCTTGAGCACGCGTCGGAAGATAAAGCGGGCGCGACGCGACGCGCTTTTCGACGTGATCAACGCCAGGCTGTGCGGGGACCGGCCGCGCAGGAATGTGGCGACGAGGCGGGCTTCACCGATTGTCCCGTTCGCGAATGTCGGGAGCATGACGATGTGCTCTCGCGGCACGCCGGTGGCCACGAGGATCCGCTCGGACCACTGCGGCAGCGACGGGTCAAACAACTTCAGCGCGATCAGCTCATCCTTCACCTGGTCGGTCACGCCTTCCCCTTCGATCTTATTGGGGGGCTCCGGGATGGCCCACACCTGTTCGACCCGTCCTTGTCGATAGAGATCGCTGGCGGCGAAGGCGCGCGAGATGGGGAGCCCCGAGAGGACGAGCGCGACATCCGCATGGCTGAAGTGATCCTCGGCGACAAGGAACTCACCGGCAGAGAAGAAGACACCCGCCGCCCCCACACCGGCAACCAGGGTCGCCAGCAGCCACCACCATAACCGTCCGTGTTGGCCGTGCGACCGGGCTCGTTGAGCCATGCGTCCCTCCCCTTGGGTCGCCATCCCGCCCCTCGACTGAAGTGTTAGCGTACGCCACTCACGGCGGGGCGTCAAGCGCCCTTCCTGTCCCACCATGAGCCAGGATTTTCCCTTGACAAAGTGTACGCGATACACTATATTTATTAGTGTAGGACGTACACTTAATCCCATGCCCACGACCTCCCCGACCCAAACGAACGGGCATCTCGTCCAGCACGCCATCGCGGTCGATGTCGTGCTGTTCACCATTCAGGACGAGATCCTGAAGGTTCTCCTCGTCAAGCGCCAAGAGACCCCCTACCGGGGCTCATGGGCGCTGCCCGGCGGGATCGTGAGTCAGGAGGAGTCGGTGGATGCGGCCGCCCTCCGCGAGCTTCAGGAGGAGACGAACATCGGCAATATCTACCTGGAGCAGCTCTACACGTTCGGCGAGCCGAACCGCGACCCGCGCGGGCGCGTCATCACGGTCGCCTACTATGCGCTGGTCAACTGGCAGCAGTTCCAGCTGAAGGTCCGCCAACGGGTCTCGGAGGCCAGCTGGTTCCCGGTAAAGCGGCTGCCCCCACTCGCGTTTGACCATCGGCGCATCGTGGACTACGCGCTGGAGCGGCTGCGCAGCAAGATCAACTACACCACCGTGGGCTTCCAGTTGCTGCCACGGCAGTTCACGTTGACCGAGCTCCAAAGCTCCTACGAGGTGATCCTCGGCCGGCGCCTCGACAAGCGCAACTTCCGTCGCAAAATGCTCCAGCTTGGCATCCTGAAGGGCACGCGGGAATTTCAGGCCAACGGCCGGCAGCGGCCGGCGCGGCTCTATACCTTCACGAAGCCCAAGGTGATCACGCTCCAGGAAAAAGGGATCATCGTACCCTTCTGAGAGATCTTTGGAATTTCGGATTGCGGATTTCGGATTGCGGAATGGTGTGCCAGTCGATCCGCCATTCCCGCCACACAGATTAACGGATCCACCACGCGTGGTGGCGGACACAATCCGCAATCTGAGGCGGTGTTGAAAGGCGCTCTAAGATGACGAGTAACGGACACGTAACCAACGGCCACACCAACGGCAACGGCCATGCGGCCGCGGTGGCTGAGCCGCCGCACTACGCCCTGCTGAAAGAGAAGATCGCGATCCTGAAGAAGGAGCGCGAGGCGGTCATCCTCGCCCACAACTACCAGGAAGGCGCGATCCAGGATGTGGCCGATTTCGTCGGCGACTCGCTGGGCCTCACGCGGCAGGCCCAGCAGACGCCGACAAAGGTCATCCTCTTCTGCGGGGTCCACTTCATGGCCGAAACTGCGGCCATGCTCTGCCCGGACAAAACCGTGCTCATGCCGGATCTCGCAGCGGGCTGCTCGCTCGCAGACATGATCATCCCGGAGCAGATCCGCGCCTGGCGCGAAAGACATCCCGACGGGGTGGTCGTCTGCTATATCAACACCTCGGCGGCCGTGAAGGCGGAGTGCGACTACTGCGTCACGTCCACGAACGGAATCAGAGTCATCGAGCACATCCCCGCGGACACAGAGATCCTGTTCGTCCCGGATTACTACCTGGGGAGCTTCCTCAAGGCGAAGACCAAGCGCAACATCTTCCTCTGGAAGGGCTATTGCCCAGCCCATGCCGCGATCCTGCCGGAGACAGTGGACCAGCTGCGCGAGGAGCACCCGGAGGCGGAGTTCCTCATGCACCCGGAGTGCGGCTGCACCACCAAGCAGATGGATCTCGCCGATCAAGTTCTCTCGACCGAAGGGATGGTGCAGTACGTCAGCCGCTCTCCGTCGAAGGAGTTCATCATCGCCACGGAAACCGGCTTGCTCCATCGACTCCGGACGCAACACCCTGAGAAGACCTTCTACCCAGCGAGCGAGCACGCCACGTGCCACCACATGCAGCGCAACACGCTGGAGAAGGCGTTCATGTCGCTCGTGAAGATGCAGTACGTGGTGACGGTGGATCCGAAGATCACCGAGCGGGCGGTGCGCCCCATTCAACGGATGCTCGAGATCGTGTAATCCTGCATCAGACTCCAGACATCAGTCACGACAAACAACAACCCACGGAAGGATCATCTTCCGTGGGTTGTTAAACGTTTGGGGATGCTGACTGAGGTCTGGTATCTGAGGTCTCAGGTCTCACGAAGTCGGAGAGCTTCTCAACATCCTTCGGTGCATCGATCGCTGTCCCCTTCACCGACGAATCGATGCGGCGCAGGAGGGCCGTGAGCACTCTCGCCGGGGGGAACTCGAGGAAGTGCGTGGCCCCGGCCTGAATGAGGTGGCGCATCGACGGCTCCCACAGGACCGGACTGACGATCTGTTTCACGAGTAGCTCTCGAATGTCATCCGAACCCTGGACCGGTTTGCCGGTGACGTTGCTGACGACGGGAAAGAGCGGTGTTTGAATGTCGACGTTCGAGAGGACCCGCCTGAACTGGTCGGCGGCCGGCTGCATGAGCGAGGAGTGGAACGCGCCGGCGACCTCCAGCCTGATCGCCCGTTTCGCCCCGTGGGTTTTCGCCAGCGCCTCGGCCTTGTCAATCGCCTCCACCGGGCCTGACAGGACGACCTGATCCGGAGCGTTGTAGTTGGCCGCCGTCGCTCCTGATTCCCTGCAGAGCGCGAGGGTGGCCTCAGACGACAAGCCCACCACCGCGAGCATCATGCCTTTGTGGTGGGCGGCGCATTCCGCCATCGCATCAGCCCGCGCCTGCATGAGGTAGAGCGCGTCGGTGAACCTGAACGCATCCGCCACGGCGAGCGACGTGAGCTCCCCCAGGCTCAAGCCGGCGGCCCCGACCGGCTTGAGGGCCGGGGCCATCTCATGGAACGCCGCAAACGCCGCGATCGAGGTCACAAAGAGCGCCGGCTGGCACTTCTCGGTCTTGGTGAGCTCTTCTTGAGGCCCCTCGAAGCACAGGGCGGTCACATCAAATCCCAGGTGGGTGTTGGCGCGCTTGTAAATGGTGCGCGACGCACTGTAGCGGTCGTAGAACGCCTTCCCCATCCCGACCGCCTGCGCCCCCTGCCCAGGAAACAGATACACGACACCACTGCCCATCAGTTCAGTCCACAGTCCATAGACCATAGTCCACAGCAACGGCCTTGTCTGTGGACCGTGGACTGTGAACTATGGACTCGTCGAGGAATTACCACTGGAGGAGCAGAGATCCCCACGTGAGGCCGGCGCCAAAGGCAACCATGACGACGTGGTCGTCCCGCTTGATGGTGCCGTCCTTGACCGCCTCGTAGAGCGCGATCAGATTCGACGCGGCAGAGGTGTTGCCGTAGCGCTGGAGGTTCATGTAGACCCGCTCGAGAGGCAGATCCGCCCACTTAGCCACCGCCTCGATGATCCGGATGTTGGCCTGATGGGGGATAAAGCACTCCACGTGTTCGGGCTTCAGCCCGGCCTCCTTCACGACCCGCTTGGCCGAATCCGCCATCCGGCGGACCGCGAGCTTGAAGATTTCGGTCCCGTTCATGCGGAGGAAGTGCAAGCGCTGATCCACCGACTGGTGCGAAGGGGGGTACTTGGATCCGCCACCCGGCATGTAGAGGAGCTGCGCCGCGGAGCCGTCAGATCCCATATCCGTCGCGAGGATGCCGCCGTGCTTGACCGGCGCCATGACGCACGCCCCGGCCCCGTCGCCGAAGAGCACGCAGGTGGAGCGGTCGGTCCAGTCGATGAAGCTGGAGAGGACCTCCGCCCCGACCACCAGGGCATTGCGATACCGGCCGGTCAGCAGGTACTGCTGGGCCGTAATCATCGCGAAGACCGAGCCCGAGCACGCGGCCGAGAGGTCAAAGCACACCGCGGATTTCGCCCCCAGGCGCTGCTGCACCAGGCACGACGTCGAGGGAAAGAGCATGTCGGGGGTCGTGGTGGCGACGATGAGCAGCTCAAGATCCTTGGGGTCAAGATGGGCGGCTTCGAGCGCCTCACAGGCCGCCGCGTAGGCGATGTCGCTCGTGGTGGTGCCGGGCTCCGCGACGTGCCGCTCGCGGATGCCGGTCCGCGTCCGGATCCACTCGTCCGTGGTGTCCACCATCTTCTCGAGGTCGAAGTTCGTGAGCACCTTCGGCGGGACATGCATCCCCAACCCGGTCATCCCGATGCGCTGCGGGGGGCTGGTCATCCCCCCACCTGCCGGGATTGCGGATTGCGGATTGCGGATTGCGGATTGCGGATTCTTCTGAAGAGATGGCTGACCCACAGGGTGTTTCAATCCGAAATCGACAATCCGAAATCCGAAATGTCTTGGGGGGATCATTTCGGATTCATCTGCGCATGCTGCAGGTAGAGCTGGATCGCGTCCACCATGTTGCGGTTGAGTTCGTGGCGGACCGACTCATAGGCGACGCGGATGGCGTTCTTGATGGCTTTGCCGCTCGAGGCCCCATGCGCGATGATCGACACCCCGTTGACGCCCAAGAGCGGAGCGCCGCCATGCTCCGCATAGTCCACCTCCTTCCGGAGATGCACGAAGGCGTCGCGGGCGAGCCACGCCCCGAGCCGGGTGATCGGGCTCATGGTCAGCGATCGCTTGAGCAGCACTTTGATCGCATGCGCGAGGCTCTCCGCGGTCTTCAAGGCGACGTTGCCCGCAAACCCGTCGCAGACGATGACGTCGAACTCCCCCGAGAAGATGTCCCGGCCCTCCACGTTGCCGACGAAGTTGACGCCAGAGGCCTCCAGCATTGCGTAGGTCTCTCGGCTGAAGTCGGTGCCCTTGCTCTCCTCTTCCCCGACGTTGAGCAGCCCGACGGTCGGCCGCGCCTTCCCGAGGACGCACCGAACGTAGGCTTCCCCCATGAGCGCGTACTGCAAGAGGTGGAGCGGCTTGGGGTCAATGTTCGCGCCGACATCGATGAGGAGGGTGTCGCCCTTGACCCCCGGCAGGAGGATTGCGATGCCGGGGCGCTCGATACCTGGCAGGAGGCCCACCAGCAGGGTGCTGGCTGAGACGACCGCCCCCGTGTTCCCGGCAGAGACGAACGCTTCGACCTGCTTGTCCTTCAAGAGCCCCACGCCAATGTTGATGGACGACTCGCGCTTCTTCCGAATGCTTGCCACGGGCGACTCGTCCATCCCGATGACTTCCGGTGCGTGGACAATGGAGAGATTGGCGGGACGCTGAGGGTAGCTCAAGAGCTGCTGCTCGATGGCCTCGCGCTGACCGACGAGGACCACTTCAACAGGCAGTTCTCTGGCTGCCCGCACGGCTCCGGCCACCGGCGTTTCTGGGGCGGCATCGCCGCCCATGGCATCGAGCGCGATCCTGATGGACATCCCGCCTCCGTAAGGATTAGCTGGACGTATCCGACTTCTTTTTCTCGCTCACCACGATGACCTGCCGGCCCCGGTAGTATCCGCACTGGGAGCAGGCGTGGTGCGGCCGGACCGGCTGCGCGCATTGGGGGCACCTGGTCATTGTCGGCAGCGCGAGCTTCCAATGGGTCCGGCTCTTATCTCGTCGAGCCTTGGAGTGTTTTCGCTTTGGGAGCGCCATGGTCGTCCTTTCCTGTTAGATCCTCAGAGAACCGCCCCGTGGTTCATCATGGCTGCGGCCCGCGGCCGCCTGGTGGATGCACGGCGCAAGGTTGAGGTCCTGGCCGCAGGTACTGCAGAGCCCTTTGCAGTCGGGCCGGCAAATCGGGATCGTCGGGTAGGCCAAGATGATCTCCTGGCGGACATCCTCCATGATGTCCACCACGTCGGTGGGTTGGACGTGGTAGCTGAAGAGCGTCTCGACCCATGCCGTCCACGGAAACTCCTCCAGGCATCTCGCGCAGGCCAGATGCAGCGGGGCGCGGATCTCGACGTCCACGACGAGCTCGCGGTCGGCCTTGGTGATGAGGGCATCGACTTCGAAGGGCTCCTTGAGATGCACATCGGAGCGATCCATGTCCATCTCGGTCGGGTCGTAGATGGCGTGCTGCTTGCACCCTTCGGCTGGAATTTTGTTGACGGAGATTTTCATCATAAATTTTCCTTCGGAAAATTTATCCGAGCAGCTTCCGGCGTAAGGCGTCGGCGACGAACGGCGGGAGGAAGGCCGAGAGATCCGCCCCCAGCGCCCCCGCTTCCTTGATGAGCCGGGCCGACACGTAGGCATAGGACTCTGACGGCATCATGAAGATCGTCTCCACCGCTTCGGAGAGCTTGCGGTTGGTCAGCGCCATTTGGAACTCGTACTCAAAATCTGAGAGCATCCGCAGGCCCCGGATCATCACCCGCGCGCCCTTGCGCCGGACGTAGTCCACCACCAGGGAGTCAAAATGATCAATGGAGACGCCCCGCAACGATCGGGTCGACCGGCGGAGGAGCTGGATGCGCTCCTCAACCGTGAAGAGCGGGGCCTTGGCCGGGTTATGGGCCACGGCCACGATGACCTCGTCAAAGATCTTGCGGGCGCGCTTGATGAGGTCGATATGGCCGTAGGTGACGGGGTCGAACGTCCCCGGGTAGATGGCTCGGCTCTTCATGGTGGAGAGGAAGCAACAGGGGCCTGCGCCTCATAAAAAGAGAGCACCGTATCTCCATACCGGTGCCGTGTACGCTGTTGCAGAGGGCCCACTGAGGCCGGCACTGCGGTCCGCTGATGGTGCTCAAGGACCACAAGTCCAGCCGCGGCGAGCATAGCACACTCCACGACGGTGTTCAAGGCTTTTTTTCCGTCCTCGCTGAAGTAGGGCGGATCCAACACGATCACGTCAAACGGCCGCTCCGCCTTCGCGAGCTGCCGGAACCCACGCTCCACATCCAAGTGAACGATCCGCCACGCGCTGCGCGGCACCTCGGGCTCAAGCCGGGAGAGGTTCTCCCGGATCGCGACGACACCGTCTACGGCTGCCTCCAGGAACGCCACAAACGCGGCTCCACGGGAGAGCGCTTCAAGCCCAAGGGCCCCGCTGCCCGCAAATCCATCAAGGACCCGCGCCCCCTCGATCGAGGGGCCGAGGATGTTAAACAGCGCCTGCCGCACCTTCGCTTCGGTAGCGCGAATCTGCCGGGGCACAACGAGTGGGAGCCCCTTGAACTGCCCTCCCGTAATGTGCAATTTCATCTAGAGTATCTTTTGAAACCTTCCTTGGCTCTAGGCTGAAGGCTGAAGGCTCTAGGCAACTGCCTCGCGCCTTGAGCCTTGAGCGGACCATCGGTTTTGAAAGAGATTTACGAGGGGGCCTGGCGAAAGCGGGCCAGACGCGCTCGAAGCGCCGCGAGCGAGGGGTCGTGCAGGCTGGGGTCGCTGGCGCTGAGTGCCCTGGCCTCCTCGCGGGCCGACTCGAGCAGCGACCGATCCCTGGAGAGGTTGGCGATCCGAAACCGCAGCCACCCATGCTGACGCCGGCCCAGCAACTCTCCGGGCCCGCGGAGCTCCAGGTCCTTCTCGGCGAGTTGGAACCCATCGGTCGTCCCCACGAACGCCTCGAGCCGCTGCCGCACCCCGTCATCGGTGGTGTCGCTGACCACCGCGCACGTCGCGGGATGCGGGCCCCGGCCGATCCGTCCCCGAAGCTGGTGCAGTTGGGCGAGCCCGAACCGCTCAGGGTGCTCAATGACCATGATCGCCGCATTGGACACGTCCAGCCCGACTTCGACGATCACCGTTGACACGAGGAGGTGGACCTCGCCTCGAAGGAAGGCCAGCATGGTGCGTTCTTTGTCTTTTGGCTTCATCTGCCCATGGAGCAACCCAACGTGAAATTCGGGAAACACGTCCGCTTGAAGGCGTTTGGCCATCTGGCTCGCCGCCCTGAGCTCGCGGGTGGAACGCTCGTTGACGAGCGGATACACGACGTAGCCCTGTCGGCCGCGCCTCAGCTGCTCGCGAACCATCGCCACCAACTCCTCGCGCTGGGCTTCGCGCAGCCAGCGCGTCGTGATCGGGCGACGGCCGGGGGGCAGCTCGTCAACGGTCGAGATGTCGAGGTCGCCATAGAGGGAGAGGGCGAGCGTGCGCGGGATCGGCGTGGCGGTCACCACCAACACATCCGGCGTCCGTCCCTTGTTGGCCAGATGCGCCCGCTGCGCCACGCCGAACTTGTGCTGCTCATCGATGATGACGAGGGAGAGCCGCCGGAAGCTCACATGGCGCTGGAGGAGCGCATGGGTTCCGATGACCACGGTGATCCGCCCGTCGGCGACTCCCTCGGCCGTCCGTCTCCGCTCCATCGGGGACACCCCTTGGGAGAGTAACCCGACGGAGACGCCCAGCGGGGCGAGGGATGCCCCCACCACCCGGGCGTGCTGTTCGGCCAGGAGCTCAGTGGGAGCCATCAGCGCGACTTGGCAGCCGCTCTGGACCGCGACCGCCGTCAGGAAGATGAGGACAATGGTCTTGCCGCATCCCACATCGCCCTGGAGGAGCCGCTGCATCGGATGGGGCTGGCGTAAGTCAGCCAAGAGTTCATCCAACACCCGTTGTTGGCTACCGGTAAGCGTGAAGGGCAGCGCTCGGCGCAGCCCCTGCGTCAGTGGGCCGTCGAGCTGATAGCGCTGAGGTTTCGCGCCGGCCATCGTCTTCGCTCGACGCTGGGCGAGCGCGAGCTGGAACACGAACAGCTCTTCAAACGCCAGCCGCTGCCGGGCGGCTTCCAGCGCCTCCCACGAGCTTGGAAAATGGAGCGCACGAACCGCCTCAGCGATGCCGGGGAAGCCTCGCGCTCGGCGCAACGGCTCGGGGAGCATCTCTTCAAGCGCCTCGCTGTGGCGCTCGAGCGCCGTCCAGGCGATCTGCCGGAACCACCGCTGGCTCAGGCCACTGATGAGCGGATAGACCGGCACGATCCGCCCCATGTGCAACGAGGCGTCTTCCTCTTGATCTTCGCCCACGCGTTCCATCTCGGGATGGATGAGCTGAAGGCGCGGACGCGTCTCCACCCGCCCGTACAGGATGAGCTCATCGCCGATGTTCACCTGGTCCCCCAAGTACGGTTGGTGGAACCACACCCCGTAGATGATCCCGGACGAGTCTCCAATGGCCGCCTCAAACATCGTCCGGCCCCGCGCGATCCGCCGCAGGCCTTTTGCGAGCACGCGCCCTCGAACCGTGGCGAGCTCCCCGGGCTTGAGGTCGCGAATCAACAGGAGCCGAGCGCGATCTTCGTAGCGGCGCGGCGGGTAGTAGCAGAGGTCTTCAACCGTCTCAATCCCTACCTGCCCCAACTGCCGCATCCGATGCGGCCCGACCCCTTTGACGTAGCGGATCGAGCGTTCACGCAACGGTGCGTGCCCCCACACCGACGTCCGTCCGTCGGCACCTAGTTGTTTCTTTGGTGTGGGGGCTTGTGAGACAACCGTCATGTCTGTATAATGAGCTTCCTTTTGGAACCGACGATCACGGAGAGTCCATGCAGCAGTGTGCGATTTGCGGCAAGCGCCCGGTGAAAGGCCGCCGGGTGACCCACCGCGGCAAGCTGAAGAAAAAGGGCGGGGTGGGACGGCGCACCGTGCGGGTCAATCCCCGACGCTTCCTGCCAAACCTTCAACGGGCCACCGTGATCCTCAACGGGACGGTCAGACGGCTTCGGGTGTGCACCGCCTGTCTGAAGTCCGGGCGGGTCCCCAAGGCGCCGATTCGGACACGGGCGAGTTCGCCGTCGGCCGAGCGCCCCTCGCCTCGCTCACCATAAGGACGAGTTCGCCCTCGACGAGGGCCGGACTGGCCACCACGTCGTAGCGCCCCTCGGATCCCAGCGCCGTGCCGGGCACGTCACAGGCAGGCGACAGGCAGGCCGAAAACGTCCCTTTCCCCACCACGTGCGTCTTCCCGTCAGAAAGGATCGCGGTGCGAGGCGACTTCAGGGTCACGGTGAGACGCCGGATCATCACCGTGGGGCGAGGATTGCCCTGACCAAACGGGGCAAAGCGCTCAATCTCCTGGACCCACTGCGGCGCCACGGCACCGAGCGGCAGCTCCAGATCGACCACCCGGGTCCTGATCAACCCCTCCCTTCCAAGAGACTCATGCGCGTGTCGGTTCACGATGGTCCGAAATGGCTCGAGGTTCTTCCGGTCAACCGTCAGCCCGCATGCTTGGGCATGCCCCCCGAAACGCACGAGTAACCCTTGGCACGCCCGCAACGCCTCCAGCAGGTTGAAGAGCGGAATGGAGCGCCCGGAACCAACCCCCTGATGCTGCTCCACGGCGATGGCGATCGCGGGCCGGCCATACCGTTCGGCGAGCTGAGCGGCCAACGGGCCCACGAGCCCCCGGTGCCATCCCTCGCTACTCACCACCATCACCAGTTGATCCCGGAAGTGCAATCGGTTCACCTGCTCCTGCGCCTCAGCGATCATCCGGCGATGGAGCCCCTTGGTGGCCGTATGGGCCGCCGCGGTCGTCGCCATCCACTCCTCAAACGGCTGGTCCCTCTCACCCAGCAGCAGCCGCCAGGCAGCCGAGGCGTCACCCAACCGGCCGCTGGCATTGAGCCGAGGCGTCAGTCGCCTGAGAATGTGCTCAGGGTCCGGCTCCGTGGTGCGAGTGGCGTCACAGAGCCGTCGCAGCCCTGGCCGATGGCTCCGGACGACACGCGGCAACCCTTCCGTGAGAATGATACGATTCTCGCCGAGGAGCGGCGCGCAGTCCGCCAGCGTCCCGAGCGATGCGACATCGAGGTAGGGAGCGAGCCCACCAACGCGCCCGTCGAGGAGGGCCTGGGCCACCTTGAAGGCGAGCCCCGCGCTGCACAGCTCCCGACCGAGCCCGGGTACCCCGCCATCGGCGGGGTGGGCGAAGGGGGTGCCGACACGCGAAGCGTGAGGCCGACCGAGCCCCTGTGCGCGGTGCGGATTGATGAGGGCATAGGGCCGCGCCCAGCCATCGAGCGGCACGTGGTGGTCCACGATGATCGTCTCAATCCCGTGCTCCGCCAAAAACTGGACGTCCTCCGCCTGATTGGTCCCGCAGTCAACCAGGATGAGGAGCTTCGTGGCGGATCGGGCGATCCGGCGGGCGAACGCGCGCGGCAGGCCGAAGCCGTCGGCGATGCGATTTGACTGTCTCGCGCGGACGACCGCTCCCTGCTCCCGCAAGACCTCATAGAGGATAACGCTCGCGGTCAGCCCATCGACGTCCGAATCTCCAAAGATCAGGATGGGCTCTTGCTTCATGACCGCCCGACGAAGGCGATCGACGGCCGGCGCCATGTCCGGCAGCCGGAAGGGATCCTCAAGCCCCTCGAGGCTCGGGGCCAAGAACCGCAGGGCGGCTGTCCGGCTCGTGATCCCACGGTTGAGGAGCAGTTGGGCCGTCAGGGGATGGAGGCCCAGCTCATTCGCCAGCATCCTCGCCCGCCCGGGATCAGCCGGCCGGATCTCCCAAACGCGCGTGGCAAACATCGCTCAGGATTTTTTCGTCAGCCGGCGCCAGGTGATGACGAAGGGGGACGCGATGTAGACCGTTGAATAGACCCCCGAGATAAATCCCACGAGCAGGCAGAAGGCAAAATCATGCAGGACCTCGCCGCCGAAGAAATACAGGGCCAGGACTTCCAGGATGACGGTGAGGGTAGTTAAGATTGTCCGACCCAGCATCTGGTTGACGCTGAGGTTGATGACATCCGCCAGCCCGGGTTTCTTCCGCGCCAACCGGAGGTTCTCCCGCACGCGGTCGTAGACGACGATCGTGTCATTGATCGAGTACCCAGCGATGGTTAAGAGCGCCACCACGATCAGGAGATCGACGGGCCTGCCGATGAGGCAGAGGAGACCCACGGCCATCACCACGTCATGGATCAACGCGATCACGCCCGCGAGGCCAAACTCAAAGTTGCGAAACCGGACCGCCACATAGAGCATGATGCCCACCATCGACCAGGCCATGGCGAGCCAGGCCTTTTGGCGCAAGACGGCGCCCACCGTTGGACCGACGTGCTCCAGCCGGCTCAACTCAGGCGCATGCGCCTGCCCGAAGTCCGCGGTGAGGGCCTCCCGCGTCCTCTCCATCGCCTGCTGGATGCCCGCCTCGGTTGTGTCGGGCGTCCGGATGAGCCACTCGGTCGGGGTTCCGAACTCTTGAATGACGGCATGGCCCAACCCCACCTTGCTCAGGGTGGCGCGTAGCTCGTCAGCGGCGAGCGGCTTGCTGAAGCGGTACTGCTGCTGCAAGCCGCCCGTGAAATCGAGGCCGTAGCGCTGCGAGCCGCGCTGCACGAACGCCACCGCCCCCGCCACGGTCAAGAGGCCCGTAATCGCATAGGCGATGTAGCGCTTCCCGATAAAATCCACGTTCGTCTCGCGGATCAGGTGCATCATCGGAAGCGTCTTCAACCGCCCTGAGGCGAGCAACAGGTCAAAGAAGATGCGGGTCACGAAGATGGCGGTGAACATGCTGGCCACGAGTCCCGTGATCAGCGTTGTCGCGAACCCACGGATCGACCCGGTGCCGAACCAATAGAGGAACAGGGCCGAGATGATCGTCGTGAAGTTGGAGTCGAAAATCGCCGAGAAGGCTTTCTCGTAGCCGGCATCGATGGCGAGGCTGAGCGGACGGCCCACTTTCAGCTCCTCACGGATCCGCTCGTTGATCAAGACGTTCGCATCCACCGCCATGCCGAGGGTGAGTATCATCCCCGCGATCCCCGGCAGCGTCAGCGTCGCGTGGAGATAGCCGAGCGTCCCCAAGATGATCAAGAGGTTGAGCGCGAGCGCGAAGACGGCGATCAGGCCCGCGAGCCGATAGTAGGCCACCATGAATAGGACGACGAGCAGCCCGCCGCACGCTGACGCCAGCAAGCCGGCCCGGATGGAATCCCTCCCCAGCGTCGGACCGACGGTGCGCTCCTCTTCCAGGACGATCGGCGCAGGGAGTGCCCCAGCCCGCAGGACGATGGCCAAGTCATGAGCCTGCTCGCGGGTAAACCGCCCGGTGATCCGGCCCGAATCGGTGATGCGGCTTTGAATCGTCGGCGCGGATTGGACCTTCCCATCGAGGACAATGGCCAGACGCTTGCCGACGTTCGAGCCGGTGAGCATCCCAAACGCCCTAGCACCCTCTTTATTGAGACGAAAGCTCACTTCCGGAAGCCCCATCTCACCGGCTTCCACCCACGCATCGGTGAGGATCGTGCCGGTGAGCGCGCCGTCGGTCTCCAACAACAGCGGACCTCCACTCTCATCCCCCGACAACTCGTGGCCGCTGGGCACCCTCCCATCAATCGCTTGCTGGAGCAGCCGCTGGTTGTCCGAGACGAGCTGGAACTTCAGCAGGGCGGTTCGCCCGATCAAGTTGAGCGCTCGCTCGCGGTCCGTCACCCCGGGGAGCTGGACGAGGATGTGGTCGGCCCCCTCGCGCTGGATGAGCGGCTCCCGCACCCCGAACTGGTCGATCCGGTTGCGGATGATCTCGATGGCGATGCCGGTCACATCTCTCCCACGCGCTTCGGGCGGGACCTTGTCCGTGTCGACCCGCAACACCAGGTGCATGCCTCCCTGCAGATCCAGCCCCAGGCTGATCCGCTGCTGAAGCGGAAACGCAAACCAACTGCTCAATGCGATAACGATCAGGACAAGCGGGATTCTCCACCGAAAAGTGGATGGCATTATCGGCTTTTCTCCGCAGGCGTTGGCTCGCTGCCTTGAGCTTTGGGTTTGACCAACCGGGTGATGGCCGACGGCTCAACCTCCACCCGGACGTTCTCATCAACCCGCAGCGTGATCGACTCCGGCTTCACGTTGACGACGGTTCCGAAGATGCCGCCGACCGTGGCGACCTCGTCGTGCTTTTTCAGATTCTTCACCATCTTCTCATGGTCCTTGCGCTCTTTCGCCTGGGGGCGAAAGACGAGGATGTAGAAGATCAAGAACATCACCGCAAAGACCGGCAGCATGGCGAGCGGTCCCTGGGCGGCGGTCTGATCAGGCATGTGGTCCTCCTCAGGTGGTGATTGGGCTCGCAAGCTCCCGGACGTACGCGAGCTCCGTGTGCGGGTAGTAGAAGGCGAGAATTTCCCTCGCGGAGAATCCCCGTCGGGCCAGTTCCGCGGCCCCCCACTGACAGAGGCCTACGCCATGGCCCCAGCCATGGCCCTCAATGATGAACCCTTCGTCATTGGGCACGATGGAGAAGAGCGGACTGCGGATGCGGTCAAATCCAAACAGTGAGCGCACATCGTAGCCAGTCAGTTTCAGGGTGCGCAGCGCGCCACGGATGGTCACTGCTTCGGCCCGGCCGGACGCCGTTCGCCTGGTGACCTCCATCTCGTTGACCGTCCCGATCGAGCCATAGGGACTGTTGCGCAACGCCCACGCCACATCGGCCTTGGTGAGCCGGCGCCGCCAGGCATAGAAGGGGGAAGCCGCACAGAGGGTGCAGACGATCCCCCCGCGGAGCGGCTCGAGATCATAGGGGCCCATGACTCGGGCGTGCTCCGTCATCCCGCCGCACGTGGAGTGGTAGAAGGTCGGAAAGGGTTTACCTTCGTACAGGACGATCAGGTTGGCGGTGGCTTTCACGGCATGGGTCGTGGCCGCCTTCTCCCTGCTCCTCCCGCCGTAGTCCTGCGACATCACATCACCGGTCACGTCGTAGGGCCCCGACTCCTTTGTGAACCGCTGGTAGAGCGCGTAGGTCCGCGCGGCAATCGCGATCGCCTTGAGGGCTTCCTCCGGCCAGTAATCCGGAGCTTCTTTGCTGAGCACGCCGCGCAGGTAATCTTCCAGCGGTACGTGGTTCACGACGAGCAACGTCAGGTCCTCCTGGCGTACGATCTCCACCGTCCCGCGCAACCGCTTCCCGTTGAGGTTGATCGCCGCGTCGCGTTCCGGTTCAATGTGCACCCCTGCGTAGGGCAGGATCTCTTCCCCAAACGCCAGTCCCGCGGGAACCGCCCGGATCGCGATGGCGGGCAACCGGCGACCCTGGTGCACTTCGGCGCCCGTTTTGAGGGCGGTCATCTTAAAGCGGCCGTGGACCCGCAGCGTCACCTGCGGGTCGTTGCGGGAGACCGCCACACGAATCATGTCTGGGCTAGGTTGGGCGTTGACTGGAGGGATGAGAAGCGACTGGAGCGACACAGCCAGCAACGCGATGAGAGCCGTCCGACCCATTAGCGGCGGGATCGCCCCACGAGCCACAGGATGAAACTGAGGACCACACTGATGAGGAGGCACGTCGTCAGAGGAAAGTAAAAGGAGAACTTGTCGCGTCGGATCGCGATGTCGCCGGGTAGCCGCCCGAGCCACGGGACGTTTGGGCCGAGGAGAATGAGGAGCCCGGCGACGGCGATGACTACGCCAAGCACGAGCAGGGCCCGACCCAACAGTTGGAATTCAGGAGTCATGACGCGACGGAAAAGAGCTCCAGGTCCTGCTGTTTCAGGCTGGCGAAGTGCTGACGCGCGAGCGTGGTCACTTTGCGCCCTCGGGCCGTGCGCTTGAGAAATCCCGATGCCAAGAGGTACGGTTCCACCACGTCCACGATCGTGTCGCGCTCTTCGTTGAGGGCTGCGGCCAGCGCATCGATTCCGACCGGCCCCCCGCCATAAAATTCGATGATCGTCCTGAGCACCTTGCGATCCAGCCCGTCGAGCCCTAGATCGTCCACGCCTTGGGCGGCGAGCGCAGCCTGGGCGACCGCGGCAGAAATCTTGCCGCTCGTCTTCACCTGCGCGTAGTCCCGCACCCGACGGAGCAGGCGGTTCGCGATGCGGGGCGTGCCCCGCGATCGTTCGGCAATGATGCGAGCCGCCTCAGGTTCGAGCGTCATGCCAAGAATGTTCGCCGAGCGCTTGATGATCACCATGAGTTCGTCCGGTTTGTAGAACTCCAAATGATAGGCCATCCCGAATCGACTCCGCAGCGGGTTCGACAGCAACCCGTCACGCGTCGTGGCCCCGATCAGAGTGAACCGTTTCAGACGGAACTTCGTGATTTTGGCATATGGCCCCTGATTACCGATGACGAAATCGATCTCGAAATTCTCCATGGCCGGATAGAGAAATTCTTCAACGACTTTCGAGAGGCGATGGATTTCATCGATGAAAAAAATGTCACCTTCTTGGAGGTTGGTGAGACCGCCGACCAGGTCTCCTGCACGGGCAATCGCCGGGCCACCCGTCGCAGTGATCTTAGCGCCCAGTTCGTGCGCCACGATGTGCGCTAGGCTCGTCTTCCCCAATCCCGGAGGCCCAGCGAGCAAGAGATGCTCCAGTGGCTCGCCTCTGCGTTTGGCGGCTTGAATCGCGACCCGCAGGTTCTCAACGATCTGTAACTGGCCGACGAACTCTCCGAAACGGCTTGGACGTAAACTCAGGTTGAAAATTTGGTCGTCGTCATTCTCCCCTCCCGAGTGGATTGGGGATGACGGCGTGGATTCACGTGTGATCGGCGTGCTCAGTGGAAGTGACTTCGCTTTTGCCTTCAGTGCAGTGGCGCGATTCATTGGCTCATGGGCGAGCGTACATGTCAAACGGGCTCGGCCGTCAAGTGGTGCTGTCGATACACTTCATTCAACAGCTCCTCGGAATTTTTAACCTTCGAGTTACGCTCCAATGCGGCCTTGACCATTTGCTTAGCTTCGGACTTGGTATACTCAAGCTGCACGAGAATCGCAACCGCTTCATCCTCCAGCACTGAGTGTTCCGCCTCAGCTTGTTGTGGAAGCGAGTCCTTGGTTTGAATCAGTCCATACTTGCCCACTTTTCCTTGCAGCTTCGCGATAATTTCTTTCGCCCGCTGTTCGCCAATCCCTGGCAGCGACCGTAACAGGGTCATATCCGCTTCATCGATCGCTTGGGCAATGACCGGAATCGGAAGTGTCATCGCCTTCAGGGCCGCCTTCGGCCCAACTCCAGATACAGAGATAAACCGCTCGAAAAATTCGCGTTCCACGTCGTTGAGGAACCCGATGAGGATCGGGACACCCCGTCCTTTGTCGAGTTGATGGTAGTAGTGGAAGGTGACAAACTCGATCTCGCCGTTGGGACCGACGCGCCCGGGGACATTTCGCAGAATCGAGGGAGGGACGAAGATCTCATAGCCCACGTTGTTAACCTCTAGAAGAATCTGCGCCTCGCCCATTTCACGCAGAATACCGCGGACGCGCTTGATCATCACTCACACGACTCCTGCGGGCAGATGGAGACGCTGCTCCATCATGTGCGCATGGACGATGGCAAGCGCCAGCGCGTCGGTCGCATCGACGGACCACGACGCGTCCGCGTGGCCCAGCCACTGGCCGACCATGCGGGCCACCTGCTCCTTCGAGGCATGCCCATTTCCGGTAAGCGACTGCTTGACCTGGGTCGGCGGGTACTCCGCCAGCTGCAGCCCATGCTCCTGGGCGGCGAGGCAGGCGACACCGCGGGTATGTCCCATTAAGGTAGCGGTTGTCACATGATGGTGGTGGGTGAAGATCTTCTCCAGCACGGCGATGTCCGGATGATGCCGGAGGATGAGCTCGGAGAGGGCGTCGTGGATGAACGCCAGCCGCTGGGCGAGCGGATCCTTTCCCCGAGGGCGGATATCCCCCGCCGTGATGACGCGCAGGTGCTCAGGGAGCGTTTCGATGATCCCATACCCCGTGGCGTTCAGGCCAGGATCCACACCCAAGATGATCATCATGATGTCCCAGCCTGCTCGGCGAGCAGCGCATCCGGGATATCGAAGTTCGCGTACACGTGCTGGGTGTCGTCGTGGTCTTCGAGCAGGGTGAGCAGGGCGAGCAGCGCCTTCACTTTCGCCGGGTCCTCCACCCGTATGGTCGACGAGGGCACCATGGTCAATTCGGCTGACTCCCACGTGAACCCCACCTGCTGCAGCGCCTGCTTGACCGCTTCAAATGTTTGCGGCGAGCTGATCACCATCGCCTGACCTTCTTCCACCCTGAGATCCTCAGCGCCGGACTCGAGGGCACCCTCCATCAGTCGCTCCTCGTTGAGCCCGATGGCGCTGAGCGTAATGAGCCCCTTTTTCTGAAAGAGCCACGAGACGCTGCCGGCCCCCGCAACGTTGCCCTCATGCCGCGTGAAGAGGCTGCGCAGCTCCGCGCTGGTGCGGTTCTTGTTGTCGGTCAACGCCTCCACGAGAATGGCCACACCGCCGGGTCCATAGCCCTCCATCACCATCTCTTCGTAGGCGACGCCGGGCAGATCCCCGGTCCCGCGTTTGATCGCTTTCTCAACCGTATCTTTGGGCAGGTTAGCCTCGCGGGCCTTCTGGACCGCAAGCCGAAGCCGTGGATTGGCCTCCGGATGGCCTCCCCCGAGGCGCGCGGCGGCGGTGAGCTCCCGGATGACCTTGGAGAAGACTTTTCCGCGCTGGGCATCAACAACGGCCTTCTTGTGCTTGATGCCAGCCCATTTGGAGTGTCCAGCCATCCGCCAACGTTCTGTGGCGGATGATCCCCAGGCCAAAGCCCGAGGGACCATCCTCATCTATAATAGGTGTAGTCGTCGGCAGGAACGCCCGTAGTATAACACCGCCTCCCCGTCCCGTAAATAAAGTTGAAGCGACCGTTCACGAAGAGGCCCCTCCCCAGGTCCGCGTATCACGGGGCGCGCCGGGGGGAGGCCATGACGGCGGTCCGAAGGGCCCGGCCGCCGTTCTAGGCCTAGACGGGTACGGTCTCTCCTAACAGGAGGGCCACTGTCTTCAGGAGCTCGGCGTACTCGTACGGTTTGGTCAGGTAGGCATCGGCGCCATGGGCAAAGCCGCGCAGCTGATCCATGGGCTTATCCATGCCGGTCAGCATCAGAATTGGGACGTCCCAGCGATGGAACAGCCTCCGGAGCCGTTTACACACCTCATAGCCGCCGATATCCGGCAGCCGCACGTCCAGGATCACCAGGTCCGGCTGGTGCTCCGCCGCGAAGCTGAGGGCCGCGTTCCCACTTCTCAATGTCATGGTCGCGTACCCGACCGCTTCCAACTCCAACTGCAGGACCCGGGCCTGATCCCAATTGTCCTCCACGATCAAAATCTGCTTTCGATGCGCGTCCGCCATCAAACCTCCCTTTGCAACCGCAGAGTGCGCTGAAGGATCGCAGAGGGCGCAAAGATGCTCAGCGGCCTCTGCGAATGTTCTGCGGTCTCTGCGGTTACTCCTTTGCCGTGCTGAGGGCACTCCCCGTCGGATCGATCCCCCTTCGCGCGGGGGGAAAAGACAAAACGCCCTCCGGGCTTCCGAAGGGCGCTATTCTATTACTATGGCTGACGTATTGTTGATCGTCAAGGGCGCCGACTCTTTTTTGCCCCTCTTCCCACAAGAACTCGAGCTGAACCGTATCCAGAGGCGGCCGACCTGCCTGCCTGTCCGCCGCCACGCCTGTGGCGGGGCAGGCGGGTGCCGCGCCACCCCCGTGCTTTCCTCCGGGCGCGGCAGGCAGGTGGAAAGTCGAGGGGCGCGGCGGCTCGTCGTCCTGATTGAAGCCGAGGCGCTGTGTCCAGAGATCCCACAGCTCGTCCACCGCCTGCCAGTACGTCCCTTCTCCCTGATGCCGGTGCCCAAACCTGGAGTCGTACAGTTTGCCGTCGCGCACCTCACGAATGCGGTGCTCGATCCGGGCGGCCTTCAATGGAAGCTGCTCGGAAATTCGATGGAAGAAGACTTCTTTGACACTGCCCGGCAAGCGGAGCAGCGTTCGAAACGCAAACTGCGCGCCGCAGCGCCTCGCCTCCTTCAAGAGGCCGGGGATATCCTGATCATTCAATCCCGGAATGATGGGCGCCACCCCGATCCCTACGGGGACGCCGGCATCCGCGAGAATCCGCATCGTCTCGAATCGCCGGTGGATGGTTGGAGCCCCCGGCTCCATGACGCGGGCGACCTTCTCATCGAGGAATGGGATGCTCAGCGACACGCTTGCGTGCGCCTTCATTGCCAGCGCCGCCAACAGCTCCGCGTCCCGTCGGATGAGCAGCGATTTCGTGATGACGGCGACCGGATTGCGGAACTTCAGGCAGACCTCAAGGCAGCCGCGGGTGAGTTTCCAGCCGGCCTCAAGCGGCTGGTAGCAATCGGTCACGCCGGAGAAGACAATCTGCTCGCCGCGCCACGACGGACGAAGGAACGCCTGCCGCAGCAGCTCCGGAGCCTTCGGCTTGACGATGATCTTGCGCTCAAAATCGGTGCCAGCCCCCAGTCCGAAATATTCGTGCGTTGGCCGGGCATAGCAGTACGAGCACGCATGAAAGCATCCTCGGTACGGATTGACGCTCCAGCGGAAGCCGAGGTCCGGGCTGTCGTTGCGGGAGAGGATGGACTGGGAGTTGTCCTCGTAGACTTCAGGCTCAGCAACCGGCGGCTCTCCGAGTAGCTCCCGGTGTTCGGTCAGGTAGGGGTTGGGGGGGTTCCAAACGCGAGGCAACTGATCCATAGAGGCAATCGGCTCCTACAGCTAAAATAGTATGATACATCTGTCTAGTCTTTCAACATAAAAAAAATCAGCACAGCGTACGGCTCATCGCGCCGCTGGAGCCTTTTGGGCATCAATCCACGCCTGGACTGCCGCTGCAATCGGTGCGTAGGCATATCCATCATGGCCCCGCAGACTCCAGAACCCGGCCATGAGGTAGCCAGCGGTCCGCAACCGATCGAGCAGCGGCCCGACGGCCTGGGGGTCCACGGGATCCAACTCCCCAACCATCGATGGCAGCGGACCCAGCTCGTGTGCCGGCGTATCGACCGGATAGGGGTTTGGCACGGATTCGAGCAGCTGCCAATGATGCACCTGCGGCACATCGACGGTCCCGCGCCAAAAGCGCCGATAGTCACCCAGGTGACGGGCAGCAAGCGTGGTGACGATCCCTCGCGCATGCGCTGCATGCGCGAGCTGGCGGATAAACATGCGCACGCTGTTGAATTGCCTCGGGGTGGCGACGCTGACGGCGTTCTCCGGTTCGTTCATGAGCTCCCACATGAGGATGTCTGGTCCGTTGAAATCCTTGATGAACTGGGCCAGCAGCTTCACGAACGCCTTGCGCGCTTGCGGGTCCGTCAGGAGCTGGGGTTGTTCGCCAACTTCCCAGGCAAGCCCCGGCCCTTCACGGGTGACCCCATCCGCAACGAGAAAGTCCACCAGCGAGGGCACGAGCAGCATCTGCTCCCGACGGCAGATATCAAGCAGCGCGGCCATATCGCGGTAGACATATTGGCTGAATCCTATAGGATGACCTTGCGCGTCATAGCGCAACCCTGTCCGCAGGTCGCCGAACAAAAAGACGCGCACCACGCGGATGCCGTGCGCCTTCAGAAATTGCAGATCCTTGACCAGGCTCGCGCGGGTCAGCGCAGAACTAAACCCCCAGTGCTCGCCCCAGGGGGCGATCCCGAGGCTCGTGCCATAGACGTGTTGCCGGTTGTTGGCACGGAACGGCCAGGCGAGATTCACCATCACCGCCATCTCTCCGGGGCGCAGCCCCAGCCGGCGACGCAGCAACGTCCAGAGCCGCGGGGCCGCCGCGGCCTCTTCGGCTTCCGAGGCATAGAGAGGCGGGAGGGAGAGAGCAACGGGCTGAACGGGAGCCGCGGCGGTGAACTGGAGGTTGCGGATCTGAATGGTCCCGTTGTATTCGACCCGCGGCGGAATGGTCACTTCGGGCCCCTGCGGGACGTTGCCCGCTTCAACATTGAATCCAATATCAACGATTGAAGAAAGGTCAAATCCCTCCTCCATGAGCCCTTTGGGGATTGGCGCGTCGATCGTCGGCGCCAACGGCGCCACCGTCACCCATCGATCCGGCACTAACGAGACGGCCGTATTCGGACCAAAGCAGCGGCGGCCCTCTGCGTCTCGCAGCACCCAGCGTGCGCGCATCGGCGTCAGGTACTCCTCCGGCCCCTCGCCGACGAGGTTGCGCGGAACGTAGATCTCGCCGCTCAGGCGCCATGGCTGCCGCGAGGCGTCCACGACGGAGGGTAACGGTGCGTAGATTTCGCCACTCTTATACGGCCCGTCGGCTGTGCTCCGCAGCAACCTCAGCTCCACCTCCCACAGGCCGGAGGCGTTGCCTGGACGAACTCGAACGCATGCACGACCATTCGTTCGCCACGACACGCCGGTTGAGGAGCTCAGGACCAAGGCCCCGCTGCGCTGATCGCCGATCGCTTTCAGCGCACGCTCCATGATGAACGCACGGGCAAAGACATCATTCGAACTCGCGCGCATCGCCTGCCGCGCCGCCTCGGGCCCATAGTAGGACCGCGCATGCGACCGAGCCGTCGGACTTGCGATTGGGGCGTTGGGGTCCATCTGGGCCTCAAGCGGCTCCAGGCCTAACAGCCAGACGGTACAGGCAACGCTACCAGCCAGCAGCAAACGCGCTGTGATGAACCGCCATCGATGCGCTGCGCGCCGATTGCAGAATCCGCTGAACATCCCGCACCTCGTGGGAACACTTGGTGGTTCGCCTCCGACCACCCCGATGCCCCGCACGAGGAAGCGCTACCCCGCGCACCAAAAAAAAGAAGGCCATCATTCGGCAGCCCAGCCCCCAGCACTGATTTTCAGATGAAAATGAGTGCTGGGCTGAGGCTTTGCGTCCCCGTCTTGCGACGCACCAACCGACCACCTTGCGACGGTCAGCCGGTGTCCACAGCGGCCCTGGCCGCCGTGGAGGTTTGCCTTTATCGGGATGACCGATAAGCGTTAACCCAGTTGTAGATAAAAAGTATACCTAATCACAAGGGAAATTGACAAGGGTAGGGTCTAATTTATTTGACACCGCAAAACGCCGCACAATGAGGTTGGGGAAATGACGTCTGCAGCTTGATACACTACCCCACCCGTGGGCGGGGTAGTGTCTGTCTACGAGCTTCGCTCGAACGACCTTCGGCCATTCCCCCATCCCGCCTTGTGGCGGGGTGGCTTCCTGGCTTGTGTCGTCCTGCCCCTGCCAATGCCCTTTGCTGAGAAATTGCGCGGAGCGAAATTTCTGTGGGATGCGCGGTTGAGCAGCTATTGAGGTTCGCATCATGAATGGACATGGCGAACCTCAATCCAGGGAATTTTGCGCCACACATGGCAGGGCCTTGCTTGGAGGGGAGGCAGAGGAGGCCCGGACGCCGGCTCTCCCATCTCTCGATGGTGCGGGAGGGTCCTCCCTGGCGAAATGCCTTTGGAAATTCCTCCCATCACGGCGCAAAATCCCCCCTTGAGCTTCGCAACAATCAGGGTTTCATGGCCATTATTTTTGCGAAGCTCAATCATTACCAACCATCGCGCCGTGCGAGTGCGAGCAGCTCGTGAAAATCCCTTACGATCACGTCCGGTGCCGCGCGCCTGATGTCGTCCTCATCGGAAAACCCGTGGGTCACACTGACGGTGAACACGCCGGCGTTGCGTCCCGTCTCAATATCAATTGGGCTATCGCCGATGAGCAGGGTGTCAGGAGGGGGAATGCGCTCGTTCTTGATGATGGCAAGCAGCGCGGAGGGATCTGGTTTTTTCGGGTACGCGGATTCCCCGCCCACGATCTCGCAGAAATAGTCCGCGACGCCGAGCGCGCGCAAGATGTCGCTGGCATGGGGGTTGGGCTTGTTCGTGATGACCGCTTGCCGCCGCGCCCTGAAGTGGTCCAGGACCGCCCGCGCCCCCAGATAGAGCCGGCTGTGGTCCACCAGATGCGTCGTGTAGTAGGCGCGAAAGAGCGTGACCCCCTGGGCCACCCGTGCCGAATCGTCAGTCTTCAGGCAGCGCTGGACCAGCTCCTGCACGCCGCTGCCGACGTAGCGCCTGATTTCGCCCGCGGCGAGCGCCGGTGATCCCAGCTCGCCCAACATATGATTGGCGGCCTGGGCGATGTCCCCCAACGTATCCACCAGTGTCCCATCGAGATCGTACACGATCAACCGTTTCATCCTGACCTCAGCTTCGGTGAGCGTGTCGGCTGCTCCCCCCGCTTGAGCTTCGCGAAATCTTCATCCACCTGCGAGAGGAAATCGGCAATCGCGAGGCCTGCGTGCCTGGGCGCCCATGGGACCAAACGTGCCCGGCCTCTCGCATAGAGGTATCGGGCCCCGGCGCGATTGTTCCGGCTGAGGTGATGGTACGCGGCCGCGAGCTGGATCAATCCCTGGAGGAGTTGCCGCTCCTTCCCTTCGACCTCATGCCAGAGCGATTCCCAGACTTCGTGGCTCTCGAAGAACCTCCCCAGATTAAAGAACCGCGCTCCCTCCAGGAGTCGCGGCTCGGCCGGCGGAACGCGATCAAACCGCCGCGTGCGAGACATGGGGCACGTGCCGTCTCAGGTTACGTACACCGTCTTGATGTTCACGAACTCGCGGATGCCGAAACTGGAGAGCTCCCTCCCGTAGCCAGAGGCCTTGATGCCACCGAACGGCAACCGGGGGTCGGAATGCACGGACGCGTTAACGACGCAGGTCCCGGCTTCCAGTTGTGAGGCCGCAATCCGCTCGCCTCTCGCACGGTCCCTCGTGAAGACGGCGGCTCCCAGGCCGAACGAGGTATCGTTCGCGACGCGGATGGCCTCGGCCTCATCGTGAACCGGGATGATCGCTGCCACCGGGCCGAAGGTTTCCTCCTGGTAGACGGACATGCCCTTCGTGACATCGGTCAGCACAGTCGGCGGATAGTAGGCGCCCCTCCCTTCAGGGATCTTCCCGCCGATGAGGAGCCGGGCGCCCTGCTCGATGCTGCGCTGGACCTGCTGGTGGAGGGCATCCCGCAAGTCCGCGCGGGCGAGCGGTCCGATGGTCGTCTCCTCCTTGAGCGGATCCCCCATCCGCTGGGCGCTCATGTGCTGCACGAGCAGCTCCTCAAACCGCTTGCGAACGGGCTCCACGACGATCAACCGCTTCGCCGCGATGCAGCTCTGCCCGCTGTTGACCAGCCGCGCGCTCGCGCATATCTGCGCGGCCTCTTCGAGGTTTGCGTCTTCGAGCACGATGTACGCGTCGCTGCCGCCAAGCTCGAGCACGGTCTTCTTCAGCGCGGCACCGGCTCTCGATGCGACCGCGCGCCCCGCCGGGGTGCTGCCGGTCAGCGTCACCGCCTTGACCAACGGATGGTCGATGACGCTCCCCACACGGTCGGAGCCGATCAAGAGTGTGCGGAAGAGGCCCTTGGGGAACCCGGACTTCAGGAAGGTCTCCTCGATGGCGAGCGCGCAGCCCGGCACGTTCGCGGCATGCTTGAGGATCGCCGCGTTGCCGGCCATGAGCGCCGGTGCGGCGAACCGGAACACCTGCCAGAAGGGAAAGTTCCAGGGCATGATCGCCAGGACAATCCCCAGCGGCTCAAAGGCCACGTAACTCTTCGCGGCGTCGGTCGCCACCGGTTCGGGCGTGAGAAAACGCTCGGCGTGCTCCGCGTAGTACTCGCACCCCCACGCGCATTTGTCAATTTCGGATCGACCTTGCGCCAGCGGCTTGCCCATCTCCTTCGCCATAAGGAGCACGTAGGTCTCCTGCCCGCCGCGCAGCAGCTGGGCGGCCACGCGCATCTTCGCGGCGCGTTCCGCGAACGGCACGGCGCGCCAAGAGGCGAAGGCCGCATCGGCCTCATGGAGGATCCGCTGGACGCCCTCCTCCGAATGCTCCGGGTAGGTCTTCATCACTTCGCCGATTGCCGGGTTGATCGACTGGATCGCCATGATGTCAATGATCGCGCGGATAATCCGCGGTCATCCGTGTCGACCTTCGAGTTTCTTCACCAGCTCGTCGTTCACGCGCTGGTCCACCGGCACGTCGACGACGCAGAGCCGGCGTGAGGCGACGGCCTCCCGGAGCTGGTGCGTGAGCTCCGCGAGTGTGCGCGGGCTGTAACCGGGGATCCCGAAACTCTCCGCGTACCGCTTGAAGTCCGGATTGGTGAGTCGTGTGCCGGTCGAATGGCCGGTGGCAAGCCGCTGCTTCCAGCTGATCAGCCCGTAGTCGTTATCGTTGAAGACGAGCACGGTGAATGCCACGCCGAGCCGCTTGGCGGTCTCGAGCTCATGCGAATTCATGAGGAAGCCGCCGTCACCCATCGCGGCGACAATCCGCCGGCTGGGATGTTGGAGCGCGGCCGCGACCCCCCCAGGCAATGCGATGCCCATGCTGGCAAGGCCGTTCGAGATCAGACAGCCGTTCGGCATACAGACGGGGAAGTTCCTCGCGATCCACATCTTGTGGGCGCCCACGTCGCTGATGAGGAGATCGTCATCGCTCATGATCCCGCGCAGGACGTTGAGCACCCCCGGCACCGTGAACGGCTCGCCCTCCTTGAGGTCGTAGCCCTTGATATCCTCGACGATGCGCTGGCGGACCGGCGCGTACCACGAAGGGTCGAACGTGCACCGATGGCCCGTCAATGCAGCGCTGAGCTCCCGCAGCGTCGCCGAGATGTCCGCGACCAGCTCGACCGTCGGCTGGTAGTGCGTATAGACCTCGGCCGGCGTGAAATCGATGTGGATGATGGCTTTGTCGGCCTTCGGGTTCCACCGGTCGGGGGCGTACTCCGCGATGTCGTACCCCACCGCGATGACCAGATCTGCCTGCTCGACCGCATCCATGACGAGATCGCGCAGCCCCAGGCCAATGGTCATGAGCGACTCCGGACTCAGGTCTGAGATCGCGCCCTGTCCCATGAAGGTGTGCACCACCGGGAAATGGCACCGGCTGACGAGCTCGCGTAGTTGCGACGAGGCGAGCTTGCGAATCGCGCCGTTGCCCGCGAACACGAGCGGCTTCTTCGCGGCCGCCAGGAGCCTCACCGCATCGGCGAGCGCCTTGCGGTCCGGGTCCGGGCGACGCACGCGGATCGAGCGGAGCGGCTGACGGTTGGTTTCCATCCTGGCGATATCTTCCGGCAGTTCCAGGTGCGTTGCGCCCGGCTTCTCAGTCTCGGCGATCTTGAACGCCTTGCGCACCATCTCCGCCGCCGCGTCGGGGTCGGAGATCGATCCATTCCACTTCGTGATGGGACGAAACATGTTGACGACGTCGAGATACTGGTGGCTCTCCCGCTGGCCGCGCCCCAGGCCAGCCTGACCGGTGATGGCGACAAGCGGGCTTTTGTCCAGGTAGGCGTCCGCGACCCCGGTGATGAGGTTGGTCGCGCCTGGCCCCAGCGTCGAGAGGCAGACGCCCGCCTTGCCGGTGAGGCGGCCCCACACATCGGCCATGAAGGCGGCACCCTGCTCATGCCGCGTGGGGATGAATCGGATGGATGAGCGCTCGAGCGAGAACAAGAGCGCTTCGTTCTCCTCGCCGGGGACGCCGAAGACATAGCGCACCCCCTCGCTCTCAAGGCATTTCACGATCAGGTCGGATACCTTCATGCTCAAAGGATGATCGCAAACGCGAGGGCGGCCAGCATGACCGCGCTGCTCGTCCAGTACGGCGTTTTCCCAAAATGGGCGGAGAGGGAGGCGACGTCATGGCTGAGCAGCCACCCGCCGAGGACCGGACCCGCGATGCGCGCAAGGCTCGCCGTCGCCTGCATGACACCCAGCATCCGGCCCTGGGACGCCGCGCTCACTTTCTTCGAGGCGAGGCCGTTCAAGGGTGCGGCCATGAAGCTGTGCCCGATAGCGATCGCGGCCGTCGCGACGAGCAAGGCAGGCAGCGTCGCGCTCATCGGCAGCATCAGCATACCTGCGGCGAGGACGATCGTCCCCATCACGACCAAGGCCTTGTCACTGAAGATCCGAAGGAGCCAGCCCAGCAGCGCGCCCTGAATGAGCGCGCCGAGCAATCCCTGGCCAGCAAAGATATACCCGTTCTGGACGGCGGTGTAGCCGAACCGGTGCTCCGTGAAGAGCGGATAGGTGGCGGTCAGGAGCGAGAACGCCACCGTCCCAAAGAAATAGGTCGCCATGACCGCAGCGAGCGACCAGCCCTTGGCTTCCTTGAAGATCTCGGCGATGGACGCGTGCTCGCGGGCTTGCCTGCGCCGCTCCACCGAGAGGCTCTCCGGCAGGCGGAAGTAGACCGCGGCGGCGTTGCCGGCGGCGAGTATTGCGGCGAAGAAGAACGGCGCGGCAAGCGAGACATGGCTGAGGAGGCCACCGATGGCCGGCCCGAAGATGAACCCGAGCCCGAACGCGGCCCCGATGAGTCCCATGCCGCGCGAGCGCTGTTCCGGAGGGGTCACATCGGCGATATAGGCCTGGGCGGTCGAGATATTGCCGCCGGTCATCCCGTCAATGATGCGGGCGAGAAAGAGCAACCACAGGGTCTGGGCGCATCCCATGAGGAGGAAGCCGATCGATGTCCCGATGATGCTCAGCAACAAGACCGGCCGTCGGCCGACGCGATCGGAGAGCCGGCCGAGGATGGGGGAGCAGATGAACTGCATCAGCGAGTAGACCCCGAGCAGCATGCCGATGACGAGCGGCGAGGCCCCGAAGCGCTCCGCGTAGAGCGGGAGGACGGGGATGACGATCCCGAAGCCCACGAGATCGATGAAGACGGTCACGAAAATGATGGCCAGCGGGGATCGGGATCGTTCCATCACAGTGTCGGCCATTCCCTAGAGCCCAGCGTGCGTAGGCCGGTACGGTTTCGAGTGGGCCAGATGCGCCCGCCAGTTCCGCTCATATTGGGCGGCGAGCTCGCGGTCGTCGACTTCCAGCAGGTTCTCGGCATTCTTCGCTTCAGCGGCCTCGGTGAAATTAAACGAGCCGGTCAGGACGGTCTCTCCATCGACGATGATGACTTTATTATGGGCGATGGCGTGCGCGTCATCAATACTGACCGGAACGCCGTGTTGAACCAGCCGCTCCGCGGTGGAGTGCCGCTCCGAGCGCTGGCTCTTATCCAGGATGACCGCGACCTTGACGCCCCGTTCGTGAGCGGCCACCAGCGCCTGGGTAATCGGCTCGGAGGTGAAGGAGTAGGCTTGGACCAACACCGATGTCTGGGCCCTGCGCAGCGTGTCCACAATCACATCGGTGCAGCCGCCGTGAGGGGAGAAGCGAACAGAGCAGACCGGATTTCCGACGACCACTGGTCGGTGGGAGACTGGCGCAAGCCCGTAGCCCAACACGAGACCCGCGGCGAGCAGGGCGAGCGAGCGAAGAACGCGTGTCATGAGTGACGGACAATCCTCCACGACTATTATCGGGTCTTGCGGGGACAATGGGAAGGGGCTAGTGCTTAGCGCTTCTCGTCGCGCTGCTCTGAGAGATGCGTTTCTTCTTCCAGTCGTTCAACGCCAACCTTCCAGAGACGCCCGAAGAACGGGCCGAAGAGAAATCCCAGGGAGGCGACGACCGTGCCAACCGAGATGAAGGCCATGAACGAGGCGAAGAGCTTGCCGGCTGGCGTCGCAGGCGCCGCGGGCGGTCCCTGCGCGGTGGCGATCATGCTCATGAAGTAAAAGGCGTCGAGGCAGGACATCTTCTCGAGGACATGCATCCCCACCGTCCCCACGGTCATCACCGATGCGACCAGAGCCAGGGGAGTAGGCGCCGCGCTTCCAGGGTGAGTGGTAGTGGTGGTGGCGCTTCATCACGGTCCGTTGGTGCGTGGGGTGAACGGCTCCCATGGTCGCAGTCTAGTCTAGCGCGCCTGTGGCAGGAGTCAAAACAATACGGACGGTTCCACTGTTCACGAGTCGGAACCGTCCGTGCGCTTTTGATGGGCCCAAACACGTTGGGGCGTTACCGTGCGGATATGCTGAGGATCGTTGCGACAGAATGAGAGGACACGTCACCTGTGCCCGCCTGATCCCCCAACGCCTCCCCGGTCCAGATGATCGATTGGCGGGCCTCGCGCTCATGGCCGGCGCTGACCGGTTGGGAGGCAGTTTCTGCCGCGAGGATCCACGTGCCCGTGTCTCCTGGATGCCAATACCGTGCCGCTCCTGTCCGCTCGTTGACCGTCACGATCGTTGATCCGACCGGTGTGACCGTGTAGGCATCCGTGGGGGTGGTGGTGGCAACGCATGGCAGCGGCATCGGCCCGGACCCTGCTCTCCAGGCAAGCGGAGCCTTGGATCCGAGAGCGCACAGGGCCGCCACCAGGACCAGCCAACGCATCGCTTTCCGCCGTGACTTCATGATATGGCTTCCTCTAAGAATGGGATATTCTACTCGACGAATTGTTGCCATATTTTACTAAGAAAATAGCCCATTGTCCAGAACTTTTTTCACGGGTAAATCGCCAGCATATCATAGAAAATGAACGATATAACATACTGTAATAAAATAAGTTAAAGAGAATTTGCATAGCAGAACTGGCATCAGGTATAGTTAGTCATATAGGCGGGAGGTCCTAATGGAACAGGGCAACGGCGATTGTCAGGCATCCGTTCAGCACAAACTGCTGATCGTGGATGACGAAGTGAAGATCGGCCAAGTGCTCGCGAAGCACTTCTCGCTGAACGGCTACGACGTGAGGACCGCGTACGGAGGAGAAGAGGCCCTGGCGGTGGCGAAAGACTTTCATCCGCAGGTGGTCCTGCTCGACCTCCTCATGCCGAGGATGACCGGCGTCAACACCTTAAAAGGGTTGAAGCAGCTCACGCCACCGCCCAAGGTCCTCATGCTGAGCGCCATGGACCATGAAGGAGTCATCAAGGATCTGTTGCAGTTGGGAGCGGACTTCTACATTTGTAAACCGATCGTCTTCTCCGAGCTCGACTCCGTTGTCGAGAACTTTTGCGCCGACGGCGAATCGCCCCATTCGTAAGAGTCGCGTCATACCCACAGTTCCCTCTCCTTCCATCTCCCTGTTGGGAGCCAAGGTCAACTGATAAGCCGAGCGATCGCGAAGGCCGCGGCAGCCGCAAGCCCTCCGATGAGCACCGTCCGTATCCCTCCCCGCCAGGGGTTGACGCCGGTGAAGCGGCCTTTCACGAAGCCGAAGGCGAAGAGCGCGGCGACGGTGACCCAGACCGATACCTGGAGCGCGGTCGCCGAGGTGGGCAGCGCCATATAGGGCGAAAGAGGGATGAGTCCGCCGGCGATGTACGAACTGGCGATGGTCAAGGCGCTCTGCCGGGCGCGCGCCGGGTTGGGAAGCTCGAGGCCCAGCTCGAAGCGCATCATGAAATCCACCCACCGCTCACGGTCGGAGCGGATCGCCGCGACGACCGGCGCGATCTGCGCCTCCTGAAGCCCGTACCCGCGGAAGATCCCGGCCACCTCGTCCGCCTCGCGCTCCGGCATCTCCACGGTCTCCTGCAGTTCCCGGTTGCGCTCGGCAGCATAGTGTTCCTGATCGGTCCTGGCGGCCATGTAGCCGCCCAACCCCATGGCGATGGATCCGGCCACGATCTCCGCCAGGCCGGCCGTCACGACGATGGCGTTTGACACCGTCGCTCCGGTTAACCCGGCCGCGAGCGCAAACGGGACCGTCAGGCCATCCGCCATCCCGATCACGATGTCGCGGACGGTCGCCGTCGCGGTGAAGTGGCGCTCAACGTGTGGTGTCGCCGGCATCGAGTCTCCTCGCTTAGTTAATCCGTTTCCATCTCCCGCTCGCGCAACAGGCTCGCGAGCGCGCGGCAGGCGTCCACGGTGGTAAACATCCCCACCAGCTTCGCGCCTTGCACGACGATGGCTGCGTCGTACCGCTGGCTCACCATGACCTCCGCCGCCTCGCGCAGCGGGGTATCAGGGCTGACCACGTACGGGTGCGCGTGGCAGACGTTCTTGACGAGGAGTTTCGCCGGGTTGGCTTCCGCGATGCAGCAGATGAGGTTAATGTCCCGCTCGCTGATGATCCCAAAGACTTCATCCGTCTTGATCAGGTTCATCACAGGCAGGTGGCGAATGCGGTGCAGCGCCATCAGGTCCCGAGCTCTCTTCACTGTTTCGTTGGCGTGAATCGAATGGGGTTGAGCCGTCATGAACGTCCGGATCGGCGGGTCTATCACAGCCATCAGGCGCCTCCTTGTGTCTTGTCCTTCTTGTCAGCAGCGGAGGAGTCCCACGATTGCAGGACGCGGGTCTGATCAGAGGACATCGTTCAACCACGACCACCGAGACAGGCGGGGGCGCGGCTCAGCGCGTCCCACAACTGTCCACGTCCCATCCCGCTTCTCCAAGGAAATCGCCGTGCGGCCTTTGTAGCCCTGATTGCGTGCCGCGAACTCGACGACCGCGCGCGGCGTCACCCTGAACATCGCCTCAGGGGTCATCGACTCCCGTGCACCGCTCTGGCGTCCCGGTTCGACGAACACACCTCCGATAAAGATATTCCCTGGCATGTGCGCCTGGGCATACGCAAGAGCCGCCTGCTTCACCGCGGCGGCCTCAGCCGCTGACGGCACGCTGGGATCGATCCTGAATGTGAACGTTGAGAGGATGGCCCCGCACACTGGCTCCTGTCCTTTGACGGCGGACAACGTGTACGTGAACGGCTCCTGAGAGGTCACCCACACCGTCCCCGTCGCCTCGGAGAAGGCACTCCCCTTGTGGACCGTATAGGTCGCCTTCTCCCACGTCACGCCGTGAAACCTCACCGGGCGCTTCAGCTCGACACTTCCCACGGCTTTCAGCAGTGCCTCGGGCTTGCCAAGCGACACGCTCACCTGACAGATGGAACGGCCGCCTTGGTTGACCCGCACGACGTGATCCATGACGGTCTCGCTGATCACCAGTTTCCCGCCATAGGAGAGTGTCGCCGTTGGAGGATATGCGAAGGCATAGCCGTACCACCCATTGCTGTACGTCTTCCAGGAACGCCGATGCACCTCGCCGCAGCCGGCAACCGGCACGACCATCCCCAAGAGCAGGAGGAGCAGCCCGATGCCCGTTGGGATGGGGCCGTGTTGACGCGCGCTCCAAGACTTCATCAGTCGGGATGGACGAGTGTGGCAATGACGAGCCCGGCCAGGAACCAGCCGATGGCAAGATCGAGGAAGGCGAGCAGCGTGAAGCCCGTCGAGAAGCCCCACCAGTTCCAGTCCGGCAATCGGGTCAGCGCTCCCGCCACGAGGGCCACCAGGACCACCGTTCTGACCCGGGCGCCATACCCAAGACCGGGCAGCGAGAGCAATAAGAGGCTCATGAAGCCGGCGCCCACGACCTCCGTGAGCAGGCCGCGCAAGTAGTAGGCGCTGTCAGCGGGGTCCACGCTGGTCAATCGAATGACCGCAAACATCGAGGGACCCTTCGCCGGTTTGGTTCCGCCTCCTCCGTGATGCGAGGGCATGAAATAGACGCCGGGCTTCGGGGCGTTGGCCCGGATGGCCGTCCCCACCGCTGCCTCGTTCGTGAACGCATGCAGGGCCGCGGCATGCCAGGGCAGCATCATCCACGACACCGCGCCCCAGCCAAACACAATCAGCCCGCCCACCACCGACCCCAGCACCAGCTTTTTCACCATTGGCTCTCCGTGGTTCAGACCTCAGACTTCAGACACCAGACATCAAATTCTAGCGTTCAGCGTCTAGCGTAGAGCGGATAGGAACTGCGATCTCGGTCATGTGGCCCAGGAGTCCACAGCACTCCATCGCTTAGGCGATACTCTTAGGAACGCCTCCGCATCCTCGACGTTCCTCTCGGTGGAGCGCGTTGGGGCTGTGCGAGGTAAGCTGTGGGGTTTCTCTTCTCAGGCTAGCGCCGCTGCGTGGTCGCGGATGCCGTCGCCTGGCTGTTCGCTCCGGTCGCGTGAGGGGCGTTACCCTCCAGGCTGATGAGCTTGCGCGACGGCTGCGAGGCGGGTGTCTTCTTCGTTGAAGTTGAAGCGGACGGCTTGTTCGCAGAAGAAGCTTGGCCGACGTCCTTCGCGGTCGCGGACTTGCCATTCGACGTCGAGCCGTCCTTCTTGTCACTCGAGTCTGGCGCATCCGTCGAGAGCCCGTGCGGCAAACTGACCGGCGCAAACGGAGAGGTCTCTTTGGCTGGTTTCTTCGTCTTCGACGACGACCCGCTGCTGGCCGACTGATCGGCTGCCATCGCTGTGGATGCCGCCAGGACGACCGCGATTGCCACCGTCGCCACCCCTCTCATCGTCTCCCCCCTTGGCCTCGCTCGGCCCCTCTCCGGTCATCGCCGGGAAGCGGACACCACGCCACACCGCATCCACTCCGTCCATAAAAGTGTACCACAACGCCGCCCCCGCGGCATGGCGGCTCAGGGCGAAAAATAGGAGGCGTTCCACATGTGCCAGCCGACTCGGTCAGGCGATACTGTTCGGACCGCCTCCGGCTTCCCGGATGGAATTAGCGTTTGAGGGTTCCCTTGAACCAGTACGCTTCAGGCGCGCTGCCGGCCTTCTTGGACCACACCGTGGTCCCCTCGATGGCCTCCCCGCGAGCCGTTCCCTTCCATAGCATCGTCCCATCGGTCGGACTGACCGCCTGAGCCTGAAAGGTCACCGCATCACCCTGCATGGCACTCGTATAGGCTGCCTCTTTAAACCCATAGCGATCACAGGCGGTTGAACGGAACGTGCCAGCCTGAAAGCGAAACTCGTCCTTGTCGCCCGTCGCCTTGCCCTGCTTGCCCACTTGCCCGATGAAGTTCTTCCCATCCAGGGCGCCCATCGCTGCGGCCTGCCCACGTACGGCCGCCACCGTGAGACCACCCGCCACCATCACCAAGCTCACCACCACACCGAACCCCCGTCGCTTCGACATGCCACCCTCCTCTGGTTGCTTCCACCCCGCCACACCTTCCCGTTAAGCCCTGTGCCCCAGGAATTCCGGCATTTCTAGAAGAAAAATTGCTGCCTGACTTTTGGACGTGTTAGGTAAAGGAGAGGGAAACCGCTCAAAAGGGCCGGGATCAAAATATCTTGCCAAAAAAGGCGAAGTGCAAAACTCACTCGACCCCCCTCAACTACGTTGTGTGTAAGGAACAAATCGAAAACCGTTGAAATGTTCCCGGCAATAAGAGTGCTCAACTCGAATCCGAAAACTATGACGGCCGACCACCAACCTAATGGGTGTCGCGTGCGCACTTGCATCCCGGCAACGACACATACCACTCCAGGCATTGCCACCATCACGAGACCGTTGGGATTAGTCCCACCCACTAAAGCAAAAGAAAACATCAAAATGAAGAATCCTCCCTGGATAATGAGCCACCACGCAATGAAGGTAAGTCCCCAAAACCGATGCTCCCGTAAACGGCCCCACCACAAACGGAGAGTTTTCATCAGATCACTTCGAATTGAGTATCCCGTCCCAGGAATTCCGCCGACGGCCAGCGGGCCCGCGGCTGAAGCAGGCACCATCAGGGTGCGTGCGAAATGCCGCGTCCGGTGGGGACGCAGCCCGCTGCCTGGCACCTTTCTCGACGATCAAGAAGTTAGCCCTTCGTCGAATGCAGCGTTTCTTCCACCCGCTCCGCGAGGATGATTTTGACGAGCGACTGGTAGGGGATATCGTTCTTGTGGGCGAGCATCTTGAGCGACTGAAGAAGCGGCTCCGGAAGGCGGATCGAAATCGTCTTGACCGAAGGCCGTAGATTCGGAAAGAGTGTTCGAGCAGCCTTGCGATAGTCCACAAACTGGGTGGAATCATGGCGGGCCCAAAATGTCCGCTCCGCGGCCTCGCCCTTGAACTTAGGAAGAGGCTTTTTCTGCTTCATGGTATGCCCTCCGTTCTCTTCTGGTCATAGCCCGCGCCGAAATGACGCGGATCTTCTCGCCCCTTGGCGTAAAGACGATGAAGAGGGGTCGCCCTTTGTTCGTACGCCCCAGCAGGTAGTGGCGGCTCTCCCGCTCCGAGTGCGCCGCATCGGGCGCCACGACCACTGGCAGGTTGAAGAAGACCTCTTCGCACTCCTCATCCGAGACCCGATGCCTCACCCAGCTCTTGCCCTGATTGCCCTTGTCCCACTCGAAGCCGGTGAACTGGGCCAGGCTGATCGGGAATGGCATATGTGTATATATCCAATATATACGTTTTTCCCCTCAACGTCAAGGGGATGGCGCGATGAGGGACGACTCGGTAGGGCATGGATGAACCCGCATGCGGTCCCCCTGCACTCGCAAGGGACGCTAAGGTCAACGAACTGATCTGGGGCTCGTCGCGCCCACGAGCTCAAATGCCTGTCCCTGGAGCGGCAACCATCGAGGTTGCCGCGACATGCCGACGTCCAGCGGGCCCGCAACCCGTCGCCTGGCACCTTTTCTGATTCTGGCTGAATTAAGTATCGTGTCACCGGAATTCCCGGAATTCCCGAATGCAAATAGCTGACGTTGAACGACTCGAACCACCGCGCGAGGGCGTCACCCACCGCGAAGGGGCTGGACCACTCGCGCAGCCAGAGGCACTCCTCCTTGAGGGTGCGGATGCTGCGCTCGGTGTCGGCGTTGCCTTTCGGGTTGTTGTCGCTGGTAAAGGCCTGTTGAATCCCCAGGGTCCCGCAGGTGGCCAAGAAGCGCACCGAGGTCGGCTGACAGCCGTTGTCGCTCATCAGGTGCAGCGCCTGGCCCTCGATGCCCGCCGGGAACTGGCGATTGACCGCCATGTCCAGGGCGGCCAGCCAGTGCGCGGTCGTCGCCTGCAAGCCGATGTGGTAGCCCACGAACTTCTTGGTGTACCAGTCCAGCACCACGACGACGTAGACCCAGCCGAAGGACTCGACCAAGACCTTCGTCATGTCGATGCCCCACCACTCGTTCGGGCGGGTCGGCTTGGGCTTGTGCGTCGTCGGGGTCCGCGAGGCCCGGAGGCGTTGGTTCGGTTTGACCCCCAACCCGGCCTCGCGCATCACGCGCAGCACGCGCTTCTTGTTGACGGGCAGGCCGTCCACGTCGCGCAGCGTGGCCCAGCAGCGGCGATAGCCCCAGAAGGGGTGCTCGGCCTTGAGGACCACGATGCGCTGGAGGACGTCCGTGTTCCGCTTGGCGACTCGGAGAGACGGCTGACGGCTCATCCGAGCAGCTCTTCGGTTTTTTTTACCTCGAGCGTCAAGTCGGCCACCAGGCGCTTGAGCTGGCTGTTCTCCCGGGCGAGGCGCGCCACCTGATCGACCTGCTGATGCGTCTCGAAGGCTTTGGAGGCGTTGGCGAGCAGCTGATCGCGCCACTGGTAGTACTGCGCCTGACTGACTCGATGCTCCGTGCAGAGCTGACTGACTGGCGTGCCCTTGAGGCCCTGGAGCACAATCAGGGCCTTCGTGCGTGCGTCCCATTTCCGTCGTGGCATGGCTGAACCTCCGTTGTTCAGCCACCAGAATACTCTCTTAACAGACCGGGTGTCTTAAAGGGGAGCAGTATATCTGCTCTCAATAGAGCGATTCGAGATAGATTGGGAGACAGCGACGCAAGTAAAAGAATTGAGGAGGATTTGAAGTTTCCGCAGAAACTTACCCTCGCCATCGCCCTAGGTTTGTTACCAGAAAATGCTCGACCTGCTTTTCAATTCATCAATAAACTGAGAAATGATTTTGCCCACGATCTAAATACAGAACTCAGCGAAGAAGTCCTCACTGATTTCTGGAATGTCCTGACAAGTGAGATGAAAGAAACGGTAAAAACGGGAACCGACACGGCTTCATTAACATTAAAACAAAAGCTCGCTCATTATCTAGTGGCGATGCATATTGAACTATATCATCGAGTAGCCAAGTTCGAAGAGTAACATTCGGCTGACTTGTGGATCTAGCTCCCTGATCTCGCACCTGCCTTCTTTTGATAACTCATTGCGGGCGTAGTTTAGTGGTCAAATCCCTCTCTTCCAAGGAGGAGTCACGGGTTCGATTCCCGTCGCCCGCTCCAAATTTTGCTGCGCAAAATTTGGAATCCCGAGCGCGAAGCGCGAGGGACGACAATCCGAGCGAAGCGAGGTTCCCTGAAGCGGCTGTGCCTTTCTCCCTCCTTAAGCAGTCCTCTAAACCCCAAATAACACTTGACAAACTCTTCATCTCAAATTATCATTTAAGGTCTGTCTTCAAAGTTGCCGCTCACACACGCTGCGCGGATGCAGAGCTATCCACAACTTCGAGAAAGTAAGGGGGTGACCGTCGTGACACGCATCATGAACGTCGACGAGGTGGCGCGGTATCTGGGCGTGGTCCCGGATACCATCTACCGCAAGGCCCGCCGCGGGGAAATCCCGGCGGTGAAAGTCGGAAAGATGTGGCGCTTTCCGAAGGAAACACTCGACAAGTGGCTCAACGACGCCGCATTAGAGACGGTGAAAAAACCTTGACAACTAGGCAGGGTGTGACAAAATATCGTTTTATTTTGCCCACGCGGATCCGACAAAGGAGGGTTGAGAGAATCGCCCATGAGCAGCGGTGTGACCTGCCGGGTTTGGCGTTAGATTCGGGCCGTCATTCAGTCCGCGACAGCGTTCAGTAGCCCTCCGTTGGAACCGTTCGTGGTGTTCAGACTCTCCCAGTCCTCTAACAGAGACGTGGCGTGTTTGTCCGTCGGGACGCAACCATCCGGAGACAAGTTTCGACAAGGGTTATGAATCCGTTACCGGTTGATCGGATTCAGCGTCTTTACAGCAAGGGCAGATCTGCGAAAGAGATCGGCGAAACGCTTGGCTGTTCATGGCGTCACGTAATCTCGTGTATGCAGAAAAACGGTATCTCCCGAAGGAGCCGAAGTGAAGCCACGTATCGGAAAGCTAACCCCCATGGCGACCCGTTTCAAATTAAACATAGACTTTCATTGGTTGAGGAACGACTCAAGTCTCTAGCGCTGGGCTTGTATTGGGGCGAGGGCACGCGGAGGAATCCATTCGCAGTCCGGATTTCCAACACCGATCCGGCTCTTTTGAGAGTATTCATCGACTTTTTGCGGACAATTTGTCGTGTGCAACCGGAGAAGATCCGTATCGAACTCATCCTACACGCTGACGTCAACCCTCAGGAAGCCATCAGCTACTGGAGCTGTGAGCTAGGCATCCCGCCGTCCCAGTTTCGTCGGCCCACGAGCCTACCATCACGTGGAAATGGCACGTACAAGCGGCGGGTGAAGTGGGGAACCGCCACAGTTCACGTGGGCAATACTCATCTACGGCAGATACTCCAGGATTGGTTAGCACCGTACACTGGTGCATCTGCCCATGGAGCTCAGTCGGCAGAGCGCGATCTTGGTAAGATCGAGGTCGCCCCAATGCTGGCTGGAGTAGCTCAGTGGTAGAGCACGTGCATGGTAAGCACGGGGTCACGGGTTCAATCCCCGTCTCCAGCTCCGTTAACCCCGGAAGAGCGGGCGAGATGGAATGAATGTAGGGTCAGCATCGGGGCCGTGGATTTGGTAAGAGATGCAGATGGCGAACGTGTAACGGGGAGGTGACGTCAATGGCCACGAAGCCCAAGTTCGAGCGGACGAAGCCCCACGTGAACGTCGGGACGATCGGGCACGTCGACCACGGGAAGACCACCCTGACCGC
>Ga0209515_10001052_pt1 | contig 47780 bp, 42 predicted proteins | sample Subgroupgradi54m_FD_187454 | JGI IMG/M metagenome (GOLD analysis project Ga0209515, IMG submission 187454) | Subsurface groundwater microbial communities from S. Glens Falls, New York, USA - GMW60B uncontaminated upgradient, 5.4 m (SPAdes)... ... | reverse complement strand
ATGAAATTTCTTTTAAAAACCTTATTGGTATTAGTTTTGATTGTGGGAGGAAGTGCTCCACTTCTTGCGGAAATCAATCCACATACTCCAGTGTTGTGTGTGATAGCAGAGACTGATTTCAATGATTTTAATCGAGCTATCGCAGAATATAATCAGAATTTAGTCAGGTATTGTACTTCCCGGATTATTTTTACTCATGTTCAGTCAACAACAGCTATGTTTCCTGAAGAACTGGTGATGGTCATGAGATCCCCTGTTGAGATTACCGGGGCGCCTGCCTCATTTGAAGGAATGACTTTGACAAGGGAGGAGAGGGCCTCTCGATCTCTTGTAGTTAGAGGACCTGTAATGGAAGTGGGAGTGAATCGGTATATTTTGGATGGGAGTAGATGGGATTGTCCGATTCGGGTTAGAACGACCGGGATTCACATTTCGAAATTAATTATTCGTGCCATGGATGCGAATCGGGCGGTGTGTTTATGGAGTGGTGGGATGTGGGTACCGGCTTATAGTCGGGATGGGAGAACTGGGAGAATAAGTCAGAGTGACGATCAAAGGAGAGTTGTTTGGATTCACGATGATACGGTGATTGAGGGGCTTGGAACAGGAACACCCCCCACATGTGATATACATCTTGAGGGAAATAATGTTGTTTGGAGTTTAGGTTCTGGGGAAAGAGCCGAGAGCCTTGTCACAGAAGCGGATGGTGGGGTGTTTAGTCGCGTGATAAATCCGACACCGTTTACTATTCCAAGAACTATTCTTGATATCAGAGGTATTCAGATTGTATTTAGACTGACAACTGTGAATGCGGCGGGATTAACATCTAGCTGTACTGTTTCTCTTCCTATGTTAGGAGGAACTGGTGGTAGTGGTGGAACAGGTGGATCCGGCGGCAGTGGTGGCACAGGTGGTTCAGGAGGAAGCCCTGGTACTGGTGGATCTGGCGGCAGTGGTGGTACAGGCGGTACTGGAGGTTCCGGTGGAACAGGAGGCACAGGTGGTAGTGGAGGAAGCGGTGGTTCCGGAGGAACGGGAGGATCAGGTGGAACAGGCGGATCTGGTGGCAGTGGGGGGAGTAGCTCAGTTTTGACATGTGCTTTGAACCGAACAACGGCTGGTCCGGGCACTTTTGATTTTACGCAGACTATTTCAGGGGTAACGGCACCGTCAATTACTTTTACTGCCGGAGCCGTTGATGCCGACGGGAATGTTCCTTCCAGTGTGCCCGTACCAATTAATGTTCGTAATCCTAACGTTTATCGTGTGCAACCCAGCACTCTGACCCGGTATCTTTTAACAGTGACAGGACCAGGAGGCATTTGTGAAGAATCCCAAATTGTGGGACCCTTCACTGAGGGTGGACAAGAACTTGATCCGGATGGAGATCACATTTGTAATGTGGATATAAATACAATTGCTGGTGTTGTTTCTCCCGCAATTTGTCATATGTATGTGAAACCACCCGTGCCAGGTGTTCCAAGTATTCCAAATGATCCTGGTCATGTGGATAATTGTCCCTTTGTGGCGAATCCGAATCAGGAAGATCTTGACGGAGATGGTATTGGGGACGCTTGTGATCCAGAACCGGCGTTAGCAGGGGTTCCTAAAGAGGTGTGGGATGCTGAAGGTGGTGGCGGAGGATGCAGTCTGGTAGGCTACGAAACTAACGATGCGACCAATACACCGTGGTTTTTATTCTCATGGCTGTGATATTCATTGGGGCTGTCATTGCGAGGGGCTTTTATTTGTCATGGCGAGCGTAGCGTGGCCATCTCCCGAAATCATTGGCTCAAATCTTTCCACTTGGGATTACTAGCTTCTATAAGCGCGATCTTCTTTTTTCGGGAACCCTTCTTAATTTTCTTTTCTCTTATGATGGCTTCTTCAACCTGATTTGTTGTGTCGTAATACACGAGCTTGGTCGTTTTGTATTTTGAACTAAAGCCCTCACCAAGCCCATTTTTATGTTCCAAAATACGACGCTCAAGATCATTAGTCATGCCTGTATAGAGAACCGAATTGTTTTTATTGGTCATAATGTAAACAAAGTAAGTTTTTTTCATGGGTAACCGGGAGATCATCACGTCGGCCTTCAGCCTCCTGGTGATGACAGAAAGCAGTTTTCGAATAAGCATAAATCAAACACGACCATAAATATCATCAAAGCGTTGGATATCATCTTCCCCAAAATAACTTCCCGTCTGAACTTCAATAATCATTAAAGGAATTTTTTCCAGATTTTCAAGTCGGTGTTTTTCGCCTTGGGGAATAAAGGTGGACTCATTGGCTTTGAGAATAATTTCTTTATTTCCGTTAGTGACTTTGGCAATACCTTCAATGACCACCCAATGCTCTGCTCGATGTTGATGTTTTTGAAGACTCAACTTTTGTCCGGGATTTACGACAATCCGTTTGATCTTGTAATGAGGTTCTTCTTCGAGAACCGTATACGTTCCCCATGGGCGAGGAACCTCGAAAAACTCCCCATTGGCTACGTTACCTGCTACAGCCTCTTCAGATAATTTTTTTAACATATTTTGCTAATGCGGGCGCCGAAGTCAGTCCGGGGGATTCAATTCCCAAAAGATGAATCCAATTTTTTCTTTTTTCAATTACAAAGTCTTGAACGGCTTCCTCGTTGCGATATAGCTTTGGTCTATTTCCTGAATAAGCCGCCATAATTTTAAAATCAGAGAGGTTTGGCAAGTAGAATCGAACTGCTTTTTCAAAAGCATCGGGATCCGAGCGATGCTGGTAGTCTGTTTTTCCTTCAATAAAGTAAGCATTGGGTCCCAAAAGAGTTTGTCCGTCTGTTGTGGGTGTAAGATGAACTCCAAGCCCATGAGCATTTTTATAGGGAAGATGATACACGGGTTTGGAAACAGGTTGTTTGTTTAAAAGATAATAATCTCCACGACAAGGCTTGATAGAATATTCGTTCAGGCCTTGCATCCGTGCCACATCATCGGCGTAAAGTCCCGCAGCATTGATACACAGATCAAAAGATATTTCTCCACGAGTTGTCTGGAGTTTATTTTCCAAAACATCTTCTACAGAACAGTTAAGAATAATCTGGACTCCTTTTGATTCTAGATATGCCATCAAGGATTTAACATAAGTAGCGGCATCCAGTACTCCTGTGGAGGGGACAAAAATCGCTTTGCTTGGACGAAGAGCCGGTTCCTTTGAAGAAAGTTCTGAGAGTGAGAAAATTTTTGGAGCAGGAATGGGTAATTTTCTAATTTTTTCAAAGAAAGGTTCCAGTTCATTGTCTTGATCCAACTCAGGGACCACCCATTTGCCACAAGGAAGATAAGGAACTTTAAGAAGATTGAGCCATTCATAGGTGAGTCGATTTCCTTCGATACAAACTTTTTCTTTAAAACTTCCTGTTGAGTAAAAAATACCGGAATGAATGACTCCGCTGTTACGTCCGCTGGTATGTTCTGCAGGAAATCGTTCTTTTTCTAAGACATAAACTTCATGTCCCAAAGATTGAAGAACATGAGCGACATGGAGACCGACAATGCCAGCACCGATGATGACTGAAGTTTGAGGCATGTGCTATTTAATCCCTGTGTTGCTCTTGAAACCAGTCGAATGTTTTTTTAAGGCCATCTGGAAACATGACTGGGGCAGATTTTTGAATGGAGCTGGATTTCAAACAACAACGTTGTTGTTCTCCAATCTTGGCCTCCTTGTGAATAATTTCAATCGGATGACCACTCAGTTTTGTTAAAAATTTTGCAATTTCAAGAACGTCCGTTTCTATTCCTGTGCCAATGTTGAAGATACCACTTGTTTCAGGAGAGAGGGCGGCTAAATTGTATTGGGCAATATCCTCGACATAGATATAATCCCTTGTTTGTTTTCCATCCCCATAAATCCAAAGTGGCTGATGCTTCCGTATTCTTTCAATAAAGATAGCAACCACTCCGGCCTCACCAAGACCATTTTGTCTTGGACCGTAAACATTTCCATACCTCAGAGCAACGAATGGAATTTTGTAGGTAGTGGAATAAAATTGAAGATATTTTTCAATGGTGAGTTTGGCAATGCCATAGGGACTAAGTGGATCGGTACGATGGTTTTCGTCTGTGGGGATGCATTTGGGATCTCCATAGATGGCTCCTCCTGAAGAAGCAAAAATAAATTTTTTAACACCACTCTTTCTGCCAGCTTCGAAAATATTTAACCCCCCTTGAATGTTGATAGTGGCGTCTCCAACAGGATCGGACACGGATTTACGAACATCAATTTGGGCTGCATGATGATTGATGACATCGGGTTTTTCTGTTTCTATGATTTTACAAGCGTTGGGACTCAAAATACTTTCTTGGTAAAAGCGTGCCTGTTGGGGAATATTTTTTTTAATACCGGAACTTAAGTCGTCCAGGATAATGACCTCATGCTTTTGCTGAAGGTACTTGTCAGCAATGTGAGATCCTATAAAGCCGGCACCGCCTGTTATAAGTATTTTTGTCATTTATCGAGCAGGATCGATGATAATTTTAATGGATGCATCTCCCTTGGCTGCCATTTGAAATCCCTTCGCAATTTCTAAAAAACCAAGCCGATGAGAGATCATCTTTTGAAGATTTATTTTTTTGGATTGAATGAGTTCCAAGGCTTCATGATGATCCTCAGGGCTTGCTGCATAAGAACTTGTCAGTGTTATTCCCTTTTGCCAAAAAACTTCATTTAAGGAAAGAGGAAGAATCTGATCGGGACTTTGGAGAGCAAAAAAGAGGATGGAAGCTCCTCGACCTGCACAAACCATGGATTGAATAGTGGCTTGTTTGTTACCAGCACAAACGATAACAACATCGGCAAGGCGGTCTTCGTTAACTTGCTTCAGTCTTTCAGCGAGATCTTCAGTTGATTTTAAAACTTCATCGGCACCAAACTGCCGTGCTGCTTCTAAACGAAAGTCAACGAGATCACAGGCGATAATGCGTTTGACCCCCCGAATTTTAGCAAGTGCTATATGAAGAAGCCCGGCAGGTCCACATCCAATCACTAAAACCGTTTGTCCTTTTCGTGTATCGACTCTTTTTTGACCGCGAAAAACACAGGCGAGTGGTTCAATCAAAGTGCCTTCTTCGAAGGAAACATGTTCAGGAAGTTTGTAGATGCCATGAAGGCAGTTAATTTCCGGAATACGAATCCATTCTGAAAAACCACCTGGATCGAAATTTGTTTTTCTCAAAGTGTCGCAAAGCGTGTGGTGACCGAGTTGGCAATAATGACATTGATAACATGGGACGTGGTGTGAGGCGGCAATACGATCCCCAACCTTAAAATTTGTGATTCCTTCTCCAACTTCCATAATCTCACCAGCAACCTCATGTCCAAGAACACGAGGAACGTTGCCCGTACGGTACCATTCCATGAGATCACTTCCACAGATACCCGTTGCTTTTGTTTTGAGAAGAATTTCACCCTTGCCAATTTTAGGAACTGGAATTTCTTCAACTCTCACATCGTTATTATTGTAATAGCTGGCGATTTTCATATGACTTAAGGGGAGATAACCGCTCTCCCTTAACAACCCCATCTGGTCTCCACGATTGCACCATTCCTTCACTCAACAAGCACGGAATGAATCCGATGCTTGTTTCGTTCAGTCATTTTTTAAGTGGTTTTCCTCAAAGTGTTGTAAAGGGTGTACGCTTTTTCAACATTGGATTTTTCATGCACGATGGAACGAACTGCTTGAATCATAGCCACTGGATTTTCGGATTGAAAGATATTTCTGCCCATATCGACGCCAGAAGCGCCATGTTGGATGGCATTATAAGAAAGTGTAAGCGCCTCCAACTCGGGTAATTTTTTTCCACCAGCAATAATAACGGGAACAGGGCAGGTTTCTACAACTTTCTCAAAACCATCACAGTAGTAAGTTTTTACAAAATGGGCACCAAGCTCAGCTGCGATACGACAAGCAAGGCTCAAGTATCGAACATCACGTACCATATCTTTTCCAACTGCCGTCACAGCAAGAACGGGAATTCCAAACGCTTCGGCTTGGTTAACAAGTTGAGCCAGATTTGTGAGAGTTTCTTTTTCGTAGTCTCCTCCGACAAAAATGGAACAGGTCACGGCAGCTACGTTCAGACGCAAAGCTTCTTCCATGGAGGTTGTGATGATTTCATTGGAAAGCTCTTTGAGGATACTAGTTCCACCAGAAACTCTCAGAACAATCGGTACATTGGATTGAGGATCCACAGAAGTTCTTAAGACCCCACGTGTGAGCATCAAACTATCTGCATAGGGAAGAAGGGGAGTAATCGTTTGACGAGGGATTTCAAGCCCGCCCGTTGGACCAAGGAAATATCCATGATCCACGGCTAACATGACTGTTTTCCCGGTAGATGGTTTGATAATGCGGTTTAACCGATTTTGAAGTCCCCAAGTCATTTTGATTATTAATAAAAGACTCAAAGTGTTCCTGTCAATTGGAGATTCAGGCTAACTTGACATTATAATTTAAAAGATTTAGGAGGACATTCTCCTATGAGAAAAATGCAAGCAGCACAGTGGTATGGACCTGAAGACCTTCGCGTAGAAGAAGTGGAAATCCCCAAAGTAGGTGAGGGTGAGGTCTTGGTCAAAATAGGTGCGGCCATGACTTGCGGGACAGACTTTAAGTTCTTTCGCAGAGGCCATGCACTTTTAGTCAAGAACATCCCTTCTTCTTTTGGCCATGAGATGTCAGGTACCATTGTTGAAGTGGGAGCTCATGTTAAAGGCTTCAACGTAAATGACCGTGTGGTGGCAGCAAATTCAGCTCCTTGCGGAAATTGTTTTTTTTGTAAACGCCAGCAAGAAAATCTCTGTGAAAATCTTGAGTTTTTAAATGGTGCTTATGCAGAATATATTCGAGTACCGGCAAAGATTGTAGAGAAAAATTTGTACAAAATTCCTCCAAGTGTCTCTTTTCAAGAAGCAGCTTGTACCGAACCACTTGCCTGTGCTCTGCATTGCATTGAAAAAGTAAATTTAAAGCCCACAGAAACTCTTTGTGTGATTGGAGCCGGACCTTGTGGTCTCCTTTTTGTACAATTAGCAAAACTTGCAGGAGCTCGCGTGATTTGTCTGGGACGAGGGCGGGAAAAGTTGGAAATTGCTAAAAAACTAGGGGCTGATGAAGTTGTGAGTGTTCTTGAAGAAGATTTTAAAGAAAAAGTCAAAAAACTTACAGATAGTTATAAAGGACCCGATGTGGTCATTGAAGTGACCGGTCAGCCTCCCATATGGGAATTTGCTACAGAATTAGTACGCAAGGGAGGCCGTGTCTGGTTTTATGGTGGTTGTTCCAAGGGGACAACGGTTTCTCTTGATACCTATCGTCTGCATTATGAACAACTCTCCCTTGCGGGTGTTTTTCATCACACACCGTTTCATTTTGCTTCTTCTCTTGCTCTGATTACAGAGAAAAAAATAGATGTCTCACAATTGATTGTTGGTGAAAAGAAACTCGCTCAGTTAACGGAAGTTTTTCGAAAATGTGACTCAAAAAATCCACTTAAGATCGCCATTATTCCTTAGTAATTTTTTGAAATCTATTTTTCCTAAGGTTATCTAGAAAATTTTATGAAGAAGATCAGAAAAGCCGTTATTCCGGCAGCAGGTTATGGTACAAGGCTTCTGCCGATTACCAAGTCAGTTCCCAAGGAGTTATTACCTATTGGAACAAAGCCAGCGATTCAATATGTTGTGGAAGAAGCTGTGCTTGCCGGTGTGGAAGAAATTATTCTGGTTTGTAATCCAGGGAAAATGGCGGTAGCTGAATACTTCCAGCCGGATCCTGTTTTAAAAGATTTTTTAGAAAAGAAGGGAAAGAAAAAAGAAATTGAAGAATTGGAGAAGATTGAATCTTTGGCAAAGTTCACAATTGTGTTTCAGAAAGAGCCTCTTGGATTAGGTCATGCGGTTTGGTGTGCCCGAGAGGCTGTTGGAGATGAGAACTTTTTGGTGATGTTGCCGGATGTTTTAGTTTTTCATCCTATTCCAGCAACCGTACAATTGCTTTCTGTTTGTGGAGAGGATGATTGGGGTCTCTTGCTCGAAAAAATTCCCTACGAAAAAATTTCTTCATATGGAGTGATTGATGGCAAGGAAGTCAAACTAGGAGTTTGGGCTTTTCATGGAGCTGTTGAAAAACCTGAACCAGCTCAAGTTCCATCTCAGATGGGTATTTTGGGGAGATATATTTTTCCACCAAAGGTTTTCGAATACTTAGGCCATTTTAAGAAGGGATTGCTTGGAGAAGTTCAACTGACAGATGCTATTGATCGATTGGCTAAGTCAAAAACAGGATGCGGGGTTGTGTGTGAAGGCAAGGTCTTGGATGTGGGAGGCGGAAGATGAATCTATTATCAATAGGCATTTTTCCCAGAGAATCCTTTAAAAAGAGTGATAATAATAATCTTGAAATCAAGCCACAAAGACCATTTTCCGATATACTCTAAGTCACACTCAACCCTTTTTTTCATTTTATCTAGTGTTTCTGTTTCGCCCCTCCATCCATTGATCTGTGCCCATCCCGTGATTCCTGGTTTTACTTTGTGACGAAGCATATAACCCTTAATGAGATTGCGGTAATATTCATTGTGGGCTACAGCATGAGGCCTTGGCCCGACAACGGACATATCACCTTTTAGTACATTAAAAAATTGAGGAAGCTCGTCTAATGACGAGCGGCGTAACACTGAACCAGTAGAAGTAATACGTGGATCCATTTTTTTTGCTTGAGTTACATGAGTTCCATTTTCGCAGACAGACATGGTACGAAATTTATAGACAAGAATTTCTTCGCCATTTAAACCATAACGTTTCTGTTGAAAAAAAACGGGTCCTTTTGAGGTTGATTTGATAAGAAGGGCTATAATTAAAAAGAGGGGTGAAGTTATGAGAAGAATTAAAGTAGATAAGATGAGGTCCGCAAGACGTTTTGACCAACCATCAATACCCCATAATGGAGATTCAGAGATTGAAAAAATCGGCAATCCATCCAGATCATCTATTCGAGTTTGGATGAGAGAAAAGATAAAAATATCTGGAATAATATAGATAGAACAGGTTGTATTTTCTAGGGCCGAAACGAGCGCTCTCATTTTTTTTTCCGCCCTAAAAGGAAGGGCAAGATAAACAGAATCAGCTTTCTTTTGACGGCAGAAATCGGGGACTGTTTCGAGAGTTCCAAGTATTGGGATGCCTTCAATCTTATCTATTTTACCTGCTTGTGAATCATCAAAAAATCCAACAACGTGCATGCCCATCCATGGTGCATTCTTAATTCGATTGGCAAGTTTTTTTCCAAGATCACCAGCCCCAACAATGACGACTGAAATTGAATTGCGCCCATGTATACGGAGGTATCTTAAAAAAAATCTAAAAGGTATCCTTACAGCAATAAGGACCACAGGTGTTGTTATTGCATATAAGAGAAGAATACTTCGAGAGAAGTAAATAGAAGTTTTAGTGGCATAACCAAAAAGGAGGAGGAAACTCATAACCAATAACCAGGCACCGACGAGTGCTCGGATTTCTGCAAAGAGAGTGGCGCCACGCCATGATCGATAAAGATTAAAACGGAAAAAAATAACAAAAATTAATAAAGCTATGAAAGAACACAAGAGAATGTATGGAGTAAAAAAAAGCACATGGAAATAATCTGTGAGTAGTCTAAGAATAAGAATAGAAAGTAATGGATCAAGAAGACGCTGAAGTGTCATAATACTAGATTTGTGTTGTCTAAAGAGACCTTCAGAATTGACTTGCATAAAATGTGTTTTATTTGATGGTCACGGCCCTTTGGGCTTCACTATGTGATACTATGAATAGAACGGGCTAAGAAGATTCGTCAATATGAGTTTAAAATATAATTTGCGGCATCCGCAAGATTTTTACAATTAAAGTCCGAAGCCACTCCTTGATTGTAGGGTCTGTCGAGAAGAATCGTGTGACATCCTACCGCACGACCCACTTCCATATCTTTCCATGTGTCTCCAATAAAATAAGATTTTTTCAAATCAATCTGCCACTTGGTCTGCGCTTTGAGTATCATTCCAGCTTTGGGTTTTCGGCATAAACATAAGTCTTGATTGTCATGAGAACAAACAAAAATGTCATTCAGAGGAAGTTTTTCTAGCAAGTAATCATTCATTTTCTGGAGTTCACTTATACTCAGTCCTCCACGGACAAGTTCCGGCTGATTTGTGATAACCACTAAAAGATAACCTGATTTTTTTAGAATGTTAAGGGAAGAAAGAACATCGTCATACAGGGTGAAATCCTGAAATAAATTTGGTGAATAGGGTTTGTTATCACGAACAAACACATGATTGAGGACACCATCACGATCAAGAAAAACAGCAGGGAACATTTGAATTAGGGTTTAACCGATAACATCTTTTTGAAGTTAATCGGACTCAGAGAGAGGCGAATTTGCCCCCATTATTTTCACAGTCTTTCCCAGTGTTTCCTGATCAATTGTCGTATCGCCCCAATCACAAACAACGAATTCGTCACTAAATACCGTCTCCCCAACCGCCTCGGCTCACTCGCCAGTCGGTACAGCCACTCCAACCCGCAACTCTGCATCCACAACGGCGCCCGTTTTATCGTCCCCGCGTGATAATCAAACGCCGCCCCAACTCCTACCATCACCGCATTGATCCGGCCACGATGGGCCGCCATCCAGATCTCCTGCTTAGGACACCCTAGGCTCACCCAGACTACCCCCGCACCAGATGTATTGATCCTCTCGATCACAGCTACATCTTCCTCCTCGCTCAATGGTCGAAACGGCGGAGAGTAAGCTCCCGCAATTCTCAATTTTGGAAAATGTTCAAGCAACCTACTCTGTAACGCCTTCAGCGTCTCTGGTGATCCACCATACAAAAAAATAAGCTCACTAGATTGCGCCGCGCGCTCGCAATATTGCCACATCAAATCCGGCCCATTAATTCGCGTCTGCCCCGAAAATCCAAGTCTGCGTAGCATCCACGCCACCGGTGCGCCATCCGATGTCGACATGTCCGCTTCGTTTACCACCCGGCCAAAAATCGCAACCTGCCACGCTGTCACCACAGAATGCGCATTGCAGATGCACACATAGCGGCTTTCTCGTCGTGCCGCCCAGCCGGAAATACGATCCAATGTGGTCGGCCAATTCACCGCGTCGATAAATGTGCCAAGTACCATTGCGCCCGGTCGGCTCATTACAACTCGCTCCCGTTCCTGAAACCATGGGCTTCCTTGATTACTTCCTCATCAAGCAAAGCTTCCTCTTGTCCTTAAAAGCAAAGACCACCAGAAAGAAAGACACCCCAAATCTGGCTAGCAAATAAAAAAAAATTAGTGTGGCTGCCGCTGCTGAAATCCAAAGCCCGAGAAAATATGACTTGGGAGCAAAGTGAAATTCTAAGATACTCTCCCCTGCCGGCACTTCAACAGCCCGAGAGGGAAAATGGGTTTGCAAAATTTCAACGGGCTGGCCATTGAGCACCGCTTTCCAACCTGGGTAGAAAGTTTCAGAAGCAACAAAAACGCCTGGCTTTTCACTTTTGAACCAGTATGAAATGGAATTTTTCTCATCTTTAATAATTTTTGTAGATTCGGCAGGCATACCAGAAGAATAGAAAATTCGCGCTCGTGGTTTGGCGAGGAGATTTTCGTAAATAGCAACGCGTTTCAGCTGACGGAGCTTCAAGTGAGGTGAAACAAGCGAGGGAAGTGGGTTGGTAAAAATATATTTTACGTTGAGTTTTCCTAGTTTGTCGTACTCGTTCAGTTTGACGGGAGTGTCGTAAATAGTTGCAGGTCGGAGTCCGTCAAGCCCTTCGAGCGTATAATAATTGAAAAAGAAATTCGTGTTGGCAGGGATGATTTGAGATTCTTTTCCTACTCCATTTAAATCATTCACGGAGGCTCGATATTGATGGTCTGGCTCATTTTCCCTCATAAACTGAGAGATCTCGTTGTCGGGAAACAAGGGATAATTTTTAAGTGAATGAAAAGGAAGCCAGTCGTGGGCAAAAAACCACAGCTGTAGCAGTGTCATCCCTAGTGCGATCAAAGCGAAGGTGCGATTTCTTATTTTTTTCTGAGACCAAAGATAACAGATTCCAACAGCGGCCCCCGTTAATAAAAAGGGGACAGTAAAACTGGTTGAGCCAAGTGACCAAGCATGTACGAATTTCTCTGCTCGGTTCAGTAGCCACTGTGGATTTCTTGAACCGATCGTAGAAATATTTACATGACTCTCGACATAGTTTCGAACGCGGGATTCAAACCATTCGGGTCTGAATTTAATGAAGAGGCGCAGGGACAGTGCTGCTAAGCCCATAGAGACCCACAAGATTCCCGTGCTCAGGGCGACCTTTTTCAATCGATGTCGTGGGCTCTGATTCAAGAGAGTTTCGAAGCTCATTGCTGAGAGGACAGACATTCCTAAAATGTAAACAGCGAAAAAACGGTAATAGAGAAATCGATCGAGAGGAGTAAGAATAGGGACTACGATTCCTGCCAAGGCAAGGGCAAGAAAAGCTGTGCTGTTTTCTTTTTGTTTTTTTGTTCCTCCCCCTCCAGACAATCCTAAAAGAAGAGGAACTGTTCCGATAAAAAGTGAGAAATCCTGGAGGTGACCCCTGACGATTTTAGTGAGGTCCATGGTGTGAACGCTGCCCAAGGCTTGCGGGAAAAAAGCGCCTATTAAAAAAGGCAGGCTGAGAATGTGCTCCAGAAAAGTTTTCCCGAAAAAAAGACTCGCGGCCCTAAACCTAGTCTTTCCACTGGCGATCTCCCACCAGAAATATTCTAATTGTGGGATCCACATCACCGCTGAGAGAGTCATAGCAAAAACAAAAACAAAAAAACCTATTCCTGTTGCTTTGAGTAAACCTTGAAGCCGGTTCTTTTGCCATCCCCAAACACCGAGTACTAGAGCATAAGCGATGACAATACTCGCTGAGGTTTGAAAAAACCCGTCGAAAAAAGAGAAAGCTAAAAAAAGGCTGCTGAGGACAAGGGCCCAGCGGTTGCCTTTTACAAATCCTAAATGCGTAAACAGCAAAAGCAAGGGCATCCAGCAGTAGGCTCCCGGGATCCAATACCTTAACAGCGTGGTTATGAAGAGGCTTGAGAACATGTATGCCAAGCCCGAGAGCAAGGCGGGAAAGAATGAAATCCTGAAGCTGCTTACCAGGGAGAACATGGAAATACCGGCTATCCACAAAAAACAGAGCAGCTTGAGGGGATAAGTGATGTACAATGGGCCCAGGCCCAAAATCCAATTGAGAGTTGAAAAGTGGGAGGCGTAAGTATTGGCATACAAAGGGATGCCACCAAAGATTTCGGGAATCCAATAGGGCTGATATAGAAACTTCTGAGCGCCCCATTGATAAAGATAGAAACACCTCAAGATATCATCTTCAAAGTGGTTAAATGGCATAAAGGGGTGAAAATCGGCACTAAAGGGCTTGTAGGCCATTAAGTAAACGTCTGTAGAGAGGAAGGTCTTTCCGAGAAAGAAAAATGGGAAGAAAACAGCAACCAGAGAGAGAGCATACCCCCCCCCCGCTCTCAAGAGATTTTTAACCATAAAAATCTTTCCTAATAAAAACTATTCTTGTGGTGATTCAATGGAGCGGTTTCTAATCGTCTTTTGCAAGCCAATTCCTAGGTCCGTAAAATTTACCAGGCCAAGTTTCTGCAGAGGGAAGGCGTTTGCTTTAAGGTCTTCTGGTTCACCGGGTCGGAGTAATCGAGCGCCAAAATTAAAACGAGTCGTTGTTTCGGGCAAGAACTCTTTGATAAGTAGAACGACATCCTTCATGCTAATACTTTTGCCCGTTCCAATGGGGATCTCGTTAAATCTTTCAGTAAAGTTTCCAAGATTACTTAGTACAATACAGAAGGCTTTAAGAACGTCTTCAATAAAAATAAAGTCTCTTTTTTGGAGCCCCGATGTTAAATCGACATCGGGCTTGTTATTGAGTACATCTTGAATGACAAGATCTAAAAGGGAATCCATGCCGGGGCCATAAAAACTTTGGCACACCATATTGATTATTTGAATTTGGCCGTTAAGACTGTGAAGGTACTTCTTGAACTCGTTCTTTGAGGCTGCGTAATCACTTATATTAGCTGGTAGCGCTGTATCGCAGTTAATAAAGTAGGCGACCCCACCTTTAATGGCTCTTTCCACTAAAACTTTTGGGAAAAGGTAGTTAGTGGCGAAGATTTCTTTTTGGTTCTCACCCTTTTGTCCGTAGCAGGTAGACAGGTGAAGGACAGAAGAGAATGTTTGCAACTCCAAATTGACTAAAACCTCCATTCTGGATGATTCCCGCGTCAAAACGGTTATATTCCAGCCGGTATCCAAAAGACGCGGTAAGAGTAGACGTCCAAGATGACCCGTGGCCCCGGTCATTAGAATATTTTTTGAGTTCATTTAATTTATCCAGGGGCATCCCTGTTCTTGTGCTTGCGCCATATAGCATTCCAGGTCTCGTGCTGTGGGCACTTGTTCATGCTGATAAAAAGCCTTGTACCAGTTTATAGATTTTTCGATCGATTTGTGAATGGAATATAAAGGCCTCCATCCTAAAGTAGAAATAGCCTTGGAACTATCAAGTGTAAGGGTTTGTGCTTCCTTCGCTTGTTCTTGAGAATCTTGTGTTTCTTTGATTTTGAAAGGGATCGGTTTCCAAATAAACTGGACGGCCTCAAGGATTTCCATGACAGAGCGCATCTCCGTGGTGGAAGGGCCAAAATTCCATGTCCCTCTTGCTACAGAATCCTTCTCTAGAAGTTTTTGCCCGAGGATTAAATAGCCCGCCAGTGGATCTAAAACGTACTGCCATGGTCGTATAGCGTTAGGATAACGGACCTCTAGCACATGGTTATTGACAAGGCTTCTGATGATATCCGGCAGGATGCGGTCCGGAGACCAGTCGCCTCCGCCGATAATATTCCCGGCCCGTGCTGTGGCGGTCATGAGGTTCAGGTTGCTATAAGCGGCTACAATCATTTCCACGCAAGCTTTTGAGGCGCTATAGGGATCGTTGCCTCCTATTTCATCCGTTTCTCTATAAGGCCAAGGCCATTCCCTGTTTAAATAGACCTTGTCGGTTGTTATTGTTAACAGGGCCTTCACCGTTTCACAGCTTTTTGCGGCTTCATAAATGTTAATACTGCCAAGAATATTGGTTTCAAAGGTATAGCGCGGATTCTTGTAAGACTCTAACACGAGCGGCTGGGCCGCTAGATGGAAAATAATCTCTGGTTTATGCTCATTAATCGTTTGAGTCACCTCCTTAAAGATGCGAATATCTTTGAGAACGGAAGTAATATCTAATTTGAGGAGTGAAAAATGATTTGGGTTCGTGGGGGGCGGTAGAGCATAACCAATAACTTCGGCGCCGAGCTTTTTAAGCCAAGCACAGAGCCAGGATCCTTTGAAGCCTGTATGGCCCGTTACCAAAACCTTTCGGCCATGGTAAATGCCACCGAATGCTTTTTTAAAATGACCGTTCACAATTTCTTTCATTTATTGAGCCACGTTTTCCACGGAGCTCTTTGCTCCTCCCACATTTTGTTGAGAGCCATCTTGTCGGCCAAGGTGTCCATACATTTCCAGAATCCTTTGTGGTAGTAACAATGAATCTGTCGGTCTTTGGCAAGAGTTTCGAGTGGCTCTCTTTCAAAGGCGATATTAGTGTTATGGGGTATGTAGTCTAGGATCTCTGGCTCACAGACAAAGAAACCCCCGTTTATCCATCGTCCATCCCCACTGATTTTTTCTTGGAAAGAGCAAACCTCTTTCTTGTTATTGATTTCAAGGGCTCCAAAGCGACCTTCAGGTCGTACGGCGGTTAAAGTTATAAGCTTTCCTGATTTTTTATGTTCCCTTAAGAGTTTGGAGATATTGATATCGGCCACACCATCCCCATAGGTGAGCATAAATGTCTCTCCACCAATATACTCTGTCGCTTTTTTGATGCGGCTACCTGTGAGGGTATCAACCCCTGTATCTAAAAGGGTAATCTCCCAGGGTTCAGTATTGGTTCCGAGGGTAGTGATCGTTCCATTTTTTAGATCAATGCGAAGATGATTGTTGTAATGAGCATAGTTGACAAAATAATTTTTTATTATTTCACCTTTATAGCCTAAAAGAATGCCAAAGCGATTATAACCAAATTGGTGGTAGTGTTTCATAATGTGCCAGAGCATAGGTCGTTCCCCGATGTTGACCATTGGCTTGGGCAAGATTTGTGTCTCTTCACTAAGTCTTGTCCCAAAGCCTCCCGCCAGAACGAGGGTCTTTATATCTTTTTGGCTCATCCTTTTGTCAGAGCCCCTTTCAAGTTTTCACCAATATAAATCATATGCTCTTCAGTTAGCCGTGGATAGACTCCAACCCAAAACGATTTGTTCATGACTGTATCGCTGTTTGGGAGATTCCCAATGGTTCGGTATTTTACGTTCTTATAGGCTGGTTGGTGGAGAAGATTCCCGCCAAAAAGGAGACGCGTCCCTATTTTATGACCCTCCAGAAAGCCCAGCACCGCTTGTCTTTCTTTGCCGCAGGATTCTGAAAGGGTGATGGGAAAGCCAAACCAGCTGGCGCGGCTATTTTCTGTCTCCTTTGGTAGATAAATTTTACCTTCAAGGTCTTTAATTACGTTAAAAAGCGACTTGAAATTACGTCGCCGTATTTCGATGAAACTCTTAATTTTATTTAGTTGCGATAATCCCAGAGCCGCCTGCATATCCGTGAGCTTGAGGTTATAACCGATATGGGAATAGATATATTTGTGGTCGTATCCTTCAGGTAAACCACCCAGTTTCCATTGGAACCTTTTCCCGCAAGTGTTATCTTGACCGGTTTCGCACCAGCAGTCACGTCCCCAGTCGCGAAATGATTCAGCGATTTTTTTAAGTTTTTGGTTTTGGGTCAGGATGGCGCCTCCCTCTCCCATTGTGATGTGGTGGGCGGGATAAAAACTGGTGGTGGCAAGGTCGCCAAAACTTCCAAGAGGCCTGTCGTTGTAGCGTCCCCCGACCGCATCGCAACAGTCTTCAATAAGCCAAAGCCCATGTTTCTTACAGAATTCTGTAACCTCTTGTATTCTAAATGGATTTCCAAGTGTGTGTGCAAAAATAACTGCCTTGGTCCGAGGGCTTATAGCGGCCTCGAGAAATTCGACATCTGCTTGGTAGTCGTTCAAGGTCACGTCAATAAAGACAGGGACGCATCCAATTTGAATAATAGGGTTGATAGTGGTGGGAAAGCCTGTGGCCAGGGTGATGACCTCGTCCCCCTGGATCAATTTTTTATTCTCCAGGAGATCTGAGGTCAAAGTTGTTATCGCGATCAAGTTTGCAGAGGAGCCGGAATTGACAAGCAGACAATGCCGTACGCCCATAAAGTCGGCGAATTTTTTCTCAAACTCAATAGCAAACCGCCCCGTTGTAAAATGCATATCGAGGCAAGATTCTACTAAACTGACCAGATCATCTTCGTCGATAACCTTGCCTGCGATGGGTAGATAATCGCGGCCAGCGACGAGCTCCGCTGGGGCTTCATTTTGGTAATACTCCCTTACCAAGTTGGCGATTTTATGTCTCAAGTCCCATGTCCTTATGTTCCGAATTTCGCATCTTTAGAACAGGCGTCAAGCGATCCCTTAAAATGGTCCAAAGGGCTCCCAGGCCATCCTTAAAAGGCCTAATTTTTTTGCCTTGGGCCACAGTTCTTGGATAGTATTGAGCAGCCACCTCGCCTATCTGACCACCGGCTCGAGCGATTCGTGTCACCAGCTGGAAGTCCAGATCGAATCCGTTACAGTTAAACTCCATCGTTCTTACAAAACTAGTTTTGAAGAGTTTGATGGCCGTAGCAGAGTCCGTTAGTTTTAGTCCATAAAGCAGGTTTAGTAATGAAGTGAGAAGTTTAACCCCCATGTAGTTTATGTAATATTTATGCTTTATTTCTCCCGCAAGGACACGGCTTCCTAGAACTGTGTCAAGCTTTTCGGATTGGGCAAGATCAAAGGCCTTCCAGACGTCAGCGGCACGATATTCAAAATCAGTGTCATGGATAACAACAAACTGGCCCTTGGCCACATGGAATCCCCTTTTGATCGATCCACCTTTGCCGAGGTTTGTTTCATTCAATAGAACAGTAACCTTAGGATCTCGAAGTTTTGAGAGCCATTCCCGAGTGCCGTCGACAGAACCATTGTCAATAAAGATGACTTCTGCGGTTTCTTTACGGAGACTTAAGCTGTCCATAACATCATTATAGGCGTGCTCAATGTGTGCAATTTCATTGAAAGAGCACATAAGGAATGTTAAATGGATCATATGAAACCTTCAGCCGGAAATACGATCCAATGTGGTCGGCCAATTCACCGCGTCGATAAATGTGCCAAGTACCATTGCGCCCGGTCGGCTCATTACAACTCGCTCCCGTTCCTGAAACCATGGGCTTCCTTGATTACTCCTTCATAAATCTCCATCAACTGCCGGTAATTCACTTCTGTCGAAAACTCCGCCTCGTACTGCGCCCGCGCCTTGCGGCCCATTTCCGCCATCTGTTCCGGATTTGCCAGTGCCCAGGCTATCTTGTCGGCTAGGGCCTGCGGATTACCGGGCTCAAACAATAACCCGGTTTTGCCATCACGCACCAAATCAGCCAACGAACCGATGTGGCTGGCGATTATCGGTAGACCACTCGCAAACGCTTCTACGATGGTGCGCGGAAAGTTCTCATAGCAAATGCTCGGCACTACCAGTGCCACGGCACTATTCATCTCCTGCCGCACAGCTTCGCTCGGTAGGCGACCTAGGCGGGTGACACCTCTCACCCCATCAAGCAAAGTTGCCTCCAGCCCTTCCCCCGCCACCCGCAAACGGGCATCGGGCAACAATACCGCCGCTCTGGCCAATGTAGACACCCCCTTCTCCACCGACAGGCGGCCCACAAACAGTAACCCCTGTCGTGGTACGGCTTCTGACGGGGGGAAATCCACAAAATTGGATTTCACTACGATACGCTCCGCTGGTAACCCTCCCTCGATAAACTTGTTGCGGCAGAAATTATTCATCGCGATGTATCGTGCCACCTTGTTGCGATATGTCCCCAACCCTCGATGCAAGATTAGCATACCTGCCAGAACCGCCGATGCAGTACTCGATCCCCGGTAACACTTCCGTATAACCCCCCGCCACGGCAACCGACCTTGGCAGTCCTCGCATACTTTGGCCTCGCGCAAAAACAAGGCGTTCAAGCACATCAGTCGAAAATTGTGCAACGTTTGAACTACCGGCACTCCAGCTCGTTCAGCCGCCCAATAAAGGGAAGGGGAAATTAGCGGAAATGTATTGTGTGTGTGGATCACATCAGGTCTAAAATTATCTGACAACGCCATGAATTCACGGACCGTTTTCCTGGACCAAATAGTTTGAGTGACCAGATTAATATATGACATCCTCTCAATTTCTGCGTTGTTCCTAGAATATTCTTCAACTTCGTGTCTATGTGATTTGAGTAATGAGATTTCCGCATTAACGACCGCATCTTCACCTCCTTCCAACCGATAACGATTATGAACTATCAATATTCTCATTTGATCAAACTTGAACAATGGATGAATTTAGCGATCGACCAACATTACCTTCGTTTGCCTTTACCGTCAACCGCCAATACATTCCGAGAATCCCCCAGTACATCCCTGCATGGATTGGCGATTCAAGAACAACATTAAAACAAGCCGCAACCACAGCCAAGATTACCGCAATAAAGGCAGATAAGTGTATTGCAGACGCCCTATGAAAATGATTCTTTAAAAAATACCAAACAAAATACACATGAAAGGAAAAGACCACCAGAAAGAAAGGCACCCCAAACCTGGCTAGCAAATAAATAAATGAATTATGTGTACTCAAAGTATACTCAATGAACGGGTTACTTTCTGCTGTGCCAACCAACCCTAATTGTAATTGACTAATTTCGCTGTCAATAAATATGGGAACCCCTAAACCCAGTCCGAATGGATGCGATGGAATAATATCGCCCACTACTTTTGCCCACATCAAGGATCGCACCGTTGAGTTGTGATCAATATTCGCGATATCACTGTAGGAGTAAACTTCATCAATATCTGCGCCATCAAACGTTTCGTAGAAATAGACATAGCTTACCAGACCTATAAAAATAAAAGACAGAAACAAGCTCACCCATGTTACAAAAAAAACTCGCCTAGAAACGGCCAAGATCAACACTAAGATTGCCGCCACCAATTGTGTGAGCTGGCCCATGTAAAAAAATAAGATGAACTGTAGCACTACAATAACTGGCAGTATGTATTTTTTGGCAAAAAAATAACTTGCCAACAGAGCAGATAAAGGTATAGCAGCAACAGGATGTATCCAGTTAGCAAAGAACCACAAAGTCTTTCTGGGTATGCCAGATTTGTAAAAATAATTTACTAAAAATGCCCCCGTAAAAAATGAAAAGGCAGAATAGACGACAACCACTTGTCGAAACCATCCATACCAATCGAGCACATTCCAAGTTGAGAAAATAGCCTGGAGTAGACCATATCCAAGAAAAAAAATCACATAGTTGTATACGAAATCTGATCGGCGAAAAACAACCGGGCGTAAAAAAAACAACAAAATTCCGCAAGCGGCCAGGACTTCGTTAAAGTACAACTTCCTCTCAAATATATCCGGTGCAGTAACATACAATGCGAAGCAAATAGAAAGGACGCCACCCAAGATTGTCAGAAAGCTCATTGATAATTTTCTGAGTGGCTCTTCTGTGTTCATTGTGCCGCTACAAAAAAGATCATATTAAAATTGAGAATAAATGAATTGAAGTTGGCCCCTTAAAATGAGGGTGAGGCCCACTCGAAGCAGGCGAAAAAAGTCAGATGAGATTGTTCGAGAGTCTTCCATTTTGAAAAGGCATGTTCTTTTGAGCGAACTTAAAAAAAGCCCGTCGACTTCCTTTTAGAAAGGATGGTAGAAAAGCCGTGAGGCCATACTGGAAGAGATAGAAGAAGGTTTCCCAGGCAGGGACTAGCCTGCCCGTAAATGTTTGGTACCACATAATAAACGTCAGATGGTTGATGTGGTTTCGTTTGAATAGACTGCTTTTATGGATGACTTCATCTCGCTGGAAACTGCCGTGGTGGGTGAGAATGGCGCACAACTCATCTAGGAGCTTGGGCATATAAACACTGGCTTCATAGACGTTCACGGCTTTGAGATACGCCCTTCGAGCTATCTCCTCACGAATCTCGTCTTCGCGGAGATACCATTGGACCTTTTCCAGCAGGTCTACGCTGTCATGAAAGACGTCGATCTCGCGGCTGATTTCAAAGACCTCTGAGAGCGATGAGGAGTACTCCGATAGGCAAAAGGACCTAGTCATCGCGATTTCCATAGGTCGGCCCTTGTTCTGACGGACGAGGTTCACTAGCGGGTTGTCTTCTATGAACCAAGCTTCCACACTATGCTCGTTGACCTTTGTAAAATTGAGGTTGATCTTTGTTCGAGAAAAGATTCTGGACAGCTCATGCTTACTCACAAATCCATTTTTCGTTCCCTTGCCAAAAGCCTGAACCTTAATTCCGTGGTTTACCAATAAGTTGAGATATGTGGATCGGTCCGACTTCGTGCAGTCTCCCACAAAGCTGACATCAATGTCCCTCGTTGTTTCAAGCGGATACAGATCTTCTTTGCAGTAGCTGGAGAAATAATATAGGGCTGGAATACCAAGCTTCCGATACTCATACGTTGCGTAATAGTCACAGGTGATCACGGCGTCGAATTCTTGGGCATAATACTTCGTATGCACATCGAATATCATCTCATCGTCAAGCACCCAAAGCACAAGCTTCACTTTGGTGGTTTTGCGCAGAGATTGAAAGAATTCTATCGGAAGCTCGTAATTACATCCATTGGGCTCAAAAAAGACGATGTCAATATTTTGGGACCGAATACTCTCGACAATCTCATTTGTGACCTGTCGAATACCTTTCGCGATCAAAGGCAAGTAGTAGTAGAAGGCCTTACATTCGGTAAAATAAGTTTGCCTCAAGTGAATGTTCAACGAAGGAAAATCATTCGTCGTTTGAGCATCAATTACTTTTGGGCTTAATATGAGTACCTTGCTTTGTTTGGAAAACACGCGTTCCTTCATAGTTCTCTATTTGGATCCAAACCATCGAAACCCATCTTTTCCCATCCCTTGCCACGCTTGCGAATCGCCCAAAAATTTTCATACGTTGTAACTTTCCCAAACAATTCGTCGACTGCAACGGTGACACCGGGATGGAACATTCCTCTCTGTTTGTGGTCCAAGATACAATCTTCGTTTAGGTGTTTCTTTGCGTACTCCAAATCAATCTCAAAGCCTTGCAAATCCAAATCGTCTCCGCACAGGATACCCCCATCAACGATGAGATCAACGGAGTTCATTAAATCGCTTTTTACGGCGCTATATCTATGATCACCATCTACATAAACCAGGTTGAATCTTCCGCGCCGTAAGGTGGGCAAAAGTCTTTGGCTGGTCCCCTTCAGCGGAAAGACAATATTATCGTGTCCGCTAGCCCTCATATTGTGTAGGAACAAGGGGAAAATCATGTTTTTCGACAGTGCCATTTTCATCCTGCGCTGAGAAAGACCTGATCGGTTATTGATCTCAAAGTAATTTTCCCATGAATCTATGCAGAACACCTCGCCATTACCCTCATTGAAGCGTTTCAATGACTCCGCCCACACAATTGACGAACGTCCGGCCCAAGAACCAATCTCAAGAATTCTGTAAGGATCACTTCTTTTGATTGTGCACTCGGCTTCAATTAGCTTACTCATAAAACTATACCGTAGAGGGCTACTCTGTTGAGTCAGCATAAAATTGCCAAAATAGGGTTTGTTCTTTTTGATGCAACGACGGTACCTGAAATACTCTCGTATCTGCTCAAAAGGCCGGTACGAATTGTACTTTGCATACATTTCGTATGCGCGAGGGAAGCGTGCTTTGAGATGATGTCCAGTTTTTAGTTGAAATTCTTTAACAGCTCCCATGATTTTTTCTCTCGATATTTTTCATCACATCCGAAATCGATTCATAGCCCTTCACCCGCTAGCGTCCTTCCCTCAAGATTGCCGTGCTTACATCGTCCTGGCGTACCATGAAGGGTATTTCTCTGTTCACTCGTCGTAGCGACTTTACTACATCTGGGAATTTAGAAGTATGATTCTTGATCGTCTTTTTCTTTATTAGTTTGAACAGCCCCTCAAGCCCATAGTGTTTCACGACCATCATATATTTGAGCATAACGCGTCGTACTTCACGGGGCGCCAAGACGTAGACCAAAGCGAACCTAAATTTCCTTTGTGTCCAATTCTCGCGTACCACCTTGTAATACCCATGCTTTCGGATAAAGGCGGCCAATAGCTCCAATCGGAAATACGGCGACCAATAGGCAACTTCTTCCTTCTCGTAATTTGTGAAGTTCAAGTAGTGCTCCAGTTCCTCAGCGTTTATACAATAAAGGCTTTCCATATATTTCTCTTCAGCCTCAAGTGAATCACCGATGAGGCCCTGTCTTCTCGCATACTCATAAACCGGGGTGCCTGGGATAGCCTGCACGTAATTGGCGTAGAACTCAATTGGCATCATGCTGTCATCTGGCAGGGCCGACGCAAAATTATCAATACTCTCTCGTATCGTTTCTTCTGTCTCTCCAGACATGCCCATGACTGTCCCGATGACGGTGAATATTTTATGCTTGGAACAAAGATTTAGATAGTTGAGGTTATTCTCAACGCTCGTTTTCTTTTCCATGACGTCGAGCATTTTTTGAGATGCTGTTTCGAGGCCAGAATTGACATGCACACATCCCGCTTCACGCCAAGACCTCGCTGTCTCTTCTGTGAACGTTCTAGCCCTCGTAGCCGTAGGAGCCCAATTCAGTTTGGCTGATTTCAGATACTCGACGATCTTGTTGGTCGCCTTTACATCACTACCAAAGTTCTCCTCTGAGAACATGATCATGCCCACATCGAAGTCTCGTCGAAGCTCTTCAATGTATTCGATAACGCCATCCGTCTCATTGACTTGATAGCCCTTCAAGAACCTATGACAAAATGTACATTTCGCGACACAGCCCTTGCTTGTGAAGACGGTTGCCATGTTCTTATTCCGATTATGAGGATGTAATTGATCTAAGAAATAATCCATTTTATTTTTGCCACTTATTCGATTCCTGAAGTATTGCCCCGGCATCGGATGTATATAATGCTCAATGCGAGTAAACCGGCTGGCCAGTTTATAATTAAATTGTCGGAGACTCGCCTCCCTATTTTCTATTTCATAGCCGGTGAAATGAGAGACGCCATCTAGCATAAAGACTATTCCCTTAATGTCTTTGTAAGCAGACATCCTATCCATCTTGAAGTTTTCCTCTTGTAGCCGCCGTATCAAATTGCTGAACGTCGGCTCAGATTCCCCGATGCAACAGAAATTGATTCCCGTCTTTGAGAGAATGATATTCGCAATGACCGCCATCTCTCCTCCCATGACCTGAACCACATGGGGAAAATGCATTCTGATGAAATTCGACAGTTGTTTAAGGTAGCTGTACGTCGGGGTCAGGATTCCCGAGATGCCTATGATGTGAGGAGCATATGCAGCGATCTTTTCTTTAATCTCCTCAAACGGAGGACGGTCGAGATCTAGATTAATAAATGAGATGTCACAATTCAACGCAGGATCAACTCCCTCCATAACGCGTGTAAGCGCAACGGGTGGATACTCCGTTGCCACTTCTGCTGTTGGAATATTGAAGAGCAATATCTTTGTCATGATGTTCTCCTTATAGGATGTCTTTTGTAATTTACGTTTAATTAAACCTAATGTTCTCCTGAGTCAACTCAGTTTACCGCCTCTGAGTTTCTTCAGGGGATGGCTTAGCCAGGAATTTTGTAGAAAGTACTTCAGAGCTAGGAGGGGATTGAACTTCCGACATGCTATGACTATCTGCAGTTCCTCCCAGATACCGCGCCAATTTCGTTGCGAGAAGAATTTTGCGATCATCGAAAATCTGAAAGACGTATAATGTTTGAGAAAGCTGGAATCAGAGTAGATTGGCACCCAACCATCACGTTTTTTGCCTCTGAAATCGTTGATTCGTGAAATTAGTTGTGGAACAGCTTGGTTTAACGCGTAGTCTCGGGACGCGCGTCGGTAACCGTTTTCGGCAACTGCTTCCCGTGCACTCTCGTATTGAAGGTAATACTCTATTTTTTCCAGCATTTCTTCCGACGTCCGAAATGTGGCGATCTCTTGGTCAATTTCAAACACCTCCTCCATTCCAGGTACATATTCGGTTAAAACAAATCCCCCACAGAGAGCGACTTCAGCCATCCGTCCTTTCATCTGTCTCATCATTTGTTTGATATTTGGCTCTCTTTCTAGAAAGTTCTTTGAACTTAGGGCTGAAAAATTCATGTTGATTTTTGTTCGATTAAAGATGTCCACCATCCGCTCCAGGCTGACTTCACCTTGAGGAGAACCTCTTCCGTAGACCAGGACGTTGTGGCCGTGATTAATGATGCAATTAAGGTAGTCCTGCCTTCCTGTTTTAGCGTCCATGCCTCCGATGAAGGATATATCAATATCCCTAATAATTCCAGGCCGTCTCACGTATTTCATATTGTCGTAAGAACTATAAAACGAGATGGCGTTAACCCCGTAGTCGATGAATCTGTATCGTGAGAGACAGCCATACACGATTACCATATCCATGCATTGCCCATAATAGATGTCACGTCGCTCAAAGTAATGCTCGCTGTCACCTAACATCATTACCGTAAAGGCCCTCTCCTTCAGTTTTTTGAAAAAGCCAAGTTCGAAATGAAAGTCTGCGGGGCCCGCCATGTATAAAACGACATCGAAACGGCCTTCTTTGACTTGCCGGAGTATGCTTTCCTGCGCGCACCGTTGCCCACATTGCGCATATAGGACCTCATAGTCTATGAAGCTAGCACCATTTTCACGGAACGATCGTATATAGCCATTTCCGATGTCGTTCAAATGAACATCTTCGATCGTTGATAATATCAAGTAATTGGTTGCTTTTATGGAGGGGTCTCAGCTGTGAAAAATCAGAAAATCTTTAAGTGTTCATTTGAATCTTAAAGAGGCGGTTATAAAAATCACTCTTTTGGATGAGTTCCTGGTGAGAGCCAACATCTTCAATATGGCCATCCTTGAGGACAAGAATTTGATCTGCATCTCTGATCGTTGAAAAACGATGAGCAATAATGATCATGGTTAGATTTGATTTGATCTGATGAATCGTTTCCTGAATATATTTTTCAGACTCGGCGTCAAGGGCGCTTGTTGGTTCATCCAAGATGAGAATGGATGGATGACGTAAAAGGGCACGGGCCAAACAAAGTCTTTGCCGTTCTCCCCCTGAAAGGCTCATTCCTCGGTCTCCAATAACCGTATCAAATTTCTTTGGCAATTTTTGGATAAACTCGAAGGCGTGGCTCATACGGGCCGCCGCTTTAATATCGCTTTTACTGTAATTTTCTAAGCCATAGGTCAAGTTGTTGCCTACGGTATCATTCAAGAGAATCGTGTTTTGTGAAACGTAGCCGATCGATTGATAAAGAGAAGCAAGGTTTAACTGTTTGAGGGGAACATCGTCGAAAAGAACCTCCCCTTGATCAACGTCCCTGAGTCTTAGAAGGATATCCGTGATTGTCGATTTTCCGGCGCCGGAGTGACCAACAATAGCTGTTGTTTTTCCGGCGGGGATTGAGAAACTGGCGGAGATCAGAACCGGTTTTTCAGGATCATAGGCAAAGACGGCATTTTTGAAAGATATTCCCTTGTTAAGAGATTCAAAGGCAACAGGGCCACTTTTAATTCTAGTATTTATTTGAGCTTCTTGAATAACTTTTAATACATTAAGAATGCTTGATTGATAACCACTGAGGAGCTGGCGGTGAGAATGAACCTGCTTTGCAATAGGGAGCATGCGAAGTAACACGAAGAGAAAAATTCCCACACTTGCCAGGTTCATATTGAGGAACATTTTGGCAATATAGAGAATCGTAAAAGCCCCGATAATAAAAACTGGCTCAACGATGACCTGAACGCCGGCATTTTTCTTGTAAATATCAGCCTGTCTGTCAGCCAGGCCAAAGGCAACTTGCCTAAAATTTTTCATTTCTTTTGTTTCAGAATTATGGAGTCGCGTTAAGCGGATGGTTTCCAGCTTTTCATTAATAAGATGGCCAAACTGATCGTTTTTTTCCGAGACTTCTTCCCCAAATTTTTCTGAGATGCGAATCTGTCTTTTAATCAAAAATTCAATTATCAAAAATGTTCCAAAGGCCATAAGAGTCAGCTTGGGAGAGAGGAGAAAAATAAAAAAAGAGTAGGCTCCCAAGAGCACAGCTCCCGACAAAATTTGAAAAATAATAAAAAGTAGGATTCCCGATCTGACCGATTCTAAAGTTATGCTACTGGTCAGGCGCCCCTTACTTGTTTTTTCAAAGAAAGAGAGGTCTGCTTTTGAAAGGTTTTCGAAACACTGTGTCTGGAGACCGGCAACAGAGTGATACTGAACACGCGCGGCATAGCTAAAATTGACATAAAAGAATATTTGTCTCAGAAGAATCGGGATGAGGCAAATTGCCAATAATGTTGCCAAGTTATGAGGAAGATGAAGGTGATCAATCATTGAAGTAAAGAGATTCCAGATTGTTGAAGAATCTTTCTGGGTAAAAACCTCAATTCCACGAGAGACATACTGAAGAACGGGGTAGAGGAGTGATACACCAAGCCCTTCAGAAACGGCAACGGCCAAAGAGAAAAAGAAGAGAATGAGGAAATCTTTTTTGGGTGTTCTAAGGGATAGAGCAATGAGTCGAGCCGAATCCAGCTCTTTTTTAAAAGGAGTTTTCATGAATTATTTCGAGACAAACTGTTTTGGTACCACTCAATAGTTTTCTTCAACCCTTCCTCAAAGGAGATCTGTGCTTTAAAGCCAAATTCATTTTCCGCCTTGGTGGTATCGAGCATTCTTCGAGGCTGACCATCCGGTTTTGAACTGTCCCAGACAACTCGGCCCTTAAAGTCCGTTAGTTTCACGATGAGGTCGACCAAATCCTTGATTGTAATCTCAAAACTGGCCCCAAGGTTTACGGGATCCGGCTTGTTGTATTTTTCAGAGGCCAGAAGGATTCCTTCCGCGGCATCCTCCACATAAAGAAATTCACGGGTGGATTTGCCGGTCCCCCAGACAACAATTTCTTTCCCATTTTCTTTTTTGGCTTCCAAACATTTGCGAATAAGAGCAGGGATCACATGAGAAGTGTCAATATCAAAATTGTCACGCGGACCATAAAGATTGACTGGAAGAAGGAAAATACTGTTCAGGCCGTACTGTTGTCGATAAGCCTGTGATTGTACCAGCAACATTTTTTTGGCCAAACCGTAAGGGGCATTCGTCTCCTCAGGGTAGCCATTCCATAAGTCTTCTTCCTTGAAAGGGATGGGAGCAAATTTGGGATAAGCGCAAATGGTCCCGATGGCGACAAATTTTTCCAGTCCAAAGAGTCTTCCTTGTTCGATAAGTTGCACTCCCATCATGAGGTTGTCGTAGAAAAATTTCCCTGGATGAGAACGATTGGCCCCGATTCCTCCCACAACAGCGGCCAGATGAATGACGAGATCAGGTTTGGAATCTTGATACAATCTTTTGACGGCTTCATTGTTAACAAGATCATACTCCTTGCTTCGAGGTACAAAAATATCCCGACAACCCCTTGCCTTTAGCTTTTCCAGCAGGCAAGTTCCGAGAAAACCGGCTCCTCCGGTGACAACCACTCTTTTATTTTTCCACAAAATTGTCTCGTTGTTTTTTTGTTCCATGAAGTAGTTCCTCTTCGCGTTTTAGGTCAGCATCCACCATGATTCGGACTAATTCTTTAAAATGAACTCTGGGTTCCCATCCGAGCCTCTTTTTTGCCTTGGTGAAATCTCCCTTTAAATAATTGACCTCTGTCGGGCGAAAATATTGAGGATCAATCTGGACAAACTGACTCCAATCCATCTGAAGGTGGGTAAATGCCTCTTCAACAAACTCTTTGACGGAATGTTCTTCTCCAGTGGCAATCACGTAATCATCGGGATTCTCCTGTTGCAATATCAACCACATCGCTTCCACATATTCTGGCGCATATCCCCAATCGCGCTTTGATTCCAAGTTTCCCAAGTAGAGTTTATCCTGAAGTCCCAGTTTGATACGGGAGACTGCCATTGTAATTTTTCGTGTGACAAAGGTTTCTCCACGCCGAGGAGATTCATGATTAAAAAGAATACCGTTAGAAGCAAAAAGACCGTATCCTTCGCGGTAGTTTTTAGTAACCCAATAAGAATAAACTTTTGCCGCCGCGTAGGGACTTTGTGGTTGAAAAGGCGTCAATTCATTTTGGGGAGGAGCCGCATCTCCATACATTTCACTGCTGGAAGCTTGATAAAACTTGGGTTTGATGCCGGATCGTCTAATGGCTTCTAATATGCGAGTAGTCCCTATACCGGTGATCTCGCCAGTGTATTCCGGCATTTCAAAACTTACTTTGACATGACTTTGGGCTCCCAAGTGATAGATTTCATCGGGGCGCACGTTGTAAATCAAGTTTGTCAAACAACCATTATCGGCGAGATCTCCATAATGGAGAAAAAAATGCACATTTGATTTGTGCCGATCTTCATATAAATGCTCAATTCGAGATGTGTTAAATGTACTAGCTCGGCGAATGATGCCATGAACTTCATACCCTTTGTTGAGTAAAAATTCGGCAAGATAAGAACCGTCCTGACCCGTTATGCCTGTAATGAGGGCTTTTTTCATGATTGAAAGCCTAGTTTAAAATTTTCCAAGCGCTCCGGTGTACCAATATCGTCAAGAGATTGCTCCGTGACATATCCATACAAACCCTCGGGGATTAACGATGGAAATATCTCATTTTCCAGAGAACACGGCCTTCCCTCGGGAATAGAATGAATCACTTCACGTGTAAATGCGTAAATGCCGGCATTGATGTAGGGAGCGTCCGTCACATTCTTTTTCTCGTGAAAGGCGAGGATGCGCCCATTTTCCCCAAACCGAATGAACCCTCCGTCGCGTCGGGTTGGATCCTTCGTCAAGACAAGGGAAGCGGCCCTCTGCGACTCCGTATGAAAAACAAGCAATTGATTGAGATCAACGGAACAAAATGAATCTCCGTTGAGTATGAGGACTGTCGAGCTTTTTATCAGCGGTTCACAGAGCCTTAGTGCACCCGCTGTTCCAAGAGGTGTTTCCTCTTTTGAAAAAATTGTTTCGAGACCGTCAAATTTTTCAAAATGTTTTTGGATATTTTCTGCCATATGATGAACACAAAAAATAAATCGACGAAACCCAAATCCGGCCACATGATTGACAAGAATCTCCAAAAAAGGTTTTTCATGTATCAGTGCCATGGGCTTGGGTCGGTCTCCCAGAACGGATCGAAGTCGTGTTCCAAAACCACCGCACAGAATGACCACATCCGTCTTGTCTAAGGTTTCATCAGGCTGCATGTTTTCTAGGCAGACGATATTTGACCATGTCGAGGAGATGATCCACTGTTTTCTGACCGAACTTTTCCTTAATAGAAGAGAGATATTTTGGATGTGTGTAATAGGCGTGAAAAGCTTTGTCACGGAAACCCAGTACTTGTCCTGCCGTTACTGTTTCTGTCGGGAGAGGAAGCGTTTCAAAGGAATGTTGAGAAAACCCGATCCAGCTTTCGGGTAATGCCCATTTTTTTTCAATGGCCATGTTATAGAGGGCGGATCCAGGGTAGGCCATTGCCGAATAAAAATTGGCCCATTCGGGACAGAGATCAATCGCCATATCGAGAGTTTCCTGCATGGATTGTAGGGTATCATCGGGTAATCCAAAGATGAAATTGCCACCAACAGAAATTCCGGCTTCCTTAATTTTTTGAATGATTTCTTTAATATCCTTTTTTCCGAAACCTTTATCAACTCCATCGCGGACGAAGCGACTGGCTGATTCGATTCCAATTCCTAGCCAATTAAAACCTGCTTTTTTTAGTTTTTCCAACATGCTATCTCGAACCGTATCAATACGGGCATAGGCCCAGATATTAAATTTTAATCCACGCTCAATGATCAGATCACAAATGCCCAACACATGCTTTTCATTCAAAACAAACATTTCATCTTCAATCTTGATATTGCGAACACCATACTTCGTTGCCAATAACTCCATCTGGTCCACAACAATCTTGGGACTCCACACTCGGTAACTGTTAACTTCTTCCTTCATCCCAATAATCTTTTCGCCTGATTTGAATGGGGCCTGGATACAGCAAAAAGTACAATGATAAGGACATCCCAGTGTTGTATAAAGAGATGCATAAGGTTTTCTTTGCAGATCTCCAAAACAATGCCAATTATGGGCACGATATTTGTCCATCGAAAGAAGATCCCAGGCCATTGTGGGCATTTCTTGGTCTAAATCTTTGATGAGTGGAGCGGAAGGATTAAATTTTATTTCTCCTCCGTCTTTATACCAAAGGCTTCGGACAGCACCGTAGTTTGGCATGGACCCAGATTTGAGAGATTGAATCAATTCAAAGATGGTGATGGGGCCTTCTCCATCGCATACAAAATCAATGGATTCTTCCCCGAGAGTCCTTTTGGGCAGGGCGGCAGGATGCGTGCCTCCCATAATGATCTTCTGTTCGGGCAGCCTTTCTTTAATGGCACGGCATGTTTGTCCTCCAGCAGGCATATTTTGAGTGGAGGCTGAAGGTTGATGCCCATAGACCATGATCGCAACAAGAAGGGGTTTTTCTTCTTCAACGCGTTTTGCGACATCCTGAAAACCAAAATTTTCGGCTTCAGCATCTAATATTTTAACCGTCAATCCGTTATTTCGGATATAGGTTGCAATAAATCCGCACCAGACAGGTGGTTCGATGGCTGTTAGTTCATTTCCAAGATCCTGGTAGACTTGATGACGGCCTCCTGGATTAATCAGTAAGAGATCGAGCTGAGACATAATTACCTTTCCTTTCTTTAATCTTTAACCAAATAGTTGATTGTCAATTTCTTCACACAAAATATGCCCTATCATAATGTGACACTCCTGGATGCGTGCTGTTTCTGAAGAAGGTATTTCAAGGCAGGGGATGAGATCAATCATCTTCCCCTTTTTATTTCCTGTAAAGCCAATAGTCTCCATGCCAATTTCTTTGGCCGTTTGAATGCATTTGAGAACATTTTTAGAATTGCCACTAGTTGACAATGCAATCAAGAAGTCTTCTTTTTTCCCAAGTGCTTTCAGTTCCCGTACTAAAACGTCAGAGTAATCATAGTCATTTCCGATGGCGGTGACCGCTGAATTATTACATCCGAGGGCGATGGCGGCCAGTGGAGGGCGGTCCTTTTTGAAACGCGAAATAAATTCGGCTGAGAGATGGAGGGCGTCGGCAAAACTTCCACCATTTCCAATGAAGATAAGTTTTCCACCTTTTTGAAGACAAATAATGGCCTTTTCAATCATCTTTTCTATCTGAGCGAGTATTTCGGGTAATTCCAAAAGCCTTTGTTTTGTGGCGATCGACTCCTGAATCAAATGTTTTAGATTAACCATAAGAGGCTTCTACGACTGTAGGGCTTTTATCTGCGAAGTTTTCAACAGAATCACTGATATTGTTTGGTTGATAGACAATAATTTGACTTCCTTCATTTTCGAATCTTACTGGAACACGGAGAAGGCCATTGAGCTTTGCTTCAATTTTTAAATGATCTTCAGGTTTTGCAAATATCAGCATGAACCCCCCTCCACCGGCACCAAGAAGTTTTCCGCCAATGGCACCGCCACTCAGAGCGGCTTCGTAAATCTCATCAATGGCGGGAGAAGAAATTTTGCTAGTCAATCCACGTTTTAATTTCCATCCTTCATGAAGAAGTTTTCCAAACTCCGTAAAGTTACATTTTCCCGCTAAAATAGACACGGCTTCGTCCACCATCTCATGGATTTGGGTTAATTCCGTTGTTCGTTCTTTTGTTTTCTGAATTTGTTCCCCAGCAATATCGGAAGCAAAACGTGAAAAACCCGTAAAATATAAAAGAATATGTTTTTGAAGATGAACTAATTTTTCCTGATTTAAAATCATGGGGGTCACAGTAAATGAATCATCACGATGGAAATCAATTCGATTGAAACCACCAAAGGCGGCCATGATCTGATCCTGGCTTCCCACATTTTCTTTTAAAACGCTTTGTTCAACATGAACCGCTTCTTTTGCCAATTGAGTCTTTGTTGCCATTTGATGTTTCAAGGCGAACAAGCAATTTAAAAAACCAACCGTAAAAGAAGAGCTAGAACCAAGTCCGGTTCTTGCGGGGAGGTCTCCGTCATGATGGATTTCAACACCACTCGTCATCTTTAAATGTTGGAGAGTCCCGCGGACGGCCGGATGTTCAATGTCGTTATTTGAAGAAACGGTTTCCACCTTTGAGTAAACAATGCGGCTTTTGTGCTTAAAAAAAGGAGGAAGATACCGGCACGAAATATAACAATACTTGTTGATGGTCACACCGAGAACAGATCCTCCGTGTTCGCGATACCAGACGGGGTAATCTGTGCCTCCGCCGAAAAAAGACATTCTAAAGGGTGTGCGACTAATGATCATAAAATTTTACGGTGACACGGGTTACCGTATCACTGGAGAGATCTCAAACTGTTTGTTGAGCATATCCTCTAAAATGGAAACGGTTGATGGTACAAACTCCTCGGGCAAATCATTTTCAGAAAAAAATGCCAGCATTTCACTTTCATCACTGCAAATGAGTCTGCCCGATAGGATTTGGGCTTCCAACAGGATATCAATAATATGAACCCGATCGCCATTATCAAGGTAAGTGACGATGTGTGTGAGAGGATCGGAATAAACTCCGAGGAGTCGGACCACCTCCACATTCAGTCCTGTCTCCTCGAAAATTTCCCGAACCGCCGCTTGGGCAATCGTTTCTCCTGGCTCGATTCGTCCACCCGGAAATCCCCAGACAGAGCTATCTTTTCTTTTTTCAAGTAAAATTCGGTTTTCCTGGTCACGGATAAGAACAGCGACACCGACACGTGTTTTTGTACGAGCATCGACCGAGCTGCTTTCGTACATTTTTTGGGCAATAACATTAAGTTCAGTGAGAGGAAGGTGTTTAAACGTTTGCATAAGACGATTTGCTCAAAATTGTGTACGCTTTTCTCAGCTCAGTGATTCCTGCCTGGAGATTCCATTTAGGTTTAAACCCGGTGGAAAGAATTCGAGCGTTTGAAACGATATAATCCCTCTTGTCTGGATCCTCGCCGATCGGAGCTTTGAGAAAGACAAAATTTGGAATTTGTTTCTTAATCTCTTCGCAAAGTTCGACCTTTGAAAGGTTGGCATCATCGAGCCCAACATTGTACGGTTTGTTTTTCATCGACTCGAAGTTTTTGATGCCGTGGAGGAAAACCCGTGCCACGTCACGGACATGAATGTAGTTTCTTTTAAAATGGCCTTCAAACAGAACAACGGCACGGTCTGTTACAGCCCGATAGACAAAGTCATTCACGAGAAGATCCGTCCGCATCCGCGGAGCAACGCCGAAAACCGTCGCAAGTCGGAAAGTGATGGAGTTGCCACGATCCAGCACGACTTGTTCCGCTTTGACTTTGGTCTCTCCGTAAAGTGAGAGCGGACGCAGGGGAGAATCTTCCGTGCACATTTTTTCTTTTTCACCGATACCGTAACCACTGTTGGTGACCGGATAAAGAATTTTCTGAGAAAGAGAGGCGAGTCGCCCGATCAGTCGGATTGCCTCAAGATTCACCGTTACTGCCGCCGTCGTATCTCTCTTGCAAAGAGGGACGCCAACCAGAGCCGCCAGCGGAATGATGATATCTTTATCCTTGATCAATTGAGTCATTAGACTTTCGTCTCTACAGTCCCCTCTGACAATATTGAAATTTTCAGAAGAACAACAGTCCAGAAGACTATTTTGTCCGAACATAAAGTTATCAACTACGGTTACATTGAACTCTTTATCCAAAAGTGTTTTGCAGAGCATCGATCCGAGGTATCCAGCTCCGCCTGTTACAAGGATGCGCATTTTGCTTCTCTCCTTTTTTGTTGGTTTGAATTTTCCAAAAACCAGTCGTACGTCTGTTTTAATCCTGTTTTAAGATCGACCTTGGGAATCCAACCTAATTGCTGGATTTCTGGGGCGGCGAGAAGACGCTCTGATGCTCCATCTGGTTTGGACCGATCCCAATTGAGGTTTCCTCCGAAACCGACAATAGCCGCCGTTTGAGTTGCCAGCTCAAAGATTGTACAAGGAGCTTGAGCGCCGACATTAATTGGTTTCGAGTCTTCATATTTTTTCAAAAGGATTTCGCAAGCATCCGCAAAATCATCAATAAAAAGAAAGTCTCTCGTTACATTTCCAGTCCCCCACAAAACGACTTCTTTTGCTCCCGAGAGTTTTGCGTCATGAAATTTTTGTATCATGGCGGCGATAACATGACATCTTTCCAAATCGAATGTATCACAGGGACCGTAAAGATTGCTGGGAATCACATTGATAAAATGTGTTCCGTATTGCCGGTTGTAGGAAGTGCAAAGAGACATCCCAGCAAATTTAGAGATGGCATAGGGCTCATTTGTCGGTTCCAGTTTTCCGGTCATCAGAGTATCCACCGACATCGGTTGGGAACATTCTTTGGGATACATACAGGAAGAGCCAAAATTAATTAGCTTCTTAACGCCAGCCTTCCAGGAACCATGGATGAGATTGGCTTCTATCGCTAGATTTTGGTAGATGAATTCTGCCGGGTATTTTGAATTTGCCTGAATGCCGCCAACACGTCCCGCAGAGACAATAATAACATCAGGTCGCGTCTGCAGGAGAAAATTTTCCACCGCCTCCTGACGTGTCAGATCCAGTTCGCTTCTCGCAGCCAAAAGGAGCCGGGTATTTTGGCGTCCGGTAAAGTGCTTCACCAGCGCGGAACCGACCAAGCCGGTATGGCCTGCTATATAAATGACTTTTTCCTGATTACCCACTTTTTTTGACGACATCCGGATAGGCGGGATTTTTCCAGTCTTCAAGTGGTTCAATAAACATATTTTCGCGGAATTCCTCACGTGGAAGATAAGGATACATATCTTCAATCGGTGTTTTCCAACCAAAAATGCGCGGCTCATAGGTATGATACTCATGGATGTTAACATCACATATTACCGGACCATCATATTGAAGAACTTCAGAAATTTTCTCCCGCATTTCCGAATTTTTGTTAATGGTGACTGTTTTCAATCCATAGGCTTTTGCAATGGGGATAAAATCCGGTGGATTGTAACCCTTTGGACCACAGGCTTCAGCTCGCCCTTGAAAATTGGTTTCCTGAAAAGCTTTGGTAATTCCATAAATATGGTTATTGAGAATGAATGTTTTTACCTTGATGGTGTAATTTTTTAATGTTTGCATTTCCTGAGGGTTCATGTTGAAACCTCCATCTCCGATAGTGCAGACGACTTGACGATGAGGAGCGGCAAACCAAGCTCCCATAGAAGCGGCAAAGGAAAAACCCATCGGAGAATTCCCGTTGTTGGTTAGGTTTCGCTGACCATTTTTTGTCTCAAAAGCATGGTTGGATACTACGATATTTCCGCCACAATCACCCACCAAAATATCATCCTTGCTCATGAGCTCTGACAAGGTACGCATGAAAGCGTAGGGATGGACATATTTTTGTTCTTCAAAAAATTCTTTTTTGACGGGATCATATTTCTTTTTCCACTCCATTACTTTGGTGGTCCAAGAAGAAAAATCAGGAAGAGGCGTTTTTAAAGTTTTTAGCTTTTGGATAAGTCGATTAAAGAACAACTTGGCATCACAATGAATATTAACGTCGAAAGGCACCTGTTGCAGTCGTCGTTGGAGAAGTGCTTCGTCAACATCCACCACGTATTTTTTTGATTCTCGTGCAAAGGAATGGATGTTTCCCCCTGTAATGCGACCTGAAATCCGACTACCCACAGCAAGCAACACATCTGAATTTTGAATGCCAAAGTTTCGACCGGCTCCTCCATAGGTGCCAATACGGCCTCCATAGTATTCAAAGTCAGAGGCAACCACATCGAGAGCATTCCAGGTTGGGAAGCAGGGGATTTTAAGAAGGTTGGCCGCCTGATGAAATTCTTTAACGGCATCAGCAATTCTGACGCCACCGCCGATCATCATGACAGGTCGTTTTGCTTTTTTTAAATCATTCAATAACTGGTCGATTTGACTGTCGATATAATTCGTATCGTAATTTGTTTCCATCGATCTTGGGTCAAAGCCTTCAAGCTGGCTGACATCCACGTCTTTCTTCTGAACATCTAAAGGAATATCCAAAAGCACAGGGCCTGGACGTTTGTCTTGTGCAAGGAAGAGGGCTTTTTCCAGTTCATATTTTACCGCTTTTGGATCTGTGAGCATGACGGCATATTTTGTGATGGGTTTTACAATGGAAACAATATCCGTTTCCTGAAAACCCACCTGACGAATCTCCGGAGACGGGCGCAAAAACTGAGAATTGATCTGGCCTGTAATGAAAAGACATGGAACAGAATCGTAATAACAATTCCCAATCGGGGTAACGAAATTCATTCCACCCGGGCCACTGGTGGCAATGGCAACGCCCGGCCTGCCTTTTACTTTTGCGTAGCACTCAGCGGCAAAGCCGCCTCCTTGCTCGTGCATGACGGCGACATATCGAGTTTTGTCTGTTCGCGTGAAGGCGTCGACTAAATCGCCGTTTGCGGCGCCATAAACAAGGAACATGGTGTCGATACCGTAGTCTGCCAAATAATTGATGATAAAATCAGCGACCTTCATTTTAGGAAACCGCTTTAATCTTTTTTTCCTTTTCTTCAATGATCGTATATTTCCAACGATGATCGCCAAGAAGCTTCTCCAGCTCTTCATCGTTAATCTCATAAAAATGTTCTGAGGTTGGGAATCGACCAGTTCTGACTTCATGGGTGTATTCAATCAACGCATCTTGAATGATTTTTCCAGCCTCACAGTAACGTTTAACGAATTTGGATTTAAATTCAAAAAACATTCCGATCAAATCATGCATAATGACGAGTTGACCATCCACTTGATCGCCCGCTCCAATGCCGTAGACAGGAATATGTAATTGGCCCGCAATAAAACCTGCTGACTCTCTGGGCATGGCTTCCAAAAGCAAGAAAGAACATCCGGCTTCTTGCAACTTGAGAGCTTGATTCAAAATAATCTCCGCTTGTTCTTTAGTTTTTCCTTGGACACGATACCCGCCTAACTTTGTACGTGTTTGAGGGGTTAAGCCTAAATGACTCATGACAACGATGCCGGCGTCAACAATGGCTTTGATACGGTCAATGACTGCTCCCTCCACTTTGACTGCATCACAGGCTCCATCCTTGATGAAACGACCCGCATTGTGAATGGCTTGTTGATTGGATTCCTGATAACTCATAAAAGGCATATCACCGATCACAAAAGCATGTTTAGTGGCTCTCCAAACGGCTTTACACTGTGGAATCATTTCTTCCATCGAAACGGGTAGTGTTGTTTTGTAGCCATAAGTGGTCATTCCAATTGAATCGCCTACAATGATGACATCGACTCCGGCTTTGTCTGCCAAGAGAGCTTGAGGATAGTCGTAGGCGGTGACAAGCACCGTTTTCTGCTTCATTTTTTTCTGCTTTTGAAGAGTCAAAATAGTGACCTTTTGTCTTTCTTCAGTCGGAAGATTGGCTCGGGCAGGTGTTGCTGAGTGCAAGTTTTTTGTGTCTTTTGTATCGTTGTCTGATTTTATTTCCATATTAAAAATCTCCTTTTGGGTTAGCTTTTGTAAATTAAAAGTAAGTCGCGACCTCTAGTTAATATAAAATAATTCGTCAAGGATGAATTTCACTGTTGAGGGCAGGAAAACAGTGTGTTTCGACCGAGAATCCAGTGGGGGTCAAAGAATTTTTTTCTTGAAATCATCTGATCAATCACATGGGGCGAGTATTGGATGTGCAGAAGATTTTTTTTTATTTTGCCGATTCCATGCTCTCCGGCTACTCCTCCGCCCCAAGAGACGGCACGTTTGCATTGGTTCAATACGAGTTGCCTGATTTTATCTTTTTCTTCGGCATTTTTGGCAATGTATTCAAAATGAGGATGGCCATTCCCAATGTGTCCAAAAACACAATAGGAAAGTTGGCAGTCTTCATTTTCCTTGACGGCTGTTAAGATTGCTTTTTCGAGATTATTTATTGGGACCCACCAGTCAGTCCCAATTTTACCTCCCTCTTCACGGGTGTATTGATTGGCTCTCTCAATCATGGTTGCGGGGATAGAATGTCGAAGCTTTCTAAAAAAAACCTTTTTGTTTTGGTCCGTTGCAACGATGGTTGCATCGAGCAAATGGTGTGCAGAATCATTCTTTAAGAATTCTGTTAATTTTTCCAGCCATTGATTGAGTTGTGTCTCACGTTCTGTTTCTGACCGGTATTCCTGTTTAAAATAGAGTGCGGCTTTGGCGTTAAAAGGAATAAAAAAACAATCTTGGCGAAGACGGAGAATGTTGAGACATTCTTCATCCATCAATTCCAAGCATCGAGGTTCAAGTGGATACTGAGATGACATAATTTTTGTTACACTGTGAAGTGCTGAGGCCAAAGAGGGGAAAAATGCCATTGCCGCAAAATGATTGGATGGATTTCTAATGAGGTCGACAGTAATTTCAGTAAATATTCCAAGCGTTCCTTCTGAACCAATAAAAAGATCAATGGGCGAACCTTTGAGATAATAACCCGCTCTATTTTTCCCTTTGTCAGGTCGATCCTCCGGCTCTCTTGCCAAAATTATTTCCTCACCAGTCGCAAGCAAGATTTTGAGGGAGTGGATATGACAACGCGTGGATCCATATTGAAGTGAGTCTTCTCCAGTAGCGTTAGTTGCTACCGTGGCACCCAAACTTGCTTCTTGGCGACTTGTTGGATCAGGAGGATAAAAAAAACCATTTTGCCATAAGCTTTCTTGAAAGTCAGAGAGTAACATGCCCGGTTGAGCCGTAGCCGTGCCGGTTTTTTTGTCGATATCCAGAAGTTTGTTCAATTTTGAAGTTGAAATAAGAACTCCATTTTCAGCGACAGAACTTCCAGTCATGCTTGTCTGATTTCCACAAAATGTAATTGGGAGTTTTTCCCGATGGCAATATTGAAGAACCTCCTTGAGATCACCTATTTTTTCAGGAAGAAAAACGGCATCTGGTGCTCCTCGCATGGCAATATCGGATTGAAATGAGACTATTCTTTCGTCATTGGCAAGGATCATTTTATCGTAAAAAGGTGTTTTTTCGAGAAGGGAGCCGCTCATGCTTATAACGCTTTTAATACAACATTTGAAATAAAATTTATATCTTCAATTTTTAAAGAAGGATTGTTGGGAAGGAAAAATCCACAATGATGGATCTTATCGGCCATGGGGGCGCTGAATTTGCCGTATCGTGTGTACCAAAATGGATGTAAGCCAAGATTTCCAGCTGAGAAGATTCTTGTTTCAACCCCATTTTTTACTAAAGCGCTGACGATCAACTGACGTTGCTTAGTGTTTTCAGCGAGTGCGCCAAATGAAATGCTACATATGGTGGATTCAGAGTCTGCGTGTTGAATATACAATTTCTGACCCAAGTGATTTTTATAAAGGGTATGATTTTCTTGTCTTCGCTTTACAATCCAATCCAATTTGTCAACTTGGCCAAGACCTATAAAGGCGTTTAAATCTGTAGATCTTAAGTTAAAACCAGGTTCAAAGAAAACAAAGGGAGAATGGAAATCATCGATGTCATACTTTTTAATATAATTATTATGAGTTTCTGAATCTAAATCTTTAGACCAACCATGGCTTCGTAACATGCGTAACAGATCACTATAGCGCTTATTATTTGTAGAGACTAAACCGCCTTCAATTGTCGAAAATTGATGACCAAAATAAGAGGAAAAACTCGCCATGTCACCAAAGGTTCCAATTTTTTCACCTCGATAAGAAGCGCCAATGGCGGCACAGGCATCCTCGAGAAGAGTGAAGCCGTACTTTTCCTTTAATGTCATTATTTCCTTCATCTTATGGGGGACACCTAAAACTTGCACCAGTAGAACGGTGGCAGGATCATGTTTTTTCAATAAGCTTTCCAGATGATCTAGATCTAGCCCAAATGTATCTTTATCAGCCTCACACATAATAGGTTCAAAGCCGAACTGTATGGCGGGGGCAATGGAAGTGACCCAACCGACACTGGGCACGATTACTTTTTTATTTTTAAGATCTTCTGACAAAAGCAATGTGTAATACATGAGAAGGTTTGCTGAGGACCCTGAATTGCAAAACACGGAATAGCGTGTGCCAAGCCATTGATTCCACTTTTCCTCAAACTGGAGAGTAACTTTATCCTTGGTGAGGCGAGGATAGGTTTGGAGCCATCCAATCAATTGGTCGATATCTTTTTTGTCGATAGTGTCTTCAGCAAGATGAAACTTAATCATTATTAGCCTCCATAGTTTTTATTGATGGGTAAGCTACCGCCCTTGAATCATGAGAGATTCTTTTGAAATATCAAATTGTTAGCCTGATTGGCCACAGTTTAAAACCCTCTCTAACGTTTTTTCGAGAGAGAAATTGAAAACAAAAAATTAAACGAAGTCTAAGCAGCTTTTTCGAGATCTGTGTATTTTAAAATAGCTCTCATCTGACTGCTTAACCACTTGAAAAGTACTTGAACTCGACCTGAGTCGGACATATTTTTTTCGATAATCCCGATTAAATCTTTTAAAATTCCTTTTTTGATCAAGACGGAATCACCATTTTTATAAAGGAGGTTCTGTTCGATCAATGAACCATCACTCGTACGTTCTTTCAAAGTATTGATAATGACTTCCGAGACAGGTTGAGGCCCCTCTCCATCTCCCAGTATTTTGCTGACACCTCGTGTAAATCGAACCAACCGATGTAGAGCCGCATCTTCAAAGTTTGTTCGAATAAAAAGGTAAGATGGAAAAAGAGGTTTTGAAGAGCAAAAAGTTTTTATCTTTGGAAGAAAAATGTCAAAAGAAGCCTTTGTTAACTGGGACTTAACTGATTCTTCTTTTTTCGGTTTTGTTTTTATGACGTGCCACGAATCCATGTTGATCATGACGCTGGATATTTTATTTTTTTTGATTATGCAAGGAAAAAACAGAGCTAAAACTCTGCTGCAGGAGGCAGGTCGGCGGCATTCAAGGGTAAATAAGGATTATGGGCAGGGAATGGGTTAGGGATATGTCCACATCCTCCGAACTCACCAATTTTTACGTTTATCCTTTGCCACAGATCTTGTGTTGGATCTTCACGGTTTTCCAGTTGATCAAGAGAGTAAGTTCCCGAAAGGAGATAAAAAACACGACTTGTTCTATGATTTCGTCTTTCAGTGAGATCCACGCAATGATTAATAAGAAGATATTCTGGAAGGTGTCTTACTGCGAGCTCATTGATTCTTCTGGAGGGATCTCGGTGATAACGCAGTCCTTCAAATGTTCTTTCATCTATTAAAAACTCTTCAATAGGAATGGGGGTTGTTGAGTATGCGAAGGGGTCATAAGGATCATCGCCATGAAATAAATAAAGACCCTCGCTAGGAAAGAATATTTTTGCATGTGCTCCAACAAACAGTCTGAATACGTTCTCTGAAGGAATATTCAGAGCACGTAGAACCGATGTTAAGAAGTCCACTGTTCCTCGACAGCCTAATGTATAATGTTGTCGTCCCCGTGATGGTTGATTGCTATCGATTGTTCCCGCAATCACTCTGGATGCTGGAGGGACACCTCTATATTGCCAGATACCTTCATTATTAGAGAAGCTTGTATCGAGAGGATCGCCACTAATAATAAAGTGGACAAAATTCTCCCGAACCCATGCCAGAAGATTTTCAATAGTTTCAAGACGAGTGCTCCCGATAAGGTGTTGAGTCATAAAAAATGAAAATACTTCTGTTGGTGGTGCTGGGACTGTCATAAGTGTTGTTGTATAAATTCTATCTTCCCAGTAATAAGTAGCCATTATGGCATAACGATTTCCTGAAGGATCCCATCTCAACATCGATTGGCTATTGAGGAGACGATACAAATTAGCTGTGTCATAATCTTCAAGTGACCAGGGTAAGCTACGCCTCATTTCCAGGACAAGACTGTGAGCAACATAGGCCCTGTAGAGATCCCATGCATTTGCGGGAGACAAATAGGTCATAGTTCTTCGAGCTGCCTCATCTGCTGGCGTGATGATGTTAGGAGGAGGATTTGCGGCGGGAATTGGCATGGGACCATGTCGACCATTTTCGTACCAATTCCACATCACGGCAAATACCTCACGAAGTGAATCTTTTTTAGAATCATCCCAATGATCCCAATCTTTGGAACCGGTTTCATCTACCCAGAAGATGGATGTACGGATTTGAGCATGCCTTTCAAGCCACGCTTCTAGATCAGGAGGATCTCGTCTGGCAGGAAATGAATTTATGATAGGAAATGAACTTAGCATTTCTAGCCATGACGGTTCAGATAAAGTGCCGTTTTTACTGGGCGGAGAAGAGGTTGTTTGATTCTTTTCTTGTTGAGTAAAAGGGGCTCCTTTTACAAGAGAGGGATTTTTTTCTCTTCCTGAAGAAAGTATAGCAGTCCCACCAATTAAAATCGTGATGATCAAAGTTGAAAAAACTATCTTTTTCATAATGCACCTTTTTTCACTAGTGTCCAACTGTAATAATAAATGTAATCCCTCAGTCTTGCCTCATCTATTTTGTCATGGCGAGCGCAGGCCCATCGGGCCGTAGCGTGGCCATCTCCCGGATTCAATCGTGAGATCGCCACGTCGGCCTTCGGCCTCCTCGCGATGACAGTCATTCTTGATTCAAGTAAAGTGAAACTGATGGATTACTAATAAATTCAATTGGTTAGAGTTTATGTTATCTAGGTTTTTGGGTCAATGGAATTAACCAGGAAAAGAGAAAAAGAAAAACATTCTTCTTTGCCGCAAGATCTTTTAGATAAATCTGGAGACAGTTTAACCTATCAAGTTCATATTTTGGGAGAAGTTAATCGGCCTGGGACTTGTTGAAATGACTGCTTAACCACTTAAAAAGCACTTGGACTCGACCGGAGTCGGACATATTCTTTTCGATAATCTTGATCATGATGCTGGATATTTTTTTTGCCCATGCAAGAAAAAATTTCAGAAAAATTTTGTGTGGACAAGCTTGGTTCATATCTGCTACTCGCGCAAATCTTGACGATGAAATCTTTTCCCCAATTTAATAAGATCCTTGTTTTTTTAATGATTTTTTCTTTAACCTTCGGTCCAGTCTCATCTGCCTTGGCACAGTCAACAACAGGTCAAATCATGATGCCTTCACCTAATATTAATGCGAACCGTGTTGGTGGGGGTAGTTTTGGAAGCAAGGAAGAAAAGGGTATTTCAGGGTTGCCAGGTGTTGCTCCAATGCCTGGGGGACAGGTTTTTCAGGAGCCTGTTTATAGTGGTTTAACTTATCAGGTTCATATTCTTGGGGAAGTGAACAAGCCAGGAACCTATCGAGTCTCAGCTTCTACACGCTTATCGGAAGCTCTTGAAAGAGCAGGCAAGATTTTAGATAGGGGTTCTGAGCGGCGAATTGAACTCCGAAGAAAAGAAGGTGGGAGTCGTAAGGTGGATATCCTTTCTTTTCAGCTTTTTGGTAATCTGGATGCAAACCCTTACTTACTGGATAATGATGTTATTTTTGTTCCGCTTAAGGACAAGGTTGTACAAATTGCCGGAGCTGTCAAAAGACCAAATATGTATGAGTTGCTTTCAGAGAAAACAATAGAAGATGTCATTCATTTAGCAGGAGGAACCAGCCCTGGTTTTGGCGAAGGAGCACTCATAAAACTTGTTCGCTTTGAAGAAGGAAAGAAAAAAGTGTTAGAGGTTCAAAACACTCTGGAATCCAGAAAAGAATTTCAGCTTAAAAATGCTGATGCCATTGTTATTCCTCATATTTTAACTAAAGATAAAAAGTTTGATTACAACCTTGCTGCTTTACCCGGGGACAGCCCTCTTTTTTACCCTTCCTATGATGAGAGGGTGTTTGTGTTGGGAGCGGTAGGAAGACCAGGTCCATTGCCATTTAGTCCTTACTATGGAGTACGGCAATATTTGACGCTTGCGGGAGGGACCACAAAGTTGGCGAAATCAAGAAAAGTCAAAATTATTAATGCGGATGGAAAAACGTATAAAGCAACTTCAACAATAAATATTAATCCCGGAGATACGATTGTTGTGCCTGAAAAATATCTTCCTCCTGAAGGTATTTTATCTCTTGTTTTGGGTACGACAGCGACGGTGTTAGGTCTTCTGAGTACGATCTTGGCATTTACCCGGCGGTGATTATAAGTCATGTCATGTATGTAGATAAATTTATTCTGCCGCGAGGATCTGGTTTATCCAGTCCGAAGCGGCCATGAAAGGGGGTATGGGGGAAAGTTGGCGTAGCCACTCCCCCATTTTTATGGAAGAAGAAATAAATCTTTTAGATTGTTGGCGTGTGATTCTTAAGTGGAAGAAGATAATTTTCTTTATTGTCATTGCTTGTACGTTGGTGTCTATCGTTATCAGTCTTTTTCTGACCAAGATTTATAAAACAGAAGCCACATTGATGCCTGTGGGAGGAAAGAGTAGTGGATTGATGGGAGCTGCTGTTGCACAAATGGGGTTGGGTGGATTGATGGGAGGTCTCGGAGGTAGCAGTTCTTCTTCAAGTCAATTATTGGCGATCCTGAAAAGCAGAACGTTGGCAGAGCAAGTGATCGAAAAACAGGGTTTGATGAAAGTTTTTTATGGGAAAATAGAAGATCCTACAAAAATGCCTCATATGGAAGATGCAGTGAAAATGCTTTTTTCCCAAGTCAATTTTACGGATGATAGAAAGAGTCAGTTAATTATCATTCAAGGAGAGATGAAAGATCCTCAATTGGTGGCTCAAGTAGTGAATGGTTATATTACAGCATTAATAGAGCATCTTAATAAAAATGCTTTTACATCTGCCAAAAGAAATCGTCTTTTTATTGAAGAGCAATTGGGAAGGAATAAGGCAGAGTTGTTGGAATCTGGAAGAGATCTGAATTCTTTTTATACGACGAATAAAATTTCTAATGTCATACCCACGGTTGATGTGGATGTTTCTTTAGGAGGAGAACAGGTAGAAGCAGGAGCGCAAGGCTTACAAAATACGGTTGAAGATTTTAAAAAGAAAACTCAAGAGTTAGACAATAAAATTCAACAAGCTCATGTAGTCAAGGATGTGCCTCAGCAGGTTTACCTTCAGTATTTGACCTTGCGACGTGAACTCTTGGGTCAGGTCAACTCCCTTCTGACTCAGCAGTATGAAATGGCCAAGATAGAGGAGGCCAAAGAAGATCTGAATTTTCAGATAATTGATTGGGCGCGGATTCCCGTTGGAAAATTTAAGCCTAAAATATCTCAGATTGTAATGATCTCTTTTATCATGTCTCTTTTCCTCTCCATCTTTTATGTTTTTTTTAGGGAGTATTTAGAAAAAGTAAAGATCTCAGAATCCAGGGAGCATTCTCAAGGAGAGAGAGAGTAAAAAGTTATTGTCATTAGACCCTGGAACAAAATTAAAGTTTTTAATCCGTTCATAACCCATACCCATTTTTACTTCTAATGAAGGATTTATTTTCCAATGCAAGTCTCCTTTTAGCAACAAACGGTGTTCGATGGGATTATCGGTGATCTTTATAATACGATCCGGCGCTTCTTTTGAACTCACAGTTTGTATGTAAAGATCGCTATCTAAATGAAAATAGTTGCCTTCGAAAGAAATTTGATATTTTGAACTTAAATCATGTCTTAAAACAAGACGGATAGTATCGCTGTCAGGTCCTGATTCAGATCCCAGAATGTGCTGGTTGAGCATGTAACCAGAAATCCAAATGCCATGTCGGTAAAGTATGGGAGGGATATGAATATATTCGATACGGAAATCTGTAGTTCCATTGAATGTAACAAAAGGAAAATAAAGTCCTGAAACGAAACCCATTTGTTCGGTAATGTTGGCGATAACCGTTTCTCTTCCAAAATCATCCCAGATGGTTTCAAAATACCATTCGGCATTTCTGAGTGGTGGAATTTTTAACCTCCAGTCAATGCCAAAACGGTGGTCAGTGACATTAGATCCTTCTCCTCGAGCACCTCCACGTCGATAGAAAAAAAATTCACTTAAGGGATCTGTCCATTGGATTGAAGGACCTGCTTTTCCTCCTATAATGAGAGTATGATTGAAACCTAACTCCAAAAAACTTGTTGGTTTGGCCGAGGCTCGGACACCATAAATAAAAGAATATGGGTATTCTCTCTCCGGTCCCAGATTGGCAACAAAGAAAGTATATTTGGAAGGGCCTAAATATTTTAGGATCCAAGGGTGATAAAAAGGAGCCGAGGTGCTTATTTTGATCATATCAAGAGGTCTTGCGTTGTTGGAAAGAAGTAATCCTCCGAATTCTCCCTG
>Ga0209515_10001051_pt1 | contig 47810 bp, 39 predicted proteins | sample Subgroupgradi54m_FD_187454 | JGI IMG/M metagenome (GOLD analysis project Ga0209515, IMG submission 187454) | Subsurface groundwater microbial communities from S. Glens Falls, New York, USA - GMW60B uncontaminated upgradient, 5.4 m (SPAdes)... ... | reverse complement strand
GCACAACAACAGCCAGTTCTGCTTTGGCATTAAATGATGATAACTGGAATATAACCGGAGCAGGAGCTGCTAATTTTGTTTCAGTGGGAGCAGCTACTGCAGGAACCGGAGCTTTCACAACCTTAACCTCAAATAACACAACAACAATAGGCAATGGCTCAGGGATAACCACCACTATTGGCAACTCAGGCGGGGCAGCAACAATAAATATTACTTCGGGAACAGGAGCGCAGACATTCGCTTCGTCTGTCGCAACAGGAACAACCACCACCTCCGCATTTGTGTTCAATGGGTCTGCATTAACAAGCGGAACTGCCTTGTACCTTACCTCAACAGCAACATCAGGAATCCTCGCAAACCTCAACGCCACTAATACTTCAGGAACAATCGTGAATCTTGCGTATGGAGCAGCAGCCACGCAGGGAGCAGGAGCTTTAACAGGCTTGTCTTTGAATCTCAACACCAATGTGACAGTTCCGGCAGCAGGCCAGGATGTGACAGGAATTGTTCTCCAGCTTCCCACAGCCTCAACCACATCCAACGCAGCTGTCTATTCAGGACTTAACCTTTCCACAGCCGGAGCAATTACCAATGGAACAGCAGGAAGTTTTGCCTGGAGAGGAGCCAACATTGTCCTGCCGGTGATTACCCAGTCAGCAGCAGGTTCAGTAACTGCTTCGGGAGTCAGAGTTCTTGTTCCTGCATCAGGAGCAATTGTCACAGCAGGAACCATGAACGCCATTGATGTCATTGCTCCCACTACCACTGGCCCTGCTGCAGGAACATTAGTTGGAGTGAATATCGGAGCACTTACTTCAGCAGGAGCAGCAACCGAGTATGCAATACAAATTGGAGCAGGCTGGGATCGGGGCATTACTCTCGGAGCAAACTCCATTGTGGGAACCACAGGAATCATTGACTACACCAACTTTGACGTAGACGCAAACGGCAACATCACGGTTCAAGCAGGCCAGGGCATTGATGCCAATGCTGCGGGAATTCTTGCAGTGGGAAATGTCACGGCAACAACAGTGAACATTGGAAATACTGCAGCAACCACCTTGGCCTTAGGAGCAGGAGGAGCGTTGGCAAGAACCATTAACATTGGTACAGGCACCGGAGCTGACGCAATCAACATCGGCACAGGAGCAACAGGAGCAGATACTATCACTATTGGAACCAGTGCTTCCACTACTTCTCTTGCATTTACTTCAGGAACAGGACCTCAAACATTTACTTCCAATGTTATTTCAGGTACTACAACCACTTCAGGCTTTGTGTTTCTAAATACAAACCTTACCACCGGAACTCTTATCTATGGTACTTCTGCTAATTTAACCTCGGGCATCTTGGAGAATCTAACCCTAACAGGCTCTAGTGCAGTAGCCACAGCAGCAAACAGCGGTTCTCTTTTCACACTAACTTCTACAACAACCGGATTTACCGGAGCAACACAGCGTCTTGCAGGCATTTTCAGCAGTGGAGCTAATACTAACGCGGCAGTAACAGTAACCGGTCAGGCTATAAGTGTTACGAATACAAATGCCACATCTGGTACAAACGTTGCGTTAACATTAGCGGCGAGCGGAGCGACAACTGCAAACAATGCTATTGATATTACAGCAGGGCTTCTTAAACAAAGCGATGCTACCGCCTCGACATCCACCACGACCGGCGCGGCGATCATCACGGGAGGTCTGGGTGTGGGCGGAGCGATTTATGGAGGTGCAAAGGTTGTTATCAATGCCGCAGGCCCATTTATGCAACTCGTCAATACAAATAATGCCCTTTCTGCAACCTACGACGTAAACCCTAACGGGACACCCTCAGGCACCAATGTCATCTGGACGATGGGGACGCAAGCGAGCGTGAACAGCTGGGTGCTGAACACCTACGATAATGCTACAAACGTCGCAAGGATTACTGTCACCAATGCGGGCATCACGACGATATCATCTGCCACGGCTTCGACCTCTACCACGACAGGTGCGCTCGTGCTCTCTGGAGCAGGTGCGGGCCTTGGCGTGGGTGGCCGTATCAACGCCGCCAACGTAGACGCAATTATCGGGGCAAACACGGCGCAGGCTGGGACGTTCACAAACCTGACCTTGACTGGCGGCACAATCACCGCATCAACCGTTGCCAATACACTGGTGCTGAAAACTCTTACCGCAAGTGCGCTTCAGATTACAAACGGGACAATGGCCTACTATTCGATAGACACAACGTCGAACATCAACGGCGTGACGGTGCATAATTTCAATGCGGCTGGCGTGAGTGGAGCTGGCTATTCAGGCGCCCAGTTCGTCTTGGCGGGATTCCAATCAGTGACCACGACCCTTACTGGCACAATAACCGTGAACAACATGCAGGGGCTGACTTCTGCCTTCTATATTCCCACACTCACAGACGCTTCGGCCATAACTGTCACCAAGGCCAGCACTGCCTACATCGGCGGCGCGCCTCTCCAGGCTGGTAGCGTCCAAATTGGAACAAGTGTAGCTTTGGATATTGATTCCACCATCAATACCACTGGCGCTGCAACAAAAAGCATCAATGCCATTAGCATTAACTCACCCACCAAAACAGCTTGCACCACCGGAGCTTGTACATGGACTGGTCTTGCCGTAGCAGATCCGGGCAGCTTAGCCAACACTACCTTTTACGCGGCTACCTTTGCAGGTGGCAACGTCGGCATCGGGACAACAGCGCCGGCAGGACTTCTGCACGTTTCATCTGACACGGCAGCCACTGGACTTTCTTTCTTCACGCAAGCCAACGCCTCGGCAGATGGTTTTGATGAGAATTTCAGAAAAGCCAGAGGCACAGGAGCTTCACCGACAGTTATCACTACGGCCGATGAATTGGGAGTCATTAACTTTACAGGTTACGGAGGCGCAGCAGGCTACATTACAGGAGCAGCCATTAAGGGTATCAGCAGCGGCACGATTGCAGACAGCCGAGTGCCTGGATTTCTGTCTTTCTGGACTGGCACTGATGCACAACCTAGTGTATCAACGGAAAGGATGCGAATAGATAACGCCGGCAACGTCGGCATCGGGACGACGGCGCCAATAGGGAAACTTGACTTCGGCAGCGCCTCCAAGGATAGCCAAATATTCATTGGCGTCAATTCCGATCCGGGATGGGCACAACCGGCCCTTGTTTTCTGGCCGAACACTGATGGGAACTGGAAGGAAGCCATCTGGGCTTCGAGCACTTACGTCGGCTCCCAGCCACGTCTTTCGCTGGGCACAAACGTCTATGATGACGGGACCAATCACCGCTATATTGCTACGGCCAATGCGGGTATGGTTCAACTTGAAAACGACGGAGGGTTCCGCGTTTTCAGTGCGCCCTCGGGAACGGCCGGCAACGCCATTACCTGGACCGAGCGGTTCACGATACTGGGAACAACGGGCACCGCCGGCAACGTCGGCATCGGGACGGCGAGCCCGGGGGCGTGTTGTACCGATGGGGGTTTATTGGAAGTCAGGGGGGCTGATGTTGTCCCCGCTACGACAGCAAGCGGTATGTTTCAAATTAATAGCAACAGCGCGTTGGGAATTAATAAGGGCGGAAGTATAGAGTTCGGTGGCGTGTATACCGCCTCGACTGTTACTGCGTTCGCCAATATAAAGGGTGCGAAGGAAAACGCCACCGACACTAACTATGCTGGTTATCTGGCATTCTTCACACGACCAGCGGGAACCGTCCCAGCAGAAAGGATGAGAATAGACAGCGCCGGCAACGTCGGCATCGGGACAGCTACTCCAGGTTCAATGTTAGTAGTAGGTTCTTCTACGGCACTCACAGTCAGCTCGGCAGGTTTACTAACCGTAGCAAATGCCACCGACTCCACTTCCGGCACAACAGGCGCAATCAACACTCTCGGCGGCGTGGGCATCACGAAGGCGCTGTACGTCGGGACGGCTATATCGGCTGGTGCTGGCGTTACAACTGCTGCAAACGATATAATTCTCAACATCGCACCGAACTATGTATTGGCTGCCGGTAATAATCTCTATGGCGCACTCGCGCAAATGAATGGTGGAAGAGTTAATACAGATCTCGCTGGAGCTTTCACTGGGTGGATGAGTGCTCATAGGGGTATCGTATCTGTCCTGGCTGTCAACAATCAAAACTGGACCAACACCTCTGGAGCACGGAGTTTTGATGCTGGATTTTCAATGACCGCGGGAAGTACGGGGACCATCACGGGAGCGACCGGGTTCTACGCCCGGAACGCTATAGGCAGCGGCGCCACGCTCACGAACCAGTACGGTGTATACGTTGAGGCCATGAATGCCGCCACCAACAACTACGCCTTTTGGAACAACGGCGCTTTGGCAGACTTTGTTCTCCAGGGCGGAGGCGCGCTCGGAACCAACGCAACCCGAGGATTTACATGGCTTCCGACTTCTGCCGGACTTCCAAACGGAGTTCCGGGCGCTGCTGTCACAGGAGCAGTTGCTTTTGAATATGACACCACTAACAACAAGCTCTGCGCGTACAATGCGGCGTGGAAATGCAGCGGGGCGTTGGCTGACGTTGCGGAATGGATGCCGGCGGCCGGAGCTGAAATAGGCGATATTGTTACGCTTACCGATTTGCCGAATCCAACTCCTGATCCGACCGCTCCCTTTATGCTTGGTAAAAGCATTTTGGCTTACGACGCAAAAATTATTGGGGTGGTTTCGCAGTATGCAGAAGAAGCGCAGGCTGCAAACGGTTACAAACTTTCTGCCGATTACCATGCAGTAACCTTGGCGGGGCGTGTGCCGGTGAAAGTTTCAACCGAAAACGGATCCATTTTAGTTGGCGATTCCATTACCTCAAGCTCAAAAGCCGGGGTTGGGATGAAGTCAACCAAGGCCGGCAGAGTGATAGGAATTGCGCTTGAGGCATATTCCAGCGTTGACCCGGCAGCAGTTGGGAAAATTATGGTGTTTGTCAATCCTCACTGGCAGGGGAATGACTTGACCATTACAACCACACCAAGTGGTATGCTTGCAAACATTGATCCCGCGCAACTCAAGGCTGGCTTAGCAAATCTTGGCTTAGTGGTAGAACCAAACGGAACGCTTACGGTTGACACCTTGCGAGCTCGAAAAGTTGCGGTTCAGCGCATTGAAATTACCGACCAAAAAAATGGCGACATCTACTGCACATGGATTCAAGACGGCGAGTGGGTGAAAGTTCGGAGTTTGTGCGACACCATTATAATTGCCGGCTCAACCGTTCCGCCGCCTTCGGTGACTTTTAGTATAACCACTCCAACTCCAGCGAGCATTCCTGCTGCCGTAGCAACAGCCCCAACCGCTACTACAACTCCAACAACACCAGACGCAATAGTAGCTCCGGCAGCTCCTGCATTAATTGTTTCTCCAACAACCGCAGTCTCGCCCACAGCGCCTTAATTTAAGAGAGAATGGCCCCTCCTAGCTTTTTTGCCTCTTCCTTAAAGAAATTTTGCCATTCTTTATTGGGTATATTTTGTATCATGCGAGGGTAGTCTTTCACATCTATTGCCTTTGTGAATTGTGTTCCAAGCTGAACAGGATCAATGTGCCAGTCAAATTTTATCCTTACTTTTGCCACGAGATCTTTAATAGTCCATTGCTCCTGTTTGCAAATGGCGTACAAATCAATATAATCTCGTGCTTTACTGCGTTGATATATTGTAAAAAGTTTGTTAACTGCAATATCAATCAAGGAATCCAGCGAAATATTGTAGTCCTTTGGCCCTTTTTCAATGCGGGGGAATGGGTAATACGTAAATTCCAGTTTTATTTCCTCGTTCCCGATGCGTAAAAAGTATAGGTTGCGGTTATTTTCTTGCGCAAAATTCAATGGTCCTTTGCCAAACTTTTTCTGAAGCTCACTTAAGAGTATGGTAGTTTGACTTGGGTTAAACTCAGTTTCTGTAAAAAAATCAAGATCTTCGGAATATCGATGGCCAAGGTAAAAACCGGCAAGCGCTGTTCCGCCAGTCAGATAAAAGTTTTCAGTAACCCATGCGTTCTGTCCAAGTATTTCTAAAAGAGAAATTTGAGTTTTTGCGAGAACGTTAGTTTTCATTGAGGAGAAGTTGCAGGAAACGGCGTTTTGCAGGATCAATATCTATTGTACTCCAATACTTTTTAAGTTGTGCTTTGTCAATCTTTTCTCCATCCAAGCCAAATTTAATAAGTTGCTCTAGTCGCCAAGCAGTGTACTGTTCTGGGTTTTTCTTTAACTCCGTTTCATCAACAGACCAGTTTTTCATATATATAGTATACCATATTTGGGGTATATTTTCATCTTTTTCATTACTTTGCAAGGAGAGACCTTGCGAAAGTAAAATATGGTATTATAAATATATGCCTGCCAAAAACTCTATAAAGACCTACGTGGCCAACAGTTATTATCATATCTATAATCGCGGAGTCGAGAAAAGAATTATTTTTATAGACCAGCAAGATTACGCGGTTTTCCTCTCTTATTTAAAAGAATATTTACTCCCAAAAAAGGAAAAGGAGTTGCATGAAAGATTTTCTGATCCTCAAATATCACCTAAAGAAAAAGATAAGGCCCTTAAATTGCTTCGCATGAACAATTTTGCCGGAGAAATTACTCTATTGGCATACTGTCTTATGCCAAATCATTTTCATTTTTTCGTTAAGCAAAAAGGAGCAGAATCAATTGATCGTTTCGTGCAATCAATAGGAACCCGTTATACGGCATATTTTAACCGAAAATACAAAAGAGTAGGATCTCTTTACCAGGGAGTATACAAGGCGGTTTTAATTACTTCAGAGGAGCAGTTCTTGCATCTTTCCCGTTATATCCATAAGCAAGCCTTAGCTTCGCAAGGAGAGACCTTGCGAGAGAAACAACCATGTTCATATTTAGAATATCTTGGTAAAAGAAAATCTGCGTGGATTCATCCTGAAGAAATTTTATCTTATTTTTCTCAAACAAATTCTAATCTTTCTTATGAAAACTTTGTAAAACAAAGTGATGATGGCCAGCTTTTACAAAAACTTATTTTGGAAGAGGATTAGCTTCGCAAGGAGAGACCTTGCAAAGCACTTGCAAAGCACCGAAGGGCAAAATGAGTTATCCACACTTGCAAGGGATGGATGGGTTTTGATCGGGCTGGTATAATAAGACGGTGACTAAAAAATTGGCAGTAGGCATAGTTGTTTTTCTGTTTGTTTTATTTTCTTTTTTACCTCCCAATGTCGCATTTGCGCAAGGCAGTTCTACTTTTGAGGGCATAAGCCACGCATTGGGATTTTTAGGAAGCCAAGTGTGGCAAAGAGTTGCAAAAGAATTAGATTTGCTTCGATCATTCATCTCAAAATTCACTCCAAAGAACACGGGAGCTGGAATTGTGCTGCAAACTCCGGAATCTCCTGCCGTAAAAACGAGTAAAAAGAGCGAGGCAAACAACAAAAAAATCGCGTCTCAAGCAAAAACAACTACAAAGAGCAGCGTTGAAGTCACAAAAACTCAAAATGAAAATAGTATTCAAAATGCAAACGCTGATAAGCAACAGGAAGAAAAGCAAACAATAGCGAAAAAAGAAGTAACAAAGCAAAGTGAGCCCGCAACTATTTCATGCGCGGTTTTTACCAATACGATACCCCAGCAAAACGCAGTAATTTTCAACGAGGTTGCCTGGATGGGCACCTTGGTTTCATCGGGCAACGAATGGATGGAGCTTAAAAGTCTTTCTTCGCTGCCAATTTCTATGGAGGGCTGGCAGATCGTAAACAAAGATGAAAAAATAAAAATTGCTTTTGGAAATCAGCATACAATTCTCCCGGGGCAGTTTTTTCTTTTAGAAAGAACCGATGATTCGTCGGTTCCTTATATTGTAGCCGACATGATTTACAGCAATGCGATTGGAAATACAAAAGATGAATTATATCTTTTTGATAATAATTGCGTCATGCGCGACAAAATTATTGCAGACCCCCAATGGCCGGCAGGCGATAGCGCTGAAAGACGATCTATGGAACGCGGGGCCAATTTGAGTTGGCATACGTACGCTGGTGTTTTGCAGAATGGCATGTACGGAACGCCAAAAGCAGAAAATAGCAACCAGAACTTTAATCCATCTGTTGCTGCTGGAGGCAGCAGCGGTGGAAGCAGTACTATAACGCAAGAAAAAACGCAGAAAACCTATCCAAAGATTTTACTATCAGAAGTTCAAATTGGAGGCACGAGTTCACAAATAGAAGAGTTTGTTGAGCTGTATAATCCCACGAGCAGCGATATTGATCTAACTGATTGGTATCTCCAAAAGAAAACAAAATCCGCAACAAGTTTTTCAACATTTGTTTCAAGCAATTCGTTTTCCGGGAAAACAATAAAAGCGCTCAGTTATTTTTTGATTGGAAGGAAGGGATCAAGTTTTGAAGCAACCGCAGATATTGCAACCGAATCTTCTTTGGCAGAAGATAATACGCTTGCCTTGAAAAATCCAAACCAAGAAATTGTTGACAAGGTTGGGTGGGGAGCTAGCCAGGATTTTGAAAAGCAGGCTGCGCAAAATCCCCCGGCAGGGAAATCAATCGGGAGAATATATAAGAGTGGGTTGTATACCGATACCGACGATAATTCAAAAGATTTTGAGATTCAGACTCCCAGCCCCAAGCTTCAAAACATCAGTCCTGCTGTTGTGGTTAATACTCCAGTTTATACTTCAAAAGACACCACAATTCCAGTGGTGTCTTTTAATGCATTAGATTCGTTGCAGAACAATATTTCTTTTTCTCTTACTTTTGCCGGGAATGATCCCGATACCGACAGTGCTGTTTCTCCAAGCGGCATTGATGGATTCTATTTGCAGTATTCCGTCACCCCGAGCGCAGACGGAATTTTTCTTCAGTCATGGAACCAAGGAACAGCCGGAGAATTGGCTCTCAATGCCAGCACGAGCGCGGTAACCGTTTCGGCGCAAGATGGCGTAGCATATTTGTTCTCGCTTTTTGCAAAAGACAAGGCGGGAAACAAGAGCTTGTCTACAAGCGTTTCAACCGCAGTAAATCTTTCAAAGACAGTCGTTATCAATGAAGTTGCGTGGGCAGGAACAAAAGCATCGGCAACCGACGAATGGATGGAACTCTATAACAATACCAGTTCCTCGGTGAATATGGCAGGCTGGAAATTAAAATCAGCTGACGGAAGCCCGTCATTCACCCTTACAGGAACGATCGGCGCCAATGAGTATTATCTTTTAGAGAGAACAAACGACAGCACCATTAACGATACTGCGGCAAGCCAAATTTATACGGGAGCCTTAGGGAACGACGGAGAGAATTTGGGATTGTATGACGCAGAGAACAATCTTGTTGATGCGCTTGACGCTTCGGCTGGTTGGTTTGCGGGCAACAACACAACAAAACAAAGCATGGAACGGATTGACGCAAAAAAATCGGGATCTGAAAAAACAAACTGGCTAAACAACAATCTTATTAAACGCAACGGGAAAGACGCGGGCGAAAACTTTATTAACGGTACGCCAAAGCAGCAAAACAGCGTTTCGGTTTCGAGCACGTAAATTACCAACCTTTCGTTTTATTTTGAAAATGAAAAACCCCGAATCTTTCTTTGGGAAACGGGGTTGCTCTCTATTTGAGACGGACATTTGCTAGTCCTCTTTTACTGCGGTCGAATGATGCGTAGTGTTTCGCCAGGCCTCAATGCCACCCGGCGTATCTCGATGCGTAGCTTGAGGGCCCAGTAGCTTATGGTAGCTTTTGAGACTCTGAGTCTTTTCGCAGCACCAGAAAGACCGCGTCTGTTTATCTCTTCTGCGAGGAGTGGAATGATTGGTCGTAAGAACCTCTTTTCCACCTGCCGCATGAGTGGAGTCTTGCGGATAGGTATCCTGGTGCCTGGATGGATTACATATCCTGGTCGTGCCGCTGTTGACATCACACTTTCTCCTTCATAGTTAGTGTAGGTGCTACATTAAATAAAGTATATCATCTATGCCTGGTTTGTCAAATTCTCTTTGACCTTGTTCCCTGTTTTTGCTATATTAGATTCCAAATGGACAGGGATTTTTTTGTTAAAGTCGTGTTTGCAACCCATAAAGTGGCTGCACTTTTGCCAGATGGCGAAGAAATCAAAAAAATGGCAAACAAACTTTTGTCTGATTTGCTTTTGTTCTGTGAAGAGAATCCCATAACTATTGATCAAAAAAGAAATATCTTGCCCCGCACGTTAAGAGAAATTGACAGCGTGTTGGTTGCGTTGAAAAAAGAAAAATGGGCGAATCCTAAGAACCTTTTGGTTTTAGAAAAGGAATATCGCAAAATTCCCCAGATGTTAATTGCGTTTTTAGAGGAGAACGTAGAATCAGTTAGTGCTAAGGTTGGTGCTGAGCCCGGCTTAGCACAAAATTCTTTGACAGCGAGGCAGCATAAAATTTTAGAGTTTTTGAAAAACAAGGAAAAAGCCCAGGTTTGGGAGCTGCAAAAAATCCTTCCTGAAGTTACAAAGCGCACGCTCCGGCGAGACTTAGACAATTTACTCTCCCTTAATCTTATTGAAAGAAAAGGGGAGTGGAATAATGTTTTTTATACGGTAAAATGATAGGACAAATCAAATGTCCTACCACTTATGAAAGAAATCCAAGAAAAATTTGGCAAAATATATGACAGTCATAATGCCAAGATTTATCGGTTCATCTACCTAAAAGTAAGCTCGCAAGAAATTGCCGAAGATTTAGCTTCGGAAGCATTCACAAGAGTTTGGCAAGCTTTAGTTTCGCAAGGAGAGACCTTGCGAGAGAAACAGATCGAAAATATCCAGGCCTATCTGTACCAAATCGCAAGGAATCTTATCGCCGACCATTATAAGGCGAAAAACGTAAAAACGATCGCGGTGGAAGAAATTATCGAGATGGCAGATTCCAAAGACCCTACAGAGAAAAAAGCAGTCGTGAGCATGGAGATGACTAGGGTGCATAAGGCGCTTTTAACCTTAAACGGCGACTACCAAGACCTTGTTATCTGGCGCTATTTAGACGAGCTTTCTTTTTCTGAAATAGCTCAAATTACAGGCAAAACCGAAGATAATGTGCGGGTTGGGGTTCATAGGGCCCTTCAAGCTTTGAAAGCGCGTCTTGGAGAGAATTAAAAGAAGCTCCACAAGGAGAGACCTTGCAAGTGTTTGCAAGGTCTCTCCTTGTAAAGCTCTTGCAAAGCTACCAGCATAAATTAGCGTTGTATAGTGTAACAAAATTGGCTGTTTTCCGACATAATATATAGATGGTTCGATAAACTCACCATAAAATGGACGAAAAAGAGCTTTTAAATCAATTATCTCTGCTTAAATCCATTAAACCCAGCCAAGACTGGGCTCTTTCTGTTAAACAGAGAATTCTCGGAGTAGAATATGCCCCGATAAGCCCGTTCAACTGGGTAGGACAGGTAGGACAAGTAATCTTATTTTATTCTCGAAAGCCGGCATTTGCAATGGCTGCTTTTGCGCTTTTGATCTCTGCTGGGTTGGCTATTCAAGTCACGAATCAGCGCTTATCAAACGATGCCGTTTCTTTGGAAAGGCAGCAAACGCTGTTGCAGGCTAGGTTTGCGCAGGTTTCTCATGACTTCGCGCTCCTTGTGGAAAACGAGCCAAAAAAGGCTTTACAGGCAAGCAGGGGCATTGTACAATTGCAAAAAGAGAAATCTCGGCTGGAAAAAACCCTGGGAGCTAAGTTTGGCGAGAAAGAAAGCAGCGACTTGGAAAACGCTACGAAAACCTTGCTTCTGAATGAGTTTTCAGATTTGGATTCTCGCACGTTACGCCAAGACCAGCTCATTCTTTTGAACGAGGCCAAGAATGCATTTACGAAGCAAGATTATCAGACCGCGCTTGAAAAAGTTTGGGAATTATCAAATTAATTAATTTTTCATTTGATACCGAAAAAATTATCGGTTTCTAAAGGTCGAAAGCAGATTCAAAAGGTCAATATATTATTTTATTCGCATAGTAAAATTTAAATGAGTAAATTCGCAAAAAAGTTTTTGATGTCTGCGACGATTGCGATTGTTGCCGTAGGAACCGTTGTTCCGGCCGGATTTGCAGGAGCAGTTACTTCTGCTGATCTTCAGGCCCAAATCAACGCCCTTTTGGCGCAATTACAAACATTGCAGGGTCAATTAGGCACAACCACAACCGGAGGAGTCACAGGAGTTCCAGCCGGCTTTACCTTTGCCAAAACATTGGCAATGGGAAGCACGGGAGCCGATGTGAAAAACCTTCAAATTGTGTTGAATTCTGATTCAGCAACTATGGTAGCAGCTACCGGAGCTGGATCTAAGGGCAAGGAAACCACAAAATTTGGTCCTGCCACAAAAGCTGCAGTAGTTAAATTTCAGGAAAAATATGCTTCAAGCATATTAACACCAGCAGGATTGAGCAAGGGAACAGGACTTGTCGGCGCAGGCACAAGAGCAAAGCTTAACGCAATGCTCGGCGCCGCAGCTCCAGCAACAACCCCAAGCACAACTCCAACCACAACCCCAGGCACAACTCCAACAGTAGTGCCCACAACCAACGCATTTACCGTTATGCTGGCTTCTGACACCGCAGCAGCAGGAACTGTTGTTGCAGGCCAGTCATTGGCAGCATTGGCAAAATTCACGTTTAGCAACGGAACAGGAGATACGGTGAAAGTTACAAACGTAAAGCTCAAGAGATTGGGAGTTTCAAACGACACGACATTTTCAAATGTCTATTTGTTTGACGGAGCAACTCGTATTACCGACGCAGCGTCTGTGACTACGGGAGTTATTACGTTCAATATTTCTTCGGGGATATTCTCTGTTGCAGCCAATTCTTCAAAAACCGTTACCGTGTATGTTGATATTGCAACAGGCACAAGCGGGCAAACAGTGGGAGTTGGAATCAACGCGGCCGCAGATATTACCGCGGGAACAACCACAGCTTCAGGATCATTCCCGGTTAATGGCAACTTGGCAACCGTGGCAACCGCCACCTTGGCAACTGTTGACTTTAACACCACAAGCACTCCGGCCGCAGCAAACATTGTTCCGCAGAACGATTACAGCATGTGGCAGAATATAGTTCAGGTTGGAACAAGAGCTGTAAACTTAAACCGCATTAGCATTCGCCAGATTGGAAGCGTAAGGACCACTGATCTTCAGAACCTTCGCCTCTTTGTAGACGGAGTGCAAATAGGATCTGCGATACAGAACCTGGAGTCAACCGGGTATGTGACGTTTGATCTTTCCGCGAGCCCCAAGAAATTGGAAACCGGAAACCGAACCCTTCAAGTGAAAGGAGATATCATTGGAGGTTCTAACCTTAACTTCCAGTTTTCTTTGAGAAACGCAGCGGATGTTACGTTTACCGATTCGCAGTTTATAGTGAATATTTTGTCAACCCGGAACAGCCTAAGCTTTAGCGCAGCAACAACTGGCATACAGAGCGTACTTGCAGGAACCGTTACGGTTACCTTAAGGAACGACTCTCCGGCAGGAGACGTAGTGAGCTTGGCTTCAGGAGTAACATTGGCGAAATACGACGTGAAAGCAGCAGGCGAACCAGTCAAGATTGAAAACTTGATTGTTACCGTTGACTCCAGCCGAAACGCGGTTGGAAGATTGAGAAACGGCGCTTTGTTTGCAAACGGCGTACAGATTGGAAGCACAGCCGACCTCTACGAGTTAGACAGCGCTACCGCTTCTACAACCTACAACTTGGGCGGATCATTGATTGTTCAACCAGGAAGCCCGGTACTTTTGGAAGTACGAGCTGACATATTTGACAACGATGGAACCAACAGCTTGGTTGCGGCAGACACGCTTCAAGTAAGGCTTAACACAGGAAGCAGCAACGGATTTAATCAGGTGTCTAACACCACGATTAACGTTCCGACTGGCAACACTACCGCAAATACGGTGACTGTGAGAACAGGAAGCCTGACGTTGTCTAAGTACACTGGATTTGCAGGCCCAACCTATGTGGTGCCGCAAACCATTGCAAAAATGGGACACTTCACGGTGACCTCAACTTCAACAGAACCTGTGAACCTCACCGACATCACGTTTGACTACGTGACCGGCACCGCGACAAACATTACCAACGTGTATGCCAAATACGGCACAGACACCACAACCACAAAGGCAACCATTTCAGCTACGGGAAACAACTTCTCTGTGAGCAAGACAATGACTCCAGGCCAGAGCATGGACATTATCTTCTACGGGAATATTGTGAGTGAAACCGGAAACGCGGAAATTCAAGCCAATGTTACGGGAACAACCACCGGCTCTGCTACTACCGTATATGGAGCAGCAGCCAACACGGCTGCAGCAAGAGTTGATGGTCAGCTTGTTACCTACGGAACCGGAACATTTACCCCGGCTAAAGACGGAAGCACGCCTCTTAATGGCGTTATAGCCGCCAACAGTACAGTTACCGTAGGAGCATTTAAGTTCTCTGCGCAAAACGACACCTACACCGTTAAGGAACTGAAGTTCAGAGTAGGCACGAGCGTGTCCAACGCGATTTCAAGCGCAATCTTGAAAGACGGCGCAACCGTAATTCAAACAAGGCCGTTTGACTCAACCGGCGCAGCCGCGAACGACACGGTGTTCTTCCAGGGCATGGCGGTACAGATTCCGGCAAACACCGTTAAGGTGCTTACCGTGGATCTTGTTCTCGCAGATGTAGCCGGAACGAACTCCGCAGCTTCTGGAGCTGCAATTCAGCTCACATTAAAGCATACAAAGTATGCAACTTCAGCTGGAGCTGAAACCACAGACACAACCACTAACCCGGCAAGCAACACATCATATGTGTTTGAAGGGTATCCAACCTTTACGGCAAACACTCTTCCTGCAACGACCTTCACAGCTCTTTCGCAGGCAACTTTCGCCAGCTTTAAAGTAAAGGCAAACGGTTCGCCAATAGCGCTAAAGCAGCTCAAGTTTAAGGTAGCGTTTGGCAACACCGGAACAGCAACCGCTTTGAAGGTTGACCAGTTCAAGCTCTTCAAGAATGGAATAGACATTACGGCTAACGTAGCCATTCAGGAAGAATTGCTTGGAAACGACATCACTGGTACGGCTTCCGCGGTTTCTGAAACCACGAGCCCCGCGGTATTCGTTCTCTGGACTTCAGGCAATGAAGACGCGATTGCTGCTAGTGCTGAACCTACGTATGAATTGAAAGGCGTGCCGGGATCTGGATTCACAGGTTCAACGAGCGGACCCGACAGCGTAAGCTTCCAGCTTACCAACGCGGCTGATTCAAGCAGCGTAGTAAGGTACTACCTTGCGAAGACAACTGCCGTTTCTACGAGCAAGGCATACAATCTTGCTACTACGGTAAACCAGACCACAGGAACCGCAGCCGACGTGATATGGTCTGACATGTCAGGTGGAAACGCAAGCGCCGCAACAACGATTCACAGCAATTCCAACACCGCGAGCACTGGCGACTGGCATAACGGGTATCTCTTATTGAATCTCCCGCTTCCTTCCAGGGGCTTGACAGTTCAGTAACATTCTGTAAAGAACCTCGTTTCTTCTCTTCTTGTGGCAGAGAGGAACGCGAGAAAACAAAGACCCCCCGCCAAATTGGCGAGGGGCTTTGTTTTCCGCTGAACTATGCTGATTCAATTATTTACGTTTGTCTGGAACAATAGAAATAAGAAGAACGGGCCCGGAAATAACCATCCCGCGTTTTGCGTTTTGTTTTATAACAATGCCGTTAACAGGAGACACGAGCGACATCTTATTGAGTTTCGCTTGTATGAGTTCCACTTGAGCTTCGGCTTGTTTGAGTTGAGCCTCCTGAACAACAGTTTGATTCCCGGAAGAACCTGTTTTCTTTTGCGCAAGGTCATATTCTAAAAGATCTACATCTGATTGCGCTTCTTTAAGTTTTTTTTCTGCTGCTAAAAGATTTTTCATTGCCGTATTAATGTCGGTACGCGCGGCGTATGCGTCTGTTTTCCATGTTTTAAAAGAAGCTACCGAAAATGGCCCTATGTTGTTATTTAATAAGGCGATAACAATATTCAAATAGCCCCTAATCTGCCTAAGATTTGCTGCCCCCGTGCTCATATATGAATTCATATCAGCAGAAACCGACAGATCATTTAACGATGCTTTCCAAGAAATAAGAATTTTATCAACGAGAAGAAACCTTTTATTCTGTATATCTACTTGAGTTTGGGAATCTGCGTAAAAAGGTATGAGAAAAGAACTTTGAATGTTATTGGAATTATTTGAAATAAAAACCTGGTCGGTCTTATTAGTAATCGCATCTTCTGCTTTTGCGTAGGCATCTTGCAATGCCTCAACTACATCTTTCTTGGCGCCTTCCACAATAATTTTTCCCTTTTTTAACTTTAGTTCGGATACCGTTACTTGTTCTGCGGGAGAGCCATTTTTGAGTTGATCGAGTTTTGCTTTCTCAACCGCCACAATTGCTTTTGCCTGTTCAAGTTGCGCGGCAACTTCACTTGTATCAAGGTCAATAAGTGTTTGGCCCGCTGTTATTTTATCTCCCACCGCTACATAAATTTTCTTCACTCGTCCTGTCGCATCAAATGCCAAGTCGAGAGAAGGACTTGGTTTTGGAGTTTTTGTTTTGTCGGGCACTTGTGCACCTACAAAAACAGGAGGAAAAAGCAAACTACAAATGAAAATACCAGATAGTAATTTTCTGTGGATAACTTTCATTGTTCTATTGTACCACTGTACCACAAATATGATACAATAGAAAAACTATGCCACTTCTTTCTTTACTCATGGCAGGTGAACTCATTTTTGGACTATTGGCTATGCATGGGCCATCTTTTGCTCCGTTTGCGCAGGCAGAAGACGCGGTACCGGCTCCAGTTGATACAACCCCTGCTCCTCCAACAGAAACACCGCCGGAAGTATCACCAGAAACACCACCTGATACAACAACTCCCGAACAATCAACTCCGCAAGAAGAAGCACAACCTCCAACCTCTGCTGATGAAACCCCTGCTCCTAACGAAGCAGCTCCAACTCAAGAAATTATTGGAGATGAGAACGCCCAAGAAAGCACTCCTTCAGCTACTCTTTTAAATGAAGCAGCTCCCGAGACTAATCCCGTATCTGTTCCCGAATTTACTCCAGAAGAAACTACAGCAATCAATGAAAGTAGCTCTGTTGTAAGCACCCAAATCGATGACCAAATTGTTCAACAGACACAACAAGAAGAAGAACAACTTGGTCAAACTGCAACTCCCGAAGAAGCCGCAGCATTAACCCTTCAATTTGCCGATCAAAAAGTTTCTGATATTGAAACCTCAATTCAATCTGATGATTTCGCGAGTACCGATTTTCTTATTCAACGAGTCACCGATCAATTAGACCAAGCATTAAACAACATTGGAACACTTTCAGAAGACAACACGGGTTTAACACAAGACCTCAGGGACTTTAGCCAAAGAGCAGATACCATCTTCCGATCTGTACAACTTGTAGTTCCGGAAAATCTGGAACAAGATTTTGAGATTGCCAGAGGTCTTTTTCTTAATATTGAACAAACAAAATGATACAGATAAATCTCAAAAAACTGCGCATCATAGTATTCATTGTTGCTCTTGCGCTATTTTTTATAGAAGATACTTTCTTAGCGCTCAACAACTTTCGGCCCCAGCATACAGTGATTGGGTTGAAACTTTACGGCAAAGGAATTTCTGGGCTTAATGCCGCGCAATTAGACCAATTCCTTCAAAAACTTCAGAGTAGTTCTCCACAGCCTTTCAAGTTAAAAGCCGGAGAGCAAACTTTTGAAATCAAAAAATCTGATGTTAACCCAACATTCAATAGAAAACAAGTAATAGACGTGCTGCTTAAAGAAGGAAAAAGAGGCAATCTTTTTCAAAGAATTGCCGATCAAAATAAGATATTCTTTGGCTTTGGCAGCAAAAAAATTAAAGCTACTCTCTCAAAACCTTCACTAACGAGTGTTATTCAACATATTGCGCTTGGAGTAAATAAAGACCCAACCCCGCCAATGCCAGATTTTACACATGACCTTGGGAAAACTATTCCTGCTCAGCCGGGCATAAAGGTTGATGCCAATCGCCTTGCAAGGATTATTGCATTTAATATTCTCAATCCCCCAAGACAACCTATTGCAATACCTTTTAGAAAAGTACAGTCACAGCACCAAGAAAGCGAACTCGATTCAATTAGAAAAGAAATACCAGATCTGGTGGCAGAACCAATTCAAATTTCAAGCGCTGATCAAATATTTACTTTAACGCGCGATGATTTGTTGTCGATGCTAACGGTTGTGGAACGGCCAAATCCCAAAAACTCAAAGCAACTCATATTAGTATTGCGAATCAGCGATGAAAAGTTAAACCAAAAATTGGGAGAATTTGCAAAAAAAGTTGAAGGTACTACCAACGCCGAGTTTGACGATCACGACGCACGCATTGCGATTTACTCTCAATTTCATTCGGGAACAAGAAGTCTCATTAAAATACCCACAGGGGCAGGAACTATTGCTCAATATCAGCAAACTCCTTCGTTGCCCCGGAACCTCCTCCTCGCTTCAATGGCAAGCGCTTATAACGCGCTCGTTGATCAAACCAACAATGAAAAAGAAAAATTCGTCTATCTCACCTTTGATGACGGGCCCAATAATATTTATCACCCCGCAATACTTGATATCCTTAAAAAATATAATGTGAAGGCAACATTTTTCTTGGTAGGCCAAAACAGCCAACGCTATGACCAAATCACCAAACGCACAATTGATGAAGGGCACGCAATTGGTAATCATTCCTTAACCCATGCATTTTTACCAAAACTCTCTCAGGCAGAAATTTTCAATGAGATAAGCACAACAAAAAATATCTTGGAATCTTTTGCCAACAACACAATTGATCTATTCCGCCCACCCTACGGAGGAACAAACCAGAATGTAAAAACCGACGCAAAGAACTTGAATTTGAAACTCAAACTTTGGGACGTTGACCCTCGTGATTGGTCAGAACCAAGTACCGATCAACTGATCGATCGTGTGGTTTCGCAGGTTCACAGTGGATCAAATATTCTTCTTCACTCAAATCATCTCTCTACCGTAAAAGCCCTGCCCCAAATTATTGAAAAATTGCAGTTGCAAGGGTACGCCTTCAAAATTTTAGAATAATTTTTTGTACTATTTATTGAAGCAGCTTGAGAAACTCTTGCACTTCTGCTTTTGCGTCTGGGTTAAGCTCGAGTACCTTTTTTGCTTCCTCGCGCGCTTTTGAAAACTCATTCACTGTTGCATATGCAACCGCGAGAGAAGCATGGAGCTGGGAATCGTTTGGTCTCAACGCGATAAGTTTTTGGTAGGTTCTGATGATCTCTCCAGTGTCTTGCGAATGAATGTAGGCCTCCAAAAGCAAGGTAAGCGAACCCACATCGGCATCTGGGTTGAACTTTTTTGATTTTGAGATCCGTATATCTTGTATTGCTGATAGATGCTCTTTGAGAAACTCTTCTGCAACTGCTTTGAGAAAGAAGCACTGGCCTGTTCTTGGGTCGAGAGCAATGCATTCTTCTGCTTTTGTTTTTGCGAGCGCATATTTTCCTTCAAGAAAGAAAGTTTTTGTCCACGCAAGATATATTTCCTGGTGTTTGGGGCTTATTTCCTGAGCCTTTTTAAAGGAGGCGTGGGCTTCTTCTATGAGTTTTTTCTCTTCCTCCGCAAGCTGCTGTTTTTGTTCTAGGGTAAGTTGGTTTTTTTGTGTTTGCTGATCAATGAATTTCGCGGTAAGTTCAACGCGCAGGTTAATAACCTGGCCCAAGAATATCCAGTTTCTTGTATGATAGGGCCACTGGTTCGAGGCCTCTTTCATCAAAGTATATTCTTTTTGAACAATTGCGAGTTTGTCTTGAAGCGTTTTTCCTTCGCAATTCCGCAATGCGTCAAAATAGCTTGCTCTTACGTATGCGTTCAAGACCGTATCTTGGCCCAGCGCTTTTTCCAAATGAATAAGGGCCCGGTCGCACCGGCTGTTTTTAGCGAAGTTCTGGCCAATGACAATTTGAGTGTTTGCTGTAAAAGGTTTTAAGGTAAACTCCCAGTTGAACCAAAGCAACAATATTGCGGCGCATACGGCCGCGGGTTTTATCCACTTTTGAGGTATGAAGTTTTGATTTTGGTTTTGATCTGTTTCTTTGGGGCGCATAAGAAAAAGAGCGTATGCGACCGCCAGAAACGAGATGAGATAGGTAGAAAACGTGTCAAAGCCCCAAAAAACCGCAGCTAAATACGCAATGAATGTTGCCTGAAGGCCGTGCGCCGTGAGCCTCAAATCAGGGCGCTCGTTTTTGAATTTCTGGAGCTGGAATATTAGCACCAAGAAAATGCCAGCGTATATGAGCCCTGCAAAAATTCCTGCTTGGCTGGCGTTGTCAACAAAAAAGTTGTGAGCCCTGTCCCACCAGGTATTTGAAGTTCCCGAAATATATTGGAGATTGGGAATTTGCGGATCATAGTATTTGTCAAACCCAATCTCAAAGTTTTCGGGGCCGTATCCTAAGATGGGACGCGCCTTGATTGCTTCCCACCCCACTTTCCACGTAGAAAAGCGCGGTTCCTGGCGTATAAACTGGTCGAGCTGAAGTCTTGATAAAATAGACAAGGCCGTAACATTTTTTTGCGCAAATTTGGGAATTTCTTGGGTATTTACGTAGTAGATGAGAAGAAAAGGAATAAGTATTACTCCAAAAAACGCAAGTTTTAGGGCCAAAGAATGCCAGAGTTTTTTTAAGGGGTACAGCAAAATAAAGTAAGAAAAACCCAAACCAATTCCAAGGTATGAGCCGCGGCTCCCCGTTAAGATGATGACAAACAAGAACAGAAAAACAGAAAAAAGGTACAAAATCTTTTTTACAATTTTTTTCTCCTGCAGCAAAAACGCAAACGCAGGGAAAAGCAGCAAAACCAGGTACATTGCAAGCTGAATGTCGTTTCCAAGCGTGCTCATGGGGCGGGTTGCTTTTGAAATAAGGATATGAGAAAACCACCCCTGCCACTGGAATACGGCAACCATGGCAACAAGCACGCCGCCAATAAAAATTGCAACATCCCAAGCTTTTTGCCAGTCTTTTGGCCTAAACATCAAGAACGCAAAGAGAGAAAAAAGAATAAGTGAGGCAAAGTTTACAAAACCGCCTCCTCTGGCAGGGTTGCCCCACATGCTAAAATTGCGGTCAAACGAAAACAGGGTTGAGAGCAAGAATATCCCCGTGAGCAAAAGCAGGAGTACGAGCGCCAAGGATTCTTTTTTTTTGAGAGAAGGCAGGCTTATGTGCTTGATGTTCCAAATAAAAAGAAAAAACAAAACCGAAAAAATCATGCGGAAGGCCATTGTCTTCCCCCAGTCGGGAGGAGAAAACCAGGGAGGCAAATTTAAAAGGGGAAGGGCAAGAATTACCAAACTTCCTACGAGAAATGCCTTTTGAAAGAGTTTATTGTTTTCCATATGGGTTTATGATATACAAGATATATTGCTATGTCTACTTTAGACGGGAAAACAATTTTAGTTACGGGCGGCGCGGGCTCCTTTGGGCAGAAGTTCACGGAAATTGTTTTAAAAGAACACAATCCAAAGGCAGTGCGCATTTATGATCACAACGAGCTTGCCGAGGTTGAAATGGAAAGACGGCTCCAAGACGCCAGAGTCAGGTTTTTTATTGGCGAAGTTCGCGACAGAGACCGGCTTCACAGGGCGATGCACGGAGTGAATCTTGTGGTGCACGCGGCCGCGTTAAAGCATATTCCCGTGTGCGAATACAATCCGGCCGAAGCCGTAAAAACAAATATTGGAGGCGCGAGCAACGTAATTGACACCGCCATTGAAAATGGAGTTGAACGCGTTATGAATATCAGCACCGATAAGGCGGTGCAACCCGTGAATTTGTATGGAGCCGCCAAAATGGTGGCTGAAAAGCTTTTTGTGCAGTCAAACTCCTATGCCGGGGGCAGAACAAAATTCTCCTGCGCCCGCTACGGAAACGTGCTCGCCTCCAGCGGGAGTATTATCCCCTTGTTCTTGGAGCAAAGCAAAAAAGGCGAGATCACCATTACCGATGAACAGATGACCCGCTTTTGGATTACGCTAGAGCAGGGAGTGCACTTTGTCATTGAATGCATTGAACGGATGCACGGAGGAGAAGTTTTCATTCCAAAAATCCCGAGCATGAAAGTGACCGATCTTGCCGATGTGATCGCGCCGGGAGTAAAAAAGAAAATTATTGGGATTAGGCCGGGAGAAAAACTCCATGAGGTTTTAATGGTTCCCGAAGAGGCGCGCCACGCAAAAGAATTTGATGCGTATTTTATCATTGAGCCCGAATTTAATTTTTGGGACAAGAACAATGGATCAGGAGGCAAGCCCCTTCCTTTGGATTTTTATTATGCGAGCAATACGAACAAGGAGTGGATTACCAAAGAGCGCGTGCAGGAAATTTTGAACACCCTTTCAAAATAGCAATGAAACCTTTTATTCCTTATGGGCATCAGTGGCTTTCGAAAGACGACATAAAAGCTGTTTCTAAAGTATTGCAAGGCGATTGGTTAACCCAAGGGCCAGCTGTTGACGAATTTGAAAGGGCAATTGCAAAATTTTGTGGAGCAACATATGCAGTGGCAGTTTCTTCAGGGACTGCCGCGTTGCATGCGGCCTTTGACGCGGCTGGAATTGGCCCGGGTGATGAAGTTATTACTACCCCCTTAACGTTTGCGGCAACCGCAAATGCAGTTGTATATTGCGGGGGAACTCCGGTATTTGTTGATATTGATGAGAACACGCTGAATATAGATCCAAAAAAAATCGAAGCGAAGATCCGTCCTGGGCGGACAAGGGCAATAGCGCCTGTTGATTTCAGAGGGCATCCGGCGGAGTACAATGAAATTTTGCGAATAGCAAAAAAACACAAACTTTTGATTGTTGAAGATGCTTCGCATGCAATAGGCGGAACGTACAGAGGCAAAAAGATTGGAAGCATCGCCGATATGACGGTTTTCAGTTTTCATCCAGTAAAAACAATCACCACTGGGGAGGGAGGTATGGTGCTTACAAACAGGAAGGAGTTCTATGAGAAAATGAGAATATTCCGACATCATGGTGTTGAAAAGAAACCTTCAAAAGGCGGCTGGTACTACGAAATTGAAAAGCCCGGATACAATTATAGAATTACCGATTTTCAGTGCGCATTGGGGCTAAGCCAGTTAAAGAAACTCAATGCGTTTATCGCTCGGAGGAATGAAATCATAGGCCAATACAACTCGGCATTTAAGAATATCCCCGAACTCATTCTACCTTTGCAAAGAGCATACGTAAAACCAGCGTATCACTTGTACGTGGTTCAATTGCGCCTTGAGATGTTAAAAGGGGGCAGGCGGCAAATTTTTGATGCCCTGCGAAAAGAAGGAATAGGAGTGCAGGTTCATTATATGCCTGTGCACTTGCATCCTTTTTACAAGAAAAAATTCGGATATAAAAAAGGCGATTTTCCCAAAGCTGAAGCATATTATGAAGGAGCGTTGAGTTTGCCGCTTTTCCCAAAGATGACCCAGCAAGAGGTGAAGGCAGTTATTCAAACAACAAAAAAAATCGTTGGCGAGTATCGCGCGTAACTTCTATGGTACTTGATATTATTTTTCGAGAAAAAGACGAAAAATCGTTTTGGAATGCGTGGGGCGAACTCCTCCTCAAAACAAAAGCAGGCCCGCGGTATCTTCAAAGCACTATTCAATATAAACTTGAGCGTTCAGAAAACTTGCAAAGCGACAAGAGTTTTGTGGCTTTTTTGAACGGAAAGCCGGTTTCGTGTGTGTTTTTGCCCGTAGAAAAACACGAAAATTTCCTTATGGCGAGCTTCCGGGGGGAGTACCTTGACGCTCCGTTGTTTGAGAATTTGGCAGTTCAAAAAGCAGTATTTTCTTCTCTAGACGAGATTGCAAAAGACAACGCTCTTTCAAAAATTATGTTTGCAATAGATCCTCTCGCAGGAGAAGGGGGCGCGTATAACTATCTTCAAAAGTATGGGTATCTTGATACCTCCCTATTGAGTTATGTGATTGATCTTGCGAAGTTTGAAAACTTATTAAATGGATGCAGAGAAAATCATCGAAGATCCATAAAAGAAATTCTCAACAACAAAGATTTTGAAGTTTTTTATATGGACGAGACCAACCCATCGTACGAAATTCATGAAGAATACCGATTGCTTCACCACAAGGCCTCAGGAAGGGCAACTCGTTCAAAAAAAACCTTTGACATGCAGTTTGAAAAACTCAAGCAAGGAAACGCGGCATTGGTTGGTTTGCGGTATAAGCAGAAAAACATTGCAAGTCTGTATTTTGAACACAATTTTGACAAAGCGTTGTATGTATCGGGAGCAGACGATCCTGCATATGCAAAGTTTCCTTTGTATCATGTCTTGATGTACAGCGCAATGGAATATTTTAAAAAGAGAGGGGTGCGCGAGCTCGATACTTCCCAGCCCTCAAGCCCATCTTTGCAATTTGATTACTATCCCGATGAAAAACAGCTGAACATCGCTTTGTTCAAGCGCGGCTTCGGAGGAGATTTTAAACCATTGTTCCGGGGAGTAAAGTATTTCTCAAAAGAGTTGTTTGAAAAAGACATGAAAACTTTTATATCTCAATATGAGCAAAAAATCTTTTGAAAACTTTGGGCGTCTCGCAAAAAACCCCTTGAGTTTTACTGAGATCGCAGGATGGTATGCGTTTCAGGCGGGGACTGAACGGTATATTCTTTTTGATATTATGCGGCAACTTAAGCTTGTTCCAAGCGACGATCTTTTAGAAATTGGTTGCGGGGCTGGCAATAACCTTATTCCTTTCTCGTTTTTTGCGCATTCTGCCACCGGCGTAGATCACCAAGCTCTTTTAAAAGTCTTGAAGAAGCGCATTAAAAATACTTCAATCCGATGTATCCCGGGTAATTTTCTTGATGTAAAAATTCCTGGACATTTTTCCAAGATAATTGTTTATTCGGTTCTCCATTATCTGTCAAATGAAAAAGAAGTACTCTTCTTTATAGATAAAGCGGTAAAGCTTCTTTTGCCAGGTGGTAAGTTGCTTCTTGGAAATATTCCAAATATTGACCGAAAGAAAAGATTTTTGGCAAGTCCTCGCGGGAAGATATTTGAGAAAAAATGGCAAGCAATGAAAAAAAAGGAGAATATCGATATTGTTTTTAGTAATTTTTTTAAAGAAAAAAACGTTATAATCGGTGATACACTCATTAATAAAATTATAAAAACATATAGCGTAAAAGAATTCCGGGCAAAATCCCTGAAACAGTCTTTGGGCGCACCCTTTTCGCACACAAGAGAAAACATACTTATTTCAAGGTTGCGTTAGTGATTATGTTGAAAGCATTGCTGAGGAAAAATAAAACGTTTGTTTCTGCATATTACAAAGGACGGTTTATTGCCGCAGCTTTTTTGCACAATATACTTCATATCGAGCGATTTTTTTTGTATATGAAAGTATTGCCATACACCATGGTGGAATATGAAAGGGTGGCTAACGTATATGAAATTGCGCGGCTTGTAGAAAAAAAATCTCTCAAGGGCGCGTTTGTTGAGTGCGGAGTTTGGAAAGGAGGCACAACTGGAGTTATGGCATATGTTGCAGATAAAGCGAACTCTAAGAGGAAGGTATGGCTCTTTGATTCTTTTGAAGGATTGCCAGAACCCACTTTGGAAGATGGGCTCCTCGCAAAAACATATTCAGGAGAGCGAAATTCTGGAAAGCTCGTTTCAATCCAAAAATGCGTGGGGGCCCTTGAAGATGTAAAAAAATTGTTTTTTTCTGTTTTGAAATTAAACCCGGAAAATATTTACATTGGCAAGGGCTGGTTTCAAGATACCTTGCCAAAAGAGAAGCAGAATGTTGGCCCCATTGCCTTGCTGCGGCTTGATGCCGATTGGTATGAATCTACGAAATGCGCTTTAGACAATTTGTATGACAACGTGGTTCCTGGCGGGTATGTTCTTATTGACGACTACGGCCACTGGGAAGGGTGCAAAAAAGCAGTAGACGAATTTTTGGCAAAGAGAAACATAGTTGCAAATCTCCAAAAAATAGATTACGCAGGCGTCTATTTCCAAAAATAATAGGATCTGATATACTGCTTTATATGACATTTCTTAAAAAAGTTCAGAACGCGAAAGATATTATTAAGGAGTATACTTCACGGTATCCAAAGCATGCAGTGGCGCTTTCGTTTGGGAAAGACAGCATGGTGCTTGTTCATTTAATGAAGCAGGCCGTAGGCAATGTGCCCGTGTTTGCGGTGTTGTCTAATACGGAGTTTCCCGAAACCTTGGCTTTGCGCGATAAGGCAATAAAAGACTGGAATTTGAACTACAAGGAGTACGTATTTGACAACGATACTTCAAAGGGAGTTGAAGATTGCTGCCGAACTATCAAAGTGGAAAAATTCAAAGAAGCGGTAAAAGATTTGGACTGTTGGTTTTCTGGCATTAGAAGAGACGAAGGATTCACCAGGTCAGATTTTGAGTATATTGAAGACAAAGACGGGCTCATCAAGGTAAACCCTCTTTTGGACTTTACCGAAAGAGATATTTGGCGCTACACGGCAATTAACAATATTCCTGCCAATCCGTTGTATGGCCAAGGGTATCGTTCGCTTTCTTGCAAAAATTGTTCTGCAATGGAGCAGGATGAAACCGAAACTGAAAGAGCGGGCCGCTGGAAAAATACAAAATTCGAAGGGGGAGAGTGCGGAATCCACACCCAATCTTTGCGAAAGTAATTTTTTATGAAAAGATTTTCTCAAAGCCAGGCTTTCTTCAAAAAAGTTCGCAAGGTTATTCCTCTTGCTTCTCAAACGTTCAGCAAAAGCTATCTTCAGTACGTGCCGGGGGCAGCCCCTCTTTTTATTACCCACGGAAAAGGCGCATATGTGTGGGATGTGGATGGAAATAAGTATTTAGATCTTATCAACGGCCTTTTGCCGGTGATTTTAGGGTATCAATATAAAAAAGTGGATGATGCCATTGCAAAGCAGCTCAAAAGCGGCATTATCTTTTCTTTGCCTTCACCCCTGGAATACGAGCTTGCGAAAAAACTTAAACAACTTATTCCCTGCGCCGAAATGGTGAGGTTTGGCAAAAATGGCTCCGATGTAACAGCAGGAGCCGTGCGGTTGGCAAGGGCTGTAACAAAAAGAGATAGAATTGCCGTGTGCGGTTACCACGGCTGGCAAGATTGGTACATAGGAGTGAATCCTCGCAACGCAGGAGTTCCTGAAGCGGTGAGGCAACTGACCCATAAGTTTGAATACAACAATATTGAATTCCTCAGACAGCTTTTTAAAAAATATCCAAGAGAGTTCGCCGCAGTGATTATGGAGCCGATGACCTCGGAAGAACCAAAAAATAACTTTTTGCAAAAAGTGAAGGATGCAGCCCACGCGCAAGGAACCCTTTTCATTCTTGACGAAATTATTACAGGTTTTCGATTTAGTTTGGGCGGGGCTCAAAAATTGTTTGGAGTGACTCCAGATTTGGCAACGTTCGGAAAAAGCATGGCAAATGGCATGCCCATTTCGGTTTTGGCGGGAAAGGCAACGTATATGAAAAAAATGGAGGAAATCTTTTTCTCTTTTACGTTTGGGGGCGAATGTCTTTCTTTAGCCGCAGCTCTTGCCACCATTAAAGAAATGGAAGAGAAAAAAGTTATACAATATCTGTGGAGAATGGGAGCATATTTGCAAAAACAAACGAGAAAGCTTTTGGCCGGTTTTGGCTTTGAAGCATTTATTCAGCTTGGGGGAAAGCCATGCTGGCAGCTGTTTTTGATAAAAGAATACCAGGGGTTTTCTGGCATTGAGATTAAAAGCTACATTCAAAAACAATTGCTTACACGCGGCATTCTTTGGACCGGAAGCCATAATATGAGTTTTAGCCATAAGAAAAAAGATGTTGACTACCTTTTGCGGGTGTATAAAACGGTCTTTGAAATGCTGAAGAATGCTTTAGATAAAAAAACATTGCGCAAAGAGCTTGGAGGAAAACTGATTCCAGGAAATTATAGCGTACGGAAGCTTTCATGATCTTATGAAAATACTTTTGATTGGTTTTGGCTCAATTTCGCAACGGCACTATAAAAATCTTCGGTCGCTGGGCCACAAGGATATCTCCGTATATGATCCTGATGACGCAAGGTTCAAAGGGTATCATGGTAAGCGGCTCTTGTCGTTGCGTTCCGCAGATTTTCAGCAGTTTGAATCTGTTTTTGTGTGCAACCCAACAAGTTTACATGCTGCAACCGTTTTTGAAGCCCTCAAAGCCGGTTGCAGTGTATTTATTGAAAAACCGCTTTCACACACATCTCGAGGTCTTGAAAAACTTGTTGCGCTTGTGAAAGAGAAAAAGCTCATTACGTTTGTGGCGTGCAATTTGCGGTTTCACTCAGCCATTCAAAATATGAAGAATCTGCTGGAACAAAAGTTTCTCGGCAGTCTCTATGCGATCTATTTAGAATACGGCCGCTATCTGCCTTACCAGCGACCCGGGGTTGATTATAAAAAAGTATACGCAGCCCACAAAAGCATGGGAGGGGGAATTCTTCTCGACGATATCCATGACTTTGACTTATTGTTTTGGTTCAATAACTTTCAAAAGGTGAGAAAAACCAACATTGTTTGCAAAAAGGTGAGCAATTTGGTAATTGACACCGAAGACATTTGCAATGCCTCTTTTGAGTTTGAGAACAATGTGATGGGAAGCGTGCGGTGCGATTATCTTCAGCAGTATAAACACAAGAATATAAAAATAATTGGAGAAAAAGGGAATTTGGAATGGAATTTTAGGGAAAATATTGTTTGGTTTGAATACGTAAAAGACGGCAAAGAGAAAAGAAAGAAGATATTTTCAGGGTCCAAAAAAGACGATGAATATATGTACATTCAAGAGTTGAAATACTTTTTGTCTTGTGTACAAAAAAAACAGCAAACATTCAATGATGTGAGAACCGCATACCAAACCCTCTTGAATATGAAAAAATGACCCAAGTTTTTTTGCAGGCAAGGATGGAATCTAAAAGATTGCCTAACAAAGCTCTCCTTAAAATCTTGGGCAAGTCAATTATAGAATTGATGTGCGAGCGCCTGAGAAGAATTAAAAATCTTGATGAGATAGTTCTCGTGACCGGGCCTCTGAAAAAAAATGAAGAGCTTGTAGAAGAAGCGAAAAAAATTGGGATTCCGTATTTTTGCCAGAGCGAAGAAAACGTTCTCGAGCGTTTTTATGAAGCGAGCAAAAAATTTAAGCCAAATATTATTATTCGCGTAACCGCAGATTGCCCGCTCATAGATCCAGATCTCATTGCCAAGGGATTGCGGGTATTTCTCAAGGGTGGCTACGACATTGTGGGCAATACCAGGGTGCGAACATATCCCGATGGAATGGACTTTGAAGTGTTTTCGTCAAAAGCGCTTGATATTGCACGACGCGAGACAACATCTGTTCACCCAACCAAATATATGCTAGAAGGGCCAAAGTTCAAGGTAAAAGATATTGTTTTAAGCCCCAATCTTTCTCATATTCGCCTTACGCTCGATTACAAGGAGGATTTTACTGTCATCAAAACGATCTATGAGCATTTGTACCCAAAAAATCCAGCGTTTTCTTTAAAAGATATACTGGATTTTTTGGTAGCAAATCCCAATCTCTTGAAAATCAATAAAAAACATATCACGCTCGACTACGGGTTAGGGACCTAGATTTCAGGCAATTGCCATGATGGCGGTTTTTTAGTAGGATTGAATCATGCAAAAAAGAAGTGAAGAAAAAGAAGCTCTCATTTATTCTGGGAATGTGCTTGTTGATCGCGATCATAAGCAATGGTTGATGGGATGTTTTCGTTCTCCTGACGATCCCTTGTATGATGATGCAGTGGAAGTGAAGTGGGCGACTTACTCAAAAGGAGAAACTAGAAAGCAGATTACAGAGATTGAACACTGTTCTACTCTGTCTATATTACTGGAGGGAGCAATTAAAATTACCTTTTATCTTCCAGATGGGAGTAAGCGCGAAACATCTCTGGGTAAAAGCGGAGAATTTGTGCTTTCGAGGCCAGGAGTGCGGCATACATGGGAGGCATATGAGGACTGTGTGATAATCGCTGTGAGGTGGCCCTCAAAACGCAAATAGTTCATTAATAGAGATAGTTCTTCCAACTTCGGAACTTTTTTATGAATCGTCCTTCCACAAACCTCAAGGCGGGTTTTTGGTAGAATGGAATATTGAAAAAATCGGTTGAGTGGTATATGCTAAAGAAGTTATGATCAAAGATATTGTTATAGGAGACAGAACCATAGGGGTTGGAAGGGAGGTTTTTATATCGGCTGAAGTTGGCACCACATGTAACGGTGATGTTAAAACTGCAAAAAAACTCATTGATGCGGCTCTTGAAGCCGGGATGGATGCGGTGAAATTTCAGATTCTCAACCCCGACGATAAGTTTAGCGATAAAACCATATCGTACACCTATAGGCGCCATAACGGGGAAGAGGTGACCGAGAACATGTACGAAATGCTCAAACAGTATGTGATGAGTTTTGACCAGTGGGGTGAAATAAAGCAGTATGCTGACGCAAAAGGCATCATTATGTTTGCAACCCCCGACCACGTGGAAGCGGTTGATCTTATGGAAAAACTAAATATGCCCTCGTATAAGATAGCTACCTGGGATGTCACTTTTTATCCCATGGTGCGAAAGATAGCAAAGCTTCGAAAACCCGTAATACTTGATTTTGGAGCTTCAAATTTAGAAGAGATTACCAAGGTATTAGCCATATTCAAAGAGGAGCAAAACGATCAGCTCATTTTAGTGCATTGCTATCATACAAAAAATTACGGAGAGATAAACTTGAAAACAATTGAATTTTTACGAGAAACGTTTGGTTATTTGAGTGGTTTTTCTGCTTCGGATGAACACAATGAAATTGATTATCTCTCTTTGGCTTACAATCCTGTATATATTGAGAAAAGATTAACCTTGGATAGGAAAGACCCTCGGCATCATCACAGCCGCGCATTAGAACCCGATGAAATGAAATCATACGTGAAAAAGATTCGGGAACTTTCTGTTGCACCAGGAGATTATGCTGTGAGGCCAAGCGAAGAAGATTTGAGAGAAAAACAAGTTTTTTTCCGCAAGATAGTGGCAAAAAAAGATATACGAGCAGGAGAAAAACTCACCGAAGAGAATATGGCATGTCGCAGACCTTTGTCTGGAGGGATTGATGCATTGCAGTATCCTTTTGTGCTGGGAAAAGAGATTAAAAAAGATCTTAAAGAGAATGAACCTATTACACGGGATATTATTTCACTATGAATTACTGCAAAAGATGTTGTTATCCTGCCAATGCCAAGCCCTCCATCATATTTGACGAACAAGGGGTGTGCAGCGGATGTCGCCTTGAAGAGTCAAGGCCTCACATTGACTGGAAGGAAAGGGAGGGGTTGCTCCGTGCTATTCTTGAAGAATACCGAGCAAAAGCCCGCAAAAACAATAATCCCTACGATTGTATTATTCCCGTCTCCGGGGGGAAAGACAGCCATTTTCAAACGTATCTTATCAAAAAGGTATATGGGCTTAACCCTCTTTTGGTTACGTACAACCACATTTTCAACACCAAACGAGGGATTCGCAATCTTACAAATCTTGTAAAGCAGTTTAGCTGCGACCTTATTCGGTTTACGTCAAATCCAGAATCGGTGCGCAAGATTTCAAAGTATATGCTCAAGAAAGTAGGCGACATCACCTGGCATTATCATGCGGGAATTATGACGTTTCCAATTCAAATTGCGGTTGAGCGCAATATTCCTCTTATTGTCTGGGGAGAGCATGGATTTGCAGAATTGACCGGAATGTTCAATCAGGACGATATGGTTGAGTTTACCAAAAAAGTCAGGCAGGAACATTCGATGCGCGGCTTTGAGCCCGAAGATCTTATACAAGACCCCGAAAGCTTAATCACCCAGCAGGATCTTGTGCCGTTTTTCTATCCAACAGACCAGGATATTGAGCGGGTGGGAGTGAGAGGAATTTATCTCTCCAATTATATGAAATGGGATGCAAGGGCCCAAACCAAATTGATGATTGAACAATACGGGTTTGAAACCGCAGTGAAAAGAGACAGGACTTTTCATCTCTACGACAAGATTGACGATATCCATGCAAGCGGAGCTCACGATTACTTAAAATATCTTAAATTTGGCTACGGCCGGGCAACCGATGACGCGAGCAATGAAATTCGCCATGGCAGAATGACCAGAGAAGAAGGGATTGAAATGGTGAAACAATACGATCATGTGAGGCCGAGAGATCTTGATTTGTATCTCAAATTTGTAGGAATAACAGAACAAGAATTTGAAGAATCGGTTGAGCGTCTTCGCGACCCTCAAATTTGGGAAAAGCGCAACGGAAAATGGCAGGTCAAAGATTTAATTGCAAACCATATAAATGATGCCGGCGTTGATGCCTTGCGCTTGCCTTTGGTTGAAGACCGGGCTCCTATTCCTGCTTCAAAGCAACCCTATTATTCAAGAGATGATCATATTGCCGAAGACACCGAGTATATCTATCTATAGCTATGATCGCAATTATTGATTACAACATGGGGAATCTTCAGTCTGTTCTCAATGCCTTTCGCTTGTTGGGAGAACAGGTTGTTACAACCCAAAAAAAAGAAGACCTTGAAGCCGCAAAAGCAATTGTGCTGCCAGGAGTTGGATCTTTCAAAGATGGAATGCAAAATCTTGAAAAACTCGGGCTCGTTTCAATATTAGAAGAAGAAGTACTCAACAAGAGAAAGCCATTTTTGGGCATATGTCTTGGCATGCAGCTTTTAGCTACCACTGGAACAGAATACGGAAATTACAAGGGGTTAGGATGGGTGAAAGGGGTTGTTGACATGATTCGCCCTGCTGATAATTCGTATAAAATTCCCCATATGGGATGGAACAGCGTTGACATAAAAAAACATGAGGGATTATTCAAAGATATTGAGCAAGGTTCGGTGTATTACTTTGTTCACAGCTACAGTTTACAGCCCGACTCTTCTGAAAAAGACATTGTAACTTCAACGTGCTGGCACGGCCAAGAAATTGTAGCAAGCTTAGAAAAAGATAATATATTCGGAGTTCAGTTTCATCCAGAAAAAAGCCAGGGAGCCGGGTTGAAAGTTTTGGAAAATTTCATATCCCTATGCTGAAAAAACGGTTGATTGCGTGCTTGCTTTGGAATAATGGGATGATTGTTCAGAGCATTCATTTTCGCCATACCAACGCGGTGGGAAATGCGATTACCGCGGTGGATTTTTTTCATACGTGGACGGTAGATGAAATAGTTATTCTCGACGTAAGCAGGGACGATTCGCAACGCGAGAAGTTTTTTGAAATTATCCAGGAATTATCGAGCAGGCTATTTATTCCGCTCACGATTGGCGGGAAGATATGCGATACAGAAACGATGCTACGGCTTTTCAGATTGGGAGCAGATAAAATCGCAATCAACACCGCAGCGGTAAAAGACCCCTTACTTATTGGGGAGGCTGCAAAAGTTTTTGGAAACCAAGCGGTGGTGGTTTCCATAGATGCAAAACTGAACAACGGAAGGTATGAGGTGTATATCAACCAAGGCAGTGAACCTACGGGGTTAGATCCTGTGGAATGGGCAAAAGAGGCAGAAAAAAGGGGAGCTGGCGAAATCTTTTTAACTTCTATTGACAACGATGGTTCGAGATCGGGGTATGATCTCGATTTAACAAAAAGAGTAAGCGAAAGCGTGAGTATTCCGGTGATTGCTTCGGGGGGCGTAGGCGAATGGCAGCATTTTGTTGACGGAATTCTCATTGGCAAGGCCGATGCAGTTTCTGCCGCAAATATTTTTCATTATTTTGAGCAAAGCACCAAGAAAGCAAAAGATTATATGCTTGCAAAGGGCATTGATGTTCGCAAACCGGTATTCTATACGGTCAAAACCCCGCGCAACCCCACCTATACTGTTTAAAGCGGAACATTAAACATATATGTCTTTTGAAATAAACATAGGCAACAGAATTATGGGGAAGGGGCACCCAGCTTTTATTATTGCCGAGCTTTCGGGCAATCATCATCAAAAATATGAAGAGGCAGAAGCGCTGGTGAGAGCGGCGGCAGAAGCGGGAGCTGACGCAGTAAAACTGCAAACCTATACACCTGATACCATTACGTTGCATTCAAATAAGGAATGGTTTGTGATTGGAGGAAAAGATCAGCCCGATTCTTGGAAAAAGAAAGTTCTCTGGGATTTGTATCAAACCGCATATACGCCGTGGGATTGGCAGCCAAAATTAAAAGAGTTGGCAGAACGATTGGGACTGATTCTTTTTTCTACGCCGTTTGACGACACCGCAGTAGATTTTCTTGAAACAATGAACGTGCCCTGCTACAAAATTGCTTCATATGAAGCGGTGCACATTCCTCTCATTAAAAAAATTGCGAAAATCGGCAAACCCGTGATCATGTCGGCAGGACTTGCTTCTCTTGATGAGGTTGACCTTGCGATTAAAACTCTTCGTGAAAATGGTACTGATGATATTACGGTTCTGCACTGTGTTACGGCATATTCCGATAAGCCCATATTTGAGGAATCAAATTTGCGTGTGATACGCGACGTACAAAACCGATTCGGCGTGGTTGCCGGATTTTCAGACAACAATTCTGGCATTGAGATTCCTGTAATTGCAACAACGGTTGCCGGAGGTTCTATTATTGAAAAGCATCTTATTCTCGACCGTTCAAACGCAGGGCCCGATGCGAAGTTTTCTATTGAACCAAATGAATTCAAAGAAATGGTCAACATCATTCGGCGTTTTGAGCGAGAAGGGATAAAGGCGCTTAAAGGGGTTATCAGCCAAGATGATATTGAAAAAACAATGGGAAAAGTTTGGTACGGGCCAGCAAGCTCAAAAGAAAAAGAAAATATTCTGTTCCGTCCTTCTGTCTGGGTAAAAAAGAATATGAAAAAAGGCGAAAAACTCACAAAAGAAAACATCCGCGTTGCAAGGCCGGGTGCAGGGCTTGCTCCAAAATTCTTTGAGGAGATGATAGGAAAAACCGCCAATCAAGATATTGAAGAAGCTACTCCTCTTTCTTTTGATCTCATTGACAGTAGTTGCATTGTAAGACAGGTGCTCAAGGAAGATTCCAAAAGAATTTGGGAAATTCGGAACAATCCTGTAGTGCGTAAACTTTCTTCTTCTGAAGATGTGATTTCATTTGAAAATCACGTAAAGTGGTTTGAACAAATGTATATGAATGGCAAAAAAAATCTTTGTTTTGTAATTGAATGCCAGGGAAACATTGCAGGGTATTGCCGATTTGATTTTGATGATGCGAATGAGGCCTTCACAGTTTCCATTGCAATTGACCCTACCTATCATGGGAAGGGCCTGGGGCATCAACTTCTTTCAGGCTCCCTTTTGTATATTCCTCAAACATCAATTGTGAATGCCGCGGTACAGAAGGGAAATCCTGCATCTGTTGCGTTATTCAAGAAGAATAACTTTGCAATTGATCATGAGGACGAGCAGTATTACTATTTTAGATTTATGCAAAGAGCTTCGTGAGAAACTCAATTTCTTTTTTGCCTATTCCTTTCATAAGAAAAAGAAAGAAGGTATAGAGTACCATCCCCAAAGCGATCGCAATGATTGTTTTGAGCAGGCCCTCTGGATGCAACATAAGAATACCGAGAGACATAAGACAAGAGGCAACAACGCTTTTGAAAAGAGATTTCCACTCAATTGGAAATGAAAGGTATTTTGAGGAAAGAAACCAGGTTGCAGTAAATATAAAAAGAAAAGAGAAAAGCGTTGTGAGTGCAGCTCCCAGCAACCCAAAGGCAGGTATGAATATAAGATTTGTGCCAATGTTGATGAGTGCGGCAAGAAACCAAATAATGCCAACCGCGCCTGTTTTCTTAAAGAGATATAATACCTGCACAAAAATTCCTTGTGCGGCAAAGAACAAAGAGCTTCCAGCAACCAAAGGTATAACAAACCATGCATGCAGAGCGAATTCTCTGTTGGAGATCATTTCAAAGAGCTGTTTTGAAAGAATAGAAAGCCCGAACGTTGCGGGGATAAGAATAAGAAGAATATAGGTAAGCGTATGAGTAAGGTACGTTTTCACTTCTTTAATATTGTTTTCTGAAAAAAATTTTGCTAGGAGCGCGGGAAGTACCATTCCAACTGGCAGAGTAATCATATTGAGGATAAGGCCAAGCGAGTAGGCAGACGCATAATATCCAACAGAAGCAATTCCTTTGAAGAATGCGAGCATGTATTGATCGCCGACTTGAACTATTCGGTATGAGGTGGCTCCTGGAATCGTTGGAAGACTGAAATTAAGCAATTCTTTTATCCTTCGAAATGTTGGAATTTGAAACCCAACCTTTTGAGTGATCAGAAAAACAAGTAGGGAAAAAATAATCAATTTTGCAAGAACCATTGATATGATGGCCCCATACAAGCCCTTGCCCATTGCGAGGGCGATTGAAACAAATACAATGTCTGCAATAGGCGAGAGGATAATAAAAGCAGAGAGTTTTTTTGCTTCTTGAAACGCCTGAATGATTCCTGAAGATATGGTGCTTAAAGATTGAATAACAATAAGAAAAGCAAGAAATACCATAAAGGGAGTTGGTATTCGAAGAACGTGCTGTAAGGGTTTTGCGAGCAGTACTAAAGATAATCCAACAATCACCGAAACCCCAATGGTAAAAAAGGCTGAAGACCAAATTTGTTCTCGTATGTCTTTTGCATCTTTTGAACCAGGGAGGAAACGAATAAGGGAGTTCGAAAGACCCAAAGAGGTAAGCGGGATAAGGAAATTGATGGTTACTAAAAATTGATACCAGATTCCAAGATCTGCTGCTCCAAGGGTTTTTGTGAGAATGGGAAGCAATATAAATCCTCTTGCATTGGTGAGTATTTGAGCAATTCCAATCAATCCAATATCCTTTACAAATTTTCTGTAGTGTGACATTCTGTGAATATTACCATACAATCTCGCCTTTATGAAATTTTGTTTTCTTATCAACGATGCCCCTTTTCTGTCTGAGTTTTTGGGAAAGATTTATGAGCAGATGCTCAAAAACGAAGACGAAGCAGTAGTCGTTGTGAATACCAAAATTGCAGAATACACCAAAGAACGCTATTTCCCGAGCAGAACCAAGTTTATTTCAAAAGTTGATTGGTGCGTGAAAAACTTCAACAAGGCATCAAAAGAATTTGGAAATCTTTCTTGGAGAGAATTTTTCCCTGCCTTTGGCAGATTTCAAAGATTGAAATGGGATTATAGGTATTCAGTAGATACGGTTTCCCAACTCTATCAATTTTTTGATTTTGTGTTCCAAAATGAAAAACCCGATGTTCTTTTGGGAGAACCACCGGCAGGATTATTCGGCGAAATTGGATATTATTTTGCGAAAAAAAATGGAGTGCCCTTTTTGGGCCTTACCGATTCAAGGGTTAATATTGCAATATATGATTCTGAATCAACCGATTCAAGGTTTGAAAAAGCGTTCAAAGAGCTTTCAGACAGCGATATTTCAGAAAACGAACGCGTTTCTCTTAACGCCTTGATCGAAAAATTTGTTTTGAGCAATCAAAAGCCCGACTATATGAACTATGCAAAAATTTCCTTTAACCAGTTTGAATTGCTATGGCACTATGTTCGAAAACTGTCAGAACTCAAACCCATTGTTCGATATTTGATGCAAAGGCAGAAGTTTAAAAAATACGATTATGAAAGCGAAGTCATTGTGCGGCGCAGCATTGCGGCTCCCTTTGAACTTGAATTAAGGCAATTCAAGATATTGTTTCAGAAGAGATTCTTTTCTTATATTGATGAGCAAGATCAGTTCTTTGTGTATCCTTTGCATTTGGAACCAGAAGCTGCAACCTTGATTTCGGCAATTCCGTATGCCGATCAGCTCGCTACCATTAAAAATATTGCTTTTTCCCTTCCTTTTCTCTACAAGCTCTATGTAAAAGAACATCCCGTAGCAATGGGTTCAAGGTCTGATAATTTTTACCGAACGCTGCAGAAAATCCCGAATGTTGTTTTGATCTCTCCCAATCAAGACGTTCACCAGCTCATCAAAAAAAGTTCGGGAGTGATAACCCTCACAGGCACCATGGGGTTAGAGTCTGTTCTTGCCGGGAAACCCGCGTATGTGCTGGGAAATGTATTTTATACGTACCATCCTCTGTGCAGAAAAGTTCAGAATTTTGACGATCTCAAAGATCGTCTCCTTGCAGATCTTTTGAAAAAACCCGGTACGAGCGATTTAGAATCTGTGAACCTTCGTTTTATGGCTTCGTATATTCGCAATACTGTTGAGGGCAACACTGCCTATGCGGTTGAATCGACAGACAAGAATAATTACACAACAATAGTTGAGGCGATTAGGCAGAGGATAGGAAATGTACACCCAGTCAGAGCTTAAAAAAATATACAACGGAAGCATATGGAAAACCGCGCTTCATATTTTGCAATACAATCCGAAGCGTTTTTTTAAGCGCGTATTTTTAGAGTTCAGGCTGCGATTTTTTCCTCCCTCCTATCGTTCGCAAAAAACCGTGAACGGTGTGCATGTTTCCTTTGATTTTAAAGAAGACGAAAAACTCCAGAAAATTATGTATCTCGGCCTGTACGAAATGGGAGTGAGCGACATCATGAGAAAATTTTTGAAAGAAGGGGATGTGGCTATTGATGCGGGAGCTAACGTTGGCTATCATACGGCTTTGGGAGCGGGTTTTGTGGGAAAGAGCGGAAGCGTTCACAGTTTTGAGCCAGTGCCAGAGTATTTTCAAAAACTTAAAAAGTTGGCAGAACAGAATAAGGGATATCATATCGTGTGCAATCAATGCGCCTTGGGAGAGAAAGGAGGAACAATGAGAATGTATCAGATAAGAACTCATAGGGGGGAGAGAAGTTTTGGAACAGGGAGTATGTTTTCAGGGTGGTTGAGCAACGAAACAACAGAAGCGATTCTTGAAGTTCCCATACAAAAACTTGATGATTATGTGCGAGAGCGCAACCTGCATAAGGTAAAGCTGGTAAAGATTGATGTTGACGGGTTTGAATTTCCTTTATTAAAAGGAGCAGAACAATTTCTTAGAGAACAGTCGCCAATTATTATTTGTGAGATTTCCCATCCGGCGTATGCTTTGCTCGGAGCCAAGGTTGACGACCTTTTAGACTATATGGCGCGCCTTTCCTATTTTCCTTTTGATATGGTGAACCTCAAAAAACAATTGAGCAAAGAAGAAATTCTAAAAGAATTCATCAATGAGGTGGTATTTATGAGAAAATAGTGTATAGTGAAACCTATGAAAAAGCACAAAACTGCGCTCATTACGGGAGGATGCGGGTTTTTGGGTCGTCATTTTGCAAAATATCTCTCCAATCACGGGTGGAAAATTTTTATAGTGGATGATTTGAGCACGGGCCTTCATCCTCAAAAATGGCCTCAACACCTCAAAGCGCCAGTTGAGTTTGTACATGCTGATATGAAAGATTACCTCAAAAATCATAGCCTTGCGTATGATCTTGCAATTCATCTTGCTGCGGTAGTGGGTGGAAGGATGGTTATAGAAGGAAAACCCGCGATGAGCGCCTCTTCTCTCGAACTTGACGCGTGTTTTTTCCGCTGGGCGGCAAAAGCAAAACCCTCAAAAATTATTTATATGAGCTCCTCTGCCATTTATCCCATTGATCTTCAGGGCGCAAAAAGCAAAACAGCACTCAAAGAACACTTGGTTGATTTTGCAAATTCATATTCTGTGTTTGGCATGCCAGATCTCGTATATGGCTGGAGCAAGCTGACGGGTGAATTTTTGGCATCAACATTTGCAAAACATTATGGGCTTAACATTTTTTGCCCAAGGCCGTTTTCAGGATATGGAGAAGACCAAGATTTGAGTTATCCTGTTCCTGCAATTTGCATGCGGGCAGTAAAAAAAGAAAATCCTTTAGTCATTTGGGGAAGCGGAAAGCAGACCCGCGACTTTATTTATGTTGACGATCTTATAGAAGCAATGATCACATATCTGCCAAAACTCAAGGGGTACGAAACAATGAATTTGGGAAGCGGGGTTGCCAACACCTTTGAGAAAGTTGCCAAGATTGCAGCTTTGCATGCAGGGTACAAGCCAAACATTAAAAATCTTGAAGGCAAGCCCGAAGGCGTAAAGACCCGTTTTGCCAATACCCAAAAAATGCGCAGCCACTATAAGCCGAAAATTTCCTTGGAAAAAGGGTTGAAGAAAGTTGTTGATTTTCTCAAACAAAAGAAATGAAAAAAACAATAGGATGGATTAATATCACGCTTCGGCGTTCGGGAGGATTTCGCTATGAAGAATGGGCAAGGCAAGGATTAGCCCCCTTTTTTGACGTTGAGTTAAAGGATTTGTCGCTCAGCAACTCCTTTAAAGGAAGATTGAGGTATCTCAAGCCCTTCCTGTGGATTTTTGGGCTTGTGGGGTTGTGGTTCGCAAAGCCAAAAGACGTATGGGTAAGAGACGTGATGTCTGCCATTGTTCCCATTTTCACGAGAAAGAAAAATATTATAATGGTTCACCATATTGATTCTTCGGTATGGGCTCCCTGGCAGAAATTTTTGTACCGCTTTTTTCTTGAGAAATTCATATACCACAATATCAAGAGGGCCAACGCGATCGTGACTATTTCAAATTACTGGCAAAAGCACTTTTTAGACAGAGGATTTCCTCATGTATACAAAATCTACAATTGTTTTCCCGTAGAGGAATACAAAGCAACCGATGAGGAAGTGTCAGAGTTCAAAAAAAAGTTTCAATTAGAGGGCAAGCCCATTGTCTATATTGGAAACTGCCAGAGAGAAAAGGGGGTGGTGGGAGTGTATGAGGCTCTCAAGGATTTGCCCGTGCACTTGGTGAGTTCGGGAGAAGAAATGGTAAAAATCCCGGCCCGCAATTTGCATCTTGACCGCAAAAACTACCTTTTGCTTTTGAAAGCTGCTTCTCTTGGTATATTTATGACCCAGTTTAAAACCGGATGGGATATGACCGCATGCGAGACCATGCTTTTTAAAACTCCGGTGATAGGAACAAGCATTGCCGCAATGCGCGAGCTCGTGGAGAGTTCGGGCCAAACCATTTGCGATGATTTTAAAGAACTGAAAGGGAAAGTGGAGTATCTTCTTTCTCATGAAGAGGAGCGGAAAGCGCAGGGAGAAAGGGGGTATGAATTCGTAAAAGACTTTACGTTGGAGCGCCTTCAAAAAGGATGGCTCGAGGTTATAAACGACGTTACCAAATGAATTCGCAAAAGAAAAAACTTCTTTTTTTTATTGCAACGCTTGCGCAAGGGGGGGCAGAACGCCTCATTTCAGAGCTTTCTTTCAGGCTGCAAGATCTTGAGATCGTTATTGTGGTATCTGAAAACAAAGTTTCGTATCCCTACAGGGGAAAGTTATTAGTGTTAGACGTGCCCTTTCCCAAAAACTTTTTTTTGAAAATATATTGTTACTTTGTGCGCTTGATTCGGCTACAGAAAGTTCTTTCTGAAGAAAAACCCGACTATATGGTGAGTTTTGGGGCTTTTGCCCACGTGATGAACGTTCTTTTGAATCGAAACGTGATATTGCATACCGATATGTTTTACTCAAAGGGGAGAAATGATTTTTGGGGGCTTGTTTTGAAAATTTTTGCAAGATTTTTTTACAACAGAGCGCAAAAAATCATCCCTGTTTCGTATGCGTCTTCGCAGGATCTTGTGGAACACTATGGCATTCAAAAACAAAAAATTCAGGTTATCTACAACCCCATTGATATTGAGAAAATTGAGAGATTGTCAAAAGCGCCTTTGAGCAAATCGTTTGAGGAGATTTTTTCTCATCCCGTGGTTATCACCATGGGGAGGCTTATGAAACAAAAAGGCCAGTGGCATTTGATAAAGGCATTCAAAAAATTCAAGGAAACAGCGCCCAATGCAAAACTCGTTGTTCTCGGGGAAGGCGAATTGAAAAATGCTCTTCAAAAACTTGCTCAAGACTTGCTCATTGCAAATGACGTGCACTTTTTAGGGTGGCAGGATAATCCATTTCCGTTTTTAAGAGCCGCCCAGTTTTTTGTATTGTCTTCTCTGTTTGAAGGGCTGCCCACCGTGCTTCTTGAGGCAATGGCGTGCGGCCTTCCTGTTATTTCTGCAGATTGTAAGTCGGGGCCGCGGGAGATCCTGGCTCCTCTTGGTGACATAAACAAAGAAGCGAAAGAAATAGAGATTGCAGACTTTGGAATTTTGGTTCCCCAGCTCGACGAAAATTTTCCTTTTTCAAAAGACCTTGCAAGAGAAGAAAAGATTCTTGCTCATGCAATGATATTGCTTGCAAAAGATCCTTCGCTCAGGAAACGCCTGGCTGAGAAAGCAGGGAAGCGCGCAGAGGACTTTAGTATGGAACGCATTATCAAGGATTGGAATTCTCTCTTTGGGTATGGTAGAGTTAGGGGCATACAGATATGAAGAAAAGGCAAGCAAAAAAAAGCTCGGGTCTTGTGTACGTTGCAATGTCTGCTGACTTTATACACCATGGCCACGTGAATATTATTGAAGAGGCGCGAAAACTCGGGAAAGTGGTTGTAGGACTGCTTACCGATGAAGCGGTTGCCAGCTATAAACGGTTGCCTCTTTTAACGTACGAACAACGGAAGAGAGTCATTGAAAATCTTATGGGGGTGCACCGCGTTATTCCGCAAAAAACTCTTGATTATGTTCAAAACCTTAAGAAACTGCGGCCTGCCTTTGTAGTTCATGGAGATGACTGGAAAACCGGCGTGCAGCGTGAAACAAGGTTGCGGGTTATTTTTGCATTGAAGCAATGGGGCGGAAAGCTCGTGGAGCCCCAGTATACCGTAGGCGTTTCTTCTGCTGAATCTCTAGCATACCAAGAGCAAGCCGGGATTTCCCCTGTGGCTCGTATGGCTCGTTTGCGGCGCTTATTGGAAACAAAAGATCTCGTGCGCATTCTTGAGGCGCACAGTGGATTGAGCGGCCTTATTGTTGAAAAAGCAAAGATACAAAGAGAGGGGAAGACAATTGAATTTGACGGAATGTGGGAAAGCAGCTTAACCGACGCAACCTCAAAAGGAAAACCCGATATTGCGGTGGTAGACATGCATTCAAGGCTGCAGACCATTAACGAAATTTTAGAGGTGACAACCAAGCCCATTGTGGTAGACGGGGATTCAGGCGGGCTCATTGAACATTTTGTGTTTACGGTAAAATCGGCAGAGCGTTTGGGCATTTCATCTCTTGTTATTGAAGACAAGGTAGGGAGTAAGCGAAACTCATTGTTTGGGAATACCGTACAACAGCTTCAGGATACTCCGGAGAATTTTGCAGAGAAGATTACGGCAGGAAAACGCGCGCAGGTTTCAGATGATTTTATGGTTATTGCCCGCATTGAAAGCTTGATTCTTGAAATGGGAATGAAAGACGCACTGAAACGAGCTCATGCCTATATTGCCGCCGGAGCCGATGGTATTCTTATTCACAGCAAGGCAAAAACTCCGGGCGAAATATTCGCTTTTTGCAAAGAATACAAAAAGTTCAAGATTCGCGTTCCTTTGGTTGTAGTTCCAAGTACGTACAGCACGGTTTCTGAAGATGAACTGCAGAAAGCTGGAATTCGCATGGTCATTTACGCAAACCATCTGTTGCGCGCTTCGTATCCTGCCATGCACAAAGCCGCAGAAACAATTTTAAAGTATGGCCGGGCTGCAGAAGCTGATAAATTTTGCCTTCCCATCAAAGACGTGATACGCATGATTCCTTATGAGTCAGGTTCTTAGCGCATGCTAACCTCAAAAGAACTTCTCGAGACATTGAGCAAGCACGACATTCGGTTTTTTACCGGAGTGCCAGACAGCGGCCTTAAGGATTTTTTGGTGTATTTGAACAGCCAAGGGAAAGATATCGCGCATGTGAGAGCAGCCAACGAAGGGCAGGCCATAGGCATTGCAGCAGGCTATTATCTTGCTACTGGTTCGTTGCCTCTTGTGTATTTGCAGAACGCGGGCTTGGGCAACACGGTAAATCCTCTTACTTCACTTGCAGACAAGGCAGTATATGGTATTCCAATGCTTCTTTTTGTTTCCTGGAGAGGGGAACCTGGGAAAAAAGACGAGCCGCAACACGCAAGGATGGGCGAAATCACCTTAAAGCTCCTTGAGCTTATGGATGTTTCGTACGAGATAGCAGAGGGCGAACTCAAAATTTTTGAAGAACAAATCAAGCGGCTCAAAACAAAAAGCTTTGAGCAAAGCAAGCCGGTTGCATTGGTGTTTCAACGGGGATTGTTTCAGGAAGAACAGGAGTTGGTTGAGCCCAATGGTTTGAAGCGCGAAGAAGTTTTAGGAATTCTTTTGGAAAAAATTGGGAACAGCCCTGTTGTTGCAACGACCGGAAAGACGTCGAGAGAACTGTATGAATTGCGAGAAACAAGATCAGAAGGCCATGAACGCGATTTTTTGGTTATAGGTTCTATGGGCGTTGCCTCCTCGATTGGTTTGAGCATTGCGCTGGCAAAAGAAAGTATGGTGTACGTGTTTGACGGCGACGGATCTGTTTTAATGCATATGGGAGCATTGCCTACGATTGGGCACTATGCGCCCAAAAATTTCTGCCACATATTGCTTGATAATGAAGTGCACGAGAGTACCGGAGGTCAGCCCACAGTTTCTTCAACAATTGATTGGGAAGCACTATTTCTTGCTTCAGGATACAAACAGGCGAGGCTTGTGGCTACAAAAGAAGAATTGAACGCAATTGATTTTAATAGGTTAGAGGGGCCCTCGGCCATTATTATAAAGTTGGTACCGGGCTCTAGGAAAAATCTTTCAAGGCCGTCTTCAAAAAGCCCTAAGGAGCGCAAAGAAGAATTTGTGAATTTTATCAATTCGCAAAAAAACCATGGCTAAGGAATTCGTGGGTGAAGGCAGCGCTTTTAACCTTGAGGCAATTTTAGAAGAAGAAAAACCCCGCAAGATTTTTTTGGTTGTAGACTTGGATGCATATGGGAAAAGCGGGGCTGAAGCCCTGTTTTCTTCTACTCTTAAGAATTTCGAAATTGTCATATTCTCCGATTTTCAAGAGAATCCCAAGATTGAAGAAATCCAAAAAGGAGTTGAAGCGTTCCGTTTTTGCAACCCCGATGTGGTCTTGGCGGTGGGAGGGGGAAGCGCCCTTGATGTGGCAAAGTCGGTGAATGCGCTTGCTGTTCAAGAGGGTGATCCTCTCGATTTTGTGCTCAAGAAAAAAGAACTCAAAAATCTGGGGAAACCCCTTGTTGCAGTGCCCACCACTGCTGGCACAGGAGCTGAAGCCACTCATTTTGCGGTAGTGTACGTCAACAACGCAAAGTATTCTTTTGCGCATCCTTTTGTACTGCCAACATATAGTATTGTTGATCCGCAGTTCACTTTTTCTTTGCCTTCTCGCATCACCGCTGCAACCGGAATGGATGCGTTGGCGCAGGCGATAGAATCGTACTGGAGCAACAAATCTACCGATGAGTCAAAGGGCTATGCGAGAGAAGCTCTTCTGCTTGTTATTCCTAACCTAAGCGTTGCAGTGAATAATCCGAATCCCGATGCGCGATCTGCTATGAGCAAAGGCGCGCATCTTGCTGGCAAAGCAATCAACATTTCCCAGACAACAGCGTGCCATGCCATTTCGTATCCCATCACTTCTTTTTTTGGAGTAGCGCACGGGCACGCAGTAGCTCTCACAATGGGCAGCATGCTGCTTTTTAACAGCGAAGTTGATGAAACAACTGTTCAAGATGAAAGGGGAGCAGAGTACGTGAAAAAAACCATGGCAGAAATTTTTGATGTGCTTGGCGTGAAAAACGGCACAGAAGCAAAGAAAATGATTGGGGATCTCATGGTTTTTATTCATCTTGAAACAGGGCTTCATAATCTCGGCATAAAAACAGAGCAGGACAGGGAACTTATCGTGAAAAATGGATTTAACCCGGAGCGCGTAAAAAACAATCCTCGAGTTCTCACCGAGCAAAATTTGCGCGCAATACTCAATGAAATAGAATAAAATCTATGAAAGCTGTCATTCTTGCTTCGGGATTAGGGAAGAGGCTTGCCCCATTAACAAAAGACAAGCCAAAAGGCCTTGTTCAGGTTGGAGGAAAAGAGCTTGTAGCTCGGATTCTCGATTCAATTATTGCGCAAGGCATCACAAACGTTGTATTCACCACAGGGCACGAGGCACAAAAACTTCGTGAGTTTGTTGGTGCGCATTACCCTTCACTTCATGTAACCTATGTGCACAGTCCGCTTTTTGCAACTACCAATTATATCTATTCGTGGTGGCTTGCAAGAGATGTTATCCTGGATGATGATATTTTGCTTTTCCATTCTGACATGCTCTTTGAGCCGCATCTTCTTAGCCGTCTTATTGCCAAAAAAGGTTCTGCAGTTCTCGTAAGCGGCGCGCTCGCCTCTAAAAAAGACTTTAACGCAAGGATTGAAAATGGGCTGATCAAAGAAATTGGCACAAAAATAACAGGGCCTGGTCTTCGTTTTTTGGCTCCGCTCTATAAACTGCAAAAAGACGATGTTGCCTTATGGACAAAGGCGATTGATCAATTTGTTCAAGAAGGCAAAACAACCAACTACGCAGAGGATGCGTTTAACGCAATGTTGAGCCAATTTGAACTGCACCCGGTGTATTTTGAAGAAAATGAGCTTTGCATGGAAATAGACGATTTTGAAGATCTCAAAAAAGGAACCGAGTTTCTTGAACGAGTAAAATAAAAAGACCAGCTAAATGAACAACTGGTTTTTTGACTCTTGAGGCGGAGCAGGGATTTTACTCCTGCTCCGCCTTTTCTTCTAGCCTTGGGTCGTCAGGATAGGCGGTTAAGACGCGCGAACCGTTCCAGTGTCGGGGCGTGAAGCCCCATGAAGTGCTCTGGGTGGTCTTGCATTTCCTTTACGAGATCGTAAGGATCCCACCATTTATGCTTGGTTGCTTCTCCGTCTCCCTGCGCGTAGTTCGGTTCCCAGTCCTCGGGAACTCTTACAATGAACACAGGGCCCATCCAGAGCTGGGGTTCTCCAACACTCTGGACAAGGGCATAGGGGACGTATGTGTGGACTTTTTCGTCCTTTCTGGTTGTGAACGGTTCTTTGCCCTTCTCCGTGCTATGCAATCCGTCATCCATGATCCAGGATCGGTCTATGGCTACTCCGCATTCTTCCTGGATCCCTCGAATGAGGCTGTCTACAGCACTTTCACCTGGTTTCAGTGTCTCGCCCACACACTCCCACGTCTGGTCATAGAGTGGGTCGTAGGTGGGGTCAAGCACCTTCCGCCACTGGGTCATTATTACGGGATGCTGCCCACCGATTAGCTTAGCGATGATACCTATCACCACTGGCCTGATATATTTTTCGGCCATTTCTCGTCCCTCCCTGGAGCTAAGAGCTATACTTTAGAGCTATATTAATTGTAGCATTATATCTAAACTTTGTCAAGTTGTTCGTAATCCCCCAACACCTTGGAAACACCTGCTACTATATGTACATGCCCTACACAAACAATCTACAAGCAGCAAGGGTGCGCAGAGACGCGGCGTTCTTTGCCATGGAACATGGCGTAAGAACTGCC